>Ga0114905_1000323_pt1 | contig 32171 bp, 24 predicted proteins | sample MalvireepMed_b05_FD_83499 | JGI IMG/M metagenome (GOLD analysis project Ga0114905, IMG submission 83499) | Marine viral communities from the Global Malaspina Expedition - Malaspina viral metaG DeepMed_b05 | ecosystem: Environmental > Aquatic > Marine > Oceanic | place: Mediterranean Sea...
CGAAACTCGGCGCAAAGCACCGTCATATGGCCGTTGGTCCAGTCGGCGCGGGTCATTTCGGCGCCATCGGGGCGCCACCAGAACAGGTCTGTGACGCCGTCGACCTTGCGCGGGATCGAGTGCAGGAAGCGCTTTTGCCGCAGGATCGGGTGCGCCTTGCGGAAGCTGATGAGCCAGCGCGTGAACGCGAGGAACGACTCGTCGGCGGCCTCCCAGTCGATCCAGGTGGTGTCGTTGTCCTGCGCGTAGGCGTTGTTGTTGCCGTTCTGCGAGTGGCCAAGCTCGTCACCCGCGAGGATCATCGGCGTGCCCTGGCTGAGCAGCAGCGTCGCCATCATGTTGCGACGGCGTTGCGCGCGTTTCTCGATGATCCCGGCATCCTCGGTCGGCCCCTCGACACCGAAATTGTCCGAGTGGTTCTCGCCGTGGCCGTCGTGGTTGTTCTCGCCATTGGCCTCGTTGTGGCGCTCGGTGTAGCTCACGACGTCCATCAGGGTGAAGCCGTCATGCGCGGTCAGCAGGTTGATCGAGGAGGTGGCGTGACGCCCGGAATGGTCGAACAGCCCGGCCGAGCCGGTGATGCGGTCGGCCAGCACCGGCACATGGCCGAGATCGCCGCGCCAGAACCGCCGCACGCCGTCACGGTACTGGTCGTTCCACTCGGCGAAGGGCGGCGGGTAGTTGCCAAGCTGATAGCCTCCGGGGCCGATATCCCACGGCTCTGCAATGAGCTTTTTCGTCGCTAGAACAGGGTCTTGCCGGACAGCCTTGAAGAAGGCGCTGTTCGGGTCGAAGCCGGTCTCGGTGCGCCCCAGCGTCGAGCAGAGGTCGAAGCGGAAGCCGTCCACGCCCATGGTGGTCGACCAGTAGCGCAGCGAGTCCAGCACCATGCGCAGCACCATCGGATGCTCGATATTGACGGTGTTTCCGGTGCCGGTGTCGATGTGATAAAACCGCTTGTCCTCGTGCAGCCGGTAGTAGGACCGGTTATCGAGCCCGCGGAACGAGAAGGTCGGGCCGTTCTCGTCGCCCTCGCAGGTGTGGTTGTAGACCACGTCGAGGATGACCTCGATGCCCACCGAATGCAGCCGCGCGACCATGTACTGAAATTCCCAGAGGCGGCCTTGGGTCAGGTAGCGCGGCTCGGGGGCGAAGAAGCCCAAAGTCTGGTAGCCCCAGTAGTTTACGAGACCTTTTTTAACCAGAAAGCGATCATTGAGAAAGGCGTGCACCGGCAGCAGCTCCACCGCCGTGATGCCGAGCTTGATCAGGTGTTCGAGCACCGCGTCCGAGGCCAGCGAGAGGAAGTGGCCGGGGTGGTCGGCGCCGGGAAATTTCTTTGTCAGGCCCTTCACATGGGCCTCGTAGATGATGCTTTCCTCGAGCGGCGTGTTGGGGGCCTTGTGGGTGCCCCAGTCAAAGCTCGTGTCCTCGACCACGCATTTCGGCATGTAACGGGCGCTGTCATGCGGATCGGGCGCCTCGGACCCGCCATAGAGTGCGGCGTGCCACGTGGGGTGGCCGGTGAGCCGCCGCGCGTACGGGTCGAGCAGCAGCTTGGCGGGGTTGAAGCGGTGACCCTCGCGTGGGTCAAACGGCCCCTCCACGCGGTAGCCGTAGAGTTGACCGGGCATCAGCCCGGGGACGCGGCCATACCAGATGTCGCCGTCGCGCTCCGGCATCGGCAGCCGTGCGGTCTCGAGGCCGTGGGCGTCGAAGAGACACAGATGGACGGCCTCGGCGTGTTCCGAGAACACGGCAAAATTCACCCCGTCGCCGTCGAAGCGCGCGCCGAGGGGCGCGGCGCGGCCTGCCAGCATTTCCGGTGCGCTCATTCGGCTCTGACCATCTCGGCATAGAGGGCCGCGTAGGTGGCGGCGGACTGGTCCCAGCCAACGGGGGCGGCCATGGCATTCTTCATCATCTTGGTCCAGGTAACTCGATCCTGATACAGGTTGACCAGTTTCACCAACTCCTGCGCAAGGGCCTGTGCGGTCAGCGGGTGGAACTGAAGCCCGGTTGCCGCACCGGCTGCCAATCCTGCAGGCGACGCGTTGATCACCGTATCGGCGAGGCCACCGGTGAGGCCGACCACCGGCAGGGTGCCATGGCGCAGCCCGTAAAGCTGGGTGAGGCCGCAGGGCTCGAATCTCGACGGCACGAGGATGGCATCGCCGCCGGCGATCATTCGGCGCGCCAGCGCCTCGTCATAGCCGATGGTGGCCGAAACCCCCGGATGGGCCTCGGCGTAGCCCTGAAAGGCCCGCTCGAAGGCGCGATCGCCGCTGCCCAGAAGCACCAGCTGGCCGCCACGGTCGAGCAGCGCGGGCAGCGCCTGCAGCAGGATGTCGAGACCCTTCTGCTCGGTCAGACGCGAGACCAGCACGCAAATCGGGCCAGGCCAGTCCGGCAGGCTGAACTCCTCGCGCAGCGCGGCGCGGTGCTTTGTCTTGCCGGCCGGAGACTTGTAGGGCGGCCGCCAGAGCTCTTCATCGATGCCGTTGAGGATGCCGACCAGATCCTCCTGCCGCTCGCGCAGCACGCCGTCGAGCCCCATGCCGTATTCCTCGGTCATCAGCTCGGAGGCATAGGTGGGCGAGACCGTCGACAGTTTATCCGCGTAGACAAGACCGGCCTTCAAGGAGCTGATATTGTTCCAGTATTCATAGCCGCGCTCGTTGAATCCAGACTCCGGAAGCCCCAGCCGCGAGATCATCGACGCCGGCGACAGCCCTTGAAAGGCGATGTTGTGGATGGTCATCAAAGAGGCCACGCGCTCGCTGGCACCAATCTCTCGCAGGTAAAGCGGCGCGTAGCCGGCCTGCCAGTCATGGCAGTGCATCACCTGCGGAAACCAGCCCTCGACGCCGTCTGCACAGAGCATCGCCGCGGCCACCGACAACGCCGCGAAGCGCTCGGCGTTGTCGGCGTGGTCGCGCCCGTGACTGTCGATATAGGGGCCGCCATCCCGGTCGTAGAGATGCGGCGCGTCAAGCGCGTAGAGCACCTGATCTCCGAGACTGCCGCGATAGACCCGCGCGGACCCGCCGAACAGATCGTTCCACTCGGCCACCTTGCGGCGCCGTCCGACCTCGGCCATCACCTTGGGATAGCCCGGCAGCAGGGTGCGCATCTCGACCCCCTTGGTGGCCAGCGCGCCCGGCAGAGCGCCCGCCACGTCCGCAAGCCCTCCGGTCTTGATGAGTGGCACGCATTCCGACGTGACGGACAGCACTCTGGTCATTTCTCGGCTTCCCTCCGATCCAGCATCTGCTGGGTGATGAGCGTTACGCCGCCGGGGCTCACGCGGAACCACTTGGCGTCGTCCTCCGGGTCCTCGCCGACGACGAGCCCCTCGGGGATATGGACACCGCTGTCGATGACGACATTGGTGAGCCGCGCGTGGCGCGCGACGTTGACATAGGGCAGCGCCACGACCCCCTGCAACGAGGCATAGGAGTTGGTGTGGCACATGGTATAGAGCAGCGAATTGCGGATCTCGGTGCCCGAGACGATGCATCCGCCCGAGATCATCGAGCTGATGGCGGCGCCGCGCCGGTCTTCCTCGTCATGGATGAACTTGGCCGGCGGGACCAGCTCGGCATAGGTCCAGATCGGCCAGTCACGATCCCAGAGATCGAGATCGGGGGAGAAATCCGTCAGGTCGATATTGGCCTTCCAGAACGCGTCGACGGTGCCGACATCGCGCCAGTAGGCCGGCGCATCGGGGCGCGAGCGCACGCAGCTGTCTTCGAAGCGGTGTGCCTGCGCGGTGCCCTTGGCGACGATCTCGGGGATCATGTCGTTGCCGAAATCATGGCTCGAGGCGTCGTTGGCCATGTCCTTCACCAGCCGCTCGCGCAGGTGGTGCCAGTTGAAGACGTAGATGCCCATCGACACCAGCGTCTTGTCGGGATCGTCGGGCAGGCCGGGCGGATCGGCGGGCTTCTCGAGAAACGAGGTGATGCGGTCGCGGCCATCCACCGCCATGCAGCCAAAGGCGCTGGCCTCGGGGCGGTCGACCGTGAGACAGCCCACGGTGACCTCGGCGTTGGTCTCGACATGTTGCAGGATCATCGCCTCGTAATCCATCTTGTAGATGTGATCGCCAGCGAGGATGACGATGTAGTCGATATCGTAGCTGTCGATGATGTCGATGTTCTGCGCCACCGCATCGACGGTTCCCCGATACCACATCCCTTCAGAGACCCGTTGCGAGGCGGGGAGGATGTCGAGGAACTCGTTGCGCTCGGCGCGGAAGAAGTTCCAGCCGCGCTGGCAATGACGGATCAGGCTGTGTGCCTTGTACTGCGTCGCCAGCGCGATCTTGCGGATGCCGGAATTCAGCGCGTTTGATAGCGCGAAATCAATGATCCGCGCCTTGCCGCCGAAATAGACCGCCGGTTTCACGCGGGTGTTGGTGAGCTCGTGCAGGCGCGATCCACGCCCGCCCGCCAGGACGAAGGCCATACTTCGTCCTGACAGCTTCTGGTGCGTCCAAGACATGTCAATTCCTCCTCATTGTCCGGTCGCCTCTCCCCCGTGGTATGGTGACCGATTGAAATGCCCCGTCGGCCGCTCAGACGTCGCGCACCAGATAAATGGCCGAAAGCGGCGGCAGGGTGATGTCGGCATGGGCCGGCTGGCCGTCACGCTCTCCGTCTTGCGCCTCGACCGATCCATAGTTGCCGCGATTGCTGCCGCCGTAGATCTCGGCGTCGGAATTGAGCGCCTCGCGCCAGGTGCCGGCGGCCGGCATGCCCACGCGGTAGGCGCCGTGCTCCTGCGGTGTGAAGTTGCAGATCACCACGACCTCGGGGTCATCCGGTCCGCCGCGGCGCACCCACGAGAACACCGAGTTCTCAGAGTCGCCGCCATTGATCCATTGGAAGCCCTCGGCGAAGCAATCCTTGGCGTGCAGGGCCGGGGTGTCGCGGTAGAGGTGGTTGAGGTCGCGCACGAGGCGCTGAACGCCCGAGTGCTGCGGATTGTCGAGACACTCCCAGTCGACCTGTGCGTCGTGGTTCCACTCGCTCCGCTGCGCCAGTTCCTGCCCCATGAACAGGAGCTTCTTGCCGGGGTGTCCCCACATGAAGCCGTAATAGCTGCGCAGGTTGGCGAATTTCTCCCACTCATTGCCCGGCATCTTGCCGAACATCGAGCCCTTGCCATGCACCACCTCGTCGTGGCTGATCGGCAGGATGAAGTTCTCCGAGAAGGCATAGACCAGACCGAAGGTCATCTGGTGGTGGTGATACGAGCGGTGGATCGGGTCTTTCTTGATGTATTCGAGCGTGTCGTTCATCCACCCCATGTTCCACTTGTACCCAAAGCCGAGCCCGCCCTGGTCGACGGGCTGCGACACGCCGGGGTAGGCGGTGCTTTCCTCGGCCACGGTCATGATGCCCGCGTTCTCGCCATAGCTTTCGGTGTTCATGCGTTGCAGCACCGCGATGGCCTCGTAGTTCTCGCGCCCGCCATCCTTGTTGGGCACCCACTCGCCGGGGTTGCGCGAGTAGTCGCGGTAGAGCATCGAGGCCACGGCATCGACGCGCAGACCGTCGGCGTGGAACTCCTCGAGCCAGTAGAGCGCGTTCGCGGTGAGGAAATTCGACACCTCGGCGCGGCCGTAATTGTAGATCAGCGTGTTCCAGTCCTTGTGGAAGCCTTCGCGCGGGTCTGCATGTTCGTAAAGCGCGGTGCCGTCGAACTTGCCAAGCCCGTGCGGATCGGACGGGAAGTGCCCCGGCACCCAGTCGAGGATCACGCCCACACCGGCACGGTGGGCGGCGTTCATCAGGTCGCGGAACTCGTTCGGCAGGCCGCAGCGGATGGTCGGTGCGAACATGCCGATCGGCTGGTAGCCCCAGGAGCCATCGAACGGGTATTCGCTGATCGGCATCAGCTCGATATGGGTGAACCCCATCTCCTTGACGTAGGCGATCAGCTCGTCGGAAGCCTCGATATAAGAGATCGGCCGGCCCCGATCCTTGCGCCGCCACGAGGGCAGGTGGACCTCGTAGACCGAGATCGGCGCCTCGCGGCTTTGCATCGCCTCGCGCTTGGTCATCCAGTCGCCGTCGGACCAGCCGTATTCGCGGATGTCGCGCACGATCGAGGCGTTGGCGGGCGGATGCTCGGAGCCAAAGCCCACCGGGTCGGCCTTGCGCGGCTGGAGGTGGCCATCGGGGCCCAGGATCTCGTAGCGATAGAGGGCGCCATCGCCGACATTGGGGATGAAGATCTCCCAAACGCCGGTGGCGCCGCGCTTGCGCATGGTGTGGCGCAGCCCGTCCCACCAGTTGAAGTCACCCACGACCGAGACGCGCTTGGCATTGGGGGCCCAGACCGCGAAATGCGTGCCTTGGCAGCCCTCGTGCTCCATCACATGCGCGCCGAGCGCTTCCCACATCCGCAGGTGGCTGCCTTCGCCGAGCAGGTACTCGTCCATCTCGCCCAGCACGGGGCCGAACCGATAGGGATCCTCGTAATCCCAGCTATCCTCGCCGGCCGCGCCGCGCAGGTGATAGGGCGCGTCGCCCGGCACTTTGCCGCGGAAGATCCCGGGCGCATCCGGGAGCGGATCGAGCGGGTGGATGTCTGAGCCGATCACCGCCCACATCTGCTTGGCGCCGGGATCGAAGGCGGTGACCTGACGGTCACCCCCCTTTGTCCTGTGCGGCCCGAGAAGGGCGAATGGATCGTCATGCTGACCCTGGGTCAGGCGATGAAATTCCGAGGCGGGAGGATGATTTGCATCAGTCATGCCTCGAAGCTTAGTGCGATTGACGCGAGCTGCAATGTCTCGCGTCAACTCTTATCGTGGATCAGTCGAGAAGGCTCTTGGCGTCCCAAATATCCGCCATGTAGCCGCGGATCGTGCGGTCGGACGAGAACCAGCCGGAGCGTGCCGTGTTGAAGGCCGCGGTGCGGGCCCAGCCCTGCTGATCCTTGAAGGCGGCGTCCACCTCGCGCTGCGCGCGCCAGTAATCGGTGAAGTCCGAGCAGACGAGGAAGTAATCCGCGCCTTCGAGATTGCCGGTGATGTTGTGATAGCGCTCGGGCTCGGCGGGCGAGAAGCGGCCCTCGCGGATCGCCTCGAGCGCGCGGGCAAGGCGCGGGTCGGCGGCGATGGCCTTCTGGGCGTGGTTCTCGACCATGCGGCGCTCCATCACCTCCTCGGCGGTCATGCCGAAGAGGAAGAAGTTCTCGGCCCCCACGTGATCGCGGATCTCGACATTGGCGCCGTCGAGCGTGCCCACGGTCGGCGCGCCGTTCAGGGCGAACTTCATGTTGCCGGTGCCAGAGGCTTCCTTGCCGGCGGTCGAGATCTGCTCCGACAGGTCGGCGGCCGGCACCAGCCGCTCGGCCAGCGTGACGTTGTAGTTCGGCAGGAAGGCGATCTTGAGATACTTGTTGGTCACCGGGTCGGCGTTGATCACCGCCGCCGCATCGTTGATCAGCCGGATGATGTCCTTGGCGAAGAAATAGCCCGGCGCCGCCTTGCCGGCGAAAAGCTTGAGCCGCAGCGTCCAGTCGGCATCGGGGGTGTCGCGGATCTCGAGCCAGTGGGCGATGGTCTCGAGGATGTTGAGGTGCTGGCGCTTGTACTCGTGCAGGCGCTTGATCTGCACGTCGAAGATCATGTCGGGATCGACGTGGACGCCATGCGTCTGGCCCATCCAGTTCGACAGCTCGACCTTGTTGTCGCGCTTGATCTTGCCATAACGGTCGAGCCAGCCGGCATCCTCGATATGCGGCTCGAGCGTCTCGAGCTTCTCGAGGTCGTCGACCCACGCCTCGCCGATCGACTCGGTGATCAGCCCGGCAAGGCGCGGGTTGCAGGCCAGCAGCCAGCGCCGCGGCGTGACGCCGTTGGTCTGGTTGACGATGCGGTCGGGGTGCAGGTTGTGCAGCTCCTCGAAGACGGTGGTCTTCATCAGGTCGGTGTGCAGCGCCGAGACGCCGTTGACCTTGTGCGCCATGACGAAGGACAGCTGGCCCATCTTGACCTGATGGTCGGCGCGCATCGACTGGGTGCGCGACGGGTTGCGGGTGGCGTGCGCGTTGTCGATCTGGTCGATGATCTGGATGTGACGCGGCAGCAGCCTGCCGAACAGCGCCTCGCCCCAGCTTTCGAGCGCCTCGGGCAGCAGCGTGTGGTTGGTATAGCTGAGCGTGTTGCGCGCGATCTCCATCGACTCGTCGAAGGGGATGCCGCGCTCGTCATGCAGGATGCGGACCAGCTCGGGCCCGGCGATGGCCGGGTGGGTGTCGTTGAGCTGGATCGCCACCTTCGAGGGCAGCTTGCGCAGGTCGCCGAACTGGTTGTTGAAGCGGCGCAGGATGTCGCGCAGCGCCGCACCGGTCAGGAAGTACTCCTGCTTGAGGCGCAGCTCCTTGCCCTGCTCGGTGGTGTCGTCCGGATAGAGCACGCGGCTGATGGTGCGCGCCAGCGCCTCGGGGGCGGCGGCGGCGGCGTAATCGCCGTGATTGAACGCGGCAAGGTCGAACGGGTGGATCGCACGCCCCGACCACAGGCGCAGCGTGTTGGCCCAGCGGCCCTTCCAGCCGACAACGGGCGTGTCGAAGGCCTCGGCCTCGACCTCTTCGGCGGGATGCCAGCGCACCGTCTCGCCATGTGTGGTCACATGCCCGCCAAAGCCGATGCGGTAGCGGACCTCGGGGCGTTCGAATTCCCAGGCGTGGCGCTGGCCGAGCCAGAGCTCGGGCTGCTCGACCTGGCGGCCGCCGACAAAGCTCTGCCGGAACAGGCCGTGCTCGTAGCGGATGCCGTAGCCATGCGCCGGGCAGCCGATGGTCGACAGGCTTTCGAGGAAGCAGGCGGCAAGCCGGCCAAGGCCGCCATTGCCGAGTGCCGCGTCGGGCTCGTCGGCCAGCACGTCGTGATAGTCCTTGGAGAACTCGGCCAGCGCCGATTTCGCCTCGTCGACAAGCTCGAGATTGACGATGCCATCCTCGAGCAGGCGCCCGATGAGGAATTCCATCGACAGGTAATACACCCGCTTGGCGCCGCTGTCATAGGTGCGCTCGGTCGCCTTGAACCAGGCGTCGACGATGCGGTCGCGCACCGCGTAGCTCAGCGCCATGCGCCAGTCTTCGAGAATGGCGTGCTCGGGATCCTTGCCGAAGGAATAGGTCAGGTGGCGCAGGATCGAATCGCGCAGGGAGGGCGTGGAAAGTTGCAGCATGGTCTTTGGCTCGCTCGATAGGGTCAGAGGTGCTCCTGAGCGGAGTGTCCTGCTATCAATAGCGCATCCGGTCAGAATACAAGGTTAGCGTCTCACGGGGCCTGCAATTGCAGCTGTTCGGTCAGGTGACATGCACAACCCGTAAGCGCCGCGAAGTCATCGGTGACCAGATGCACGGGGAACTGGTCCATGAAGGTGCTGAACCGGCCCTTGTCGCGGAACCCTTCGGTGAACCCGTTGTCGAGCAGGTAGGGGCCGAAATGCCGCGCCACGCCGCCGATCAGGAAAAGGCCGCCGAAGGGCAGGGTGATCAGGGCGAGATCGCCGCAGACCCGCCCCAACAGTCGCGAGAAGGTCTCGACCGCGCGCGCGGCCCGTGGATCGCCCGCTTCCTTCAGCGCCATGATCTCGGCGGCGGGGATGTCGACCTGCGCGGGGTCGGTGACGCCGTCTTCCTCGCAGAGCCAGTGCCAGATCCGCTCGAAGCCGCGGCCCGACAGGAAATGCTCGACCCCGGCGCCGTCATGTTTGCGCGAGACGTACTGGAACAGCCGCAGCTCGTCATCCGAGCGCAGCGCCAGCGTGGCATGGCCGGCCTCGCCCGGCGGCACCAGCGTCTGCTCGCCAAGGCGATAGACCGGGGCGGCGTTCATTCCGGTGCCGACACCCACCACCAGCCGTGCCGATTGCGGGCTGGCAGGGGCGCCCTTGTGCAGCGTGGTGAGATTCTCGGTCGGGATGTGGCCCAGCGCGTGGCCCTGCGCCTGCATGTCGTTGAGCACCGCGAGGGTGCGGGCGCCGGTGGCCTCCTGCAGGATCTCGCGGTTCACCTCCCAGTCGAGGTTGGTCAGCTTGCCGGCACTGTCGCGCACCGGGCCGGCCATGGCGACGCAGGCGGCATCGGGCGCGATCTCGGCGGCGTCGAGATAGTCGCGCAGCACCGCGCCGATGCCGCTCCATTCGGCATTGCGGTAGCGCTTGACGCTGGCCTCCTGCACCGTCGGGCCGGCAGCCAGCGCGACACGGGTGTTGGTGCCGCCGATATCGGCAAGAACTGCGGTGATCGCGTGGCTCATGAGTGGCCCTCCGTTAGCGCTCCCTTGAGCGCGTGGTAGGAGGCTTTGGGCAGGCGTGCAAGCGTGTCGAAATCCACATGCACCAGCCCGAAGCGCTTGTCGTAGCCGAAGCTCCACTCGTAATTGTCGAGCAGCGACCAGCAGAAGTAGCCCTTGACCGGGACGCCGCGCGCGATGGCACGGCGCACATCCGCCAGATGCGCCTCGATATAGGCGATGCGATGGTCGTCCTGCACCTCGCCCGCGACGATGTCGTCATGCGCCGCCATGCCATTCTCGGTGACGAAGATCGGCAGCTCGCCGGTGTATTCCTGCGCCGTGCGCTCGAGGAACCGGAGCAGGCCCTCGGGATAGATCTCCCAGCCCATGTAGGTCTTGGGCAGGATGCCATCGACCTCCCTGAGCGACGGCCACGGGCTGGTATCGGGCGCGATCAGCTTGCGGGTGTAGTAGTTGATGCCGCACCAGTCGATTGGCTGCGAGATCAGCGCCATGTCGTCCTGCCAGTTCGTCGGCATATGCGGCTCGAGCCCGTCGAGCACGATCTGGGGGTATTCGCCCTTGAACACGCCGCCCATGAACCAGCGGTTGTAGATGCCGTCATAGCGCGCAGCGGCCTCGCGGGCCTCGTCGCTGTCATCGGCAGGCTCGGACCACTCGAGGTTGAACACCCCGCCGAGGTTCGACATGCCGAGCCCGCGCATCACCTCGATCGAGCGACCATGCGCCAGCAGAACGTGGTGCATCGCCCGCGTGGCGGCCCGGATGTCACGCAGGCCCGGCGCCTGACCGCCAAGGAAGTGGCTCAGCCACGCCACGCACCACGGCTCGTTGATCGGCGCCACGTTCTCCATCCGGTCGCCGAGCTTGCTCATCACCACTTCGGTGAAGTTGCCGAACCACTGTGCGATGTCGCGGTTGCGCCAGCCGCCGAGATCGGCCAGCGCCGAGGGCAGCTCCCAGTGATACAGCGTGGCATAGGGCTTGAGACCCCGCTCGAGCATCGCGTCGGTCAGCCGGTCGTAGAAGTCGAGCCCCTCGGCGTTCACCGGGCCGCGGCCCTCGGGCAGCACCCGCGCCCAGGAGATCGAGAAGCGGTAGGCGTCGAAGCCCGCGGCGGCCACGAGATCGAGATCCTCGGCGTAGCGGTGATAGTGGTCGCAGGCCACGTCGCCATTCTCGGCCCGCACCACGTTGCCGGGGGTGTCGGCGAAGTCGTCCCAGTGGGTGCGGCCGGCGCCGCCGAACTTGTGGCCCTCGATCTGGTAGCTCGAGGTGGCGGTGCCGAAGGTGAAGCCTTCGGGGAAGTCCTTTCGGGTCAGGAGCATGGGTCTGGATCCTAGGTCTGTTTCGGGGCAGGGCCGGTGGACCCGCCGATGATCAGTTGTGCTTCGAGCAGATGGGTTTCGGGATCACGCGACGGCTCCGCGATGTGGCGCAGCAGCATCTCGGCGGCGATCCTTCCGGCCTCGCGCACCGAGGAGCGGGTGGCGGTGAAGATCGGCATGTCGCGGCCATTGGCGAGGTAGCTCAGATCGTCGTCATGGGTGATGACCGACACGTCGCGGCCCATCTCGAGCCCGGCCTCGTGGATCGCCCGGCGGATGCCGATGGCGGTGATCAGCGACGAGGTCAGGAAGGCGGTGGGCGGCGCGTCAGTGGCCAGCAGCTCGGCGGCGGCGCGGTAGCCGAAGGGCTCGGTCATCTCCTCGCCGCGGATCAGCGCGGGGTCGGGGGCGAGGCCACGTTCGGTCAGCGCCTCTTCATAGCCGATGCGACGGCGATAGGCGAAATCCATGAACTCGAGCCCGTTCAGCAGCGCGATCCGCGTGTGCCCGAGATCAAGCAGGAACGAGGTCGCACGCTTGAAGGCGCGGGCATTGTTCATGTCGATCCAGCTGTAGGGAACATCGAGCTCGGAGGCGCGGCCATGCACCACGAAGGGCAGGTCGAGGCCGCGTAGGAAGGGGATGCGCCCGTCGGCCATCTTGGGACCGTGCACGATGATGCCGTCGACATGGCCCTTGGCCTTGAGCCGGCGGTAATTGTCGGCCTCGTCCTCGTCACCCGACAGCGACAGCGTCATGTCGTAGCCGGCCTTGAGATAGGCCTCCGAGGCACCGGCGATGAAGTCCCCGAAGACCGGGTTGACCATCTCGTGCTGGGTCGAGATCGGGATCACGTGCCCGATCGCCATGGCGCGGCCCGTCGCCAGCCCCTTGGCGCGGGCGTTGGGGGAATAGTTCAGCTCCCGCGCGGCCTCGGCCACGCGGATGCGCGTCTGTTCGCTGACCTCCGGATAGCCGTTGAGGGCACGACTCACGGTCGTCTGGGACAGTCCGAGATGGGCGGCGAGTTGCTTCAGATTCATGGCTGGGGCCTCCAAAGCGCTTCGGATCGCCGCCACCATAGACCCAAATCCGAGACGACGGAAAGGGTTTTGTTTCTGCTGCGGAAAGCTGCGGCGCAGCGTGGAAAGCGCAGAAAAAGAAGTCATATGGCAATTGACTTGCCGTGGGAAACACGCAACCCTCGGTCAACTTCAAAGCGCTTTGGGGTGACTCGCCCCAAAGCGGTGAACGCGCGAGCCGTGTCTCGCGAAATCGTGGAGGACGATCACCTATGAAGTATCTCTCGAAACCGTCGTTTCTAGGCAGTGCCGCAATTCTTGCCCTGTCCGCCGGCGCCGCCTTTGGCCAGGACATGCCCTTCGAGGTGGGCGAGGGCGATTTTCAGTGGGACGCCTTTGAAGCCTTTGCCGAACAGCATGACCTCAGCGGCCAGACCGTCGAGATCACCGGCCCCTGGACCGGCAACGAGAAGGAAAAGGTGGACGTCGTCTTCCGCTATTTCGAAGAGGCCACCGGCGCGGAGGTCAACTACTCGGGCTCGGACAGCTTCGAGCAGGACATCGTGATCTCGGCCCGTGCCGGCACCGCGCCCAACCTCGCGGTGTTCCCGCAGCCGGGCCTTGCCGCCGACATGGCAAGCCAGGGCCTGCTGACGCCGCTGCCCGACGACACCGCCGAGTGGGTGGCCGAGAACTTCTCGGCCGGGGACAGCTGGGTCGACCTGTCGACCTACGAGGGCGAGGACGGCGAGGAGCATGTCTACGGCCTGTTCTACCGCGTCGATCTCAAGAGCCTCGTGTGGTACTCGCCGATCGCCTTCGACGAGATGGGCTACGAGATCCCCGAGAGCATGGAAGAGCTCAAGGAGCTGACCGAGCAGATCGTCGACGATGGCGGCACGCCCTGGTGCATCGGGCTGGGCTCCGGCGCGGCCACCGGCTGGCCGGCCACCGACTGGGTCGAGGATCTGATGCTGCGGATGCACGCGCCCGAGGTCTACGATCAGTGGGTGACCAACGAGATCCCGTTCTCCGATCCTCAGGTCGTCGAGAGCATCGAGGAGTTCGGCTGGTTCATCCGCAACGACGATTACGTGCGCGGCGGCGCGCAGGCCGCGGCCACCACCGATTTCCGCGACAGTCCCTCGGGCCTCTTCGCGGTGCCGCCGACCTGCTACCTGCACCGTCAGGCAAGCTTCATCCCGGCCTTCTTCCCCGAAAGCGCCGAGCTTGGCGACAATGTCGATTTCTTCTACTTCCCGTCCTACGAGGAGAAGGATCTCGGTAACCCGGTGCTGGGCGCCGGCACGCTGTTCTCGATCACCAATCCGTCCGAGGCGACGAGCGTGATGCTCGAGTATCTCAAACTGCCGATCGCGCACGAGCTCTGGATGGCGCAGGACGGGTTCCTCACCGCCCATGCCGGGGTCAACCCCGAGGTCTACGCCACCGACGCGCAGCGCGCGATGGGCGAGATCCTCGCTGACGCGACCACCTTCCGCTTCGACGCCTCCGACCTGATGCCGTCCGAGATCGGCGCCGGCGCGTTCTGGACGGGCATGATCGACTTCGTGGGCGGCGACGATGCCGAGAGCGTGGCCGAGACCATCCAGACCCGCTGGGACTCGATCCGCTGACCGGCTGAAGCCGCAACGAACCTTCCCCGTGCCCCGCAGGGGCGCGGGGTTTCGTCCAAAGGCTAACGCGAGGGAGCCCGCACGCCATGTCACCGATCCTTCAGGGCATTCTGACCATCATCATCGGGGTCGGCGGATGCGTGGGCTACTTCTACCTCTCGAACATCATTCTCGACCGCTTCGTCTTTCCGCCGCGCAAGGATGATCAGGGGCGCAACATCGCCCGCGCCACCGCGGTGCGACCATGGCTGTTCCTGATGCCGGCGATCCTCGCACTGGGGCTCTACCTCGTCTACCCGGTGCTCGGCAGCTTCCTGCGTTCGCTCTACAACCGCTCGGGCAACGAGTTCATCGGCCTCGGCAACTATGTGCAGATGTTCTCCGAGCACGGCTTCCGCGTGGCGCTGTTCAACAACTTCCTCTGGGTGCTCTTCGTGCCCGCCGCGGCGACCTTCTTCGGGCTGCTGGTGGCGCAGCTCACCGACCGGCTGAGATGGGGCTCCATCGCCAAGTCGCTGATCTTCATGCCGATGGCGATCAGCTTCGTGGGCGCCTCGCTGATCTGGAAATTCGTCTATGCGGTCAATCCCGATATCGGTATCATCAACGCCGTGCGGGACTATTTCGGCCTTGCCGCCGTCGACCCGCTTCAGATCCCGTTCTGGAACAACTTCTTCGTCATGATCATCATGGTCTGGATGCAGACCGGCTTTGCCATGGTGATCCTTTCGGCGGCGCTGCGCGGCATCCCGGAAGAGACCATCGAGGCCGCGATCCTCGACGGTGCCAACCCGTTCCAGATCTTCTTCCGCATCAAGATCCCGCAGATTGCCGGCACCATCGCCGTGGTCTGGACCACCATCACCTTCCTGACGCTCAAGGTGTTCGACATCGTCTACACGATGACCGGTGGCAATTTCGACACCGAGATCCTGCCGAGCTACATGATGAACTACATGTTCCGCGATGACGGGCGCGCCACGGCGGTGGCCTTCGTGATCATGCTGATCGTCACGCCGGTGATGGTCTACAACATCCGCCAGGCGCGCAAGGAGCTGTAATCATGGACAATATTGCAGGCCACAAATCCTCGCTCAGCCTTGTCACCAACATTGCCGTGCTGCTCCTCGTGGTGATCTGGCTGATCCCCACCGTGGGGCTCCTGGTGTCGTCCTTCCGCGACCGCGAGCAGATCTCCGAGACCGGCTGGTGGGCGGCGATGTTCCCGGTCGAGAGCGCCGAGCGGATGCGCCCGGAGCCGGAAAGCGTGCGGCAAGACGGCGATTACTACGTGCTCGAGGGCAACGTCTTCGAGGCGGGCTCGGGCAGCGTGTCGGGCTTCGGGCTGACCGGACGCGACCCCGGTGCCGCCGAGGTGGGCCAGACCTATGCCTGGTTCGAGGTCGAGGTGACCGAAGAGGATGGCGAGATCGACGACGAGCGCATCGAGATCGCCTATCCCTCCGATGCGGACCCCGAATTCCCCGAGGCCACCGAGGATGGCCTGCCGATCACCCCGGGCAGCGCGGTGCTGCAACGGGCGCTCACCGTGGCCGAGAACGGCGATTTCACCTACGTCAATGACGGAGAGATCAGCCGCGCGCCCTCGCTTTACGTCGTCACCAAGCAACCGCCCGATTTCGGCTGGCAGAACTATCGCCAGATCCTGACCTCGGACGGCATGGACCGCGCCTTCATCAACACCCTGACGGTGACGGTGCCCGCGACGGTCATCCCGATCCTGATCGCGGCCTTCGCGGCCTACGCGCTGGCGTGGATGGATTTTCCGGGCCGCGGTTGGCTGGTCGCGGCGGTGGTGGGCCTTCTGGTGGTGCCGTTGCAGCTGGCGCTGGTGCCGATGCTGACGCTGCACAACCAGATCGGCATCGGGCAGAGCTTTCTTGGCATCTGGCTCGCGCATACCGGATTTGGCCTGCCCCTCGCGGTCTACCTGTTGCGCAACTACATGATCGGCCTGCTACGTGACATCATCGAAAGCGCAAAGGTCGACGGCGCCACCGATTTTCAGGTCTTCACCAAGATCGTGCTGCCGCTGAGCTTCCCGGCTCTGGCCTCCTTCGCCATCTTCCAGTTCCTCTGGACATGGAACGACCTGCTCGTGGCCAAGGTCTTCCTTCCCTCCAACAGCGAAAGCTGGGTGATGACCGTCAAGATCGCCGACGACCTTCTGGGCTCGCGCGGGGGCGACTGGGGCATCCTCGCCGCCGCGGCCTTCGTGTCGATCGCGGTGCCGCTGGTGGTCTTCTTCGCAATGCAGAAATACCTCGTGCGCGGCCTGCTGGCCGGCTCGGTGAAATAAGGACGAACATACCCCATGACCGACACTCCGGACATGACCGCGAAACGCCACCTCAAGAAAGATCCCGACTGGTGGCGCGGCGCGGTGATCTACCAGATCTACCCGCGCAGCTTTCAGGACAGCAACGGCGACGGGGTGGGCGACCTGCTGGGCATCGCCCAGCGTCTGCCCTACGTCGCCTCGCTCGGCGTGGACGCGGTCTGGATCTCGCCGTTCTTCCGCTCGCCGATGCATGATTTCGGCTATGACGTCAGCGATTACTGCGACATCGACCCGATGTTCGGCTCGCTGTCGGATTTCGACACCGTGATCGAGACGGCGCACGCGCTTGGCCTCAAGGTGCTGATGGACCTGGTGATCTCGCACAGCTCGATCGAGCATCCGTGGTTCAAGCAAAGCCGCAGCTCGAGGGACAATCCGCGCGCCAACTGGTATGTCTGGGCCGACGCCAAGCCCGACGGCACGCCGCCCAACAACTGGCTGTCGATCTTCGGCGGGTCGTCGTGGCAGTGGGATCCGACGCGCTGCCAGTACTACCTGCACAACTTCCTCACCGAGCAGCCGGACCTGAACTTCCACGAGCCCGAGGTGCAGCAGGAGCTTCTCGACGTGACGAAGTTCTGGCTGGATCGTGGTGTCGACGGCTTCCGCCTCGACACGGTGAACTTCTACTTCCACGACGAGCATCTGCGCGACAACCCGGCGCTGGCGCCCGAGGACCGCAACCCGATCACCGCCCCGGCGGTGAACCCCTATACCTGGCAAAACCACCTCTACGACAAGACCCAGCCCGAGAACCTCGACTTTCTCGCGCGGTTGCGCACGCTGATGAACGAGTACGATGCCGCCGCCGTGGGCGAGGTCGGCGAGGACCAGCGCGGGCTCGAGGTGTTGGGCGAATACACCCGCGGTGACGACCACCTTCACATGTCCTACGCCTTCGAGCTGCTCTCGGACCATGCGCCCACGGCGGCCTTCATCAAGCAGGTGATGGACGACATGGAGCAAAAAGCGCCAGGCGGCTGGGCCTGCTGGGCGTTCTCGAACCACGACGTGGTGCGCCACATCAGCCGCTGGAACATCCCCGAGGCGGCGGCCCGGCTCTACACCACGCTGATGATGTGCCTGCGCGGATCGGCCTGCATCTACCAAGGTGAGGAGCTGGCGCTGCCCGAGGCCGAGCTTGCCTTCGAGGATCTTCAGGACCCCTACGGCAAGCGGTTCTGGCCGGCCTTCAAGGGCCGCGACGGCGCCCGCACGCCGATGGTCTGGGATCCCAACGCCCACAATGGCGGCTTCAGCAGTGCCATGCGCACGTGGCTGCCGGTCAGCCACGCCCATCTCAACCTCACGGTGGCCGACGAGGAAGCCGATCCGCTGGCGATGCTGCACCATTATCGCCGGGCGATCTCGTTCCGGCATAGCCACGAAGCGCTCAGGAAGGGTGACATCTCGGAGGTCCACTGCGACGGCACGGTGCTCAGCTTCCGCCGCTGCTTTGGCCGCGAAGAGCTGTTCTGCGCCTTCAACATCAGCGACGAACCGGTCACCGTCGACGCGCCGTCCGGAAAGTGGCATCAAATCGGAGCCGAGCTCGGATCGGCCGGACCGGCACCCGACGGCAAGCTGCATTTCGGGCGGTGGCAGCCCGTGCTGGCGCTGAAATCTTGATCTCGGAGGGGGGACGCACATGGCCGATCTGAAACTCACGGATGTTGGCAAGACCTATGGCGGCACGATCGAGGTGCTCAAGCACATCGATCTCGACATCACCGCCGGCGAGCTGATCGTCTTCGTCGGGCCGTCGGGCTGCGGCAAGTCCACGCTGTTGCGGATGATCGCGGGGCTCGAGAAGATCACCGCCGGCACGCTCGAGATCGACGGCCAGCGGGTCAACGACGTGCCGCCGGCGCAGCGTGGCATCGCCATGGTGTTCCAGAGCTACGCGCTTTATCCGCACATGACCGTGCGCGAGAACATGTCCTTCGCGCTGCAGATCGCCAAGAAGTCCAAGGACGAGATCCGCCAGTCGGTGGAACGCGCCGCGAAGATGCTGCAGCTCGAGCCCTATCTCGACCGGCTGCCCAAGGCGCTCTCGGGCGGCCAGCGCCAGCGCGTCGCCATCGGCCGCGCCATCGTGCGCGATCCCAAGGTCTTTCTCTTCGACGAGCCGCTCTCGAACCTCGACGCGGCGCTGCGCGTCGCCACCCGGATTGAGATTGCCCAGCTCAAGGAGCAGATGCCAGACCGCACGATGATCTACGTCACCCACGACCAGGTCGAGGCGATGACGCTGGCAAGCCGCATCGTGGTGCTGGCCAATAAGGGCGTGGCGCAGGTCGGCTCGCCGCTCGAGCTTTACGAGACGCCGAATTCCGAGTTCGTGGCGCAGTTCATCGGCTCGCCCGCGATGAACCTGATGCCCGGCGAGGTGATCGCCACCGGCGAGCGCACCACCGTGAGGCTCGATGCCGGCGGCCGCGCGGTCTCGACCGTGCCCACGACGGAGGCCGATATGGGCCTGAAGGTGAACGTGGGGTTCCGACCGGAGGATTTCGTGCTGGCCGAGGGGGAGGGTGCCTATACCGGCAAGGTCGCCCTGACCGAGGCACTCGGCGAGGTGACGCTGTTGCATTTCGTCGATGACGGCGCCTCGAAGGAGCCGGTCATCGCCAAGCTGCCAGGCATCCACAAGGGGCTGCGCGGCTCCGAGGTGACGCTCGCCGCCGCGCCCGAGAAGGTGCATCTTTTCAGCGAGGGCGTGTCGCTGCTCTACCGCTGATCCGGCTTCGGTGCTCCGGGCCCGTGACGGGTGGTGGGGCATCGCTTGCCCCGTGCGCCTGCAGGAACGCTTCGCCCATAAGAAAGGAAAGGGGGCCAGCCCCCTCTTGGCGCTTTGCGCCAATTCACCCCCGAGGTATTTTTGAACCAAAGAAGCCAGAAGCGATCCGCCCCTGGCTTCTCTTCGTCAAAAATACTCCCGCCGGAGGCGTCCAAGCGCGCCGCAGGGCGCGGGGCCGGGGTCAGGCGCGTTCGGCTGTCTCGAGCTTCTGCAGCGCCGCTTCCCAGAGTGCCTCGGCGCGGTGCAACCCGTCCATCACCTCGGCATATTTCTTGTTCCAGGTATCGAGCTCTCCGGCGCGTGCCGCCTCGTAGAGTGCAGGATCGGCAAGCTTCGTCGCGAGCTTCTCGCGCATGTCCTCGATCTTCTCGACCCGCGCCTCGCATTTGCGCACTTCGGAGCGCAGCGCAAGGATCTGGTCGCGCGTGGGCTTTGGCGCCTTCGGCGCGGCGGCTTTCGCCTTCTCGGGCTTTGCGGGCTTGTCCTGCGTCAGCAGGAGCGTCCGGTAGGCGTCGAGATCATCCTCGTATGGCTTCACCGTGCCGTCCTTGACCAGCCAGAGCCGGTCGGCCACGAGGCTCAGCAGGTGCATGTCGTGGCTCACAAGGATCACCGCGCCGGAATACTCCGTCAGCGCCTCGACCAGCGCCTCGCGGCTCTCGATGTCGAGGTGGTTGGTCGGCTCGTCGAGGATCAGCATATGCGGCGCGTCGAGCGTGGCGAGCAGCAGCGACAGCCGGGCCTTCTGGCCGCCCGAGAGCCGGCCCACCTCGGTCTCCGCCTGCGCCGCCATCAGCCCGAAACCCGCGAGCTGGGCGCGCAGCTTCGGCGGGGCGGCCTCGGGGCGCTCGCGCTGCAGGTGCTGCAGAGGCGTCTCGTCGAGATGCAGCTCGTCGACCTGGTGCTGGGCGAAATAGCCGATCCGCAGCTTCGAGCTGCGCACCATCTTGCCGTCCATCAGGACCAGCCGGTCGGCAAGCAGCTTCGACAGCGTCGACTTGCCCTGGCCGTTGCGGCCCAGCAGCGCGATGCGGTCGTCCTGGTCGATGCGCAGGTTCAGCCGCGACAGCACCTGCCGCTCGCCATAGCCCGTTGCCCCGCCCTCGAGCGCCACGATCGGCGGCGACAGCTGGTCCGGCTGCGGGAAGCTGAACACCCGCTTGGCGGCCTCTTCCGGCGCGGTGATGGTGTCCATCCGCGCGATCATCTTGAGACGCGCCTGCGCCTGCTTGGCCTTCGAGGCCTTGGCGCGGAACCGGTCGACGAAGCTCTGCAGGTGGGCCTTGCGCTCCTCCTGCTTCTTGGCCGCCGCCGCCTGCACCGCGCGGCGCTCGGCCCGGGTGCGGGCGAAGGTGTCGTAGCCGCCCTGGTACAGCGTCAGCTGCCGGTCCTCGAGATGCAGGATCGCACCCACCGCCCGGTTCAGCAGCCCGCGGTCGTGCGAGATCACGATCACCGTGTGCGGGTAGCGCGTCAGATAGCTCTCGAGCCACAGCGCGCCTTCAAGATCGAGATAGTTCGTGGGCTCGTCGAGCAGCAGCAGGTCGGGCTGCGCGAAGAGCACCCCGGCCAGCGCCAGCCGCATCCGCCAGCCGCCCGAAAAATCCGAGCTCGGGCGTTGCTGGTCGGCCTCGTCGAAGCCCAGACCCTTGAGGATCGAGGCCGCGCGGCCCTCTGCCGACCAGGCATCGATATCGGCCAGCCGGGTCTGCACCTCGGCGATGCGATGCGCGTCGGTGGCGGTCTCGGCCTCGGCCATCAGAGAGGCCCGCTCGACATCGGCGGCCAGCACCGTCTCGATCAGCGACATGTCCGAGGCCGGCGCCTCCTGCGCCACGCCGCCGATGCGGGCGCGCTCGGGCAGGCCGATCTCGCCGCCGTCGAGCGTCAGCTCGCCGCGGATCAACCGGAACAGCGTTGTCTTGCCGGCACCGTTGGGGCCAACGAGGCCGACCTTGTGGCCGGCGGGAATCACCGCGGAGGCGCCCTCGAACAGGGGCCGCCCCTCGACGGAATAGGAAATGTCTTCGATCCTGAGCATGAGCGGGCTCTAGCAGAGGCGCGGCGGCACGGAAATCCCCCATGATCTTCTCTTGGCTTGAAATATCCCGGGGAGCGCGAGGGGCCGGCCCCTCGCAGGCCGAAACCTGCCGCCGCGCGGGGCGGCTCGGGTCTTTCCAAGTCCTCGTCTGCATGGTAACGCCCACATCAGAAAATACCGGCCGGGCCAGATGCCCGGCCTTTCAATGGAGACAGACATGGCCCTCGAACGGACCTTTTCGATCATCAAGCCCGATGCCACCCGCCGCAACCTGACCGGCAAGATCAACGCCAAGTTCGAGGAAGCGGGCCTCCGCATCGTCGCACAGAAGCGCATCCACATGACCAAGGCGCAGGCGGGCGAGTTCTACAAGGTGCACGCCGAGCGTCCGTTCTACGACGAACTGTGCGAGTTCATGGCCTCCGAGCCGGTCGTGGTGCAGGTGCTGGAAGGGGAAGGCGCGATCGCCAAGAACCGCGAAGTGATGGGCGCCACCAACCCGGCCGACGCCGCCGAGGGCACCATCCGCGCAGAGTTCGCCGAGTCGGTCGGCGAGAACTCGGTGCACGGCTCCGACGCGCCGGAGACCGCCGCGGAAGAGATCGCCTACTTCTTCGCAGGCATCGAACTGGTCGGCTGAGCCGTCCTCTTCGACCTGAGCTAGAATGCGAAACGGGCGCCCCGCGGGGCGCCCGTTTTCTTTTGCCTGTAGGTCATCTCAGGCCATTTCCACGCTTTGATAGTCTGGCGCCGTGCCGGGACCTTCGCCGACGTCGCGATAATGTTCCTCGGCCCATTTACGGAGCAGCGCGGCGTTGCGCGAATTGGCCTTGTAGCCGATGTCCATGATGTCGCCGATGAGAGGCAGCAGGCCGATGGCCCAGTCGACGGCCACGTTCCACCCCATCTGCACTAGAAGAGACTTTGGCGCACCGAGCTCACGGGCTTCATTGACGATCCAGACCGCCGGCGCGGCGGCCAGCGTGTCACCGATGCCCGGCACAAGGCCGAGGATCGAGTCCCAGCCAAGCCGGATGTTGGTGAAGGGCAGGCGGAACGCACGGTCGAGGCGGCGCGCATAGCGCTCGACGCGCTCGATCCGTTCGAAGGTGTCACGACGCGACATGGCGGTCACGCGTGTTCAGGCGTCCGGGCGATGATCCAGACGGCGTGGACGATGCCGGGGATGTAACCCAGAAGCGTGAGCAGGATGTTGATCCAGAAATGCTTGCCAAGGCCGACCTGCAGGAACACGCCGAGCGGCGGCAGCAGGATGGCGACGATGATGCGGATAAGGTCCATGGGGACGGGCCTCCGTTGCGTGTTACGTTTGGGCAATCAACGTCACACCCCCGGCCCCGGTTCCGCCTCGCGCCTCCGGGGCGCCGGCAAGCAGGGCGAAAGAGACCGCCTCAGCCGTCGCCGCGCCGGGCGATGACACCGATCTCGTCAAGCGCTGCCTCGATGCCCGAAAGCGCGTCGCCGCGGCCCGGGGCTTCGGCGCAGAGCGCGTCGAAACGGGCGCGCAGATCATCCTTCTCCTTGCCCCGGCAATCGTTCCAGGGCCGGCCCTGAAGCGCCATTTGGAGCACGTAGTAGCTGATGAAGTGCGGCTTCGTGCCGCTGCGCAGCATCCGGCCGTAGGCGTCGTGCGCCCCAATCTCGCGCAGCGTTTCCGCATCCGGGATGCCGGCACGGGCGCAGGCCGCCTGCACCGCGGGGCCAAGATTGCGGATGGAGGAAACCGGCGTGGACATCTGCATCTCTCGCTGAACAATGAACCACACAAGACCTGCCACCGCGAGGCGAGCGGGGCAAGCCCGCGTCGCACGTCATGCCAAGGGATCGGGCGCAGCGATGGGCGCCGGGCAGGGCGCGCGCTTTGCGCCTGCAAAGCCCGAGTTTGCAAATTAAGCGTGCATGACGGCTCTGTGACGGCTTGCGGTGTGCACCGCCTTGGTGCAAAACCTGAGGCAATGGAGATGAAACAAGGGGGACACCCGATGACCATCGCACAGAACCGCTCCGTTCTGGTGGAAAGCTTCGGTGCCACGGAAGGCACCGCCCTGCGCCTCAAGCAGGCCGCTCTCGTGGTGGCCGGCATCGCCTTCCTGGCGATCATGGCCAAGATCAAGGTGCCGATGTGGCCGGTGCCGATCACCATGGGCACCTTCGGCGTGCTGACCCTCGGCGCCGCCTACGGCGCGCGGCTCGGGCTGGTGACCATCCTCGGCTACATGCTTGTGGGTGCGCTTGGCTTTGACGTTTTCGCCGGCAGCTCGGCCGAGGCCAACGGCCTGACCTACATGATGGGCGGCACCGGCGGCTATCTCGTGGGCTGGGTCATGGCGGTGCTGCTGCTCGGTACGCTGGCGCGTGCCGGCTGGGACCGTTCGGCGCCCAAGATGGCCGGTGCGATGCTGCTCGGCAACGCCCTGATCTACGTGCCCGGCCTGATCTGGCTCGGCATGCTCTACGGCTGGGACAAGCCGATCCTCGAGTGGGGCCTGACCCCGTTCCTCGTCGGAGACGCGGTGAAGCTGGCGCTGGCCGCCATGACCCTGCCGCTGGCATGGAAGGCCCTGGGCCGCGCCCGCGGCTGAGCCTTTGCCTCAGAGCATAGCAGATCGAGCGGCGCGGGGCCTTCCCGCGCCGCTTTTCGTTGCGCGCCACGCTGCCGCGTCTTGCGGCGCACCGGCAGCGGCGCCAGCCCTTTGCTATGGTCCTGCAACAGCGCCTTCCCTTTGATCTCTCGACCTCGCGGCCGCTGCCCAATATCGGCCCCGTCGCCATGTCCGACTGGCTGCTCGTCGACGAGGCCTATGCCGGGCAGATGGCGACCCGCGCTCATCTGCTCGACAACAATCGCGAGGCGGTGCTGGCGCTCTCGGAGCGCGCGCGCCCGGCGGCCGACGAGCTGCTGGACGTCGTGCTCTCGCATCTGCCCGACGGTTTTGTGCGCGACGGCGAGCACGTCACGCGCCCGGACGGAGGGCAGGTGACGCTGGACCGAGCCGACCCGATGGGCACGCTGGGACGACTGGTGCAGGAGGATCTCTGCCTGCTCGAGAAGGCAGAGGGAGAGGCCGAGCACGTGCTGACCGGGGCGGTGCTGTGCTTTCCCGCCGGCTGGCGGCTGGCGCAGAAGGTGATGCGCCCGCTGGTCGAGATCCACGTGCCGATCCCTGAATACGACGCGGCGCTCGCCGCGCGCGTCCAGCGCCTGTTCGACGGGGTGCAGCCGGGACGCCCGCTGATGCGCTTCAACCGTCTCTGGTATGACGACCCGACCCTGTTCCAGCCCGGCCCGCGACGCGACAATGACGATCGCTCGGACCCCGGCACCGCGGCCTATTTTCGCTCCGAGCGGCAGTGCCTCGTGCGGCTGCCCGAGACCCGCGCCGTGGTCTTCTCGATCCATACCTACGTAATCGAGCGCGCGCGGGCCCTCGCACTCAGCGCGTGAGCTGATCGAGAAGGTCGTGCAGGAACTGGGTGTTCTGAAGGAGCACCAAGAGCGCCACGAGCGCCGCGATCTGCAGGGCCAGACGCAGGTCCATGCCACGCCACAGGCCCAAGAGCAGGCCCGGTGCGCGCAGCGGCGCAAGCACGAGGCCAAGCCCGAGCCTGCGCCGTTTGCCGGGTGCGCGGGTCGCGGCCCGGTCGGGCACCTGTCGCCGTTCCGCAGCGGCTGGGACTGGCGCGGGGCTTTCCGCAACGGTCGTCTCGACTGCCGCCGACGGGCTGTCGAGCGCCATGAGATCGCGCAGGTGCTCAGACAGCGCGAAGTCCATGTGCGGCGGTCGGGACGGGTTGTAATCGCTTTCGCCAGCTTGCGGGGCGAACATGTCGCGAAAGTCGTCAGGCTCGATCAGGGTCTCGCAATCGTACCAGTCGATCGTTTCGACCGGGATATGCGAGAGCATGCCGCGCACGGTCTGCGCAAGGATGCGACGGGCGAGCGTGTCGTCGGCCGCTCTGTCCTTGCGATGCAGAATGCGAACCGAGAGGTAGGGCGCCTCGTCGGGGAGGCGCTGAACCCGAACCGCCACGCCGAAATGATCGGCCATCAACGCCGCCCGCTTGGTGGACCGGCGGATGGCGCGGCCGGATGCGGAGTCGAGACGCCTCAACACCTGCGCCGCATCGCTGAGCAACTGCCTGTCGTTCAGCGCGACATCGTGAGACAGAAAGATCCCCGCGCGCGGTGTCTCGATTTGGCCCAAACCGTTGGCCTCCCAGCACTCGTTCAATGATCACGGTTTGGTAAATGCATGGAAAATCGGGCGGATCGGCGACGGGGTGGTGGCCTTAATACGACATTAACCATCGTGACCCCCCGCCGATCCGCACCGAGAGGCTGTTCAGCCGTCGATCCGCTCCGCCGCGAGCGCGATGGCTTGCTGGTAGACCGTGGCGGCGTTCCACTCGTTCAGCACGCGGAAGTTCGCGGCGCCCTGCTGGTAGGGCTGGCCCGGCTGCCAGCCTTTCTGGCGCAGGAAGTTGGCGGTCGAGGCCAGCGCGTCCCACTCGTTGTAGAAATCGACGCGACCGTCGCCATTGCCATCGACGCCGTAGCGCATGGCGTTGCCGGGCAGGAACTGGGTGTGACCGAGCTCGCCATGGGCGGCGCCATTCTGCGTCGGAGAGAGCATTCCGCGATCGACCATCTGCAGCGCGGCAAGCGCGTGCGGGGTGAAGAACGACGAGCGGCGGCAATCGTAGGCGACGGTGCTGATCGACGAGACCACCGGCACGTTGCCCATGGTGCGGCCAAAGCCGGTCTCCATGCCGTGGATCGCCACGAGGATGCCCGCCGGCACGCCGTAGCGCTGCTCGATCGCGGAGTAGAACTGCGGGTTGCGCTGGATGCGCTTGCGCCCGGTGGCGGCAAACCCGTCGAGCGAGCCGAGCCGGATGCGGATGAAATCGTTGAGCGCGTACTTCACGCCCTTCTGATTGCGGTCCGCGGCAATGGTGGTGGTGGAATACTGCGCGTTCATCAGCGCCTGGATGCCGCGCTGGCCAACGCCCGCGCGCTGCGCCTCGGCGGCGAATTCCTGCTTCCACGCGCTGAAGCCGCTGGCGTTGTTGCCGCATGTGGCGGCGTGCACCGTGCCCGCCGTGGCGACCCCGAGGGTGACGGCTGCGGCAAGTCTGAATACCCGGCGGAACATTCTAGGTTCTCCAATTCGTTTGAGTTGCAACGACGGTAGCTCAGCGCCGGGGGTGGGCAAACAGAAATGTCCGCGTGCCATTCGGGTGTCGGAAAGTCGCCGATGCGGGGCACAACGTGGCAAGGCCAAGATGCCCGGCAGCGGCGGCCTGGCGCATGGGTGTGCCGGATGCTCCGCCACACCCACGTGGTTCGGCAGTCAGCCCCCGGCCGGACCGAAACGCGCAAAGAAAAAGGGCGCCCGAAGGCGCCCTTTTCCGCATGTGTCCGCGCGGATCAGCAGCTGTAGTACAGCTTGAACTCGACCGGGTGCGGGGTCATTTCGTACTGCTCGAGCTCTTCCATCTTCAGGTCGATATAGCCCTCGATCTGGTCCTTGGTGAACACGTCACCGGCCAGCAGGAAGTCCATGTCGGCCTTGAGCTCGTCCAGAGCCTCACGCAGCGAGCCGCAGACGGTCGGGATGCCCTCGAGCTCCTCCGGCGGCAGGTCGTAGAGGTTCTTGTCCATGGCTTCGCCGGGATCGATCTTGTTCTTGATGCCGTCGAGGCCGGCCATCAGGAGCGCTGCGAAGCACAGGTAGGGGTTCGACGACGGGTCGGGGAAGCGGGCTTCCACACGCTTTGCCTTCGGCGATTCCGCCCACGGAATACGCACGCAGCCCGACCGGTTGCGGGCCGAGTAGGCGCGCAGGACGGGGGCCTCGAAGCCCGGGACCAGACGCTTGTAGGAGTTGGTCGACGGGTTGGTGAAGGCGTTGAGCGCCTTGGCGTGCTTGAGCAGGCCGCCGATGTACCACAGGGCTTCCTGCGACAGGTCGGCGTACTTGTCACCTGCGAAGAGCGGCTTGCCGTCCTTCCAGATCGACATGTTCACGTGCATGCCGGTGCCGTTGTCGCCGGCGATCGGCTTGGGCATGAAGGTTGCCGACTTGCCGTAGGCCTGCGCCACGTTGTGGATGATGTACTTGTACTTTTGAAGCTCGTCAGCCTGCTTGGTGACGGTGCCGAAGATCAGGCCAAGCTCGTGCTGGCACGACGCCACCTCGTGGTGGTGCTTGTCGACCTTCATGCCGATGCGCTTCATGGTCGAGAGCATCTCGGAGCGCAGGTCCTGCGCGTCGTCGATCGGGTTGACCGGGAAGTAGCCGCCCTTGACGCCCGGACGGTGCCCGGAGTTGCCCATCTCGTAGTCGGTATCGGTGTTCCACGATGCGTCGAGCGCGTCGACCTCGTAGGAGACCTTGTTCATCGCGACCGAGAACTTCACGTCGTCGAACAGGAAGAATTCCGCTTCCGGACCCATGAACGCGGTGTCGCCGATGCCCGAGGCCTTGAGGTAGGCTTCGGCCTTCTGCGCGGTGCCGCGCGGGTCGCGATCATAGGCTTCGCCGGTGTCGGGCTCGACCACCGAGCAGTGCACGCAGAGGGTCTTCTCGGCGTAGAACGGATCGATGTAGACGCTGTCGGGGTCGGGCATCAGCTTCATGTCGGATGCTTCGATCGACTTCCAGCCCGCGATGGAGGAACCGTCGAACATGAAGCCTTCTTCGAGGAAATCCTCGTCGACCTCATCGGCAATCACCGTCACGTGCTGCAGTTTGCCGCGCGGATCGGTGAAGCGGATGTCGACGTAAGCGACCTCCTCGTCCTTCATCAGCTTGAGAACGTCTTTGATGCTCATTCCCATCTTCCCTTTCTGTGACTTTGGGTCCGGTATGATTCTTGTTCGGCCGCTCGTGCCGCGCTTAAAGCGCGTCGGAGCCGGATTCGCCGGTGCGGATCCGGATGGCCTGTTCGATCGGGCTCACGAAGATCTTGCCGTCGCCGATCTTGTCGGTCTTGGCGGCAGAGATGATTGCCTCGATGGCGGCGTCGACGAGTTCGTCGTCCAGAACGACCTCGATCTTCACCTTGGGCAGAAAATCGACCACATATTCCGCGCCGCGATACAGCTCGGTATGGCCTTTCTGGCGGCCAAAGCCCTTCACTTCGAGGACCGAGAGGCCCTGGATGCCAGCATCCTGAAGCGCCTCCTTGACCTCGTCGAGCTTGAACGGCTTGATGATCGCCTCGACCTTTTTCATGGTCTATCTCTCCTCGTAATCCCGTGTCGGACCCTGCCAGATCATTTCTGCCCGGCAGCCACAATCGGATAGCCTACGGGGGCAGGGGGTGCATAGAGCGATTTGTAGCGACCGCGCGAATTTTGCGCAACATGCCTTCATAATGGGCGAAATGAAAACTTGAGGTGGAACACATGGCAGAACTCCTGACAGCGGCGCAGATGCGTGCGGTGGAGACCGCGGCGATCAATTCGGGCGAGGTGACCGGTCTGGAGCTGATGGAGCGGGCCGGCGCGGGTGTTGTCGAGGCGGTGTTCCGGCACTGGCCCGAGCTTGCGCAGCGGGCGCACCGCGCCGTGGTGCTGTGCGGGCCCGGAAACAACGGCGGCGATGGCTTCGTCATCGCGCGGCTGCTGGTGGCGCGCGGCTGGGAGGTCGAGCTTTATCTCTACGGCGCGCTCGAACGACTGCCGGGGGATGCAAGGCGCAATGCCGAGCGCTGGCTCGAGATCGGAGAGATCCTGCCGCTCGAGCCCGGTTTCGAGGCCTCGAGCCGGCGCGCCGCGCTGGTGGTCGACGCGCTGTTCGCCACCGGCCTGAGCCGCCCCATCGCCGATCTCGGCGCGACGCTGCTGGATCTGGCCGAGCTGCGCGGCGAGGGCGCGGCGATGAGCGCCAGCGAGCGCCCCGACTGGACGCCGCTGATCGTCGCCGTGGATCTGCCGAGCGGGCTTTGCAGCGACAGCGGCCGGGTGCTGCGCGACGAGCATTTCGTGGGCCTGCCCGAGGTGCTCGAGGCGGCCTCGGCGGCGGCGGACCTGACCGTGACCTTCCATGCCCGCAAGCTGGGCCACGTGCTGGACGAGGGGCCCGAGCTTTGCGGCACCGTGGTCGTGGTGCCGATCGGGCTGGAGCAGCGCCGCTCGCGCGCCCCGCGCAGCGAGCGCGTGGCCGAGGTGACGACACCCGCAGGGCTGGCCAAGGCCGGTGGACACAAGTTCAGCCATGGCCACGCGCTTGTGCTGTCGGGCGGCTTCGGGCGCACCGGCGCGGCGCGGCTCTCGGCCCGCGCGGCGCTGCGCGTGGGCGCCGGATTGGTGACGCTGGGCGCCCCGGGTGCGGCGCAGATGGAGATCGCGTCCCAGATCACCGCGCTGATGCTGCGCCGGGTCGAGGGGGCGGAAGAGCTCTCGGAACTGCTCGAGGATGACCGGCTCAACGCGCTCTGCCTCGGGCCGGGGCTGGGGCTCGAGCGCGCGCTGGCGCTGGTCCCGGTGGCGCTCGAGACGGAACGTTCGACCTTGCTAGATGCCGATGCGCTCTCGGCCTTTGCTGACGATCCGGCAGAGCTTTTCCGACAGCTTCACAAGGGCTGCGTGCTGACCCCGCATGGCGGCGAATTCGCGCGGCTGTTTCCCGATCTCGCGGCGCGGCTGCGCGAGGTGGCCGAGGCCGGGCCGGCCTACAGCCGGGTCGACGCGGCGCGCGAGGCGGCGCGGCGGGCAGGCTGCGTGGTGCTGCTCAAGGGGCCGGACACGGTGATCGCGTCGCCCGACGGGCGCTGCGCGGTGAACGCCGGTGTGGGCGACCGGGCGGCGCCATGGCTTGCGACGGCGGGCGCGGGTGACGTGCTCTCGGGGCTGATCTCAGGGCTGATGGCGCGCGGACTGGCGCCCTTCGAGGCGGCGGGCGCGGGCGCGTGGCTGCATGTCGAGGCAGCGCGGGCCTTCGGGCCCGGGCTGATCGCCGAGGATCTGCCAGAAGCGCTGCCGGGGGTTCTTGCGGCGCTGGTCTGAGGGTTGGGGAGACGCTGTCTCTCGCCTCGAGGTCGCCCTTAAGAGCACAAAGCGGGTCGGTCGAACACGCCCGCGCGGAATCAAGGCCGCAGGCCGCCGCGCATCGCCGGTCCGCCCCCCCGGCCCGGCGATCTGGTGAGGCTGGTGCCTAGCTGCGAGGTCTTTCGGACGTGGCCGGGATAAACCGAGGAATTCGAATTCAGGATCGCCACCCCGCGGGCCGGCGATGGCGCGGCGCGCGTCGATGCTGGATGCAAAGCGGTCGAGGTGCCGAACAAAGAAAACGGGCCCAAGCGGGCCCGTGTCTCAGCTGTTGCCGGAGGAGGTGAACCGCGCCGCGTCCGCCGCCGCGCGGCGGATGGCGTTCGACTTGTGCACCGTCTCCATGTACTCGGCCTCGGGGTCGCTGTCATAGACCACGCCGCCGCCGGCCTGGATGTAGAGCTTCTCGTCCTTCACGATGGCGGTGCGCAGCGCGATGCACATGTCCATGTCGCCGCCGGCGCTGAAATAGCCCACCCCGCCGCCATAGACGCCGCGCTTCTCGGGCTCGAGCTCGTCGATGATCTCCATTGCGCGGACCTTGGGCGCGCCCGAGACGGTCCCCGCAGGCATCCCCGCGAAGAAGGCCGACAGCGCGTCCTGATCGTCGGCCAGCTCGCCCACGACGTTGGAGACGATGTGCATCACGTGGCTGTAGCGTTCGATGATGAACTTCTCGGTGGGGCGCACGGTGCCGATCTTCGACACCTTGCCGGTGTCGTTGCGGCCCAGATCGAGCAGCATCAGGTGCTCGGCCAGTTCCTTCTTGTCGGCCAGAAGATCGGCCTCGAGCGCGCGATCCTCCTCGGGCGTGGCGCCGCGCGGGCGGGTGCCGGCAATGGGCCGGATCGTCACCTCGCGGCCAAACACCCGCACGAGAATCTCCGGGCTCGCGCCGATCACCTGGAAGCCGCCGAAGTTGAAATAGAACATGAAGGGCGACGGGTTGGTGCGCCGCAGCGAGCGGTAGAGCGCGAAGGGCGGCTGCGGGAAGGCCTGCGTCCAGCGCTGCGCCGGCACGACCTGAAAGATGTCGCCCTTGCGGATGTAGTCCTTGGCGGTCTCGACCGCGGCCTTGTAGCTCTCGCGGGTGAAGTTCGACACCGGCTCGCCGGCCTCGTGCGCCTCGCCGAGATCGCGGCTTGCCTGCGGCAGCGCGCGCTCGAGATCGCGCACCGCATCCATCACGCGCTCGGCGGCACGGGCATAGGCGGCGCGGGCGGAGACGCCGTCTTGAACCCACGCAGGCGCGACCACAATGACCTCGCCCTTGACCCCGTCGAGCAAGGCCACGACCGAAGGGCGCAGCATCAGCGCGTCGGGCAGGCCGAGCGGATCGGGATTGACGTTCGGCAGGTGCTCGACCAGCCGGATCATGTCGTAGCCGAGATAGCCGAACAGACCGGCGGAGGCCTGCGGCAGATCCTCGGGCAGCTCGATCCGGCTTTCCGCGATGAGCTCGCGCAGCGCGGTGAGCGGATCGCTCCGGACCGGCTCGAAGGCGTCGGGGTCGAAGCGGGCCTGCCGATTGATCTGCGACGTCTCGCCGTGACACTTCCACACCACGTCGGGCTTCATGCCGATGATCGAGTAGCGCCCGCGCACCTCGCCGCC
>Ga0114905_1000328_pt1 | contig 31569 bp, 26 predicted proteins | sample MalvireepMed_b05_FD_83499 | JGI IMG/M metagenome (GOLD analysis project Ga0114905, IMG submission 83499) | Marine viral communities from the Global Malaspina Expedition - Malaspina viral metaG DeepMed_b05 | ecosystem: Environmental > Aquatic > Marine > Oceanic | place: Mediterranean Sea...
CGCCCCCCGGCACGGCGATGTGTCTGCCACAATCGCACCGATCCGATCTCTTTCGGATCTGCGGGCATAAAGCTCTGCCACACATACGTTGCATCGCCGCACCGCGGCCCGTCGATGCGCGGCTTGGCAACGTCCGCTTCGTCCGCAACGTTGCTCTGGGGCTGCGCTCGTTTCGGACAAGCCGAGCTTGGAAACTGGGCGCTCTCTTTGCCGTCTCAAGATCGGGCTACGCGACTTCAAGCTGGCGGAAACCGCCCCAAAGAAGTCCCATGGTTCGCTAGTCTCACACTCCGACCCGTCTCCGCACGGCGGTCTTCACGATGCTGTGCAACCGGTTCGCCAACGATCCGTGCGTGTCTATGTTATGAAGCAATCAAACCCGTAACGCCTGCAACACGCGTCCAGAGACGGAGGACCGACATGACATTTGATCACCCCAATCGCCGTACCGTCCTCGCCGGAGCCGGTGCGATGATCCTCACCGCGGCAAACGGCCTGATCGTGCCTGCCCGCGCGCAGGGCGTGGCGCCCACGCCGTCGATGCGCGGCGGGGCCAACAACTACCGTCCCGGCGCACCCATCGTCGAAAGCATCGGCGGCGGCGGGTTCCTGATGACCGGCACCGTGCGCCGCGCCGGTGACGGCGCACCGCTGCCGAACCAGCGCATCCAGATCTGGGCGCATACCACCGAAGGCCACGAGCGCGATCCGCAGAGCCATGGTGCCACTCTGACCGACGCCAATGGTCGGTTCCAGATGGACATGCCGCAGATCGTGCCTGCCTTCGGGCAGGCGCACGGACACCTCGCCTATGACAGCGGCGACTTCCAGACCGTGTTCCTGCGGCCGGTGATGTCCAGCGCGCGCGACACGTCGCTGCATGCCGATTTCGTGCTGCAACCCGCCTGAGCGATGCCGCGCGCCATTTCCGTTCTGATCTGGGGCGCCTTGGTGCTGGCCGTTGCCCTGCCTTTGGGCATCGCTGCCACCAGTCCGCTCCTCGAATGGCGTCAGCCGGTCTATATCGCGGCGGGTCTGGCCGGGGTGATCGGCCTGGCCTGCCTTCTGTTACAGCCGTTGCTCGCAGGCGGACTCTTACCCGGCCTTGGAATGCGGCGCGGCCGGTTTGTGCACCGGTTCATCGGGACCGGTCTTCTGGTGGCGGTTCTCGTGCACGTGGGCGGCCTCTGGATCACCAGCCCGCCGGACGTGGTGGATGCGCTGACCTTCACCTCGGCCACGCCGTTTTCCGCCTGGGGCGTGATCGCCATGTGGGCCACCTTTGCTGCCGCGCTGGTGGCGGCCCTGCGCCCGCGCCTGTCGCCACGACGCTTTCGACTGGGTCACACAGCGCTGGTCGCCGTGGTCGTGGTCACGACCATAGTGCACGCAGTGCTGATCGACGGGACGATGGGCACGGTGTCGAAATGGATGCTTTGCGCGCTGGCGCTTGCCGCCACCGCCAAGGTGCTGTTGGACCTGCGCATCTGGCGCCTGTTCATGCGGCGGCGCGCCTGATCATTGAGCCGCCAACGCCGGGTCAGTTTCGGGCCGGGCCAGGGCCTGCCAGGCGTGGAACTGGGACAAGAACACCTTGCCGTTCAGATGGTCGAGGAAATGTGTCGCGCGCAGGCGATCCATCACCGGCCCCTTGACCTCGGACAGGTGCAGTCCGACGCCCATGTCCGACAGGCGGCTGTTGATCGCCTCTAAACTTTCCAGCGCCGAGAAATCCACGTCGTTCACCGCCGAGAACATCAGCACCACGTTGCGCACGTCGCAGCCGTCGCTGACCCGTGCCTGCAGCAGGTCCTCGAGAAAGCGGGCATTGGCGAAATAAAGGCTCTCGTCCACCCGCAGCGTCACAAGGTCGTCCTGGGTGATGACCTCGTGCCGGTGGATGTTGCGGAAATGCTCGGTCCCCGGAACGCGGCCCACCTCGGCCACATGCGGGCGCGAGGTCTTGAAAAGGTGCAGCAGGATTGACAGGCCAACGCCCGCCGCGACCCCGACCTCGACTCCCGCAAGCAAAGTCAGCGCCATGGTCGCCGCGACGGCGGTGAAATCGGCGCGGCTGTACGCCCAGGTCTTCTGCAGGATGGTGACGTCCACGAGGCTGAGAACCGCGACGATGATCGTCGCCGCGAGCGTGGCGTTGGGCAGGTAATAGACCAGCGGCGTGAGCGCCACCGCCGCGATGGCAAGACCTGCGGCGGTAAAGGCACCTGCGGCGGGTGTTTCGGCGCCGGCGTCGAAATTCACCACCGAGCGGGAAAACCCGCCCGTGACCGGAAAGCCTCCGGTGAAAGCGGCGCCAAGGTTGGCGGCGCCGAGGCCGATCAGCTCCTGATCCGGATCGATACGCTGGCGCTTCTTCGCGGCGAGCGTCTGGGCGACCGAGACGGATTCGACGAATCCGATCACCGAAATCAGGATCGCGGGCAGCAGAAGTTGGGCCAGCAAGTCGGGCGTGAGGCCGGGCAGAGTCAGCGGCGGCAGGCTTTGCGGCACCGCGCCGACGATCCGCACGCCTAGCGCGTCGAGGTCCAGCACCCAGACCGCCAGCGTCGTCAGCACCACCGCCGCTACCGGCCCGGCCTTGGTCGCCACGTCCGCCGCCCTGGCGCCAAGGCCCGCGCGGCGCAGCGCCGGTTTCAGACCCTTGCGCGCCCAATATAGAAACGCCGTGGCGGCCAGCCCGATCAGGGCGGTGATGACGTTGATCTGTCCCAGATGCGACCAGAGACCGTGCAGCATCTCGGGCAGCGTATGGCCCGAGCCATCGACACCGAGGATATGCCTGAGCTGGCTGGTGGCGATCAGGATGCCCGAGGCGGTGATGAAGCCCGCGATCACCGGGTGGCTGAGGAAATTGGCCAGGAAGCCCAGCCGCAACACACCCAGCAGCACCAGGAAGCCGCCCGACAGGAACGCCAGCGTCAGCGCCGCCACCGCGTAGCCCGCCGTGCCCTGTTCCGCGACCTGCCCGATGGCCGAGGCGGTGAGCAGCGACACCACCGCGACCGGCCCAACCGCCAGCGCCCGGCTGGTGCCGAAGATCGCGTAGAGGACGATGGGCGCGATGGAGGCGTAGATGCCCGCCTCGGGCGGCAGCCCGGCCAGCAGCGCGTAGGCCAGCGACTGCGGGATCAGCATGATGGTGACGATGACGGCGGCGATCAGGTCGTTCGACAGCGCCGCGCGGTCATAGCGCACGCCCCAGTCGAGGATCGGCAAGTAGCTGCGCAGGCGCGGAGGCATGACTTTGTCTTTCTATCGACGGGCGCGAAGGTCTCAGAGTCCGTTCAGCGGCACCTTGAGCATCGGGCGGCCGTCCTTGTCGGTCGGCACCGTGCCGGCCCGCATGTTCACCTGCAGCGACGGGATGATGAGCTTGGGCATGGCCAGCTGCGCGTCGCGCTCGGTACGAAAACGGATGAACTCCTCGCGGGTCTTGCCGCCGCCGACGTGGATGTTGTTGGCCTTCTCCTCGGCCACCGAGGTCTCCCACTGGATCTCGCGCCCGCCGGGGCCGTAGTCGTGGCACATGAAAAGCCGCATCTTGTCCGGCAGGCTCAGCACCTTCTGGATCGAATCGTAGAGCTGCCCGGCATCGCCGCCGGGGAAATCGGCGCGGGCCGATCCGCCGTCGGGCATGAAAAGCGTGTCGCCCACAAAGGCCGCGTTGCCCATCACATGCACCATGCAGGCGGGCGTGTGACCGGGGGTGTAAAGCGCCACCGCCGTCATGCCGCCGATTTGGTAGGAGTCGCCATCTTCGAACAGCGCATCGAACTGCGACCCGTCGCGCTGGAATTCGGTGCCTTCGTTGAAGATCTTGCCGAAGGTGTCCTGCACCTCCATGATCTTCGACCCGATGCCGATCTTGCCGCCCAGCCGTTGCTGCAGGTAGGGCGCCGCCGACAGGTGGTCGGCGTGGACATGGGTTTCGATGATCCATTCGAGCGTCAGGCCCCGCTCTTCGATCTCGGCGATCAGCGCGTCGGCGTGGTCGTAGGTGATGCGGCCCGCGGCATAGTCGATGTCCATCACCGAATCGACGATTGCGCAGGCGTCGGAGCCGGGATCCTTGACGATGTAGCTGATCGTGTTGGTCGCCGCGTCGAAATGCGCGGTGACCTCGGGCTGCACGGTCATGTCGATGGGATATGCGGTCATGGGATCCTCCCGAAGGCAAAGCGCGGCGGGCGGCGCAGTCGTCACCTGCGCCACTTCATATTCATTATTTTATATGTGTTTTGCGCCGCCGATGTCAACGGCTGTCGCACCGCGCTATTGCACCGCCTTGATCGCCGGATAGGCGGCGCGGAACGCCGCATAGGCGTCATCGAACGCAGCGCCCATTCCGGGGTCGGGGTCAATGGCATCGCCCAGTGCAGGCCGGGTCATCACCTCGCCCGCATCGGCACCTGTGGCCGCCACCATGCCCAGCCGCGCGGCCCCCAGCGCCGCGCCGAATTCGCCGCCCTCGGGACGCCTCAGCGGCACGTCCAGCACCGTCGCGATCAGCCGCAGCCAATAGGACGAGGCCGACCCGCCGCCGATGGCGATGAGGCCATCGAGCTGTGCCCCGGTCGCCCGCAGCGCCTCGAAACTGTCCCGCAGACCGAAGGCCACGCCTTCCAGAACCGCACGCGTCAGGTCGTCCCGGTCGCTGCCCGCCGCCAGCCCTGTGAACGCGCCGCGGATTTCGGCATCGTTATGTGGCGTGCGTTCGCCCGACAGGTACGGCAGGAACCGCACCGGGCCGGGCGCCTGCAGATCGGTGCCAAGGCCCGATGTCAGGTCGGCGGGTTTGCACCCGGCGATCCGCGCCAGCCAGTTCAGGCTGTCGGTGGCCGAAAGCATCACGCCCATCTGGTACCATTGTCCCGGCACCGCGTGGCAGAAGGTGTGCAGCGCGGTCTCGGGCGCCGGACGGTAGCCGTCCCGCGCGGCCAGCAGCACACCCGAGGTGCCCAGCGAGACAAAGCCGTCGCCCTCGGCCAGCGCGCCGATGCCGCAGGCGGCGGCGGCATTGTCGCCTGCCCCGCCCGCGACGCTCACCGGACCTTTCAGGCCCCACTTGCTGCAAAGCGCCTCGCGCAGACGGCCCGCCTCGGCCGCCCCTTCCACAAGCCTCGGCATCTGGTCGCGGCGCATGTGCCCTGCGTCGAGAAGCCGGTCGGACCAGTCCCGCGCGCCGACGTCGAGCCAGGAGGTCCCGGCGCTATCGGACATGTCCGCGACGTGATCGCCGGTCAGGTAGAGGTTCAGGTAGGCGGCGGGCAGCAGCACCTTGGCGACCCGCTCGAAGACCTCGGGTTCATGCGCGCGGACCCATTCCAGTTTCGGCGCGGTGAAGCCGGGAAAGACGATATTGCCCGAGAGCGCCCGCACGCCGTCGGTGGAGTCGAGCCGTGCGGCCTCGGCATGGGACCGGGTGTCGTTCCAGAGGATACAAGGCCGCAGCACCGCGTCGGAGGCGTCCAGCAGGGTCGCACCGTGCATGTGACCGGCGACGCCGATGCCGCGCAGGCCTGCGAACTCCGGGCAATCGGCGCGCAACTCCTCGACCGCACCGTCCAGCGCGGCGATCCAGTCGGCCGGATCCTGTTCGGACCAGCCGGAATGGGGGTGCGCAACGTCGTAATGCCGCTCTGCCGAGGCCAGTGGCACGCCGTCCGCATCGACAAGCAGCGCCCGCAACCCGGACGTGCCGAGATCAATTCCCAGATAGGCCATGGTCCTCCTCCTTCCTGCGCTTCGCCGTCGTGTGCCGGGGCGCGTCATGCGCGGGCCCGATGGTTTCCGATGCCGATACGCCGCGCCGGACACATGTCGCGGACGGCGCGCAGGGATGTTCGCCGTCGGTTTCCAGGGTCAGCGGCACCGGCGGTGCGTGACCTGATCCGTCTCCTACTGCTTTCGCCGCCTGCATGGAAGCGCAGTTGTTTCGCGCCGCCGTGTCGGAGCGCGCCGAAGCCGCTAGAAGGGCACGGTTTTTCGCAAGATTTGTCCGTCGGTCGGTGCAGCGTCTTCACCGCGGCCGCCATGGCAAAGCGGTCCGGGCGGGTATCCAGAGCATGGGCACGGGCACAGCCGTTCCCGGCACGATCCTAGTACGCGCGGATATCCTCGGCGGAGAGTGCGTATCCGATATCGGCCAGCTGGGTCGACATCGACGCCGTTCCGAACATGCCGGTCACGGTCACCGGTTCGAACATGCCCGAGCTTTCATAAGGCGTTTCGGTGGTGACGAAGACCAGCTGGTTGGCCGGGGGCGGCGGCACGTGCACGCAGGCGCCGACATAGGGCACGAGGATGAAAGCGATGACGCCGGTCCCCCTCTGGTCGATCGGAACGATGAAGCCCGACATCCTGACGATCCGGCCCGTCCAGTCGGTGCGCACGCCCGTCGACGCGGGCTGGCGCGCGGCAAGGCTGCTTTCGTCATGCGGCAGGATACCTGCAAGGTTGCCGGGAAGCGAAAAATCGTCTTCGGGCAAGAGGTCGCGCCATTCGAGGTCGATCACGGTATCGGCGAAACCGGCGCGGGCGAGGCCCGCGGCTGCGAGGCCGAGCAGGAGCGCACGGCGTGACGGCACGGCTATTGCCATTGGTAGACCTCGATCCGCTCGGCCGCGATCTGATAGCCGACGTCGGCGATCTGGGTCGACATCGCCTTGGCCGACAGACGTCCGTAGACCCAGACCGGATCCCAGAGGGATTCGTTGGGCCAGGGGGTCTGCGTGGTCACGAAGACAAGCTGGTTCGGCGGCGGTGGCGGCACATGGATACAGGCGCCCACGTAAGGCACGAGCATGAAGCTGGTGACGCCGGCCGAGGTCACGTCGAAGGGGATGATGTAGCCGGGCAGCTTGACCGGCTTGCCGTCCAGTCGGGTGTTCACCTTGCGCTCATTCGCGTCGAACTCGGGAACCCAGGTGTCGTTCACCTCGTCCATCTGGCCGGGGCCGACGATCTCTCCGTAGGGGACGCCGGAGGGGATCAGATCGTCCCAGGTGATTTCCCGGAACGGGTTGGCCAAGGCACGACCGGGCACGAGGCTCGCTGCGGCGCAGGCAAGGACGGTGCGTCGGGACAGGGGCATCTGGGTCATATCCGGATCATCATGCCATCGGCCAGCGACAGGCGATAGGCCCGAAGCGCGGGCAGCAGGCTCGTCAGCGCCGCCGCACCGATCACAGCTGCGAGAGCCGACAGTTCCCGCGCCGACGGTGGGGCGATCGGCAGCCAGAGGCCGAAGGCGCTGTCGACCAGCGGCTGCGCGACGGTCAGTCCGACGTAGAGCAGAACCAGCCCCAGAACCGCGCCGATGGCGGCCATCAGCGCCGCTTCGAGCACCAGCAGGCCGAGGATCGTCGCGGGCCGCGCCCCCATGGCCCGCCAGATCGCCATTTCCCGGCGCCGTTCGTTCAGAGAGGAGAAGATCATCGCCATCATGCCCAGCAACGCGGTTATCACCACCATGGCAGAGACGCCGATGAGCGCGGTTTCGGCCACGCCGACGATCTGCCAGAGCTCCTGCAACGCGACGCCGGGAAGGATCGCGAGCAGCGGTTCTTCGGGGTATTCGTTGATATCGCGTTGCAGGCCGAAGATCTGCAGACGAGACTCGACGCCGACAAGGGCGGCGGTGATGGCGGAAGGTGTCAGGTCCATCTCCCGGATCCGCTCTACCGGCGTCGTCTGGCCGGGAATCTGCGCGCCCGAACGCCAGTCGACGTGGATCGCCTCGATGGCTTCGAGACTGACGATCACCGTCCGGTCGACCGGCGTGCCGGTGCGGTCGATGATCCCGGCGATGCGGAAGGGTTGATCGTCGTGGTCGGTGAAACTGGCCAGCCCGTGGGACACCACGATCGGGTCGCCGACCTCGTAACCCAGCGCCGCCGCGACCTCGGCGCCGATCACCGCATCGTAAAGGTCGTCCAGACCGTGGCCCTGCCCGATCTCGAGAGACCGCCCGCCGCGATACTTGTAATGGTCGAAGAACGCCTGCGTCGTGCCCATCACCCGGAACTGCCGGTGGCTGTCGCCGAGGGAGATGGGCACGATCCAGTCGACTTCGGGCCGGGCGGCGATGTCCTGGTAGCTTTCCCAGGTCACGTTGTTCGTCGCATTGCCGATCCGGAACACCGAATACAGAAGCAGCTGGACCGACCCGGACCGCGCGCCGACGATCAGGTCGGTCCCCGAGATCGTGTCGGCGAAACTGGCCCGCGCACCGGTGCGAACCTTTTCGACACCGAGGAACAGCGCGACCGACAGGGCGATGGCGAGGATCGTCATCCCGACCGTCAGAGCCCGCGCCATGAGCGAGCCAAGGGCGAGGCGCAGGATCATGCCGTCCTCCGTTCGGTTCGCGCGATGTCTGCGAGGCGCACGACCCGGTCGAACCGCGCGCCCAGGCGTTCGTCGTGGCTGACCATCAGCAGCGACGATCCGGTGGCGGCGATGCGGTCGAAGAGCAGCCCGAGAAAGCTGTCCTGCGTCGCGGCATCCAGGGCCGAGGTCGGTTCGTCGGCGACGATCAGCGGCGGCTGTCCGATCAGGGCGCGCGCGACGGCGACCCGCTGCTGCTGACCGACCGACAGGCGACCGGCTGTGGTGCCGGTGATCCCGTCGGGCAAGCCGAGGGCCGAACAGAGACCCGCGGCCTCGTCCGGTGCCGCGCGCTTGCGCCGCTCCGGGGCAAAACGCAGCGGCAGCAGGATATTGTCCGATACGCTGGCATAGGGCAGCAGGTTGAACTGCTGGAAGATCACGCCGATCCGCTCGGCCCGGAACCGGTCTCGCGCTCCGGCGCGCAGGGTCGCAATATCGGTGCCTCCGACCGAAACACGGCCACTGTCGGCAGCGACGATGCCGCAGATCAGCGACAGCAGCGTCGACTTGCCCGACCCGCTTTCACCCAGAAGCAAAACGCTTTCGCTCTGCGCCATGCGGAACTCCGGCACGGACAGCGCGAACGATGACCGCCCCGGCCAGCGGAAGCGGACGTCGTCCAGGGCCAGTGCCGGGTCCGTCATGGTCACTCAAACACCAATTCGGGCGCGGCGCGGCCGATCTCGGCCCGACCGGCGCCGGATTCGGTGACAAATTGCGCCGCGATTTCCTGCGCGTTTTCGAAGGTGTCGAAGAACGGGAAGCCGATGGTGGTCAGCGCACCCTGGTCCTCGCAGTCGAAGGCATAGGTCAAATGGAACGCGCTGTGCTGGGCCTCGTCGGCGTGATTGCCGTCATGGTTGTCCCCGGCGTGTTCTTCTTGCTCGTGATCCTCCGCCATGTGATCTTCCGCATCGTCATGGTCGCGATCGCCGGAGTGCAGTTCGGCCAGGACCTTTGTCAGGTGACAACCGGCGGCGGCGGGCAGGGTCACGACATTCTCGGGCATCAGCATCTGGCGGATGGCGGCCTCGACCGCATCCCTGTCCTCGGCAGAACTGGACTCGTATTCGAAGCCGACGATGTCCATGCCGGGGGCCAGGATGCCGACATGGACCGTGCCGTCCTCGATGGCGATTTCCGCGGTGGAAACGCCGTGCACATGCGCGTCGATTTCGCGGCTGTCCTGTGCGACGGCTCCCGTGGCGAGCGAAGCGGCGACGAGCGTCAGAGGGATCGGTCTCATGGCAGGTCCTTTCCCGACGATTGATGAAGAGTTGCACGGACCTTTGCAACGCCCCGGCGCCACGCGGCGCGGTCACATCCGCGTTTTTCGGGCGGCGGGCCGAGCATCAGGACGCCATTCCACCTCTGCCCGTCAGGCGCCGGATCGCGGCCCGCCACTAATTGTGTGATCGAGGAAAGCGCGTCCGGTATTGTTTCCTGCGTCTGAACGCGGATTCAGCCCGGACCGCACACTGTCAAACGTCCTGAATAGCGCCCTTGCAAAACGCCGCGCCGTGAAACCCACGGCGCGCCGTCACCGGTGTAGGGGCGCGAATATTTCTTCGTAGGGAATTCAATGAAATTAGACGGTTAGCCGCAGAAGCGTGACCACATTTTTTCGTCGTGTTCGCCCATATTTTTCGCATCGCGGGAACCCGACCAAACATCGCTGTCGACCGATGTCGCGCATCGGCAAGCCCATTGCCTATCAGTGATCCAATGCACGAAGATTGGGCGGAAACCGGAAGTTCGCCAAGAGTGCGAGAAGAGTAAGCCGATCAGTCGAAACCGGACATTAAATGATGCTGCGAGATTGCTCTAAGTTCCGGCTAATCGATCACGCCGAGTAGAAATTGGCTTCGGCAGTTTGCATCCTTTTTCCCAATGCCAGAGCAGCTCATTGCTGCAGACGGCATCATTCGGTCATGATACTACGCAGGAGCCTACCCTATATCCAAAATTCCTATCCCGTGGGTGTGGCTATCGAGACTGATCGTGAGAGCCCTTGGAAGGCCCGCAAGAGATCAAGGCGTGCAGTCTCAGACCTTCCGGATTTAATCGGAGCCATGCGCGAATTCTGATGCGCCGACTCGCCCCCTTTGAACAGCGATCAACGCAATCGCAATGGCCAGCCCGATCCCGTCCGTGATCCAGCCGCCGGCGATCATCGTGAGCCCACCTGCTGCAAGAGCGATCCGCACCGCGGGGTTTGCATGTCCGAAAAACCAGCCCTGAACGGCGCATGACAGAAGGTACACGCCGATGATGGCGGTGACGGCTATATGGCCGATCTCGAACCAGGTTCCGTTCAGGAGCATCGCTGGTGAATAGAAAAACATGTAGGGTACGACGAAAGCCGCCAGGCCGATCTTGAAGCTTTCGACGCTGGTCCGGATCGGGTCGGACCCTGCGAGGGCAGAGCCTGCATAGGCGGCGAGAGCCACTGGCGGTGTGATCGCAGACATCACTGCGAAATAGAATATGAAGAGATGCGCAGTTAGGGGTGCCACGCCAAGATTGATGACGCCCGGCGCGAACACGATTGCTGCAACGGCATAGGCAGCCGTCGTGGGCATACCCATGCCAAGGATGATCGATACGACCATGGCGAAGAACAGCGCGAGGATCTGGCTTTGATCCGCAAGCGCCAGCAGCACGGTCGAGAAGCGCGACCCGATGCCGGTCAACGCAATGACACCGACGATGATGCCGGCGGTCGCGCAGACGGCGACCAGTTGCAGCACCATGCGCGCGCCGTTGTCGAGCGCCTGGAACAATTGCCGCGGCCCCATCCGGTGCGGCGTGAGCCACGACACAACCGCCGCCGTGATCATTGCCAGCGTGCCGCAACGGATGACCGAGTAGCCCGCGAACAGCGCGTAGATCAGCACCACGATCGGCAGGAAGAGGTAGATTTGCTTGGCCAGCTTCGCGAGCTTAGGCAGTTCGTCGCGCGGCAAGCCTTTCATGTTCGCCTTCTTCGCGGCCAGATCGACCATGAAGTAGACCGACACGAAGTAGATGACCGCTGGGATGATCGCGGCATAGACGATGTCCATGTAGGGAATGCCGGTGATCTCGGCCATGATGAAAGCGCCCGCCCCCATGATCGGCGGCATGATCTGCCCGCCGGTGCTGGCTGCCGCCTCGACGGCTGCGGAGGTCTGCTTGCGGTAGCCGACCTTCTTCATCATCGGGATGGTCAGCGAGCCAGTCGCCACGACATTGCCCGCCGAGGTCCCGTTGATCATGCCCATCAGGCCAGAGGCGAAGATCGCCACCTTGGCCGGCCCGCCGCGCCGATGCCCTGCTGCGGCGAACGCCAAGTTCACGAAGTACTCTCCCACGCGGGTGGTCTGAAGGAAGGCCGCGAAGACGACGAACAGGATGATGTAGGTCGACGAGATAGCGATCGGCGCGCCCAGCACGCCGTTGTCGGTAAAGATGTACGAGAAGAACCGCTTCACGTCGTAACCGCGGTGTTCGAATATCCCCGGAAGCCAAGGCCCGGCAAAGGCGTAAGCAACGAAAACCGATGCGATGATGACAAGTGCCAGGCCCGCGAGGCGGCGCGTCAGTTCGATGATCAGCAACACGCCCGTGATGGCCGACCACATGTCGCCGGGCAGCGCCATGGGCATCCCGGCGCGGAGCTGCAGCTGTCGGGCAAAGAAAATGAGGTAACCCGTGAACGCCATGGCAGCCAGCGCGAGCAGCACGTCACCCGGCGCGAAACGCATCCGGCCGTGATGCGGGAAGATCCACCCGTGCACGATGGCCAGCGCGGTTCCCAGCGTCAGCGGTATGCCGAACGTCGACATGGCCCATTGCGGCGGCATGCGCTCTCCGAGGATCGTGCCGTTGATCCAGATCGCCGCGACGCCAAGCAGCCCGTAGAGGATACCGGCACCGGAGAGCGCCAGCAGAATTTTCGATGCGATGCTCTCTCGCTGAGTTGCGTCCGTACCGTCCGGAAACGCGGTCGAGCCGAACAGCAGAAAGCCCAGAAGCAGGCCGCCGCCAACGTGGGTGAGGCGATACGCCCAAGTCTCGAGCGGATAGACGTTCATCACCAGGAGGTGGAAGACCGTGTAGGCGACGCAAAGGATCGCGATAAGGGCGTTGCGGCCGCCCGTGAATAGTCTCTGGTTCGCGGCCACGGGGTCGTTGTCCACGTTGGCCCGGGCCAGTTCCTGCTCGATCGCGGTCTTGCCATCTTCCCGGCTGTCACCGGGCGTCGTTTGCTGCGCTTGGCTCATCGTTCGGACCCCTCGGCACACAGGGAGTGATCCGGGCGGCCGCACAAGCGCCGCCCGGAATGGTCAGGTTTTCGACAGGGAGGGTGCCGAATTACTCGACCGACGGCACGTCATAGCCGTTTTCCTCGAACCAGCGGGCGGCGCCCGGATGGAACGGGATCACGGTGTTCTTGCCCACGTTCTCCGGCAGCGTTTCGCGTGCCGCGGCGTGGTTCGTCATCATGCGGTCGTGGTTTTCCATCGCCAGCGCGGTGATCTCGTAGGCGAGGCTTTCGGGCATGTCCTCATGCGCGATAGCGAAGTTCCACAGCGAAGTGGTCTCGAGGGGCTCGGGCTGGTCCTCGTAGGTGTTCGCCGGGATCGTGAAGTCGGACATGGCGGGCACGATGTCCTTCATCGTTCCGCGCGTCTCGTCATCCATCGACAGGAATCGGACGTCGTTCTCGACCGCGAGCTGCGAATAGGCGCCGGTCGGAAGGCCGGCCGCGTAGACGAAGGCATCGATCAACCCGTCCTTGAGCTGGCCGGCCGTGTCCGAACCGCCCGCGTTCGAGATTGTGACGTTGTCATAGCCTTCGGCGTTCTCGAAGAACCGCGTCCAATAAGTGGCCGAGGTCCCGCCGGCCGGGCCGACGCCGACGCGCTTGCCTTGCAGATCTTCGAAGCTTTCGATGTCCGAGGACGCGAGGACCGCGGCCTGCAGCGGCGTCTGGTACATCGGGAACAACGCGCGCACGCCTTCGTGCGGAGTCGGCATCAGGGGGCTTTCACCGCGCCGCGCCTCGTCGGCGGGGCCAAGCGTGACGAAGCCAAGCTGGTGCTCGCCGGTTTCCACCAGGGTCACGTTCTGGACCGGGCCGCCGGTGATCTCGACGCCCGCGTTGACGCCCAGCTCTTCACTGATCATTGCGCCGAATCCGCTGCCATAGCCGAAATAGGTGCCGCCCTGGCTGCCGGTACCGATGGTGATGCTGGCCGGCCAGTCGGCGTTGTCCTGTGCCGCAACAGGAAGTGCGGCCACGCAAGCGGCGGCTGTCAGGAATGCTGTGAACTTCATTGTTTCCTCCTCCGTTTTCTCCCAGAAACGCACCGCATTTGCTTCGGTGCGTTCTCCGAAATCCAGAGTGGGTGAAGGATCGCCATCGGCCAACTGACCGAAGATTATATTCTTTTATGATATAATCAGGCAGATGCTTCCAGCGCCTCGATCTCTGCGTCGAGGACAGACATGAACGCGTCGCGCAACGGGTCCCGAGTACCGCGCGGCCAAGCTGCCGCCAGGATAAGCTTGGCTTGGGCCGTTGCGCCTGGCGTCTTGATCGGAATGAACCGCACGCCCTTCACCCGCAGCCGCGAGGTCCATCGCGGCACGATCGCCAGGCCCGTCCCCGCCGCCACGAGATTGACGATCGTCTGCTTTTCCTCGGCGACCTGTGCAACGCGGGCGGCAAGCCCTGCGCGCATGAACAGGGACATTGTCAGGTCGTGCGAGTGGGGCCGCGATCGCCGGTCCGGAACGATGAGCGGTTCTTCCGAAAGGTCGGCGATCTCGATCTTTTCGCGTCCGCAAAGCGGGTGCGATTGGGGGACCGCCACTACGGCCGTTTCGTAGAACAGGGTTCGAAATACAAGCCGCGGGTCACGTACATCGGGCGGTCTGCAAAAGGCGATGTCGAGCCCGCCACTCAGCAGCTTTGGGAGCAGGTGGATCGTCTTCTGTTCGACGATCTGGATCTCGAGATCGGGATGCGTCTCGTGCATCGGCTGCAGGATCTGCGGGATCAGACCGGCCGCCGCACTGTCGATCGCACCGACCCTGAGAACATGAGCCCGGCTACTGCGCGCGGCACGTGCCTTGGTCTCGAGGGCCTCCGCCTGCTCCAGAAGCGTGCGCGCGTCCGCGACCACTTGCGAACCGGCTTCGGTCAGCGAAACCGACCGGGTTGTCCGAATGAACAGCGTGACGCCAAGATGATCCTCAAGCTGACGGATATGGCGGCCAAGCGTCGCGGGAAGAATGCCAAGCGATTGTGCGGCACGCCCGAAATGAAGGCTGTCCGCGGCCGCCAGAAAGCACTTAACCTGCGTGATGTTCATCATTCGGCCCAAATTATTATTTCATTACTGTATATAATCACGCCGGAATTGAGAAGCTCCTCCGGCGGCCTGTACGCTTGTCGATAAATCATGTGACGCGAGGAGGAGACTGCATGACGATCCTGCAAGACCACGGCGCCGAGACCGCATCCGGAACCCGCGCCTCCCCGGCAGATTCTGCGGTCAAGACTTACAGGATCGCTTCGATACCGGCTGACGGGATTGGCCCCGAGGTCATCGCCGCCGGTCTTCAGGCGCTCGACGCGCTTGCGCGGCGTGATGGCGGATTCACCTTCGACGTGACGGAATTCGACTGGGGCTCTGACCGCTTCAAGAAGACCGGCGCGCTGATGCCGGCGGATGGCCGGGACCAGATCAAGGATTTCGATGCGATCTTCTTCGGCGCCGTCGGCGCGCCGGACGTGCCCGATCATGTGACGCTCTGGGGGCTGCGCCTGCCGATCTGCCAAGGCTTCGACCAGTACGCCAACGTCCGCCCGACGAAGATCTTGCCGGGCATCACTTCACCGCTGGCGGGCGTCGGGCCCGGCGATCTCGACTGGGTGATCGTGCGCGAAAACTCCGAAGGCGAGTATTCCGGCAACGGCGGGCGCACGCACCAGGGGATGCCCGAGGAGGTCGGCACAGAGGTCTCGATCTTCACCCGCACCGGCGTCACGCGGATCATGCGTTACGCGTTTGAACTGGCGCGCTCGCGGCCGCGCAAGTTTCTGACCGTGGTGACGAAGTCGAACGCGCAGCGTTTCGGCATGGTCATGTGGGACGAGATCGCCGCCGAGGTCGCGCAAGAGTTTCCGGACGTGACATGGGACAAGATGCTGGTGGACGCGATGACCGTGCGCATGGTCAAGGACCCCAAGAGCCTCGACACCATCGTGGCGACGAACCTGCACGCCGACATTCTGTCGGACCTCGCCGGCGCGCTCGCGGGCAGCCTTGGCGTCGCGCCGACGGCGAATATCGATCCCGAGCGTCGCTACCCGTCGATGTTCGAGCCGATCCACGGCTCGGCCTTCGATATCACCGGCAAGGGCATCGCGAACCCCGTCGCCACCTTCTGGACGGCAAGCCAGATGCTCGACCACCTGGGCGAAACCAACGCCTCGGCGAGGCTGATGCGAGCGGTCGAGAAGGTCTGCGCAGACGGCATCATGACGCCGGATGTCGGCGGCACCGCCAAGACGCAAGAGGTCACCGACGCCGTCTGCGAAGCCATCCGCGCCGAAAACATCTAAGGCGGATCATGTCGACAGAGGCGGCAACTCTGCTTCGGCAGATGATGGACGCCGCGGTTTCCGCGGCCGATCCGGCGAACGTGTTGGCGCACCACTTGCCGGCAAAGCCTGCTGGTCGCTGCATTGTCCTCGGGGCCGGAAAATCGGCTGCAGCAATGGCCCTCGCGGTGGAAACGGCTTGGCCGGATGTCGATCTGTCCGGCATGGTCGTGACCCGCTACGGCCACTCGGCCCCTACGGACCGGATCATCGTGCGTGAGGCCGCGCATCCGGTTCCCGATCAGGCCGGGCTTTCCGCGACCCAAGAAATCCTGGATCTCGCGCATGCGGCCGGCCCCGACGACCTGGTCCTGTTCCTCGTGTCCGGGGGCGCGTCGGCCCTGCTGACGGCGCCTGTTCATCCGCTGACGCTTGACGACACGATTGACGTCAACCGGCGGTTGCTCGCCTCAGGTCTACCGATCGCCGATATGAACCGCATCCGCCGGCGCCTGTCGGTCGTCAAGGGTGGCGGGCTGGCGCGCGCGGCGGCGCCCGCCCGCGTGGTGACGTTGGCGATATCGGACGTGCCGGGCGACGACCCGCTTGCCATCGCGTCCGGCCCGACGGTGACGGCCCCAGCAGACCGGGACATCTCGCACCTTGTCGAACGGCTGGGGGCGGATCTGCCCGAGCACATCGCGCAGGCCTTGCGCAGTGCGCCGCAGACGGACCCTACGCTGGAAACGGACTATCGATTGATCGCCACGCCATGGGCTTCGCTGCTGGCCGCGTCCACGGTGGCCGAGACAGCCGGGATTGCGCCGGTTCTGCTGGGTGACGCGCTGGAAGGCGAAGCGCGCGACGTGGGCACCGTCATGGCTGGGATGGCGCGCTCGGTCGCAAAGCACGGCAAACCCGCGCCACGGCCGGCCGTCCTGCTGTCCGGCGGCGAGACGACCGTGACAATCGGTGATCGGAAACCGGGTCGCGGAGGCCGGAATACCGAGTTCCTCTTGGGCCTCGCAGTCGCTCTCGAGGGACAGCCGGACATTTTTGCAGCCTCTGTCGATACCGACGGCATCGACGGGACCGAAGATGCCGCTGGCGCAGTCGTCGACCCCACCACCCTTGGCCGGGCGCTCGCGGCGGGCCGCGATCCCCATGCCGATCTCTCAGGGCACGACAGTTATGCTCTGTTCGACGCGATCGGCGATTTGATCCGGACCGGACCGACGTTGACCAACGTGAACGATATCCGTGCGGTGCTCATCGTTTGATCTGACCTGCCATCAAAGGGATGTACGCCAATGATCCGAAACAGACGTGCCAAGATTGTGGCCACGGTCGGACCTGCCAGCAACACGCCCGAGATGCTGGAGACGCTTTTCGAGGCTGGCGTTGATACCTTTCGGCTGAACTTTAGCCACGGAACCCACCAGGATCACCTGTTCGTAATCCAGGCCATCCGCGCCCTCGAACAAAAGAAGGGCACTCCGATCGGGATTTTGCAGGATCTGCAAGGACCCAAGATCCGCCTGGGCCGCTTGAACCGGGGCGAAAAACGGCTTCGGGGCGGAGACCTGGTTCCGATCGTCTGCCGGGACACGAACGAAACGGGCAATGCGCTGCCGCTGCCGCATCCCGAGGTATTCGAGGCGATCGGCGCGGGCGACCGCCGTCTGATCGATGACGGCCGTATTCGGTTGCGCGTTGTCGAAGCAGGATCGGAGCGCATCACCGCAAAGGTCACCCATGGCGGGTCGGTCAAGGACAAAAAGGGCGTCAATCTTCCGGATACGCGGATCGACTTGCCCGGGCTGACCGAAAAGGATCATGCCGACCTGCTGTTGGGTCTCGAGGCCGGTGTGGACTGGGTGGCTCTTTCCTTCGTGCAACAGGCAGAGGACATCGAAAAACTTCGTACGCTCGTCGGCGATCGCTGCGGCCTCATCGCGAAGATCGAAAAACCGTCCGCATTGACCGACATCGATCGCATCGTAGACACGTCGGACGGTGTGATGATCGCACGCGGCGATCTTGGGGTAGAGATTCCGCCAGAAGACGTGCCCGGCCATCAGAAAAAGATCATCCAGACCTGCCGCCGAGCCTGTCGGCCCGTCATCGTGGCCACGCAGATGCTCGAATCCATGGTCGACGCACCCGGACCGACACGGGCAGAAGCGTCCGACGTGGCGACGGCCATCTACGACGGCGCGGATGCGGTCATGCTCTCGGCCGAAAGCGCGACGGGGAACTACCCTGTGGAGGCGGTGACCGTCATGGACAGGATCGCCGTCCGCACCGAAAGGCCTGCGGGCGGCTGCGCCAATCTGGACGAGAAGACCGCGAATGGTGCGAGCCCCGAAAACACGATTGCAAGGATGGCAGCGAGGGTCGCCGACGAATTGTCGTCCCCGGCGATTGTCGCCTACTCCTTGAGCGGCAGCACCGCATGGCGTGTTGCCGCAGCTCGCCCTGCCCAGCCGATCATCGTAATTACTCCCGACCTCGCAGTAGCAAGGCGCATGGCCTTGACCTGGGGCACGCGAGCCGTTCTCGACGAGGATGTCGTCGAGTACGAAAGCATGGTCCGCTTCGCTCGCGGAAAATGCGAGCAACTGCTTGGCCAGGATCGCAACGAGCGCGTGGTTGTGATTGCGGGGATCCCTTTCGGATCGTCCGGCCAGACAAACAACATTCGAATTGTCGAATTGGGCCAGAACGGACCGGCTTGAGAGCTCGGCCGGCTTGAATACGCGATGCAGGACAACCTGCGCCGTGTGGCTCCTCTTAGTCTCAGACTGTGACACCTGCAGTATGGCGCAGCGCGACGCCGGAAGTGGAAGCCATCCACCCCCATCTGGTTTGGCGAGCCGCAACACAGCGTGTCATCTCGCGCGCCAAGGGGTTTCACGTCCCGCTGCCACGACCGTCCAGACTTCCCGGAGCCCGTGTCAAACGGCGTTCGCCGCGATCGCCGCTTGACATAGTGCTTATAACGTTATGAGATCATACCAGTTAATGAGAGAGCGATGGAGGACGCGAGGTGACTAAGCTGGCTTTGTTCGGAGCAGGCGGGAAAATGGGTGTCCGGCTGTCTCGCAACCTTGCGAAGACCGATTTCGATGTGGCGCATGTCGAGATCTCGCAGGAGGGGCAGCAACGGCTGAGAGACGCCGTCGGGGCAGACTGCGTATCTACCGAAGATGCCCTCGTCGGAGCTGAGGTCGTGGTCCTTGCGGTGCCGGACACCGCCATAAAGGCGGTGTCTCGCGAGATTATAGACAAGGTGGAAAGCGGTGCGATAGTCGTCTGCCTCGACGCCGCGGGCCCCTTCGCCGGACACTTGCCGAACCGCGAGGACGTGACCTATTTCGTGTCCCATCCCTGCCATCCTCCGATTTTCAACGACGAAGGCACCGCGGAGGGCAGGCGTGACCATTTCGGCGGGGTTGCGGCGAAACAGGCCATCGTGAACGCACTGATGCAAGGCCCCGAAGAGCATTACGATCTGGGCGACAAGGTCGGTCGAGCCATTTATGCCCCGGTCTTCCGGTCTCATCGGGTCACAGTCGAGCAAATGGCGATGCTCGAACCTGGTCTTTCGGAAACGGTCTGCGCATCGCTTCTCGATGTTATGCGGGAAGCGATGGACGAAGTCGTCGCCCGTGGCGTCCCGAAAGAGGCCGCGCGCGACTTTCTGCTTGGCCACCTGAACATTCTGGGCGCGGTCATCTTCGACGAGATCGACGGTGTTTTCTCGGACGCTTGCAACAAGGCGATCGAGTTCGGAAAGCCCGCCCTGATGAAAGAGGACTGGAAGCGGGTGTTCGAGCCCGAGGAAATCGCGGCAAGCATCCAGCGGATCACCTGACACGCGCCCAACCGCTGAGCCAAACCGCCAGCTTGCAGCCTGCGCGCGGACCATCGACGCCGGTACCAGACCCGAACCACGTGCGGCGGCCGTCTCGGGCCGACCAAATCTGAGGTCCCCTGATGTGCGGATCGCGTGTCGAACAGCAACCGCGGTCCCATGGCGTTGCTCGGATCCGAATGGGTCGTTCGCGCGGCGCGCGATGAACAGCAAAAGGACGTACGTTTTGCATGAGACGGGAGAGACACCTTGACGAGTGAAGTGCTGAAGGGCGGACTGATCGGTTGCGGCTTTTTCGCCGGAAACCAGATGCACGGCTGGCAAGAGATCGAAGGCGTGGAAATTGTCGCCATCTGCGATCGCGACCGGGCTCGCTTGACCGAGATAGGCGACAAGTTCGACGTTGACGCACGCTATTCCGATGCAGCCGAGATGCTTGCCGCGGAGAAGCTGGACTTTGTGGACATCGCCACGACGGTGGAATCCCATCGCGCGCTCGTGGAACTCGCGGCCCGGCACGGGCTTCACGTCATCTGCCAGAAGCCTCTTGCCGAAACGATGGAAGATGCCCGCGCAATGAACGCCGCTGTCGCGGACGCGGGTCGCGTCTTCATGGTGCACGAGAACTTTCGCTGGCAATCCGGGCTTCGCGCCGCAATCGATGCCGTGCGGGCGGGCAAGATCGGTGAGCCGTTTTTCTGCCGGGCGAGCTTTCGTTCCGGCTACGATGTCTATTCGGGCCAGCCCTACCTGGCAACGGATGAACGTTTCATCATTCAAGACCTCGGAATCCACGTGCTCGACGTGACACGGGCCATCATGGGTGAAGTAAGTACCCTTTCGGCGTCGATCCAGCGCGTGAACCCGAAGATCCGAGGTGAGGATGTGGCTACCATCCTTCTGAAGCATGACAGCGGTGCCACAAGCGTGGTCGACTGCTCCTATGCCACGCGTCGGCAGCCTGAGACCTTCCCAGAGACGCTGCTCGAGATCGACGGCGAGACGGGCACGCTGCGCCTTGACGCGGGCTACCGTCTGACGATCCAGACCGCCGGAGGCGAAGACGTCATTGACGTCTCCCCGCGTCTTTATCCCTGGGCAGAAAAGCCGTGGCACAACATCCAAGAGAGCGTTGCGACGATCCAGCGGCATTTCGCGGAATGCCTTCGCCAGGGCCGGTCTCCGGAAACTTCGGGGGACGACAATCTGCGGACACTCGCGCTTGTCGAAGGAGCCTATTTCTCCGCAGCCGAGGCACGGACCATCAAACCCGAGGAGCTTTGAGCGATGGGCGACCCGATCACGCTTTTCGGCACCGACGCGGCTCGGCCGTCGGCACAGCGTTTCAACACGGGTCGGTTGAGTTTCGAACTGCTCGATGGCGGACTGCATGACATTCGTTTCGACAACATCGAGGTAATCCGCGCCGTGACCTTCCCGGTTCGCGATCGGGACTGGGGCACCATCGGACCTCGGCTGGATGCGGCAAAGATCGAAGAAACCGCTACCGGCCTGACCCTTGCCTGGACCGCCGAGTTCGTGAACGGCGGTGCCCGGCTGCGGACGAGTCTGGTGGTCACGGCCTCGGGCAATCACCTTGAGGTACACGCGACAGCCCGATCCGATGGCGATTTCGAAACCAACCGGGCCGGTTTCACCGTTCTGCATCCGATCGCTGCGTCGGCCTGCCCGCTGACGGTCGAGCATTCCGACGGGACGGCCGAGGACAGCCATCTGCCCGATCGGATCGAACCATGGCAGCCGTTCATGGATATCCGCACACTGACCCACACGCAGTCCGGCGTCGTCACCAGGTGCCAGTTGAGGGGCGATGTCTTCGAAATGGAGGACCAGCGGCAATGGTCCGATGCCTCGTTCAAGACCTATAACCGGCCGCTGGCGTGGCCTTGGCCCTATCGCCTCCGTGATGACGAGACATTGCAGCAGAGCGTGTCGCTTAGTTTCACCGGAGATGGCCAGCGGGCTTACGCCCAGGACAATGTCACGCTTTCGGTCGGTGCCCTGAATGGATGCCGGATCCCGGAACTCGCACTGGTGGTGACACCTGCCGAGGCCCGGGAGTTGCTGAGCGATGTAGCGCCCCTCGAACGCATCGGTCTGCAGCGGATCACTGCCCATGTCGACCCGGAGACGGATGATACCGACCTCGCGCCATTCGCGCAGTTGCGAGCCCGGTTACCGCTCGCTGTCGACCTGGAATACGCTGCGCGATGCGACGGAGACCTCGACTCAGAATTTACGGGGCTGGCCGAACAGATCCAGGCGGCGAACCTTCCGATCTCCTCCCTATTCGTCTGTCCTTCGGTTGACCGGCAATCGACGCCGCCCGGCAGTTCCTGGCCGGATTGCCCGCCGCTTGAGGATGTTCATGCTGCGGCTGCACGCGCTTTCCCCAACATTCCTCGTGGCGGCGGGATGCTGTCGTATTTTACCGAGTTCAATCGGAAGCGGCCGCCGGTCGGGATGCTCGACTTCGTGGCGCATGGAACCAATCCGATTGTGCACGCTGCCGATGACAGAAGCGTCATGCAGACCCTGACCGCGTTGCCATGGATCCTCAGATCCGGCCAAGCGATCGCCGATGGCAAGCCCTATCGGTTGGGGCTGTCCTCGATTCCCATGAGGCAGAACCCCTACGGTTCCCGGACAATCGACAACCCCGAGAATCAACGAGTCTGCATGGGAAACTCCGATCCTCGGCACTTTGCGCAATTCGGCGCGGCATTCACGCTTGGGTATCTTGCGCAAATTGCGCCGTTCGGGATCGAGGTCTGGACCCCTGCGGCGGGATCGGGGCCGCGAGGCGTTTGCAAGGACGGAAATCTTACGCCGCTTGGCGATCTCTTGTCGCGTCTGTCGCGCTTGGCCGGGCAGCCGGTCCGCAATGTCTCTGTTTCCGAGCCTGAAAAGGCGGCGGCGCTCGCGACCGAGAAAACCCTGCTGTTGGCCAACCTTACTGATGGCCCGATCAGGATGATCATCGAGAATGGAGGCGAGGTGCGGCTTGGGCCCTATGCTATCGCCGAACACCCGCTTTCCGGTCCTCAGGAATGATGACGGTAGTTGGCTGCAGAGCGATCCAGGTGAACTTCCATCATGCCTGCGGCAGCAGAGGAGTCCCCTGCCGCAATCGCCTCGATGATCCGTTCGTGCTCGTCGAGCGTGACTTCCTCGCGGCCCGACCAGTGCAAGAGCGAGGTGTGATAGTGGAAGATCCACTTCAGCATCGCCTCGGCCATGGCTGTGATGATCGGGTTGCCGGCGATCGATGCAAGCTTGCTGTGGAAGGCGATGTCGCCGCGAATGAAATCGTGCGCATTGCCGAGTTCCTTGCGTTGCTCCGCGAGGAGCCTGCGCAGGTCATCGAGATCTTGCTCATTGCGCTTGTTGGCCGCGATCTTGATGAGCCCTATCTCGAACAGTTTTCGAGCCTCCTTGAGGTGATCGAGATTTTCCGGTGCGGCCGTAATCAGGAATTGGGCGATAGCATCGACTTGGGTGAACGCCGTGGTCGGGCTGATCTCATTCACTCGGCTGCGCTCTCCATGAGATACGGTGATCAAGCCAATTGTATGCATCGTCTGCAGGGCTTCCCGGACTGCGGGTCGTCCGACGCCGAAGCGCGTCATGAGATCGCGCTCGGCCGGTACCGGGTCACCTGGCTTGAGCTCGCCGTTCAGGATCATGTTGCGGAGCCGGTCGAAGACCTCATCGGAAAGTTTACGCCTGACAATTCGGTCACGGGCGACTTGGGGCGTGTCCATCACGAGTCGGTATCTCCGTTGAGTTTGAAGGTAGCATCCACCGAAATGCTTGCGGCCAACATCGCCCGCGACTGGTATAACGAGATAATATATGCAGCATGAGGTCAACGCAAACGCACCTTCCTCTTTGCCTGAGGGACGGCCCCTCGTCGCCTGGATCGGCGACGATTTCACCGGTGCGGCGGCGACGATGGAGGTCTTGGCCTTTGCCGGACTAAAGTCGGTGCTCTTTCTGGCCGAGCCCACGGCCTCTCAGTTGGCGCAGTTCAAGGACGTCTCGGGACTGGGCATTGCGACAATGGCCCGAACCCGAGCGCCCGAATGGATGGACGAGCACCTGCCGCGCATGTTTCGCGCGCTGGCTGCTAGTGGTGCGGAACTCGTGCACTACAAGGTCTGCTCTACACTGGATTCGTCTGTTTCGACCGGGTCCATCGGCCGGGCGCTGAACATCGGCGTCGAGGCTTTCGCGCCGCGCTCGGTACCGATCATCGTGGCGGCACCCGAAATGCGACGCTACCAGGCTTTTGGCAATCTCTTCGCCGGAACCTTGCAGGGCGTCTTTCGTCTCGACCGACACCCCGTGATGTCCCGCCATCCGGTGACACCGATGACAGAAGCGGATGTCGCCCGCCATATCGGCACCCAGACTGATCTGTCAGTCGACTGCCTGGACATCGAAGCACTGGCAGACAGGAAAGGCGCGGCAGCGAGGCTCTCCGCGGCAGACGGTCCCGCAGCCTATACCCTCGATCAGATAGGCCCAGCCGAGGAGGCCGCCGCGGGCGCATTGCTCTGGCAAGGCAGGGCGGAAAACCGCTTCGTCATAGGCTCTCAGGGCGTCGAGTACGCCCTCGTAAGGCATTGGCGCCACGAAGGCCTTGTCGAACCGCCGCAGCCAATCCGTGGCATCGGTCGCGTGGAGGAGATGGCCGTCGTGTCGGGCTCCGTTTCTCCGGTTACGGCAGATCAGATCGCATGGTCCATCAAAGACGGGTTTACGTCGGTAAGGTTCGACGCCATGGCAGCCTGCGGTTCGCCGGACGATCTCGGCGCAGCCGAGAACGCGGCGCTCGACGCCGCTTTAAACGTACTCGACAAGGGATCCGTACCCCTCATTTACAGCGCCGCCGGCCCGGATGATCCAGGGGTGAAGCAGCTTGAGGCTGCGCTCGCGGAACGGAATGCAGCCGACGTGAATGCCAAGATCGGTCAGGCGCTCGGTCGCATCCTGCGTCACCTGGTCGAGGCGCGAAACCTGCGGCGGGTTGTTGTATCCGGGGGCGACACGTCCGGGCATGTCTGTACCGAACTGGGCATTTATGCACTCTCCGCCCTGGCACCAACGATCCCGGGCGCATCAATCTGCCGCGCTCATGCCGAAGGACCGATGGATGGCCTCCAGTTGGCACTGAAGGGGGGGCAGATGGGCAGCACCGATTACTTCAACTGGGTTCGAGACGGCGGAGGCGTGAGAGCAACATGACAAATCGGATTAGGGCCACATACGAGATCGAGTCCCCTGTCGGCGTGCAGCAAGCCGCAGAAGTGCTGGCGGGAGAGCAATCGACAGGTACGTTTGTCCGCCTCGCTGCCGAAACGGATGAGTTGCGCGATCGTTCGGCCGCCCGGATCGAGCACTGCGTGGTGACCGGAGAGAGCCCGACACCTTCGCTGCCCTGCAGGATAACGGCTGACCGGTACGAGCGTGGCCAGGTCACCATCTCCTGGCCGATCGCAACAATGGGGCCATCGCTTCCGAATATCCTGGCGACGGTTGCCGGCAACCTGTTCGAGTTGGCGGAACTTTCGGCCATCAGGTTGCTCGACCTTCACCTGCCACGAGAGGTCATCGAGGCCAATCCGGGACCCCGCTTCGGAATAGCCGGCACGCGGGACCTGATGGGCGTACCCGAAGGCCCCATGATTGGCACGATCATAAAGCCGAGCGTTGGTCTCTCCGCCGCTGAAACCGCGAGCCTCGTACGCGATCTCGCCGAGGCAGGTATCGATTTCATCAAGGACGACGAACTTCAATCGAACGGCCCGGCCTGCCCTCTGGAGGACCGGGCAAATGAGGTAATGGCCGTCCTTAACGCGCATGCGGACCGAACGGGGAAGAAGGTGATGTACGCCTTCAACATTACGGGCGAGATCGACGAGATGTCCCGCAGACTCGATCTGCTCGAAGAGCTTGGCGCGACCTGCGCAATGGTCTCTCTTCAGTCTCTCGGACTCGTGGGCCTGCGTGCGCTGCGTGAACGCAGCCCGTTGCCGGTGCACGGTCATCGCAACGGTTGGGGTCTTCTGTCGCGGTCCCCTCATATCGGGATTTCCTTCCCGGCGATGCAAAAGCTCTGGAGGCTCGCAGGAGCGGACCATCTTCACGTCAACGGTATCGGCAACAAGTTCACCGAAAGCGACGAAATCGTGGCTGAGGCGGCACGCGCGGTCCAGACGCGGGTCTCTGACGAGGGACCTGCATTCACCGCGCTCCCTGTCTTTTCCTCCGGCCAGACGGCTTGGCAAGTCGCACCCTCCGCCGAAGCCCTCGGGAACGAGGACTTCCTGTTTTGTGCGGGCGGGGGGATCATGAGCCATCCGGACGGCCCCGCTGCCGGCATCCGCTCCTTGCGGCAAGCTGCTGAAGCCTACCGGCTGGGTCGCACCGTCGAGTCGCATGCCACGGAAAGGCCGGAGTTGTTGTCGGCGCTGACCGCATTCAAACGGAAGTAGGCGACGACAATCGCTTCCGAGTGAGCGCCTACTAAACGCCCTCTGATGAGATCATCAGATGCAGAATACTGGCTGCGGGAGAGCCCGAGCGCAGGTAGGGAATGATCCCTCCTGCGCTCGGGCTGTGCGCCTGCTCGTCCAAGCCGCCGCCGCTTTACGTCCGCCAGTCAGTCGTCATGATATCACCGAGGGCGAGGGCCGGTAACGACCTATTTTCGCCACCGGTTGACGGCTATCCCGGCTATCTTCGGCGGCCATCCAGGCCGAGACCATGATCTGCGAGCGCCGCAGTCGTCCTGGTCTCGACCCAGAATACGCATCCTCCCAGGATCACTTCCCGAGCGCGCCCTGGGCCTGAAGCGCCACGCGCGCCTGAAGCCGCTGTTGCGCCTGATCGACCACGACCGCCGCGATGATCACGAGACCTTTGATCACGGTCTGCCAGAAGGCCGAGACGCCCATCATCACCAATCCATCCGAAAGCACGCCGATCACGAAGGCGCCGATAATCGTTCCGCCGATCCGCCCACGGCCACCCGACATGGAAGTGCCGCCGAGAACTGCAGCGGCGATGGCGTTCAGCTCGAAAGTTTCGCCCGTAGCGGGGTGCGCCGCGACCAGTTGCGACGTGATGATCAGGCCGACGAGCGCCGCGCACAACCCGGAGAACATGTAGACGAAGAACTTGATACGGTCGACTTTCACGCCAGAAAGGGCCGCGCCGCGTTCGTTGCCGCCGACTGCGTAGATGTATCGGCCCAGCGGCGTGCGCCGCGCGATGTAGGCCGCGACAAGGCCGGTCCCGATCAGCATCCAGATCGAGATAGGGATACCGATGAAATCACCAGACCCGATGGCACGAAACGTATCCGTGCCCCATTCTTCGCTACCGCCAAGATTAGGGAAGGTGCGGCCGTCCGAACTCAGAAGAGCAAGACCACGCGCGACGTAGAGGGTCCCAAGGGTGGCGATGAATGGCGCCACGTTGAGTTTGGTGATCAGGAATCCGTTGATCGCTCCTGCGATGATACCGACAAGGCAGACAATCAGACAGATCTCGAATGTGTTGAACCGGATCGCCCATCCCATTCCCAGGTCGATTCCGTTCAGCACGAGGTACCCTGCGACCATCCCAGTCAGCCCGACGACAGAGCCGACAGACAGGTCAATCCCGCCTGAAATAATGACGAAGGTCATTCCAATCGCGAGGATGGCATTCAACGCGACGTGCTTCGACATGATCACCATGTTCGCCGCCGACAAGAAATTCGGCGCCATCACTGCAAAGAAGACGAACACAACGATCAACGCGATGAATGTGCGAGCTTTCAGTATCAACAGCAGCGTGCTGCCAGAAACGGCCTCGCGCTTGGGTGCGTCGGTGGCCTGACTGCTCATGCGGTTTTCTCCTCGGAATGGGTCAGATGACGCTCGGCGGAGGCCGGCGCGGAGGCACGGATCACTGCGGTCTCGTTCGCATCAGCGCGGTCGAATTCGCCGGTCACGCGGCCATCGGCCATGACGAGGATGCGATCGGACAGCGACAGAACTTCTTCGAGGTCGGAGGTGACGAAAACGATGGCCAGCCCCTCCTTCGCCAGCTCTCGCATGACGCGAAAAACCTCGGCCTTGGCGCCGATGTCGATGCCGCGGCTGGGTTCATCCATCAGGAGCACTTTGGGTTCGGTCATCAGCGCCTTCGCGATCACGACCTTCTGCTGATTGCCACCCGAAAGGCTCGCGACCGGATTCTCCGGGCTCGCGATCTTGATCGTCATGCGTCTAACGAAGTCGGCCACGCGCCCACGTTCCGCCTTGAGATCCATGTGGAAGCCGCGCGTGAAGTCACGCAGCGAGGAAAGCGTCATGTTCTCTCGGATCGACGCGATCTGGATAAGCCCGTCGGTCTTGCGATCCTCGGGAATGAGAGCGATGCCGCGCCTGATCCGCGCCGATATCGAGCGCCCGTCGATCCGGTTTCCATCGATCTCGATGCGGCCACGCGCATGCGAGTGGCGTCCGATAATGCACTCCAGAAGCTCGGAGCGCCCTGCCCCCATAAGGCCATAGATCCCGAGGATCTCGCCAGAGCGCACGGTAAGCGACACGTTGTCGACAGCAAACCCGCCGCCCGCGCGCGGCAAGACGACGTCTTCCAAGTGCAGGACGGGCGAACCGAGCGCGTGCGGCTCTGCCTTGGCATAGCTTTTGCTTGCGTCGCCGATCATGTTCCTCACGATCCACGACACGTCGACACCCTGCATCGATTGCGCACCGGTGATCTTCCCGTCGCGCAATACGGTAATATAGTCGCCGATGCGGATCAGTTCCTCTAACCGGTGCGAGATATAGACGATGCCCACGCCGTCGCGGCGGAGTTCGTCTATCACCCGGAAGAGGATCTCCACCTCCGCCGCCGAAAGAGCCGAGGTCGGCTCGTCGAGGATCAGAATGCGCGCGTCCTGCGCCAGGCTCTTGGCGATCTCCACGATCTGCTGCTGACCGACACGCAATTCAGAGACCATCGTGTCGGGATCGATGTCGTGTTCCAGGCGCTGCATCAGCACGCGCGTCTGTTCACGCTGTTCCGCGCGATCGATGTCGATGCCGAAGCGGCGGCACTCACGCCCCATGAAGATATTGTCGGACACCGACAGGTCTGGAAAGAGGTTGAGTTCCTGGTGCACGATGCCGATGCCGCGCTTCGTGGCGTCGTCGGTGGAATGGAAATCGACCGGCTCGTCCTTCATGAGGATCTCGCCCGAGGTCAGCCGTTCGACCCCGGCGATGACCTTCATCATTGTCGACTTGCCGGCCCCGTTCTCGCCTACAAGCACATTGACCGCACCCATGCGAAGGTCGAAATCCACAGCATCGAGCGCCACTGTGCCCGGGTAGACCTTGGTTCCGTTCCGGATCTTCAGGCCGACCGGCGCTCGTTCTGCAAGCTCGCGCTGGCTCATGGTGCGGGCTCCAGCGTGATCGGAACCGCCGTCCAGTCGTCGTCTGCAGCTTTCAGCGTCATCACCGCGGTGAATGTGTAGCTTTTTCCTATAGGGTCGTCTTCGGGCCGTGCGATATCTTGCGCCGCGCGGTCGTTCAGTGCGCGGCCAAGTTTTGCGAATTCGATCTGGTCGCGGAAATCCGAAAACGCGTAGAACGGCATCGCATCGCGGATTGCCGTGCCGCGGATCACCGGCCCAAGCATCAGTTCGACATCGCCTGCGCCGTCGCCGTCAGTGTCGAGGCTCATCGTTGCGGCGCGGCTCTCGAAATCCGCCTCGATCGCCGTGCCAGTTCCGGATATCACGAAGTTCCAGGAATTTGCTTCTCCGTCGGGACGCAGCCCGTGCGCATCTCCGGCAGCGCCGAGGCCGTCGGCCAAAATTTGCCGCAGGGTCGCGACATCTACCGCGTGTTCTTCGACAGCGGGAAGGACTTGAGCCTGCCATGACTCCTCGACAAGCGCGGCCATTCGGTCGGCGTCGGTCGCGGGTGCACTGCTGCCGCCGTCTTCAGCCGTGGGAGTGGTCGTGTCCTCGATCTTGCATGCCGCAAGCGCGCATAACGTCGCCAGCACCGCCGCGGCCGATCTGGATCCGATCATCGGTACCTCGCGTGGAAAAAGGGGAGTGGTCCCGGGGATACCCCCGGGACGGCTGCTTCACTCTTCAGCGAGCGAGAACGTCTCGAGCCGGTCGGCGTTCTCCGGAGTGATCAGCACCATGTCCATGAGCTGCTTCTCCTCCTGACCGGTCTCACCCTCGGTCAGATACTTGTGCGCTTGCTCCACAGCGATTTGAGCCTGCCTGTAGGCCGGTTGCATGACCGTAGCCTTGATTCCACCGGCGAGAATGGAGTCGCGCACGTCATTCGAGCCATCGAGCCCAACGACGATCACGTCCTCTCGGCCTGCAGCCTCGAGCGCGGCCCAAGCGCCCATCGCCATGGTGTCGTTGCCGGAGATCACACCCTTGATGTCCGGATTCGCCTGAAGAATGGTCTCCATTTTTTCGAAGGCTTCGGTTTGCGACCAGTTGGCCGACTGCTGCGCCACCATTTCCATGTCCGGATACTGGTCGATCACGTCGTGGTAGCCGGCGCTCCGGATCCCGGCGTTGGTGTCTGCCTCACGCCCCAGAAGCTCCACGTAGGGACCTTCTTCATCCATCAGACGCACAAACTCCTCGGCGCCCAGCTGTGCGCCCTGATAGTTGTTGGAGACGATCTGGCTCACGGCGATACCTGTCTCCTTGATCTCACGATCAATCAGAAACGATGGAATGCCCGCCTCTTTCGCGCGACGTACGGGTTCGACCGTTGCGTCGGCTCCTGCGTTGTCGAGTATGATCGCCTTGGCATTTCGCGCGATGGCGGTATCGAACATCTGGGACTGCTTGTTCGGGTCATCGTCGTGGACGAGCACGAGCGTTTCGTAACCCAATTCTTGTGCGCGCTTCTCGGCCCCGTCGGCTTCGGCTTTGAAGAACGGGTTGTCATGGCTTGGCGTAATGATCGCCATCAGGCCATTATCCTGCGCCATGGCCGAAAACCCGGTAGCGAAGAGTGCGATGCCGGTTGCAAAAGCACCGAATACGGTGCGGCGGGTCTGCGTCATACTATCCTCCCTTTCAAGCGAATGGCTTCTCGTGCCGTGCTTGCGCTGGAAGGCTGCGATGGAGATGGCACCTTGTCAACAGGTATGATCAGTGTGAAGTCGAATTAGGTTCGTAACCGTCAAGCAGCCGGAGCTGGACAGCCTCCAGTAAGTGAACGTTTCCGCCGTGCCGTATTTGTTTCTGCGCGCCCGCACTCACTGCAATAAATTTAGATGAGTCAATTGGTTAGGAGTGTTGGAACGAGGCTAAAAATCCTTGCAAGGCGCTCTGGTGGTGGTATCCCTTGCCTTGCAGGCGGCCTTGGCATGCTGGCGATCAAAGTGGTGTACGGTAACTAACAGGCGCGTTCGAGAACCAAAGAGCATAGTGGCGCCACGGGACTTGTCGGATAACCGCGCACGGCGGTCCCCGGTGAGGGACTGGACCTGTCGCGGGATTGTGCCGCTCCTTTGACCACGTATCGTGTCGCAAAGGAGAACACAGATGGCATCACGACCGACCGAGGAATTCCGTGCCGAAGCAGTGCGTGTGGCGTTGACGAGC
>Ga0114905_1000342_pt1 | contig 30720 bp, 25 predicted proteins | sample MalvireepMed_b05_FD_83499 | JGI IMG/M metagenome (GOLD analysis project Ga0114905, IMG submission 83499) | Marine viral communities from the Global Malaspina Expedition - Malaspina viral metaG DeepMed_b05 | ecosystem: Environmental > Aquatic > Marine > Oceanic | place: Mediterranean Sea...
CCCATCGATGTATCTCTGGCAGGTCGCCTATGGCGAGCTTCCCGCCCTCATCGGGGCCGACAAGGCCAAGGCGAGCTCGGGCCATGGCGGCGACCCGCTGACCTCGGTCGGCCTGCACTTCTATCCCGACCTGATCCGCGCCGACATGATCAAGCCCGCCCCCATCGGCAGCGAGATCAAGGGCATGGCGATCGGCGGCTTCTCGTCGGTGGTCTATGACGGCGCCAGGATCCAGGCGCCCATCGAAGCGCTCGAGGCGACCGAGACCGGCGCCTATGGCTGCGATCCCACCCTGTGCTCGGCCGAGACCGGCGAGGTGCTGGTCAAGCGCCTTGCCGCCATCGGTGCCGGTTTGGTCCGCGACCACGTGGCCAAGGGCCTGCACGACTGAGCCATCACCAAGACCGGCGGCAAAGCCGGCACCCCACCTTTCAACATCGAGGTTTAACGCAATGAAAACCAAGACGCTTCTCAGCATGGCCACCGGCCTTGCGATGATCCTGGGCGGTGCCGCCCACGCCGAAACCACCTGGAAGATGGCGACCAAGATGCCTGTCGACAGCCCCGAGGGCCAGGTGTTCGAGAAATTCGCCGAACTGACCGAGGAATACACCGACGGCGAGCTCAAGATCACCGTCTATCCCAACGAACAGCTCGGCAAGGAAAACGCGGTTCTCGAGCAGCTGCAGGCCAACATCGTGCAGGTCTATGCCGAGGGCTTCGGCTACATGAAGAAATGGGAGCCGGCGCTTGGCTGGCTCGCGGCGCCCTATGTCTTTGATGACTTCGATCACTGGCAGCGCTTCATGAACTCCGACACCGTCAACGGCTGGTTCGACAACGCCGCCGAGCAATCCGGCGTGCGCCCGCTCGGCGATCCGACACTGGTGCTGCGCGGGCCATTCCGTGTCACGGTCTCGAACGTGCCGGTCGAGAGCGCCGCCGACTACGAAGGCCTAAAGATGCGGATGCACGAGAACAAGGTGGCGATCGACACCTGGGACAATCTCGGTGCCGAGGTCATCACCCTGCCCTGGACCGAGGTCTACCAGTCGATCTCGAAAGGGATCGTGCAGGCGGTGAACTCGCCCATCGCGCTGGTGGAATCGATGCGCTTCAACGAGGTCGCGCCGTATGTCACCCGGATGGACGAGTACTGGCAGTCGGTCGGCTTCATGGTCAACGAGAGCGCCCTCGAAGCGCTTGACGACGACACCCGTGAAGGCCTGCTGAAAGCCTATGCCGAGGCCGGCGAGCTGTCGCAGGAGATCATGTTCTCGGTCGCCGACGAAAGCATCGAGCGCATGGTGGCCGATGGCGCCACCTATACCGAGATCGACATCTCGCCGCTGGTCGACAAGATGGCCAGCTACTACGCCGACATGGCCGAGTCCGGCGACCTGCCGGAAGGTTTCCTCGAGGCGGTCGACGCAGCACGGACGCCCAGCCAGTGACACCGCACGACTATCAACCGGAGGGTCCGCTGCAGCGGGCCCTCAACCGCATCGACCGGCTCAACTGGTCGCTCGGCGGGGCCTTCCTGTGGATCTCCAACATCTGCCTGCTGGTGATGCTGGGCCTCACCACCGCAACCATCATCCTGCGCCCGATGAGCATGGCCCCCTACTGGATGTGGCCGTGGACGATGGTGTTCTTCATCTGGCTGAGCTTCTTCGGCTTCTTCGCGCTCTACGCCCGGCTCAAGGACGTGCGCATCGATTTCGTCGCCGAACGCCTCGGAGCGTCGGGCATGGTGATCACCCGCATCGTCTCGGACGCCGCGACGCTGCTGGTCACCGGCGTGCTGATCCTGCAGATCCCCAAGGTCATCGCCACATCGAACGGCGTCTATGACGGCGCCATCCTGCCCGCAGGCTTCGAGCTGCCGCGCCTTGCGCTCTCGGTTCCCCTCTTCATCTCGACGGTGCTCGTCGCGCTGACCGCCGTGCTCGACATCGTCAAGCTCGCGGCAGGCATGCCCGAGAACGTCACCGACCATCACCCGGAAGTCTGACCTATGGCCTGGATCCTCTTCGGCACCTTCATCGCGCTGATCCTGCTGCGCGTGCCCATCTCCATCGCCATTGGCACGGCGACGGTTCTCACCTTCCTGACCTCGGATTTCTCCAACGCGCTGCAGATCATCCCGCAGCAGATGCTCGAGGGCGTCAACAAGGCCTCGCTCACCGCAGTGCCGTTCTTCATCATGGCCGGCAACCTGATGAACGCGACCGGCGTGACCGAGCGCATCTTTGCCTTCGCCAACTCGCTGGTGGGCCACCTCAAGGCCGGCCTCGCACAGGTCAACATCCTGTCCTCGATGATCTTTGCCGGCATCTCGGGCGCCGCCGTGGCAGACTGCGCGGGGCTTGGCGCCATCGAGATCAAGGCGATGCGCGAGCGCGGCTACAAGCCCGATTTCGCCGCCGCGATCACCGTCGCCTCCTCGGTCATCGGGCCACTGATCCCGCCGTCGATCGGCCTCGTGCTCTATGCCTTTCTGGCGCAGCAGTCGATCGAGCGGATGTTCCTCGCGGGCCTGATCCCCGGCATTCTCGTTGGCCTGTCGCTGATGCTCTACGTGCGCGTCCGCGCCCAGTTCCAGGATTTCCCCACCCAGCCGCGCGCCACGGTGCGCGAGGTCGCGGGCACCGCCAAGCACGGCTTCCTGGCGCTTGTCGCGCCGGCGATCATCCTGGGCTCGATCATGTTCGGCTTCGTCACCGCCACCGAGGCGGGCGTGCTGGCCTGCATCTACTGCATCCTGATCGGCATCTGGTACAAGGAACTGACCTTCCGCTCGTTCTTTGCCGCGCTCAGCGATACCGCGATGATGACCGCCGTGATCATGATCATCATCGCCTTCTCGATCGCCATGGGCTGGCTTCTGGCCATCGACCAGACGCCGCAGAAACTGGCCGACTTCACCTTCTCCTTCACCGAGAACAAGAACGTCTTCCTCGGCCTGCTGCTGATCTTCATCATCCTCGTCGGCTGCGTCGTCGAGGGGGTGCCGGCCAAGCTGATCCTGGTGCCGACGCTGCTGCCGCTGATCGATGCCTACGGCATCGACCGGGTGCATTTCGGCATCATCATCCAGCTGGGCCTGCTGCTGGGCATCGCCACGCCGCCGATGGGCATCGGCCTCTACATCGTCGCAGAGGTGGGCCGTGTCCGCTTCGAGAAGGTGACGATGGCGGTACTGCCGATGCTGATCCCGCTGGTCGCCGTGCTGCTGTTGCTCACCTACGTGCCGCAGACCGTGACCTTCCTGCCGGACCTGATCCTCGGGCCGCAGAACTGATCTTCTGACCCAACGACCAAAGAAGGGACCTTTCATGTCCAACCTCGTCTACAAGCTCAACCCTATGCCCGAGAAGATCCCGCAGGAGAAGCTCGACCGTCTCGCCAAGCTCGAGACCGCCACCATCGGCCACTTCTACCATTACGGCTTTGCCGCCCCGGCGATCCAGCCGGTGCTGCCCGGCAAGGTCGTCGTGGGCACCCTCGCCACGCTGGCGATCCCGGGGCTCGACTCGACGCTGCTGCACCACTGCTTGAGCCAGTGCGGACCGGGCTACTTCCTCGCCGTGGATCGCCTTGGCGATACCAAGTACGCCTGCTGGGGCGGCGGCGTGACCCGGATGGCGGCGATGATCGGCCTCGAGGGTGGCTGCGTCGACGGCCCCCACACCGACACCGCCGAGATCGCCGAGCAGGACTTCGCCATGTGGTCGCGCGGCGCCTCGCCGGTCACCACCCGCCTCTACAACACTGGCGGCGGCTTCAACGTGCCGGTCTCGATCGGCGGCGCGGCGGTGCTTCCGGGCTACGCGGTGCTCGCCGATGATTGCGGCGTCCTGTTCATCGCTCCGGAAGACCTCGACGAGGTGATCGAGCGCGGCGAGTTCCTCACCGAGCGCGGCCGCGTCAACGAGGCCAAGGTCACCGGCGGCACCCATCTCGGCGAGATGTCCGGCGCCACCAAGATGGTCGAGGAAAAGACCAAGGGCTGAGGCCTAGAGGTCCTCGAAGGAGCTGTAACGCCCATGTTCTGCGCACCATGCCCTCGCCGCCTCGCGCGCAAGCTCGAGCACCTGGCCGACCTGCTTGCGGCGGGCGCGGTTGGCATGGGTGCAGGCGACATGCAGCGGCGCCAGCCCTTCGGTGGCCGCGATCTCCACGACCTTGCCGCTGGCGATCTCGCTCTCGAGCGCCGCCAGCGGCAGCGCCGAGGCGCCGTAGCCCAGACGCACCATCTCGCAGATTGCCGAGAGCGAATTGCCGTAGTGGCGCGGCGCGCTGCGTTCGGCCATGTCGTCGACGTAGTCGGCCACCGGATTGAACAGCGGCGATGTCTTCGGGTAGTGCACCAGCGGCAGCGCGCGCAGATCGTCCGGGCTCATCGGTGTCGCGCAGCCTTCGATCACGTCGGCCCGCGCCACCCATCCGACCTCGTAGCGCACCGCGAAATCCGCGCCCCGCGCCCGGTCGCCGGTGGCGGTGAAGGCCGCGTCCAGCGTGCCTGCCTCGACCAGCCGGCGCAGCTGCAGATCCGAGCCCAGATAGATGTCGATCGTCATGTCCGGCAACTCGGCCAACAGCGCCCTGCGCAGGCGCGGGCCCCAGGTCAGCGCCGCCATCCCAACAAGACCGAGGCACACGCCGCGCTTGTGCCGGTCCTGCAACCGGCCCAGCATCGCCTCGCGCAGGTTGAGGAACTGGACGGCGAATTCGGCCACTTCCAGCCCCTGATCGGTGAGCACGAAACCGTTGGCCTCGCGATCGATCAGGGTCTTGCCAAGATCCTTCTCAAGCGCCGTGATGCGCGCCGAAACCGCGGGCTGCGTCAGCCCGAGATACTCGGCCGTTTGCCGGTGGTTTCCGAACTGGCTCAGCCAGTAGAACGCCTCGAGCTGCTTGAGATTCATTCCCGTTTCCCCAAAATGACCGACCCAAAGGAGCAAACATGACCGTCGCCGTCTACCTTCCCCTCGAAGACAAGACCCAGTGGTGGGTAGAGATGCTGCAGGAGCTGATGCCCGGCTGGGACATCGCCCCGATCGACGCCATCACCGATCCCGACGAGGTCACCTATGCCGTGGTCTGGCGGCCGCGTACAGGCGATCTCGCAAAATTCAGCAATCTCAAGGCCATCGTATCGATCGGCGCTGGCATCGACCACGTCCTGAACGACGAGGAATTGCCGCAGGGCGTGCCGATCATCCGCACCGTGGGCGATAATCTGACCCAGCGCATGCGCGAATACGTGGCGCTGCACGTGCTGCGCCATCACCGCGACATGCCGCGCCAGTTGCAGGCCCAGGCCGAGATCGACTGGCACGCCATCGTGGTGCCGGTGGCCCCCAACCGGACCGCGGGCGTCATGGGCCTTGGCAATCTCGGCGCCGCCGCGGCGCAGACGCTGTCGATGCTGGGCTTCGACACCCGCGGCTGGTCAAAGTCGCCGAAGACGATCGAGGGGGTCGAGACCTTCACCGGCCCCGAGCAGATGGACGCCTTCCTCGACGGCTGCGAGATCCTCGTGAACCTGCTGCCGCTGACCGAGCAAACCGCCGGCATCCTCAACGCAGATCTGTTCGGCAAGCTCGCCCAGGGCGCCTGCGTGATCAACTGCGCCCGCGGCCCGCACCTTGTCGACGATGATCTGCTGGCGGCGCTCGAGAGCGGCCAGATCAAGCAGGCCACGCTCGACGTCTTCCACCAGGAGCCGCTGCCCGCCGACAACCCGTTCTGGACCACGCCCGGCATCACCGTGACCCCGCACGTGGCCTCGCAGATCGACGCTGCCACCGGCGGGCGGATCATCGCCGGCAACCTCAAGACCTTCGAGGAGACCGGCACCTGCGCCGATCTCGCCGATGCGTCGCGCGGCTACTGAGAAAACACGCCGGGCGGTGTCCCTGCCCGGCGTGCTCTTGCTCCGGCGTCTGCTGGCGGCGCCTGAGGCACCGCCGCCGCCACCGATCGAAACACGGATGACGGCGGGGCCCCGCTAGGCCGCGCCGTTTCTTTCACTCCGCGGCGCCGGTCTGTTCGCGCAGGCCACCCGAGGTGCTTTCCTCGCTGGCAGGTCCATGGCCGAATTCCTCCAGTTCGGGCCGCGTGCCGATGCTGACATGGTCGATATCCTCGGCCGCGAAGCCCCGGATGATCGACGGGATCATCATGCTCACCAAAACGAAGATCGGCAGCCCCACCACGGTGATCACCTGCTGCAGCGCGGTCAGCCCCGCCTCGCCGGCGAGCAGGATCAGCATTGCCGCGACCAGCCCCTCGGCCACGCCCCAGAACACCCGCTGGTGCGTCGGACCGGGCGTGGCCTGGCCGGTGCAGAGCATGTCGACCACGAGCGAGGCCGAGTCCGAGGACGTCGCGAAGAAGATCGCCACGATGACCACCGCGAAGCCCTGTATGAACTGGGTGAAGGGAAACTGCTCGAAGAAGGCGAACATGGCGAGCGGAACGCTCTCGGCCACAGCGCTGCTGATCGCACCGGCGCTGTCGCCCATCGCCTCGCGGGCGGCGACGCCGAGCCCGTCGAAATCCATCGCCTGCCAGCCGAAGATGGCGAACCAGATCAGGGTGAAGAGCGACGGCACCAGAAGCACGCCGAAGACGAACTCGCGCACCGTGCGACCGCGCGAGATGCGTGCCACGAACAGGCCGATAAAGGGCGACCACGTCACCGTCCAGGCCCAGTAGAACACCGTCCACGAGCCCTGCCAGCCCCACGCGTCGGTCGTCGGGTTCTCGTTGGCGAGCATGTCGTTCCAGAACGCCAGCCGCGGCAGGTTGCTGAAGTAGAGGCCGAAGGTCTCGACGATGCCGCGCAGCAGGAACAGCGTCGAGCCGCAGACCAGCACAAAGATCATCAGCGCGACCGCCATCCCGATATTGAGGTTCGACAGAAGCTTCACCCCCTTGTCGAGCCCGGCCACGATGGAGCCCACGGCCACCGCCGTGAGAACCGCGAGGATGGCCACTTGCACCCATGCCCCCGAGCCGGTGCCGAAGAGCGCGTCGAGGCCGGCGGCGATCTGGCTCGAGCCGAGGCCCAGCGAAACAGCCACGCCGAACAGGGTGCCGAGGATCGAGGCGATGTCGATGGCCTTGCCGACGGGACCGTGGATGCCCTCGCCCAGCAGCGGATAGAACACCGAGCTGACCCCCACCGGCAAATCATAGCGGTTGATGAAATAGGCGAAGGCCAGCCCCGGCAGCGTGAAGATCGTCCAAGTGTGAAGACCGAGGTGATAGATCGCGATCGAGATCGCATCCTTGGCGGCCTCTTCGGTGAACGGATCGACCCCTGGCAGCGGCGGGTTCGAGAAATGGCTGATCGGCTCTGCCACGCCCCAGAACATCAGCACCGTGCCGATGCCGCCGGCAAACAGCATGGTGAACCACGACAGGTTGGAATAGACCGGGCGCTCGCCCTTGCGGCCCAGCCGGATATGGCCGTGGCGCGACATGGCGGCCCAGATCAGGAAGCCGAGCCAGACATTGACCCCGAGCACGAAGAACCAGCCGAGGTTGGTCACGATCCAACTTCGCCCGGTCGCAAAAGCGTCTCCGATGGGTTCAGGAAAGAGGATCAAAGCAATGACGAAGACGACCGTGAACCCTGCGGACACGAAAAAAATCGTCGGATCGGTTCTCAGACCGAGGCGGCGGGCAAGCTGTTCCAAGATTCAAGCCTTTGTAATTTAACACTGTCACCTTACCCCAACTGAAGCGCATTGAAATGGTTCCGCACAATTCAGGCGAGAATACACCCCGCACAGGCACCCCGTTGACCGCGCCGCGCTGCGCTGGATACCTTGCTGAATACAGATTGGCCGTCAGGACCCCTTCATGCATCCGCAGCCCGCCCCCGCAAGTTCCTCGCAGCGTGCTTATGACGAGCTTCGCGAGCGGCTGTTGCGCGCCACCTTCCGGCCGGGTCAGAAGCTCAACGAGGTGGCGCTGGCCGCCGAGCTCGCGCTCAGCCGCACCCCCCTGCGCGAGGCCCTGAACCGGCTGACCGCCGAGGGGCTCCTGCTTCATCTCGATCGGGGCTTCGCCGCGCCGCCGCTCGATCCGGAGCGTGTCTTCGACCTGTTCGAGGCCCGGCTCGAGATCGAATGCGCCACGATCCGCCTCGCCTGTGCGCGGGCCGACGATAGCGGGCTCGACGAGCTGGCCAGCTTCCTTGACGAGAGCAGCGCGCAATCCCCGGACGCCTCGGTCGACCGTCTGATCGAGCTCGATATCGGTTTCCACGACCGCATCGCGGCGCTCTCTGGCAATGCGGTGCTGCGGCAGATGCTCGGCAATCTCAACGACCGGCTGCACCTGATGCGCTGGATCGCAATGGAGGGCCGGCGCGCGCAGACCCAGGCCCAGCACCGCGACATGCTCGCCCATCTTCGCGACCGCGATGCCGAGGCGGCGATGGCCGCCATGCGAGTGCACATCCTGCATCGCAAGGAGGACATCCTCGCCGCGGTCAAAGCCGCATACGGGCATGTCTACACCAGCTCCCGGGGCTGAACCCCCTGTGCATCCCACTTGCGCACAGATCTGTATACAGATCGGAATACAGGTGTAGGGTGGCCCCACAGCGCTTCCAGGGAGACAGATCATGGACAACAGGCTGACCGGTGCCGAGGCAATGGTGCGGATGCTCGAAGCGCAGGGCGTGCGGCACATCTTCGGGCTTTGCGGCGACACCACCCTGCCCTTCTACGACGCCATGCATCTGCTCGATCACAAGATCGAGCACGTGCTCACCCGCGACGAGCGCAGCGCCACCTACATGGCCGACGGCTATTCCCGCGTGACCGGTCGCCCCGGCGTCTGCGAGGGCCCCTCCGGCGGCGGCGCCACCTATCTCCTGCCGGGCCTGATCGAGGCGTCGGAAAGCTCCTACGCGGTGCTCGGCATCACCACCGACATCTCGGTGGCGAGCTACGGGAAATACCCGCTCACCGAGGTTGACCAGGAGGCGCTGATGCGCCCGCTGACCAAGTGGAACACCGTGATCAAGCGCGCCGATCACATCCCGCGCATGGTCCGCGCCGCCTTCCGCGCCATGACCACCGGGCGTTCGGGCGCCGCCCATCTCGGGCTGCCCTATGACATCCAGTACGATCAGGTCGACCCGTCCGAGATTTGGGCCGATCCGGCGCTCGCCACCTACCCCGCCTACCGCACCGGACCAGACCCGGCGGCGGTCGAGGCGGCGGTCGACGCGATCCTTTCGGCCAGAACCCCGCTCATCGTCTGCGGCGGCGGCATCGTGGTCTCGGGCGCCATGGCCGCGCTCGACCGCCTCGCCACGCGCCTCGACGTGGCGGTTGCCACCTCGATCTCGGGGCAAGGGTCGCTTGCCGACACGCATTCCAACGCGCTTGGCGTGGTGGGCTCGAACGGCGGCACCGACCAGACCTGGGAGATGATGGAAGCCGCCGATCTGGTGGTGTTCATGGGATGCCGCGCCGGCTCCACCACGACCTCGCGCTGGGAGGCCCCGAGCCCCGGCACCCGCATCGTGCATTTCGACGTCGACCCGATGGTGATCGGGGCCAACCTGCCCACCGAGGTCGGCGTGGTGGGCGACCTGCGGCTCGCGCTCGAGATGGTCAATGCCGAGCTCGACCGCCGCGACCACGGCGCCTCCACCTTCGGGGGCGCCGCGGCGGTGGCCGACATCAAGCGCCGCAAGTTCGAGATCTTCGACCGCATCGCCGCAGAGGACAGCCGCCCCGTCCGACCCGAGCGTGTCATCGCCGCGCTGATGAAGGTCCTGCCGCCCGACGCCACGGTGGTCTCCGATCCCGGCACTCCATGCCCCTACGCCTCGGCCTATTACCGTCAGGCGCTGGCGGGGCGCCACGTCATCACCAACCGCGCCCACGGGGCGCTTGGCTATGCGCTCTCGGCCTCGCTCGGCGCGTGGTACGGGCGGCCGGAAAGCAAGACCGTTGCCTTGATGGGGGACGGCTCCTTCGGCTTCACCGTGGGCGAGCTGGAAACCGTTTGCCGGGCCCGCGCGCCAATCACCTTCGTGGTGTTCTCGAACGCGAATTTCGGCTGGATCAAGGCCAGCCAGATGGCCGACAAGGGCAGCCGTTACTACAATGTCGATTTCAACCGCGTCGACCAGGCCGCCGTGGCCGCGGCCTATGGCGTCAGGTCATGGCGGATCGAGGACCCGGCCGAGCTCGACCGGGTGCTGGCAGAGGCGGTGGCGCATGACGGCCCGACGCTGGTCGATATCGTGACCCAGCCGCTCGAGGAGGCCAACGCACCGGTACGCCGCTGGATGGGCTGAGCCCGGCGCACTGCCTCACAGCCTCAGAAGCGGCGCGGCTGCAGCCCGGCCTGAAACCAGGTCGTCATCGAGTAGATGTCGTAGACCGGCAGGCCGGTGGCGGCGCGCACCGCAGCGCTGTAGGGTGCCATGTTGGTGCATTCCAGCACGATCGCGCCAAGCTCGGGGTGCCGTGCGACCAGCGCCTGCGCCGCCGCCACCACGTCGGCACAGGCCCTTGCGAGGTCGAGCTGTGGCCGCGCGGCGTTGATGATCACCTCGAAGAGCTCGGTGCCGCCCTCGCAGCCCGCAATCGGCGTGTCGAGCGGCACATTGATGCCCTCGAGATGCGCCGGCGTGATGCCGGCGGCGTTGATCGTGATGATCCCCACCCTCTGGCCCGGCGGCAGCGTCGCCTGGACCCAGGGCACCTGCATCATCGACGAGGTCGCCACCGGCACCTGCACGGCGTCGGCCAGCTGGCGCTGGTAGATCGACAGGAAGCCGCAACTGGTGGTGATGCCCCCGGCGCCCAGATCGACGAGATCCCGCGCGGCGGCGATGAAGGGAGCGAGCAGCCCCTCGGCGCGGTCGCAGACCACCTTGGCCGGGCTGGCCCCGCGCACCACGTGGTAGAGCACCGGGAACGGCCAGGTCGTGGCGTTGCCGATGTCGCCGTGGACGCGCGGGAACCGCGCCTCGAGCATCAGGATGCCAAGCGGCGCGCCGTAGATCGCCTGGCCGCCTTGCGCGACATGGCTGCCGGGGGCTCCGAAAGGACGGACGGGATCGAACATCGGGCATGTCTCCGCGCTGTGCGCCTCTGAGGACCGGCGGAGGCCGGCGCGGGCGGGCTTTGCCAAAGGTATCGCCCGACGCCCGGCGTCACGCAACGGTGCGCTCCGGCGCATCTCTCCAACTGCTGCACAAGCGTCGCACCGCAAGGCCATGGAGGCCGTCCGCTCGCCCCCGATCCGGTCGGCTCCGCCGCCATGTCCCGAGGCCACTCCGCCCGGGCAGGAAGGCCTTGCGCAAAAGATTTCGTATCCCCCAACATTTCGCCTTGTACTCCCCTCTTTTGCTTGGCTATACGCGTCGACGGAGACGTGGCCGAGTGGTCGAAGGCGCTCCCCTGCTAAGGGAGTAGGCGGGAAACCGTCTCGAGGGTTCGAATCCCTTCGTCTCCGCCACTTGCTGTCCGTCGATGCCGCTAAGTATCTGAAAACGGACACATTTAAGGCTCATTAAGCGCTCACCATCTACATCTTGTGGCGATTCCTCACTGAGGAATGTGGGATGGGATATGAGCACGGATTCCAGCACCGGGCGCCGCATCGGCGTGAAGTCAGGACCACACGTCGAGCGCAAGCTCAACGCGACGTTCGTGAAGAAGGCACCGCCGGGTCGATACTGCGACGGCGGCGGCCTTATGCTGCACGTCGATAGAACCGGCGCTCGCCGGTGGTTTCTCCGGGTCGTCGCTCACGGTGTCCGCAAGGACTACGGCATCGGCCCCCTGTCGGTCGTGTCGCTGACGGAGGCGCGCGAGACAGCCGGGAAGATGCGCAAGGTCGCCCGAATGGGGGGCGATCCACTGATTGTCCGGCACGAGCACCAGTCGGCAGCGATGACGTTCAGGAAGGCAGCGCAGGAAGTTTACGACTTCCGCATCCAGAACACGAGTCGCAACGGAAAGCATATCGACCAATGGTGGAACACGTTAGAGAAATACGTTTTTTCAGCCTTCGGTAACCTATCCGTGTCGGAGATCACGGGGCAAATGGTGGTCAATACGCTGAAACCGATCTGGCACGAGAAGCCGGAGACCGCCAGACGGGTGCTTCAGCGGATCGATATAGTTCTGCAATGGTCAGAGGTTCAGGGCTGGCGCGATCAGGCTATCCCGACCAAGGGCATTAGAGATATGCTCGGGCCGCAAGGGGACCGAGTCAAGCACTTCGAGGCGATTTCCCATTTCAATGTCGCCGACCTGATGGCCGCACTCGCGAAAGTCCCCGGCGTAGGCTCGGCCGCGCTCCGCTTCACGATCCTGACGGCCTCTCGCTCCGGCCCGGTAAGGTTGGCGCGGTGGGACGAGTTCTCGGATTCGGACAACATCTGGACTGTCCCCGAGGGCCATATGAAGGCCGGAAAAGAGTTCGTCGTGCCGCTTTCCTACGCGGCACGAAATATCATCCTCGCGCAGCGCGAGGCCGCCGGAGATTCAGAGCTCGTTTTTCCGTCTCCACGCGATGGAGCGAAAAAAATTTCGGAAAACACTATGGCGAAGATTCTGAAGAAGTTTCACCCCGGCGCGACAGTTCACGGAATGCGGAGCACGTTTCGTGATTGGTGCGAGGAGTTTGTCGAAAACGTTCCGAAGGAGGTCAAGGAGGCGGCGCTCGCCCACGCAAGTGGGGACAAGGTGGAGACGGCCTATCGTCGGACGATCTACCTCGATCAGCGCGAAAACCTGATGGAGGTCTGGGGGCTTTACGCCACAGGCGCGAACGGAACCTACGCTGACCTTGTCAGGCGTGCGACGAGTCTGAAATACCTTGACGTTGAGGCTGCCGAATAACGTCAGCGCGTGCGAGTGAGGGGGAACAGGATGGACGCGGAAAACCCGCTCGAAGCATTCATCTCGAAAGCGAAGGCTTCCGGCGGTTCGGAACGGGCCAACTACCAGCTCTTCGTGGTCGAGTTGTGCGAAGTTCTCGGCGTTCCCCGGCCAGAATACGCGAGCGAGGATACCGCCCTCAACAACTACGTCTTCGAGCGGAAGGTGGCCTTCGCCCACCCCGACGGATCGACAACAAGCGGCTGGATCGACTGCTACAGGCGCGATCACTTCATCCTCGAAGCGAAGCAGTCCAAGAAGCGCACAGAGGCTGCTGCGGACGGCCTCGGGCTTCCTGCGGATACCTTCCTACCCAAGTCGGGCCACGCGCTGCGAGGGACGCGCACGTGGGACCGGGTGATGGTTCAGGCGCGGACGCAGGCGGAAAGCTACTCCCGCGCCCTGCCGGTAGATCACGGCTATCCGCCGTTCGTCCTGATCGTAGATGTGGGCAATGTCATCGAGGTGTTCGCCGACTTTTCCGGGCAGGGAAAGAACTACGCTCATTTCCCCGACCGCAAGTCGTTCCGCATTCATATGGACGATTTGCGCGAGCCGGAAATACAGGACCGATTGCGGGCAATCTGGACTGATCCGCATTCGCTCGATCCTGCGAAAAACTCGGCCCGGATCACTCGTGAGATTGCCGATCAACTTGCAATCATCGCCCGGCGGCTCGAACAGAAGCACGACGCGAAGACGGTGGCCGAGTTCCTGATGCGGTGCATCTTCACGATGTTCGCCGAGGATGTGAAACTCCTGCCGGAGCGATGCTTTCAAGACCTGCTGCGGGATATGCAGAAAACGCCCGGCGATTTCGTGCCCGCACTCGAATCCCTGTGGCGCGATATGGACGAGGGCGGCTTTTCTGGAATGATCCGGAAAACCGTCAAGAAGTTTAACGGCTCGCTGTTCAAGGATCGCACCGCGTTGCCGCTCGAACCCGACGAACTTGCGGCCCTCGCCACTGCCGCGGACCGGGACTGGCAGGATGTGGAACCTGCCATCTTCGGCACGCTGCTGGAACGCGCCCTCGACAAGCGCGAGCGGTCGTCGCTGGGGGCGCATTACACCCCGCGCGCCTATGTCGAGCGTCTGGTCGTGCCGGTCATCATCGAGCCTCTGCGCGAGGACTGGACGGCGGTTCAGGCGCGAGTCCGCGACCTGACAGAACAGGGCAAGGACCGAGACGCGCTGAACGAGGTGCGCCGCTTTCACCGCAAGCTCTGCACGACGCGCGTGCTGGACCCGGCCTGCGGAACCGGCAACTTCCTCTACGTTTCCCTCGAACTGATGAAGCGTCTCGAAGGCGAGGTGCTGGACGCCATCGCCGATCTCGGCGGCCAGCCCGACCGATATTCGGACTTTCAGGAGGAGGCCGGGCGCGATCTGGTCGGGCAGAAGCTCGTCCGCACCGGCGGGCGCTTCACCGTCGATCCGCATCAGTTCTACGGGCTGGAACTGAACCCGCGCGCGGTGCCGATTGCTGACCTCGTGCTGTGGATCGGCTTCCTGAAATGGCAGATCAGGACCGGCGTCGATATTTCGGAACCCGTCCTCGACGCCTACGGCACGATCCGGCAACAGGATGCCGTGCTCGCCCACGATGGGGAAACGCCCGCGCTGGACGACTACGGCCAGCCCCGGACGCGGTGGGACGGCTTCACCCGCAAGCCTGACCCGATCACAGGGGAGATGGTGCCGGACGCCTCGGCCCGTGTGCCGATCACGGCCTACGAGAACCCGCGCCGTGCGCCGTGGCCGGAGGCGGAGTTCATCATCGGCAACCCGCCCTTCATCGGCGGCAAGGATATGCGGGCGGAACTCGGCGACGGCTACGCCGAGGCGGCGTGGGCTGCGCGCCCCGATGTGCCGGGCGGAGCCGATTTCGTGATGCACTTCTGGGATGAGGCTGCGCGGCGGCTGACGGCGAAAGGAACGAAGGCAAGACCGAACCCGACGCGCCGCTTCGGGTTCATTACCACGAACTCGATCACGCAGACCTTTTCGCGCCGCGTCATCGAACAGCGCCCGAAAGGTGAGCCTCCGTTCTCGCTGGTCTTCGCGGTCGGCGATCATCCGTGGCTGAAGTCGGCGGATCGCGCCGCCGTGCGGATTGCGATGACCGTGGCCGAAGCCGGAACGTCCGAAGGCGTCCTCGGCGAGGTGGTGGAGGAATCCGACCTGAACACCGACGCGCCGCGCGTGCGCCTGCGCCGGACGGCAGGCAAAATCACCTCGAAACTGACGGTCGGGGCCGATCTGGCGAGCATCCGCCCACTGTGATCGAACGAGGCCCTGTCCAGCCCCGGCGTGAAGCTACACGGCGCGGGGTTCATCGTCTCGCCCGAGAAGGCGCAGGAACTCGGCCTCGGCACCGTGCAAGGCTTGGAGCGGCATATCCTGCCTTACCGCAACGGGCGCGATCTCGCCGCGACGCCGCGCGGCGCGATGGTCATAGACCTGTTCGGCCTGACCGTGGAAGACCTGCGCGACCGCTTCCCGGCGGTTTTCCAGCACGTGGCCGAGAACGTTCGCGGCGAACGAGAAGCAAAGGTAGGCGGCTCGAAGGATATGGAGGCATACGCCCGCGACTGGTGGTTGTTCGGCAAAGTGCGGCAAGACCTCCGGCAAGCCCTCGAGGGCCTGCCGCGCTACATCGCCACCATCGAGACAACGAAACACCGTGTCTTCCGCTTCCTCGATGCCTCCATCCGCCCGGATAATATGCTGGTTGCTATCGGCCTCGAAGACTCGGCTGCGATGGCGGTGCTGTCCTCGCGCCTTCACGTTCATTGGGCGCTGTGGGCTGGTGGAACACTCGAAGATCGCCCGCGATACAACAAGTCCCGCATTCTTGACCCGTTCCCGTTCCCTTTGTTGAGCGAGGCCGCCAAGGCCGAACTGTCGAAGCTTGGCGACCGTCTCGACTCCTTCCGCACCGAGCGGATCGCCGATGTGCCCGGCCTGACGATGACGAAGCTCTACAACGCCCTCGAACGCGCGAGGGAGGTGGAGACCGGGGCCGGTGCCGATCCTCTTTCCGATGCGGAGAAAGAGCTGCACAGCGCCGCGCAGGTGGCCGTCCTGAAGGATTTGCACGACCGCATCGACCGGGCGGTATTCGACGCCTACGGCTGGTCCGATCTCGCGCCCCGGATCGTTGGCAAGCCCGGCGGGCTGACGCCCTCGCTGCGGAAGTCTCCCGATCAGGAGGCCGCAGAGGAAGAGCTGTTGAGGCGACTGGTGGACCTCAACAAGGCGCGCGTCCGCGACGAGGCGCGCGGCGACATCCACTGGCTTCGCCCCGCCTTCCAGAAGCCGCGCCTTGCCGCGAAGGCTCCGCAGCCTGCCACGGAACGGCAGGTGGAAGCCGAGCTTGCCGCCGCCGTCGCCCCGGCGGAGAAGATCGCGTGGCCGAAGGACGGGCTGGAACAGATCAAGGTCGTGCGCGCGGCACTCGGCGATGCCGACGCGCCGATCTCGGTTCCCGATCTCGACGCCCGGTTCAAGGGCGGGCGCAAGCGTCAGGACCGGCTGGCCGACCTGCTGGCCTATATGAGCGAAACCGGGATGATCCGCGCGCAGGAGGGTGATGCCGGGCGGCGCTTCTTCATCCCAATGTGATCCCGTCCCGCTGCTGATTTCGTGGCTCTGCGACGGTCTCTGGCGGCGGGGCGATGGATTGAGGCTCAAGCATCGGCACCGCCTCCGGCTCCGGCCGATGAAGCCGGGCGCGAAGCGTGTCGCGGATCATCACCAGGGCGCGAAATGACCGACGCACAGACCGGCGACGAATAGCGCGACGGAGAGGGGCCAGAAAAGGCGGGAGACGGGTCGCGGTGCCTCCGGGGCTGGCTGGTGCCCGATGGCACTCACGCGCGCTCCCAGCGTCTCGGACAAACGGTGGAGCCGGTCGAGCTTGTCCGTCATCTCGTGCAGCTTGCGGCCTTGCGCTCGGTGCTGTTCGAGTAGGTCCGCGACTCCGCGCAGGATGCGGTCGGACCGCTCCGCTGTCTTCTCCGCGCTGGCTTGAGTGCGCGTCATCGCGTTCTCCCAGTCCAGTTCGCTCGGGCTGTTGAACATCGTGCATCTCCTTCAAATGGTTGATTTCCCTGATCAGGATATTCGCCTCGGCCCGGCTGTGGCCGCTGTCGGTGCCGCGCCATTCCGGTTTCGGTGTTGGAGCAATCCCCTTCGCTGCGCAGGCTCGTGCGCCGGGGCCTTCGTGGATGGTGGGAATCTGGTCGATACCGCGCGCCGCGTGGGACAGGTGCGAGATGCGGGACGCCTCGCCATATCCCCAGCCGGCCATCAGGTCGTTGTGGGTGTCGGCCCAGAGTTTCGCCGCCTTCTCTACGGCCCCTTTCCGTGCCATCCCAAGGACGCTCCGGGGTCGCCCTCGTCCGCCGCCGCGCTCGTAGGCATCGAACGCGACGAGGTGGAAATGGGGGTTCCGCAGGTCGTTCCCATTCTGGTCGTGGATGGCGAAGACATACCCCGCCTTGCCCTCGGTCAGTCGCTCGGCGAAAGCCCGCGCGAGCGCAGCGCGTTGCTCGGCGGTAGCTTCGACCGGCAGGGCCACGATGAAGCGTTCTGCCACGCGCCCCTTCTTGCGGATCGCCTCGGCCTCCGCCGCCTGCGCCGTTTCCGCGTCGGTAGGCGATACGCGCGCCCGCTCCACGACCCGGGCCGCACTCGGTCGCGAGATGTAGCGCAGGTGAGCAAGGGTCTGCCCCTGCTGGGCAGCGCGTTCCGCGCCATTCACCTTGGTGGAGAAGCTCTTGACGGAATGTCGGAATGAAAAAAGTGCCATTGTTCGCTTCGGGTTGGGGGGACAAAATCACTATTTTGTCCGTTGTGCGCCTTCATTTCTTCTCCCTCGTAAATAGGACCCCAACGATGACACCAAAAACGCAGCAGTCCCTTTACCGCGTCGTCAGGACTTGCGCTCTGCACAGCGCGCGCTTTCGCCTTTCGCGCTTCGACGATATGGCGCTGACGAATGCGCTAATCGAAGGTCTCGGCGACGAGCTTGTCGATTTTTTCGAGGAGCGGTTCCCTGAATACCTCAAGAAGGCCCCCCGCAAGACCGGAAACTCGGGTTCCGGTTCCGGCGAGGGGCCGGGCTCTCAGGTCAGGACGCGCCGCACTTTTCCGCCGACGCTGTAGGTCGGTATCCGGCGTTCCCGTTGCCCTCGATCAAGCGAGACTGAACGAGTTGCGCGAAAATCCGATTGATCGCGCGGAGAATCGTTTCCCGTTTCTCGCTCTTGTCCGATGGGCAGGCTTTCGAGAAATCGGCGATGATGTCCGCTGCTTTGACTCGCCGATCAGGAGAGGCTTTGCATTGCTCGCAAACGAGATGGAAGGCGACCTTTTCCCGGTAGTCTCCGGCATCGGCCTCCTTGACGTCGTCTGCCCCGGAGGCAGGTGCCGGTTGGACGTCCTGCCCTTCCATCGGCAGGGCGAGCGGGAGCGTGATCGCCTCGCCGTCCCGGTCTACGCCGACTTCGAGTGCCATGAGACGGATATACAGGCGGCGGTTCTTGCTGCCGTTCCGCTGCTTTGTCGGGGTCAGGCTGACGACACCTCGCCCGTATGCTTTCGAGGCATCTTCCACGAGCACCACGGTATCGAAGGCGTTGAAAACAGTCCCGGAGCCGCGAGGGCGCGAGCCATCCGAAACCCCGGTGTGATGCACGACGAGGGCGTTTGCGCCCGTCTCATCGGCGATCCTGCGGAGGCTCTGGATCATCCGCCCCATATCGCGAGCGGAGTTCTCGTCGCCGTCGCCAATGGACATTGCCATCGTATCGACGATGACCAGACACGACGTCGCCCTTTCATTGAAAATGAGGTCTTGGATTTCCTTCGAGAGGAAGGCCATTTGCTGCGGGTCGGTCAGGTCGATGGCCTTGGGCAGGACATAGAACGAAGCGGAATCCGGGGCCGCATCCGTGAAGTGAGGCAAGGCACGGTCTTCGACCCCTTTTGGGTCTTCCGCTGCCACGTAGATGACAAGCGACTTCTCGGTCGGAATATCGGCAAGCGGCTTGCCTTGAGCGACGTGGGCGCAGATGGATGCGACCACCGTGGATTTCCCGACATTCGACGGACCGAAGATCATACTGACCTGACCGGGCTTCAGGAGCCCCTTGACGATGTAGCGGTGGTCGATGGTGATCTGCTCGTCGTTGAGCCGCTTGAGCTCGGTGTTCAGCAGGGTAGTGGAAAGCGCAGTATTGACGCAGGCGACGTTCATTCGTATGTGTCCTCTATAGACGTTGCGTTGCGTGCTGCGGATGGTTTGGCGACTGCTCCGCGGCACAAGAAAGAGATGGCTCTTTTTGTGCGCGCAAAAAAACTTTCACGGAAAAAAATCTCACCGGACAGCCAGACAGACGGACGCCGTCTGTAGGACGGCGTCCGTCTGTCTGGCTGTCCGTCTTGGTGTGGTGATGTGGCTTGACCGGCCTTCGGCAAGCCACCTGCAAACGCGCGCGTGCCCGCCCCCGATCAATGTGGGATGAAATGTTGGACGGCTTGCGCGCCACCTCAGGATAATGTAGCAAGCTCAGTGATGTAGGTCGGGAGTCACGAAGACTTCGTCTCCGCCATCATCACATGCTGAATGACAGGCTCGGCTGACCGGGCGCCAGCGCCCGACGGGCGGCGCGCGCCACAGAACGCGCCATGCGTGCACCCGGCCATGCGCCCGCGCGCGCGGATGTCATACGCCGAGTGATGCCTGTCCCACGCGCAGATCCCACGACGCTTTGCAGACGCAGCAAAATGCCACTGCCGAGGGCCTTGCCACGGATTCGGGATTCGTATACTGCCGCATACAATAAGCGCGCCGCGGCCCGTCCGACGCTGTCGCGACCCGCTGCTCCAGCTTCGCCCAAACTGAACCGCAGGGACCGTCATGAGCTTGTACACAGACTACCTAACCGAGATCGAAACGCGCAAGGCAGAGGGGCTGCACCCCAAGCCCATCGACGATGGCGCTCTGGTGGCCGAGCTGATCGCGCAGATCGAGGACACAGGCAACCAGTACCGCGACGACTCCCTGCAGTTCTTCATCTACAACACCCTGCCCGGCACCACCTCCGCCGCCGGCGTGAAGGCCGCCTTCCTCAAGAAGATCATCCTCGGCGAGGCCAAGGTCGACGAGATCACCCCGGCCTTTGCCTTCGAGCTGCTCTCGCACATGAAGGGCGGCCCCTCGGTCGAAGTGCTGCTCGACCTCGCGCTCAACCAGAGCGGCGAGATCGCGCAGCAGGCTGCCGAGGTGCTCAAGACCCAGGTCTTCCTCTACGAGGCCGACATGGACCGCCTTGCCAAGGCCCACGCCGAAGGCAGCGCCATCGCTGACGACATCCTCGCAAGCTATGCCAAGGCCGAGTTCTTCACCAAGCTGCCCGATATCGACGAAGAGATCGAGCTGGTGACCTATATCGCGGCCGAGGGCGACATTTCGACCGACCTGCTCTCGCCGGGCAACCAGGCGCATTCGCGCTCGGACCGCGAGTTGCACGGCAAGTGCATGATCTCCGAGACGGCGCAGAAGGAAATCGAGGCGCTGAAGCTGCAGCACCCGGGCAAGCGCGTAATGCTGATCGCCGAGAAGGGCACCATGGGCGTGGGCTCGTCGCGGATGTCGGGGGTCAACAACGTGGCGCTGTGGACCGGCAAGCCGACCTCGCCTTACGTTCCCTTCGTGAACTTCGCCCCGGTCGTGGCCGGCACCAACGGCATCTCGCCGATCTTCCTGACCACCGTGGGCGTGACCGGCGGCATCGGGCTCGACCTGAAGAACTGGGTCAAGAAGGTCGACGCCGACGGCAAGCCGATCCTCAACAACGACGGCAACCCGGTGCTCGAACAGAAATATTCGGTCGCCACCGGCACCGTGCTCAAGATCGACACCAAGGCGATGAAACTGACCGACGAGGACGGCAAGGAGCTGGTCGACGTGTCCTCCGCCTTCACGCCGCAGAAGGTCGAGTTCATGAAGGCCGGCAGCTCCTATGCCATCGTGTTCGGCAAGAAGCTGCAGACCTTTGCCGCCGAGACCCTCGGCGTCGAGCCGACCCCGGTCTTCGCGCCTTCGAAGGAAGTGTCGGTCGAGGGCCAGGGCCTGACCGCGGTCGAAAAGATCTTCAACAAGAACGCGCTCGGCACCACCCCCGGCAAGACCCTGCACGCGGGCTCGGACGTGCGCGTCAAGGTCAACATCGTGGGCAGCCAGGACACCACCGGCCTGATGACCAGCCAGGAGCTCGAGGCGATGGCGGCGACCGTCATCTCGCCGACCGTCGACGGCGCCTACCAGTCGGGCTGTCACACCGCGTCGGTCTGGGACAAGAAGGCCGAGGCCAACATCCCGCGCCTGATGAAATTCATGAACGATTTCGGGCTGATCACCGCGCGCGATCCCAAGGGCGAATACCACGCCATGACCGACGTGATCCACAAGGTGCTCAACGACATCACCGTGGATGATTGGGACATCATCATCGGCGGCGACAGCCACACCCGCATGTCGAAAGGCGTGGCCTTCGGTGCCGACAGCGGCACCGTGGCGCTGGCACTGGCGACCGGCGAGGCGACCATGCCGATCCCCGAGTCCGTGAAGGTCACCTTCAAGGGCACGATGGCCGATTACATGGATTTCCGCGACGTGGTGCACGCCACCCAGCTGCAGATGCTCGAACAGTTCGGCGACAACGTCTTCCAGGGCCGCGTCATCGAGGTGCATATCGGCACGCTGCTGGCCGACCAGGCCTTCACCTTCACCGACTGGACCGCGGAGATGAAGGCCAAGGCCTCGATCTGCATCTCCAACGACGAGACCCTGATCGGCTCGCTCGAGCTTGCCAAGTCGCGCATCCAGGTGATGATCGACAAGGGCATGGACAACGCCGCGCAGACGCTGCAGGGCCTGATCGACAAGGCCGACAAGCGCATCGCCGAGATCCGCTCGGGCGAGAAGCCCGCGCTGACCCCAGACGAGAGCGCCAAGTACTTCGCCGAGGTGGTCGTGGATCTCGACAAGATCGACGAGCCGATGATCGCCGACCCGGACGTCAACAACGCCGACGCCTCGCGCCGCTACACCCACGACACCATCCGCCCGGTGTCCTTCTACGGCGGCGAGAAGAAGGTCGACCTGGGCTTCGTGGGATCGTGCATGGTGCACAAGGGCGACATGAAGATCGTCGCGCAGATGCTGAAGAACCTCGAGAAGGCCAACGGCAAGGTCGAGTTCAAGGCGCCTCTCGTGGTGGCGGCGCCGACCTACAACATCATCGACGAGCTCAAGGCCGAGGGTGACTGGGAGATCCTGCAGAAATACTCGGGCTTCGAGTTCGACGACATGTTCCCGAAGACCCAGGCGCGCAAGGAGTACGAGAACATCCTCTATCTCGAGCGTCCGGGCTGCAACCTGTGCATGGGCAACCAGGAGAAGGCCGCCAAGGGTGACACGGTGCTTGCCACCTCGACCCGCCTGTTCCAGGGCCGCGTGGTGGAGGACTCGACCGAGAAGAAGGGCGAGTCGCTGCTCGCCTCGACCCCGGTGGTGGTGCTGTCGGCGATCCTCGGCCGCACGCCGAATGCCGACGAGTACAAGAGCGCGGTGGACGGCATCAACCTGACCAAGTTCGCCCCGCCGACCGCGACCCCCGAGACCACCCGCTCGGTGCACTTCTGATCGGCGCCAGCCGGAGCGCGTGACGCCGCGGCACACCGCTGGACAAACGAAAAGGCCGCGCTCTGGCGCGGCCTTTTTGCGTGGCTTGGTGACGTCCAAGTAAGGTCATCGCGACGGAGACGCCCGCCGCGCGGGCGCTGATCGACCGTCGATAAGCCGCCCTACCCCGCGACCACCTCCTGCCGCTGGGTGCCCAGCCCCTCGACGCTCAGCTCCATCACGTCGCCGGCGCGCAGGAAGCGCGGCGGGGTCATTCCGAGCCCGACACCCGCGGGCGTCCCGGTCGCGATCAGATCACCCGGCACCAACGCCATGAAACGGCTCATGTAGGAGATGATCTCGGCCACGCCGAAGATCATGTCGGAGGTATCGCTGTCCTGCACCGTCTCGCCGTTCAGGGCCAGCGACAGGCGCAGCGCCTGCGGGTCCGGCACCTCGTCGGCGCTCACCAGACAGGGCCCGCAAGGGCCATAACCCGGCGCCGACTTGCCCTTGATCCACTGCCCGCCATGCTCCATCTGCCAGGCCCGCTCCGACAGGTCGTTGACCACGCAATAGCCCGCCACGTGATCCAGCGCCTCGGCCTCCGAGACCTGCCAGCACGGCTTGCCGATCACCACGCCGAGCTCGACCTCCCAGTCGGATTTCTCCGAGCCCGGGGGCAGCATCACCGCATCGTTGGGCCCGGCAAGCGCCGAGGCCGCCTTGGAGAACAGGATCGGCTCCTTCGGGGGCTTGGCGCCGGTCTCGGCGGCATGCTTGGCGTAGTTCAGCCCGACGCAGAAGAAGTTCGGCACGCCGCCCAGGCAGGCGCCGACGCGCGTGCCGTCGGGCAGCACCGGCAGTGTCGCGAGGTCGATCGCGCGGATCGTCTCCAGCGCCTCGAGCGAGACGCCGTTGCCTGCAAGATCCGGGACAACGCCGCTCAGGTCGCGCATCTCTCCCTGGCTGTCCAGCACCACCGGCCGTTCCTGCCCCTGCGGGCCCACTCGCATCAGTTTCATGTCTCGTCCTCCTGGTCTGCAGCAGCCGCCTCGGCTTCGAGTGCGGCGGCAATGTCGTCTGCAAGGCTCGCCAAGTGGTCCTCGACCGCGCGGGTCACCGCGCTCACGTCGCGGGCCCGGAGCGCCTGCAGGATGATCTCGTGATTGCCCACGACGCGGGCGCGGTTGTGCCGCATCCGGGCCGAGAGATAGCGCGCGCGCCACAGGCGCGCGAGATAGCGGTTGTGGGTCTGCGCCAGTGCGGCGTTATGGGCCGCCTGCGCGATGCGACGATGAAAGCTCATGTCGAGCTCGAAGGCGTCGAGCGCACCAAGCTGATCGTAGCTGCCGGCGATGCGCCGATGCAGCGCCTCGATCTCGTCGAGGTCGGTCTCGGTCGCCGCCTCGCAGGCCAGCCGCGCCGAAAGCTGCTCGAGCGTCTGCAGCACCACCACCTGATCCCGGACCTCCTTGATCGAGGGCCGCGCCACCACCGGGCTGCGCGCCGGGCGCAGCACCACCAGCCCCTCCTTGGCAAGGATGCGGATCGCCTCGCGCATGGGTGTGCGGCTCACCCCCATGGCGGCGGCGGTGTCGCGCTCCTTGATCGGCGCATCGGGCGGCAGGGTGCCGAACAGGATCGCCCGGCGCAGCTGCGCGGCAATCTGCTCGGCCAGCGTGTCCTGCGGCGTGTCCATGCCGGCTCAGCCCCGCCCGATATAGGGCATCTTGGTCGCCGTCACCGTCATGAACTGCACGTTGGCGTCGAGCGGCAGCCTGGCCATGTGCAGCACCGAGCTCGCCACGTGCTCGGCATCCATCACCGCCTCGGCGGCAATCTCGCCGTTGGCCTGCTTGACGCCGGCGGCCATCGGCGCGGCCATTTCGGTCAACGCGTTGCCGATATCGATCTGGCTGCAGGCGATGTCGTAGGGCCGCCCGTCGAGGCTGATCGAGCGGGTCAACCCGGTGACGGCGTGTTTCGACATGGTATAGGGCGACGAGCCCGGGCGCGGCACATGCGCCGAGATCGAACCGTTGTTGATGATGCGCCCGCCCTGCGGGTCCTGCCGGCGCATCTGGCCAAAGGCCGCGCGGGCGCACAGGAACATGCCGGTGATGTTGACGGCGCTGAGCTGCAGCCAGTCCTCGACCGGGATCTCGTCGATCGGCGCGCCCTTGGTGAAGATGCCGGCATTGTTGAACAGCGCGTCGATCCGGCCCCAGTCCCGCGCGATCTGCGCAAAGCCCTGCTCCACCGCCTCCGGCTCGGAGACGTCGAAGGGCAGCACCAGCGCGTTGGCATCGCCGTTCGCGGTCTCGCGCAGGGGCGCTTCGCGGCGGCCCACCAGCGCCACGCGCCAGCCCTCCGCAAGGAATGCCTGCGCCGTGACGCGACCGATGCCGCTGCCCGCGCCGGTGATGACGATGCTCCGGGTCATGACCCCTCCTCCGGTGTGGCGCTGTGCCGCGCCCTGTTGCCTGCCGGTCGGGCAACGCCCGCCGCCAGTTGCTTGCCACAGTGTCACTGGCTGGTATACCGAATGCAAGCGCATTCCCCCGGCGCAGGAGACCACCAAGATGACCGCATTCGACGCGCTCGGGCACCTGCTCGGCCCGCGCTTTTCCACCACCCTTGCCGCCCGCAAGCAGAACGCCGGCAACGAGGCCCACTACGACGAGGCGCTGCCCGACGCGGTGGCCTTTCCCGAGAGCACCGAGGAGGTCGCCGAGATCGTGCGCATCTGCGCCGCGCATGGCGTGGCCATCGTGGCGTTCGGCACCGGCACCTCGCTCGAGGGCCAGCACCTGGCGGTCAACGGCGGCATCAGCCTCGATTTCTCGCGCATGAACAAGGTGCTCGAGGTCCATGCCGAGGATATGAACGTGGTCGTCCAGCCCGGCGTGACGCGCAAGCAGCTCAACGAGGAGCTGCGCGCCACGGGGCTGTTCTTCCCGGTCGATCCCGGTGCCGACGCCTCGCTCGGCGGCATGGCCGCGACGCGCGCCTCGGGCACCACGGCGGTGCGTTATGGCACCATGCGGGAGAACGTCCTGGCGCTCGAGGCAGTGATGGCGGACGGCTCGGTGATCCGCACCGGAAGCAAAGCGCGCAAATCCTCGGCCGGGTACGACCTGACCCACCTGCTGGTGGGCTCGGAGGGCACGCTCGGCCTCATCACCGAGCTGACGCTGAAGCTGCACGGCCAACCCGAGGCGGTGGCGGCGGCGACCTGCCGCTTCGACGACGTGGCGGCGGCGGTGGACTGCGTCATCCTGACGATCCAGAGCGGCATCCCGATGGCCCGGATCGAGCTGGTCGACGAGATGATGGTGCGCGGCTTCAACCTGCACAGCGGCACCGACATGCCGGAAAAACCGCATCTTTTCCTTGAGTTCCACGGCGCTCCCGATGCAGTACGCGAACAGGTGGAGAGCTTCCGGGAAATCGCTTCGGATGAAGGCGCGCAAGGCTGGGAGGAGGCCGAGACCACCGAGGCCCGCACCGCGCTCTGGAGCCTGCGCCACGGTGCGCTGCCGGCGATCGGTGCGCTCGATCCGCGGCCCGGCAAGCGCACCTACTCGACCGATGTCTGCGTGCCGATCTCGCGCTTGGCAGAGGCCATCGCCGCGGCCCGCGCCGAGGCCGAGACCCGCGCGCTCACCTGCACCATCGTGGGCCATGTGGGAGACGGCAACTTCCACTGCGGCCTGCGCTTCGATCCCGGCGACCCCGCCGAGATCGCGGAGGTGCTGGCATTTTCCGGCGCGCTCGCCAAGGTGGCGCTGCGGCTTGGCGGCACGGTGACGGGCGAGCACGGCATCGGTCTTGGCAAGCAGGGTTACATGGAGGCCGAGCACGGCTCCGCTGTGGCCATCATGCGCCGGGTCAAGGCGGCCTTCGATCCGCAGGCTATCCTCAACCCCGGCAAACTGATACCGCCGGAAAGCTGACGGGCGCCGTGCCCGCGCATCCGGAGACGAAGGAGTGACGCAATGAGCGCCTTTATCGCCATTGGCGAATGCATGGTCGAACTGTCCGAGGCCGGCGACGGCCTCTATCGCCGCGGCTTCGCCGGCGACACCTTCAACACCGCCTGGTACATGCGGCGGATGCTGCCGGAAAGCTGGGGCGTGGGCTACGCGACCTGCGTCGGCGAGGACGCGATCAGCCAGGAGATGCTGGCCTATATGGAGGGCGAGCGCATCGACACCTCGGCGGTGCGCCGGCTGCCGGATGCCACGGTCGGGCTCTACATGATCTCGATCGAGGATGGCGAGCGCAGCTTCTCCTACTGGCGCGGCCAGTCGGCGGCCAAGCGCATGGGGCAGGATCTGAAATGGCTCGACGCGGCACTCAAGGGCCGCGACATGATCCACTTCTCGGCCATCACGCTGGCCATCCTGCCGCCCAAGGAGCGCGAGTATTTCTGCGGCGCGCTGGCGCGGGCCCGGGCGCGCGGCGCCATCGTGGCGTTCGACACCAACCTGCGCCCCAAGCTCTGGGAAAGCCCCGAGGCGATGCGCGCGGGCCTCATGATGGGCGCGCGCACCTCGGACATCGTGCTGCCCTCCTTCGACGAGGAGCAGGTGCTGTTCGGCGACGAGGACCCGCAACAGAGCCTCGAGCGCTATCGAACCCAGGGGGCCGATCTGGTCGCGGTCAAGCAGGGCCCGGGCGACCTGCTGCTCTGGCAGCGCGACAGCGGCGCGCGGGTGATCCCGGCGACCAAGGTCGAGACCGTGGTCGACACCACCGCCGCCGGCGACAGCTTTGCCGCGGGTCTTCTCGCCGGCCTTGCGCGCGGCAAGACGCTCGAGGACTCGGCGCACGGCGCGATGGCCTTGGCGGGACAGGTGATCCAGGGCCGCGGCGCTCTGGTGGCCGAGGCCGTGAGCAAGGCGGGGCTGGAGCCCGCCTAGGGCGCGTCGAGCGCGGCGCGAAGCGGGGCCAGCCAGCCGAGCCCCGCGCGCGTGTCGCCGCCACGTGGGCGGTACTCGGCACCGACGGCACCGCTGTATCCGGCCTTGCGGAAGGCGCGCAGTAGGCGCGCATAGCACAGCTCGCCACCGTCGGGCTCGCCGCGATCCGGAACTGCGGCGATCTGCACATGCCCGATCAGCGGCAAATGGTCCGCAAAGCGCCGGGTCAGATCGCCCTGCAGGATCTGCAGGTGGTAGCAATCGAACATGATCTTGAGGTTGTCGCGCCCGATCGCGGCGACGGTCGCGGCGGCCTGCTCGAGCGAGGTCAGGTGATAGCCCGGCACGTCGCGCGTGTTGATCGGTTCGATCAGGATCGTCATGTCCTGCCGGGCCGCGAGATCGCAGGCATGGGCCAGCGTGTCTCGAAAGGCCTCTTCCGAACCGCCCGCAACGTGGCTTCGCCCCGCCATGACATGCACCGCGCCCGCCCCGATCGCCGCCCCGTAGGACACCGCCTGAGCCACCGCGTCCCGCGCCTCCCCGCTCCGGCCCGGAAGAGCCGCGAGCCCGAACTCGCCCTGTTCAAGATCGCCCGGACGGGTGTTGAGCGCCAGCATCGGCAGCCCGGTGGCCTCGAGGGCCCCGCGGATCTCGGCGGGATCATGCGCGTAGGGGAAATGGCACTCCACGGCGTCGAAGCCGTCGCGTGCGGCGGCGTGGATGCGCGCGGGCAGTCGCAGCTCGGTGTAGAGCAGGCCCAGGTTGGCGGAGATCTGCATCAGCGAAGCTCGCGCCTGCCGGGGGCATCGGGAACGAGGGGCGCTGCCCCTCGCGCTCCCCGGGATATTTCCAGCCAGAAGAAGATGCGGGGCTCCTTCAGGGACGCGTGGCTCAGGTGTTGAAGAGGAAGTGCAGGACGTCGCCGTCCTTGACCATGTAGGTCTTGCCCTCGGCGCGCATCTTGCCCGCTTCCTTGGCGGGCTGCTCGCCGCCCAGAGCCACGAAATCGTCGTAGGCGATGGTCTCGGCCCGGATGAAGCCCTTCTCGAAATCACCGTGGATGACGCCGGCGGCCTGCGGTGCCAGCGTGCCCTGGCGGATGGTCCAGGCGCGCGCCTCCTTGGGACCCACGGTGAAGTAGGTCTCGAGGTGCAGAAGCTCGTAGCCGGCGCGGATCAGCCGGTCGAGACCGGCCTCTTTCAGGCCGAGCTCGGAGAGGAACATCTCGGCCTCCTCGCCGTCGAGCTGGGAGATCTCCTCCTCGATCTTGGCAGAGATCACCACGTGGGCGTTGCCCTGCTCGGCGGCCATCTTGGCCACCGCCTCGGAGAGCGCGTTGCCGGTGGCGGCCTCGTCCTCGTCGACGTTGCAGACATAGAGCACCGGCTTTGCGCTGAGCAGCTGAAGCATCGTCCACTGCTTGCCGTCCTCGGCATCGACCTCGACCATGCGGGCGGGTTTGCCCTGCTCGAGCATCTCGAGCGCCGCCTTCATCAGGCGCTCCTGCTGGATCGCCTCCTTGTCGCCGCCGCGCACCTTGCGCACGATGTTCTGGAGACGCTTCTCGAGGCTCTCCATGTCGGCGATGATCAGCTCGGTCTCGATGGTCTCGGCATCCGAGACCGGATCGACGCGGCCGTCCACATGGGTGACATCGTCATCCTCGAAGCAGCGCAGCACGTGGGCGATGGCGTCGGTCTCGCGGATGTTGGCGAGGAACTGGTTGCCGAGGCCCTCGCCCTTCGAGGCGCCCTTCACCAGGCCCGCGATGTCGACAAAGGTCATGCGGGTGGGAATGATGTTCTGCGACTTGGCGATGGCCGCGAGCTTTTCGAGCCGCGCATCGGGCACCGCGACGTCACCCACGTTGGGCTCGATGGTGCAGAACGGGAAGTTCGCCGCCTGCGCCGCGGCGGTCCTGGTCAGCGCGTTGAACAGGGTCGACTTGCCCACGTTGGGCAGACCCACGATCCCCATGCGAAATCCCATCTTGCGGCTCCTCTGGCTTTGGTTGGGCGCCTTCTAGGCGCGGATCGGTGCAAGCGCAAGAGAGCGCCGCTGGTGGTGGCTCGGGCGGCGGCTCAGGCGAGCCGCGCCGCCGGGCCGGTGCCCGCGCGGGTGAAGAAGCGGTGCATCAGCAGGATGGCCGCCATGCCCAGCCCGAACACCAGCCCGAACCAGACGCCGACAAAGCCGAACCCCGCCGGAAAGCCCAGCACGTAAGCGGCAGGCAGGCCCAAGCCCCAGTAGGACAGCCCGGCAATGATCATCGGCGCGCGGGTGTCGTGCAGCCCGCGCAGGATGCCGAGCGAGATCACCTGCAGCGCGTCGACCAGCTGGAACAGCGCGGCAACCAGCAGCAGCAGAACGCCGATGGCGATGATCTCGGCCCGCTGCGGATCATCGGGAGAGAGGAACACGCCGATCAGCACCTCGGGGATGGTCACGAAGGCGATCACGGTGAGCACGACGGTGGCGAGGGACAGCGCGAAGAGCATGCGGGCGTCGCGCATCAGACGATCGGTATCGCCGCGGCCGCGCGCCTGCCCGGCCCGCACGGTGGCGACGTTGGCCAGGCCAAGGTGCACCATGAAGGTGAGGCCCGAGAGCTGCAGCGCGATGCCGTGCGCGGCCAGCGGCGCCGGACCGATCCAGCCGATCAGGATCGCGGTGGCGGCAAACAGGCCGACCTCGGCCAGCGTGGTCAGACCGATCGGCCAGCCAAGCGCAAAGACCGCGCGCAGCATCTCGACATCGGGGCGCCAGAACCGGCGCCAGAGCGGGTATTGCGGTAGCCGCAGCCGGGCATAGGCCACCACCCCGATCAGCGAGCACCCATGCGCCACCAGCGAGGCCACGGCGGCGCCGCGGATGCCCAGCTCGGGCGCGCCCCAGTTGCCGAAGATCAGCGCGTAATTGGCGATGGCGTTTGCGATGGCGGCGGCAACGGTGATCCAGAACACCACGCGGGTGTGCTCGAGCGCGGCAAGGAAGCTCTTGAACACCATCACCCCGAGCGCCGGCAGCAGCCCCCAGCCGGCGATGCGCAAGTAGGTCTGGGCGTCGGCGGCCACCTGCGGTGCCTGCCCCAGCGCCAGCAGCAGGCTCCCCGAGAACCACAGCAGCGGCATGACCAGTGCGAAGAACCCCGCCG
>Ga0114905_1000345_pt1 | contig 30684 bp, 32 predicted proteins | sample MalvireepMed_b05_FD_83499 | JGI IMG/M metagenome (GOLD analysis project Ga0114905, IMG submission 83499) | Marine viral communities from the Global Malaspina Expedition - Malaspina viral metaG DeepMed_b05 | ecosystem: Environmental > Aquatic > Marine > Oceanic | place: Mediterranean Sea...
GAACGCCAACGAGGAGGAGTAAAGATGCCTAAAGTAGGAGGCAAGCGTTACTCATATGGGCCGAAAGGCCGTGCCGCTGCGCGGAAAGAATCGAAGCGAACTGGGAAGCCAGTGCAGCAAAAACCGAAAAAGAAAGGCTGAAGGAGCTGAATAGATGCTTAATTCTCTTGGCAAATTTGTGGGCGAGCGGGCAAAATCTCTGGTCTCGAAGAAAGTCGCTGCGACGGCGGTGGGTGTTACGGCGCTTGGAGCAACTGATCCGCAACTCGCAGGATGGTGCCTCATCGCGTACATCGCGGTCCAAGGGGCGCAAGACGGGTGGCAACACTACGTAGACAGAAAGTATCCAGCCGGTGATTGAGATGGCGACAGAGTGGTGGGGGACAGCGGTGGCAGTGATAGCCCCCTTCTTCCTGCCCAACTCTGTTGTGCAGAATGGTTTTTTCGTAATCGGAAGAGCATTCTCGATACTGTTACGGCAGAAAGCAGGGCCGGTAGCAGAAAAGAGAATCGAGGGCTACTTCATCGGGACGATTGATGCGGCAACTACGGGGTTGAAACGGGGCATGGACGAACATAATAGTGAAGCTCAATGACAGATTCTATTGGTGGGTGCTGGCTTCTTGTGGTGTTTTGATCGTCATATCCCTGATGGCCGGGTATATCCTTGCGCTATCTAAATAAATATGGCGAAATACCCACCCTACGAGCGTATCAGTAGCACCGGGGAGTTAAAACAGTGCTACGAAAACGCCAGAAAAGAAATCATAAGCTATCAGGAAGCCGCGAAACGGGAGCGGAAGCTTTCAAGAGAGCTGGCGAAGGATAAGCATGAGCTTCAACGTGACGCGAAGGCTACCAAACGCAAGCTTGTCACGCTTACGGAGAAGCAGAAAGCAAAAGACGAGGCCACTAAATGTGCTTCATGGTCAGGGGCGGCTACGATTGCTATTACTCTGCTGTACCAAGCGTGGCATATTATCGGATTTCCGGGCGGCTATAAATGGATGATCTGGTGGGAGCACGAGGCGGTATATGGCGTTTTGGTCTGGTGTAGCACAGCCCTCTTCGCATACGTGTATAGACTAATGCACAACGGTGACTAAGAAATGAAGATTAAAATCACAGATCACTTTTCGCTTTCGGAATTAATATCCCCGGATAACGGAGAGATTTTGATAGATGATCTATTCTATGAGCACATGGCGCTCTTGGAAGAACTACGTGTTTCTGCTGATTTTCCCCTTCGGGTCAATTCTGGTCATCGCAGTGCTGCTCATAACGAATCTGTGGGAGGTGCTCCGAAATCGATGCACCTTCGGTTCGCAACAGACCTTACCCCCCTCGGAAGAGATTTGGACCTGAATGAGGGGTTAGAAGTGATCAACGATATCGCCGAAGCCGTGGGATTTCAGGGCATCGGACGCTACAACACATTTCTACACCTTGACCGCCGGGACCTTATCGGTCGCGGACCGGCTCGTTGGGATAATCGGACATGACTGAAGTCTCGTTAAGGCGTATGGAAGGAAGCCCCGGAGGCTCCGAGTTCGAGGATATACCCGAACTGCCGAGGCCGAAAAAGGACGACATTGGCGTTGATCCAGTGCAGGCAGCAGCGGCATCCATCGCCGCCGCGCAAAGGCCGGTGCCGGATATTGGAGGAGAGTGGCGAGACACCGCAGTTACTGCACCGCCACCTCAGACGGTAGTAACTACGCCCGGCCCCGGCGCCGCGCCGCTGCCGACGTGGTCCTCGAAGGGATGGCGCTTTGAGCAAGACATAGCCCAAGGAAAGATTGATTGGAGATCAATCAATCCCAACGACTATGCCGATCCCGCCAAGGTACAGGGGGTACTGGACGAGGCAGCGTTTCAGGAGGAGGAGAGGGAACGGAAAGAGCGAGAAAGACAGAATCAGGAACAGATAGCTCGGGCAGCGCAGGAGGAGGAGGAAAGGCTGGCCGAGGAACGGCGGCAGCTCGATGCTGCAAATGCGGCCGAGAGACGAAGGGAGAATGAGGCCCGAGTAATAGCCGACGAGGCGCGGGATGTGGCGGCCGGGCTTACTGCGGGAGGATATCAGGAGCCGCCCGCAACTTTTGATTTCGGGGCGCTCTACGACATAGAGGATCTGACCCCCGAAGAACGCTCCGAGATGGAGACTGCGGCACTCGACTCAAGCGGGGCTGCGAGGCATAAGGCGCAGGAGATTAAGAACAGGCGGCAAGAGGCCGAGAATCTAAGGCTGGAAACAGAATACAATGAATGGCGGGTCAACGATGCATCGCAAGGCGATCTGCGGGATGAGTTTATAGGATGGCTGCAAGAAGGGAGTGAAAATGCGAGCGCAATCGCAGGCGCAGGCTACAGTCAGGGGCAGATGGGGGCGCTTGTAAATGCGTGGATAAGCGGTCAGCGTAACCCAAGCGGCAGCGGGGAAAATGCAGTCATGGCCGCATTGGGCGATCCCTCCTTTGTCGCGCTCGACCCATCGAGAACATCCGGGGATGCACCGCCACCTGAAGAAATCGTACCACCTGCCGCGATTGTACCACCTGAAGAAATCGTACCACCTGAGGAAATAGCACCGATTGACTACTACACCCCTGAGGAAATCGTACCACCTGAGGAAATAGTACCCCCTGAGGAAATAGTACCAGCTGAGGAAATCGCACCAGCTCTGGATTGGTCAACGTCGGAGGGAATGATGTCCTCCGTCGACATGATAAGCCAGCGACTGGGCGACCGGATAGACAATCTCGCAGCGACAGGAACGGCTTTAAGCCGGGACGATCTTCTGGGGCAATTTACCCCAGAGGAATGGGCGGCCATGCCCGAGTCGGTGCGAACGGGATTATCTACCGAAATAGATAAGGCGGTCACGGGTACAACCGGCTTCGACTTCAGTTCCAATGACGCGGCACTTGCATCATTCGATATGATTACCCTTCGGACGAGCGAAGCGTTAGAAGGCGGAATTACCAATAGGGACGAACTCCGGGGACTGTATTCCGACGCCGAATGGGGCAGTATGCCGGAAGACATTCAGGCGAATTTGCTGTCTCGCTTCGACAGAATTCATACAGCGGAACACGGCTTCGAGTTTGCCAACGAACAAGACTTTGGCCCGCTTGATAAGATCCTCGACCGGTCAGCGGCACTAATTGCTGACGGTGTCACTGATAGAGATGGGCTGCGGGCCGACTTTACAGATGCCGAGTGGGCGAGCATCCCTGAGCAGATGCGGGGACATCTGCTGGAGAGGTTTGACAGAGAACACACCGGATCACAGGGCTACAACTTTACTGATCAGAGCAATCTGGCTGCGGCTCGTGGGAAAATCGATGCCCGCATAGCGGCAGAGGGGGCCGACGCAGGGGATATGGCCGGCATCGAAGCCATATTCACAGAGGCTGAGTGGGACAGCATTCCGGATAATGTGAAGCAGGCCATCGAGAATGAGAGATTCCCGGCAGAAGAAGAAGTAGTAGAGAGACGATTCGACTGGACAGATCGCACTGCCAGCTTGGAAAGGCTGAACAACATTCTGGCGGATGCGGTAGATGCCGGAGAAACAGATCCAGCCAAACTCAGGGCGCTGTTCTCTGATGAGGAGTGGGAACAATTTCCTGTTGAAGCCAAGGATTATATCCAGCAATCCATAGAGGATCTGGCGGAACTCGCGCCCTACGCGATGGAGGACTTAGAGGATCTCCTCAATCGCTACGATGAAGAGGGAGGATTCTCAGACGAAGAATGGGCGCGATTCCCCGAAGAGGTCAGGGAGGAATTCTACAGGCGAAGCGGTCTGTATGCGGACAGGGAGCAGGTCGAGATCGAGGAAGACGAAGATCCTTTGCCATGGATCGCCGCCGGGGAAGAGGAAGCAGAAGATGCTCCACCATTCCTTGCTCCAGAAGAAGAGGGATTAAATGTCGTAGAAGGCCGCGAGGACCTGACCACGGGAGTGGTACAGAGGCTTGTAGATCCCTTTGGCGGTGACCTCACCGAGGTCATGGGCACGGGAGACGAGTCCCAGACCTTTGGCAGGACTGAAGAAAGTTGGATCGAGACGGAAGTTGGCCGGACGCTGGGCGATCTCCGGATCAATGCTGATCAGGAAATCGACCTTGAGAGAAATCGCATTAATCTGGAGTTCGATCAAGCAGCTGCAAGATTGGCCCGCCAGTTTCAGATTATGCCCGGCGCAGAGGGGTCTGAGCAAAGGGCATTTGAGCAGTTGGAATCCGGTCGGGCTTCGACGCTGGCTCAATCCGAAAGCGAGATACACGTCCGCCTGAGGGCTGAACAGCGGGAGAACATAAACACCCTTCTTGCAGCAGCCGAAAGCCGCGAAGGCGCCACTATAGCGGCTCAAGACATAGCCCTGAGGGCAACGGAGTTGGGCGACGAGTGGCTCGTGCAGCAGGAACGCTTGAATCTGGAGCGCCGGGGTCTGGCCCAAGCCGAAGAGCAGATGTATGGGGAAGAGGCGGAATTCGGCCTTGAGAGCCTGATAGGCATCAGCCCGTACGAAGCGCGGCTATCAGAAGATCCGAGAGCCATCGCCGAGCAGGTCAATGAGACATTCCGGAATCGATATGGCAGAGATCTCACCAATGGCGAGATCAACCGAATGTTTCAGGGGTATACGCTTGGAGGCAGGGAGGCAGTCTCCGGACGTGCGGCTACTGTGGACGAACGCGCAGCCGCTGTGCAGGAGCGTGGAGTTACTGTTGACGAAGAGAGAGCCGATCTCGAAGAACGCGCAGCCGATCTCTCGGATCGCCATTTTGAACTTCAGGAAAAGTCTCTGGAGGCAGAAAAGGACCAGTTCAGCCGGACGCTGCAACAGGAAGCAGAACAGTTCGGTCGAACCATTAATGAGCAGATTTCAGCCCGGCGGGTGGACTCCCTCTATCGCGGGCGAGAGCTTGCTGTTGCGGAGCGGGATGCGCTGATCCGGGAGCATGCACAGGAGCTGGACCGCGAACTTCAGACCGCTGACCGGATAGGGTACATCACCCATCCAGAGACCGGACATCAGGTAGAAACGATGAACGGGAGAGCGCAGCGGTACTCGGAAGAGCATAACGACGCGGCATTTGCGGAAAGCACCCGACAGTTCAATGCGGCCTTCTTCGGTGATATGATTGATGAGGACGGTAATGTTCGAGATGGCTTAGATGCGGAAAAGGTGCGAGCGGATATTGCTAATATGCAGCACAATATGGACTTATCCGAACGGACTACGCTGGCTCAGATTTCCCAAAACTGGGCAAGTATTACCGGCTCGACAGACGCAGGCAGTATCAGTGCGATAGATCTCGGTATGGATGTCGCGGAATTGGGCGCAGCATACCAAAGGGGTGATATTGAGTTAGATGAATGGATCAGCGCACAGGACAATATATCTGGCAGATTTGCAGAGATGATGGGCCGAGATCCGACGCAGGAAGAGTTCAATGCCCTTGTTAATGGCGAAACATTAGAGAACCTGCAAGGTGCCCCCACGATGGAAGCAAGGCGGCTCGCAGCCGAGGTCACCAAGACCAATCTCGACCGGGCGGTATCCTACCGGCAGATCGCTTCCGAGGAAGGTATCGCGTGGGAGAAGCTGGAGATGATGGATGAGGAGCAGGATCGAGCTTGGGCACAAGCTACGATAGATGTGGCCTATCAGGTGGGCCTCACTGGCCCAGAGGGCCAAGAAAAAATGCGGAAGACCATCACGAACTACGAACAAGCCCGGAGGGAAGGAATGGTTCCGGAAGATGCCTTGGCGGCGGCGAAGTTGGCCGCGGGACTTGGAGAGATTCCGGTTGCTGAGGAAGACTGGGCAAAATTATCCCGAGGAATTGAACTGCATCAGCAGGCTTACGGGGCCAGTGCGGCGACCTTGGCTCAAACCTTCGATATGACGCGGGCGCAATTTGACAGGACGCAGGATGCATTATCCCGAGTAGAAGACCGCGAGAATGCAACTTGGAATGGCCTGCTTGGCACCACTCCGACGGATCTCACTTTGGACAATCTATGGACCAGTGCGGCAGAGGGGGCCCAACTCGATGAGATGCGAAGCAGCTTGGATGACAGGATGAGCGAGTTAACGATACGTGACGAGCACTACGGCAATTTTACGCCGAGGATAGTGTCTACAGACGCAGAGATACGAGAGGCGATTGCCCTCGGAAACATGAGTCCAATCGAGGTCGAACATCCAGTATTGAAAAAGAATGGGACTCTGGATACTTCGGAGGGATGGGTCCAGTGGACTTCAAGTCCCATAGGATTACTCCAGGACGCAGGATATGAGAAGGAGGTCTCGGTCGATATACCCGGCGTTAGGGATTTTAGGACCGAGTTTGAAAATCTGACGGGACCAGACGACCGGACATTGGCTGGGAAACAGGAAGACTTCATCCGGCAGCGGGTGGAGAATCTGCATAACAAAACCCTCGATCCAGACCAGATAGCAAATATCATTGCAGGGGGGAAGGTGACCATTCAGCCCGCCCCGAGAGACTTCCTTAAGGTATTCGGGAACGATGTAGAGCTATTGAATACATTCACTTCATGGGTAGCAGGAACGGCACAGTTTACTCAGCAACCGGGATTATGGGAGAGCATTGGCGCATTTGGCGGGGCCGCTATATCCGGATTTATGGGCACTGAGAAGGGGGCCAAGGTGGCGTCCAAGGGGGTGGAATTTCTATGGGACACTGTTAAGTAAGCACCCCGAAAACGATATAGGTCACACCGATACTGAAGGTTAATAACCATGGCATTCGGACGTAAACTGGGCAACTTCACCAAGGGCTTTCTCTCGACAGCCACTCCCGGTGTAACGAGGGCTTTTGCAGCACAGGGTAGGCGGGAAGAGGTTGAAAAGAAGCAGGAATTCCAGCGGACAGAAGCTGAAGCGGGGCGGGAATTCCAGCGGACAGAAGCTAAAACGGAGCGGGAATTCCAGAAGCAGATTGCAGATTCAGATCAAATGTTAGATATGATCTATGGTGCGACTACCGCAGCGGAGCTACGGGATCTTGAAGATGTGGTCGCAAGCCAGTATCCCCAGTTTATAGATCAGCTGGCAGCACGGAGAGCGGGAATAAATGCGGCAAAAAGAGAAGGGGAAGAAGCCGAAGAGAGAAAACTCCTCCGGTCGATGTTACAGGCCGCGATAAGGACCGATCCTAAAGCGGCGGAACAAATAGCAACAGATTTGGGATGGAATAAGTTCGCGCGTCTTGCAAGGGATAAGAATTTGAACTGGGCGGGAATTCCAGCGGACGATGATCTAACCGCAGCGGAATTACGGGAGCAAGCTCTGGAGGCTTACGAAAGAAAGATATTTCCGGACCAAAGCTTGGAGCAAATACTTGAAAGATTCGTCAATGCTCATGAGGCAACGCGGCAGGCATTAAGAAAAATGGCACTTTCCCAGCCGGGCACGGACCTCTGGAGCTATGAGCCAACTGCCCCTCCCTCCGAACCGGCTGAAGAACCCGGATGGTTTGAGGAGGACTCAACCTCTGCCACCCTCGGGACAGTTGGTGCCGGCGCGTACGGAGCACATCAAGGAAGACAAACAGCAAAGAGGTTGCTTAAGACCAAGCCCAAGGCTTCAATCAAGGATTTGCAGGGAGGCAAAGGCCCTTCTTGGTTAAGAACGCTTCCTTTCCGCCTTGCCAGAAACTTTCCCCGAACTACGCACCCGGTAGGAATGGCCGTTGGCGCCGCTGCCGGATTGGCGGCGTCAGAGGGGGCGGGTCGGGTATATGACTATTTGACTGGCGATGAAGAGGCAACTGAACCGCTGCCGTATGAGCCTGAGTGATGGGGCCTAACCCGAAATGACCCAACTTGACCCACGAGAGCAAAGACGGCTACGAGAAGGCCGTCCTCAACGCTTCTCGCATGAAGTAGAGCTTCCATTCCTACCCTTCAGCGGAGTGGAAGATCGGCGCACCATTATGTCGGATGTAGAGCCAGCTGGAGGCATGTCGTTTCCCAGTGCAGAACAATTAAAGACGCCCGGTATGGAAATGGGGTTTGCCACACAGGAGCAGACCCCTGCCCAGCGGAGAGCTGCGCGGAGCGCGGCCACTACTGTCAGGAACCTTGAGCAACGCTTTGCACAAGTGGGACATGAAGAAGAGGCACAGGCGGAAGTAGAGGCAGCGATGGAACCCGGATGGTTTGAGTCTCTAACCAGACCAGTCTCGGACCTTTTCGGTGTAAGTCTGTACCCGGTAACTGGGTTTGTTGGCACCGTGCTGGACGAGGAGGGGAACTTCCGGGCGGATCATATAGATGAAGCCTTTAGGCAGATGCGTATCGAATTTGATAACGCGCTACCGTTCAGGGAACGAGAAGAAGCCCTGCGCCTCTCCTTTAGCGACATCCTTCAGAGGTACCCATTATTCAAAGACAGCACAGCCGGCAGGTGGGCGGCTATGGGGCTGGGTCTTGTCATGGATGTATCCCTTGATCCCCTGACGTCCCCCTTCATGGGGCTGAAGGCAGGGAAATTGGCATTTGGTGCGCCCAAATGGATGGGCGGTGCGGGGATGCCGGAACCCTTAATGAATGTGCCATTCCGAAAAGCCATAGGTCCGCATTGGAAGAGAATGGGCGGAACGGCTCGGTTGCTGCACGAGGCATCGGAGAAGGGGATTCCGGGGGCAGCGGCATTTGGCAGGAAGTTCCAGAAGACATTTGAACTGGAACAAGTATGGATGCGGGCGCCTAAAGAGCGGCAAGCAGAAGTCAGAGAGGGAATCGCCCGGCAGATCCGCCGCCGGGATGAGATGCTTGACAATTACAACAGGGGCGTGATCGATCTGGAAAAGGTTGTCAGGTCGCTTGGCGCGGAGCTGTCGGTAGAGGAACGACGGCTATTCCAAGCCTTTATGGACCAGCCGGACGAGTTATTCGAGGAGGCGGTTGACGGGTACCTCCGACAGATAGGGGAAACCGGGACCATTGCTCCGGGCCAGAGCAAGGACCACCTAAAATTCAAGGCTAATCAATTCCGGGATCTGTACCGGGCATGGGCAGGCGGTTATTGGAAGAAGGAAGTAAAAAAGGGAGCCGCCAGAGACCCCGACGATTGGGTAGACCTGAGGGAAATGGGGACGGACGGCCCCATGAGGGTCCGTCATACAATCGATGATGAAGTAGAGGTGTTCTTTGACTCAGAGGTGGGCTTGGGGCTGCTCGATCCTGATAAGCTGCTGTTTCGCTATGTGCCAGCGCGTCTGCCGCAGACGCCCGGAAGCAAGAGATTGTGGAGGCACTTACAAGAGCGGAATGGATTCCAAAAGAAGGTGGCGGCAGAGGAAATTCCGACCGGAACCTTCATGCCCGGACTGCCGGATGTCCCGCTTCAGGCCTACCAGCAGCCTCGTTCCTTTGTAAATATCATAGACAGAATCGCAGCTGGCCATCCTACCGAGCTGGACATTGTCTCATCCACCATAGCTCGTGGAATGGAGCATGTTAAGTCCACTACCACGCAGCGATTCATCGATTCCACCTTAAAAGACACGACACTGGTCAAGGCCATCGATCCGAATGACGTGTCGACTCTTCTGAAAGATCCCACATTCGTTCGGACGTTGGACGAGATGGGATATGTGCCCGTCAATCTTGAGAAGTTGGCCTCAGCAGAGGTAAAGGAGTTTGCCAAGTCCAACACTGAGAGGTTCGGGATAGAGGACTTTATAAAGAAGGCGGAGGTAGACGTAGACCCGACGAACATATTCGTGATGCCGAGGGCATTGGTCGAAGACCTTGGGCAAACCCGCAAGATGCTGGACCCAGACACGGAATCCGGGCGCTTATTCGATGGGTTTAGGAAGGCGCAGGGGATATGGAAGAGCTATGCTCTTCTCACGCCGGGATATGGATTGCGGAATATGTACTCCAACTGGTGGCAGAACTGGCTGGCCGGCGTTACCGATCCGACGCATTATGCAGCTGCACTCGCCGTGCAAAGTAAGGGCACTCAGAACCTCCCCTTTGTAGTCCGGGAAATTGTGGAAGATATGCTTGGCGGGGCGAAGGGGATCGACGATGTGATCCTAACGACTGACGGGGGCAGGGATATAACTATACGGGAGTTGGGGGACATAGCTGCCAGCAGGTCCATCACGAACACAGGTATGTTCGCCCGCGATATGAACATCGGTCTGGAAGAGGACTTATTCGGAAGGATAGACGACGCTCTTGTTCGCGGGATGGTGGAATCACAAACCCCGATGACGGTTGCCATGCGGGATATGGCTAAAAAAGCCGGGTTGCCGGAGGATCAGGCAGGAGTACTGGCCCAGCTCTGGGACACCAATATGCAGGTAGGTGCCCATCACTCTCATATGAGCTTAGAAGCATTCCAGAGACAGCGCCTGTCCGGGGTTGCGGCGTATAAAAGTCTGGACGAGTTCGACCAAGCCGAGGGGGTGCTTTACCAGAGAGAGGGAGAGAACTTCGTTTTGCCGGTATGGGGCATGCCGAAGATGATACACGGGGAGAGCATCGAACTGCCTATGGCCCGCATCTTTGCAGATTCTCCGAAGCCCGATATGTATGCATTCAGGGGAATCCCCGGTGCAGAAGACATAGGTGTGGACTTTAAGAAGTTCACGCAAGACGTACGGGATTCATTGGACCTGCAGGCCGGTGAGGTTGCAGCTCTCAAAAGTATGGAAGAATGGGCAACGTCCGTTGTCGGCCCCCAGAACATGACGGAATTTGGCGCGATCTATACCCACATGGCCGATGCAATGCCTCTCGACGAGGCTGCTGCGGCGACCTTTCGGGTCATGAGGGCAGCCAGAGAGGATCTGGACAGCAAGGCAGCCTTCAATGCAGCGGTTAAGGAGTTCGATACGACAAAGGAAGGTGGTCCCAAAGTAGTATCGATGAAGCTGCGAGGGTCAGCGGATAAAATCGACTGGTATGAGGCGATATACAATACAGACATAAATCGATGGAGTCGACCCGGAGAGTTTTCTCTATGGAATGATCAGGATCGTTTAATAGGAAGGAACTTCGGATGGAGCGGGGCTGTCGTTGGCGAGGATCAAGCCCGAGCTGCCAGCTATATGATCGCCCGAGCGGCAGATGAATTAGGCAGATCTACGCAGGATATACAGGCTGCACTATGGTCATGGCAGCGGAACAAGGCAAGTGTCGAGGCTTTGCTGTTGGGCGACGTTGTACAGTCAACGGCAGCAAAGGAAGCGGGAAGACTCCAAGCTACCTTGGGTTATGACATAGGACCTATGCCGAACTTTACAGCAACTTCGGCCTATGCCCGCACGGCCAAGCCCATGATGGAGGAATGGGCAGATGGGGAATGGCGGCGAGTGATCAGCTTGGGGACACAACCGAAGACAGGGCAAGACTACTTAAATGCTGGTTGGCCAATACGATATCTGTCAGAAAGTGAGATGGCGGGCGCTTGGGGACAGGTAGATCATGGGACGCATGAAATCCTGATGAGACGGGGCTTGTCAGATGACCAGCTGCAACACACTCTCCATCACGAAGTTCTCCATGCGAACACGGAGACGCAGATTCCGAGGGGGAAAGAGCTTGCCATCAGAGCAAAGGCTCTGGAAGAATTGGGCGACGAGGGATTCAAAGACCTGTGGGATTATTACCGTGGACGATACAGCGACACCACCCAAGAGGGATTAGGCGAGTTCATAGACGACTGGATACATCCCAAGCGCGATCTTGTTGAGTCTGCACTGCGGGATGGAAGATGGGACAGACTCGGATTCCCAGCCAAGGAGGGGATAGATGCCCGGCGCGTAATGCGCTCCAGTGATGCGGAAGTGAAGGCCCTAAGACATGCGGCTGAGAAAAACAAACAGAAGGCAACGGGTGGCTTCTATAGACCTCGGCAGCTTCCGCAGGAGTTCCATTCTGATTACGAGGCTGCTCATAGAGTCAATGAGGGAATCAGGGTTACGGAAGGCGGGTATGCCATACGCGGTCTTGGGGAACTCGGAGATGTACGGGCAGATGACATCGGGGTCCTGAGAGCCTTCCATGAGGACCTTTCCCGCGAACTGATTACTGAACATAACGGGCAACAAAAACTAAAATGGATGATCCCACTGGAAGAAGAATTGGGATTCACCCACCACATTCGCGCCGACATGAGCGGGACAAGTCACGGGCTGGAGCCTGACTATACCCTTGTTCTGGACATGGTGCCGAACGGGGCAGCTGCAAAGCATGACCTTGCGGCTGGCATCGGTGCTATCTTTGCCGATGGGATGCGTCAGGCTCAGATGTCGGTGCTGAGGCCCGTCAAGTCGCCCACGCCGACATCTCGGATACAGATACAGGTTTCCCGGTTTGACGGGGGGCCATTCCAGAAGAGGGAAATAGAAGAATTTAGCCGGAGCGGCTTTGCGTTCCGGCTGGAGCCGGGAGGTCGATCTGTCCGGTTTCTTGGCGACGTAGGCGCCACGCAGGACGAAGTTGCCGTGGGAGTCCGGCAACTGGCCGAGAAACTGGTACATAATACTTGGCTCCAAGGATGGAAAAACTTCTTTTCCAATGGCACATATCACCATGTAGATGGAGGTGTTTACGATGAACGAAGATACGGGGAAGCTATCGCAGCTCTTCGGCTGGCGATATCTGGGGGACGAGCCGAGGCATCCGATCTGGCAAGAGGGATATTCAATAACCTTCACGAACCCTACCGAAAGGTCTACGCAAAACACTCAGCCCTCAACAACTGGCCCGGATTCCCAAACGCAGGAGAAGGAGAAGCCGGAATCTCCAAAGCCCTCCAAGCGTTAGAAATGCCGGGCGAGGCACCTTTCCAGATAGAAGCCCACTCCGGGGCCAAAAAGTTAGAGGCAGCAGTTAGAGCGACTGCCACAGGAAAAGGAGATCCTCTATTATCGATGCTTCGTAGAGAGCATCTCCTTTTTCCTGATGGCTACGCAGTGGAGCTAACCGATGAGGTCAAAAAGATGGTGGCCGGGGCCGGGGAGGGGAGTCTAACTCATGAACTTCGGAAGTTTACATATGGCACGGGTGCGGTACACGTATTGCAAAAGGATTTACACCGTGCTCGGTCTAACTGGAAAACCGATGTAACCATACGCTCAACTCTGACTCCGGAGCAAAAAGACGCTCTCTACTTGAATCTCACACAGAGGGGGGATCAACTCTGGCAGGATGTCATCCAGCCGGGGATTAAAATAGGCACAGCCGCCCGCTACACAGATCCGCAAACGTATCACACTGTCACCAATGTTCAACATCTGGAAGGCCTGTTAGACATAGGGATGCTACGTCAGACCACGGGAAGGAGTTCCCGTGGTCTTCCGTCGGGGGCAGTGAAGGGTGCCGTCAAGCAGATGGAAGACAGAAGCCACCACATCGGCATTCTGGAAGGCGGAGATTTTACCACCTTTATCCATGAGACAGCACACGTATGGCGTAAAGATCTGGCTTACTTCGCTGATGCCCGTGAGGCTATCGAGCGGTGGATGAAAAAGCCGATGGATAAGTGGGGGGAGAAGGAAGAAGAGCGATTCGCTCGTGCCTTTGAGCGGTATGTCATGGAGGGACCCGAAGGGCGTAAGAAACTTCCGGACTTTATGGTGAAGCCGATGGCTCAAGCTCAGCAGTACATGGCTGCCACCTATCAGACCGCGAGGCAATCCCCGATCAACGTGAACATTAATGAAGAGGTTCGCACGGTATTTGATCAGCTGCTTGGCCGGGATACGCTGAACATTACCATGGAACAGAAGAGCCTTCTGGATGACATCATGTCTGCCGGCGTGAGCAGGGAAACGGCAGAAGATTATATCCAAGACGCTGGTGCATTTCTACAGAGAACAGTGGGGCAGCAAGGGCCATTGCAGAGGTTGAACCGCCGCTTCAATACAGGTATAGAGAACAATGCCAGATTAGCCCACTTAATGGGCAAGCTGAAGAAGGGGAAAGCTTCCGCTGGGGGCAATTCTCTTGCCATGCAGGAAGAGGTTGCCGCTCGGGATTCCGTGATGAAGTACCTCTTTGATTACAGCCATGGTCTGACAGATTTCGAGAGCGAGGTCATGCGCTCCTTAATTCCGTTCTACAGCTGGATGCGGTTCAATATACCGCTTCAAGTACAGGCACTGTTTGAAGATCCAGCCCGCTATAGCCGCTTCTTCAAGCTGATGAATGGGATCGAGGGGCATACGCGGGAATGGCAGGACATTCCTACTCCCGACTACTACGACGAGCTGCATGCGGTGCGTATGCCGATGATCATGAATGCGAAGCCGGTTTACATCAACCCCAATCTTCCGTTCCAAGATCTAAACCGAATAAACTTGAAGTCGTTTTATACAGGACTCAGTCCCTTTATCCGGGGTCCGTTGGGAGAATGGGTGCCAGAGAAGGGGTACAGCTTCTTCACCGAGAGGGCCATAGAAAGGTACCCCGGTGAACCGTCTGAAGTGATGCCCTTCATGAGCAAGAAGACGGAGAACATTATCGGCACCATGATGCCTACGGCCGGTAAGATTATGCGGTATGCGGAAAAAAGAAAGCGGGGGGAGGGTAAAACTCAGCTGGTGTCTGAGCTGTTGGGCGTCAAGCTGATGAACGTGGATGCCGAAAGAACATTACAGGGCCAGACGTACGCCAAGAGAGCAGTCCTTCAGAATTACAAGAAGAGGCTGGAGGCAGAGGAAGGTATTAAACTACCTCCGGCGGCGACCGCGCCACCGAAATCTGGGAGGCGAGGGAGGCGCCGCAGGAGGAGGAGGCAACGGAGAGGTCGCGGTGAGAATTAAGCCAACCTGTCTGCCGGCTTAGCGTTAAACATCGTCGACTTTGCTTCCAGTTCCTCCTGCTCCTCTTCCGTCGCCAGATGCCTGAGGAGATGACGATGAAGCCTCTTCAGTTCGTACTGCATCTGCACTTCCCAATATGAGTTCGGAGTCCTGTCCCATAGGTCCGGATTGAAGATCTGCTCCCTGACCACTTTCAGGATTGCACTCCTGCCAACATCGCATAAATCCGACAAAGGTTTTCCACTCCATGACCACCATCGGGTCTGTGTAATTGCGTTTGAGAAAAAGAAGGTCGTTGGAGCCAAGCCAGTTCTCTAATGTTTGGAACCCGGCTCCTCCCTTCCGCGACTTTACTTCCACATCGAACTCTTCTTGGTGCCCGATCTTAAGGTCGGAGTTAAGCCGCCCTCCGAAGGCTCCAGAACCGGGGACTCGCCACGCATGAATCCCCTCATCCTGTAGCCGCTTCACCATTTCATGCTCGACTCTCGTCCCTTTTCTCTTCTGCGTCCTTGGCATTCGGCGATGTCTCCGAATTGTGTGTATGTTAAAGGGAGTGAACAGCCGTTCCCCTTGATAAGGCACCTGCCTGAAGCCGGGCTTTCCGGCCCCACTTTCTTCCGCAGGGTCTCCCCGGCGTGGCCAATTCCGCTCCCCATACTGCTACGGTTGGCCCGCTTTGTCACCCGCGATAGGGCAGGCTGGGCTGCTCACTCCCAATAATTAAAGGGAAGTCTCCCACTTCCGGGCGCTCGGGGTCCTACCTCCGAGAGGGTGGAGGCTCATGATGTTGACACATGAAAACGCCCTACATCATTCTCTTATCCCTAAATGTCGCTGTCTCAGGGTTCCATGCCAAGAGTAAGGTTCCCGTAGGCCCAAAGCGAGTCTTTTCGCACAGCACTTCTACATATTGTGCAATGTCACCCGGCCCCTTCCAGCCATTGTATAGCTGGGGATAAAACCCCGGACGATACAGCATCAGAACATTATCAGCATCCTGCTCTATCCCTCCCGATCCTCGCATGTCCGACATCTGAGGTCGCTTGTCACCTCTCGCTTCGACAGAGCGGTTGAGCTGTGACAGCACAACGATGGGCTGATCGAAGTCCTTGCTGAATTCCTTCAGCCCTCGGCTGATATTGTTAACCTGTTCGTTCTCGTTAGCTCCAACTGAACTCATCAGCTGAAGGTAATCAAAGACCCACAGTCCAATGTCATGCTCCTTGGCAAGCTTCTCCATGCGCGACCGTGCTCGGGGCAGGGAGATCCCTGCTGTGTCATCCACAAAGATCGGTAGCTCACGGACTACTTCGGAGTGTGTCTTATAGTTATCAAGTTCAGCTTCGGTGAGTTTACCTCGGCGGAACATATGCAGCGGGATGTATGCTTCCATGCAGACAAGCCTTTGATAGACCTGCAAGCATGACATCTCCAATGAAAAGAACCCGACACCGCATTCCGAAACCGCAGAGCGAATAAGCTGGAGAGCAAAGGTCGTCTTCCCGATGCTTGGCCTTGCTCCGATGACTGTCAGTTCAGATCCGCACAGTCCATTCAGCTTATGGTTAAGTTCCCTGAAGCCGGTGTCCAGCCCCATGAACTCCCGCTCACTGAGCATGGCATCTTGGAGTTGGGATTCAACCTCGTCCATTCCCTCCGAGATACCTGTAAAGCCTTCGTATCCATTCTGAGCGGCCTTCCGCTTCAGCCCCTTCCGGATACGCTCAATGATCTCATCCGCGTCAGAGTCATCGTGAGCGGCTGTGAGCAGCACTCTCTGCCGGTGTCTGCTCTCGCTCTCCTCTAAGATCCGCTTTACATACGCCGGTCGGTGTACGGCCAGCAGCGGATTGATCAGCATGTCCGCTATATCGGAATGCTTTACTGTTAAGCTCTCTTTATCTATGCGATCTGATACTGTGCGGAAGTCAGCAGACCCATCAGCTTCCAGCCCGTCACGAATCGCTATGAATACAACCCCATGTTCATGGCGTTTGAAGTCATCCTGCTCCAGTTCGTGAACGAGTGTCTGCGCTTCTCCCGTGTTGGTCAGCATCAGACCCAACAGCGCCTTCTCGTACTCCTCGATGTCCACTAAATTTCTCCATCCATTCATCCATGCGGACGGTATCCGTCCATTGCGAGTTTTCGCACACCCTCTCGTACTCTCGTTTACACGCAGCCATGACGTAGCCCTGCACCTTGTTGCCGTGCAACTCCTTTTCTGACAGGGAAATCGATGCAGCTACGTTCAGAGGAATGTCCACGCCGAAGAGTTTGCGTAGACGGCCGAAGAAAGGATAGGGAGGTTTATTAAAACGGGGACCTAACAAGTCTGCCATGAGATTCATAAAGTTTTCTTCCCGGTGGAGGGCTATGCCCTCGTCTACCTGTCGGGGATTCACAGGCATTCCGGATCTGCGATAAGGACGCCCTCTATCCTATCGATTCCGTGAATCTTCATGAGCCTCTGTGCGCGTTCGACAAAGCCTTGCGCTGTGGAGTCGGCCTTGCCGTGATCTAACATCTCTACTGAGTCGGACCACCATATTTTGAAATGCGGACGGTCGTCTTCTTCTTCTTCGTTCAGTTCGTCTTCTATCATGACCCCATGCTCCCGAACATTCTGAGAAAGACTAACAGCGCCAAGAAGGATAATCCTATTAGGTAAATACGTTGGTACCTGTTACTCCTCTTAGGTGAAAAAAGCTTCATACCTGTCGGTGAGAGTTCTGGAACAGGCAGAGTCCGGCTTAGCCCTTGTCACCACAAGGGAGCCGGACCATGCCCGTAATTGATACCCGCCGGAGCCGAGTCCATCACAGGCCAAGCAGCAGATCGCAGTCCCTGCTTGTCGAAGACAATTAATCCACCTCTGCGAAGGTGGCTGTCCCGGCGTTTCTTCTTTCGTCCTCGCCGTGCTGGTATGGACAGGCCCCACAGTACCAGCATGTTTTTCAGGAGAGCTGCCGTTCTGCCCGACCTCTCGTGTTACTAACAAACGGGATAGTGGAATCAGAACGCAAGGTGTTTCTAATGTTCCGCAGAAAATATTGGTATGATTCGGCGTGATTCGGCGCGTGTTGTCGAGAGGCCGGGATCGCGTCGGACAGGATCGTCGAGTGGGGTGGCCAGACCTGATTTGTCTTTTGGGGTGGATCGGCCTTGGATGATGCGGACTGTCGCATGGCATGATCTGGGTTGTCATGGCCTGTCGTCTGGCGTGAGTTCGGCATGGATTGTCGTCTGGACGGGTTGGGGCACGGCCTGACCGGGCACGTCGTCTGGCGTGAGGTTCGGTACGGATTGTCGTCTGGATGGGTAAGGTTAGGCGTGTCGTCTGGAAATGAAGCGGGTCGACCTGGCACGGCAAGTCGTCTGGCGTGATGGGGTTGGGTTGGTCTTGCGGTACGGTGTGTTCAGGCGTGGATTGTCGCATGGTATGGCCCGACTTGGATTGTCGTCTGGTATGACCCGATCCGATCCGGTATGTCATGTGGTGTGGTCGGGTTCGGATAGGTAGGTCATGTGGTCAGGAACGAGCAGGTTAGGTCGGTCATGTGGTTAGGCCCGGTTAGGTGTGTCGATAATAAAAAGGCTCCCACCCCCGGAGAGAGGCCAGTCGAGAGTCCGGGAGCAGGAGCCGTGTGTCATGCGTCAAACGCACCCCTGAAGGAGGTCAGGGAATCGCGGCGATGGTCGTTACCTGAAAGGTTCCGCCACCCTGCGACCGATCCTTACCTAAGCCTATATCTTGTCCGTAGTCAAGGATTATTTTAAGCATGTCCTCGGGGTGGATCTTCTTCTTATCCTTAGTCTCCATGGGTTCATTCAGGGCCTTGACTGTAAAGGTCAAGTCAGCGTTCGCCACATAGTCCTGCTTCTTGATAGCCGTGCGCGGCCCCTGTCGAGTGGTAACGTGGATAGCGCCAACGAGTTGACCGTCAGGCTCGGTGACGTATGAACCGTCCCTCATAAGATAGATCTCAGGTTCCTCTACGAAGAACCGCTCCGCGACCCTCGCCTTGGCAGCGGTTAAGTTCAACCTCTTCTTCAGAATATTAGCACACTCTTTCATCATGGCCTTGGCCTGTCTGCCTTCGATATACAAGCCATGGTCGTCGTTCTTACGGAAGACTGTGTATCCCAACTCCGCCTCTTCATCTGCATCGACTGCGTCAGCATGATCTTCGGCGACGTCGCCGACATCCGGAGCTGCTTCAGGAAGAGACCTCTTAGCAAAGGCATAGATCGCATCGGGGTGCTTCGGGATGCCTCCGTAGATGCGGTCGTTCATTCTTAATGAGATGCGGAATCGCAGCCACTGCTCCGATAGCACATCTGCTGCGGTGATGGTGTTCTTAGCCATTTTGGACCCTCACGGTTAGTCTAATGTTCTTGGCGGGTATGCCCAGAGCGAGAGCACCCTTGATCACCTTCTCTGTGTCAGAGGTCTGCGTCCGGGACTTGATATGAGCACGGGTCTTGGTCAGGGGAGATGGCGCCTCCTTCTTATTTGCCTTCTCCACCTTGCGTTTGTCGGCCTTTCGACGCACCCCCTTGATGCGCCGTGGTCCTCCGTTGGACATGATCTCCTGTTCCAGCAGGAGCATATCGGCACCATCGAACCGGCTGTGGGCATAGCCTTCGAGCTTGGAAATGCCGTGCTTCTGGCACCAGTGCAGCACGGTGCCGGGACGCACATTGAAGTAGTTCGCCACCTGCTGGGTGTTGTAGGTAACCCCCTCTCTGAAGGAACTCGGTTTCGACCAGTTCTTCCGGAGAACTTTCAGCTCTCCGGCTCGGATCATAGCCTTGATCACATTCACATTGGACTTCGTGAAGTGGTATCGCTTGACGGGACTGCCGTCAACTGTGAGAGATTTACCGGGAACTTTACCGGACTGTAGCCACTGCCGCACGGCTTCCGGACTGACGCCTACTTCGTGGGCGGTTTCGCTAAGATTGAAACGCATGCTTCCCTCTCTTGGTTAGAACGGAAAAGGTTCATCCTCCTCCTCGGGATGCGCTAACTCGAAACTCTTCTCTGCGTCCGGGGGTTCGTCTGCCTCCTTTCTCTTCGCGTCAAAGTCGAGGCTCGGCTGGATGCCCTCCTTGTTGGCTTGGATAAACAGGGTTGCAGCCCCGGCCTGAATGGTGGTATCGCTCACATCAGCCATGATGTGCTTTCTGAGGGCCTTAGAAGCCTCTTCAACGCATTGATCATACAATGCGGCAACCTCGTATATGGTGCGGGAGGGGGCCTTGGAGGGGGCCGTGGAGCCGCCCGTATCCATTCCCTTGACAGACCCACTGGAATCGACCACTCGTCCACTGACGCCCACCCCCTGTAGGTCCACGGTGTTCCCTTCGGCATCCTTGATGACGAATCCGGCAGCGGAGGGGGGAGTGACTACCTTGACCGTGTAGTCTTTCTTGTTGCCCTGTCCGGTTTCGTAGAAGGTCACGTCTGCTTCCGCTCCCTGTCCCAGCCCGGCGCTCAGTATCTTGTTCATTAAGAAAGGAGAGCATCGTATAGAGCCTTTGATCTCCTCGTTACAGGGGATGGCGACGGGTCCGGTTTGCGGATCTGTCCACTCGGCTTCCACCGTGAAGGTGTAGCTTTCCCCATACTTTTCATGAACCCACCTTCGGCAGTCATTGAAGGGGAACTTCACCCGCATGGGGACGTTGGTCTGGAACTTAATCTGCCTGTACTCGGCCATTTGAAATGATCCTCCTTTTGGAGTGGTGTGATAACAAAGCTACCCACGATGGGTAGATTTGTCAAGACTCTATTGCACGGATGTAATCTTCAAGCTCTTTTATTCTGTGGATCAGCGTTACGATTTGTCCTTTCTGGCCTTCGAGTAGAGCTTCGCCTGCTATCGTCTGCCCTTTCCCTGTCTCCAGACCATGTTGGAATCCTCGATGGATTCCAACGGCGACACCGGAGAGGAAGGTGCAGCCCAACACAAAGACGATGATGAGTAAGAGTATGAATAGGCTGATGCTTTGGGGAGCTTCAACAATCATAATGTTCTCTCTTGACGGGTGCTTAACAGTATTGTTAATATAGGTATATGATAACCTGCAATCTCAGAAGCCTCATTGGACTTAAGGGGATTGGTTCACAGAACCGACTCTCCGAACGTACGGGTATTTCGGCCAAGCAGCTGTCCCGGTTGGCGAACAATAAGCAACAGCAGATCTCCTTTCATAATATAGAGCGGCTGTGTACTGTGTTGGAGTGCAGCCTCGACGAGCTGTTCACCATTAAGGGTGAGGGGTCGTCAGCGGCGCTCCCAACCCACTCTCAGTCGTCAACATCCGTCCCGTCTGTTGTCGGATCGAATGTATCTGACATGGATATGGGATGGTAAGAGGATAATGAATGTCCCCGGCCAAAGATTATGCTGACGATAAAGTTATTGTGCATGAGAATGGACCGCCGCTTCCCGGCGAGTTCGCGGAAACGCACTGGAAGCCACCGGAAGACATGAGCTTCGGCCAGTGGATGAGGGCCGGCACGATCCTCCGGACGCTGAATCGCAGTCTCATGTGGGCGCTCGGTGACTGGATCAACTTTGGCGAACGTAGATATGGGGAAAAATATTCCCAAGCTATTGACGCTACTGACTATGACTATGATACCTGCTACCGTGCGTCCATGGTGGCAAAGATTTTTTCGCCGGACCAGCGACGGGCTGCTCTATCATGGGGCCATCACCGTGAGGTGACGGACATTGCTGAGCCGTCGGAGCGGAGCCAAGTGCTGAGCCATGCCGAAGGCGAGGGCCTGTCAGTGCACGGCCTCCGCCAGTATCGACGGCAACAGAAGGGCCGAAGCGGCCTGTCTGTAGAGGCAAGCGATCTTCTCAGGAAAGCGTCGAAGGAAGCGGGTCGCCTTGTCGAACGAGGGCGGGACAACGTGTGGCTGGACCATGTCCATGTTGGAGAGGGGACGCTACGTGTCTCCGTTGCTTATGAGGCAGATGTTTCATCAGTCTGAAACTGTTCTGTCGCCCCTCATCACTTCGCCGGCCTCCCAGCTCTTGAGTATCTCATAGATCCTGCTTCGGGATACCTTATGCTCGGAGACAATTTCATTGACCGACCGTCCCAATGTAATGCGCTCATGCACGATTTGGGACTTCTCATACGGAGAGATCTTGCACTGTTCTGAAGAGTTGACCCCATCCTGTTTTACCCACCGCCTTCCTCTTTTTTCCTGACGCACACACTTCGGCGGGATCACCTCCTTCCATGTCTTCCCGGTGACGATGTTGTGCACGCTGCTCTTGGCGATCTGGAAATGTTCGGCGAGAGCATCCATGGTAGGGAAGCGAGAGCATCCCTCTACTATTATCAACCCGTCGTAAGCAAGCCGCAGCTGCCGTGCTGTTTTAGCGTCCATTTAAGTTATTCCTCCTCCTCCTAATGCGAACATGGCGATACGTGCCTTGTTCTCGGATGTGGGATTGAGCAGTATGGGCATGATATTCTGCCCGACCCAAGCCTCCCTCCGCTTGGCAGCCATGAAAGGTTGGGAGTCGAAGTCCTTAACGTGGACCTGAAGGACCGACATTGCGTATGAAGTCATCCATAGTTCTGTGAAAAAGTCCTGCTTATCGGGATTCCCATTCCTCGTAAAACAGATGCCGGTTGGTGCAAACCTGATGCCCGCAAGGTTGCACAGGTCATCATGCACCTCGACTACGCTTCGCGGCTCCAGCTCATCGACGTAATCCTTTCTTCGGCCGTCTCGCAATGACAGGTGCGTGAATGAGGACGTCTTTTTTGCTGTGGTTCTGAGATACTCCGACACGAAGTTGGCGAGTGTGCAAAGCTCATGGTATAGCCTCCGGTCACGGCCTTTGCTGTCGGAAACAGCATAGTATCGGTTTGGACCACCCTCGGTGCCGCACTTTAATAGGGATACTTGGTTGTACAGTTTCCTATCGAGGACAGCGAGTCCGGCATGGCCGTGATAGGAACCAACTCTCTTGAGTCCCAGATCTCCCAGATCTCTAATGCGTTTCCATAACTGATGCCACCTCCCTCGTTCGTGCCGCTTTAATCCAGCCGATGACACCTCTTGATGGCAGACGGGACACGGCTGGCGGGGCGATGCCTCCCTTTTTGGCACACTGGCCTCCTCTCGTGGGGTAATGTTTACTGCAAGTCCTCCTTGTCGATCCTGATTGTCTTCAACCATGACGGCGGGGTATTCGACCGATGCCCGTCATCTACCAGACAGACAATGCCATGATACTTACCGGGGTTTGCCTCTGGATACGGCGTGATACCATCGGTTACACAGATCACAATGTCAGGCTGCGGCTTCATCTGTGCAGCGTAGTGGTAGCCTAACCCCATGTCTGTCCCGCCTCCACCTTTAAGCTGAATATGGCTGGGCTTAAAGGCACGTCCGGGGTTGTGAACTTCCGCATCCACGCAGATGATCTGCGCTCCCGTGTGTCCCATGTGCGACAGGATGCCGCCGACCTCGCTCATTGCGTTATTCAGAAGTCCTCTCATTGAGCCTGACGTGTCTATGATTACGGCCACCTCTGGGACAGGGGTGTGCATGCCGGGCATGACCACATCGGGCAAGGCAGACTGTCTTCGACCGATCTTCTTATAGGTATAATCGAACTTGCCTGTAACATAAGCGGACGCATTGCGGATCTGAGCAGATAGCTCTCGCCTCCAGTTGACCTTGGGATTGCTGATCTGATCGGCCAGCAACTCCATGTGTCGCGGTACAGTGCCGCGAGTCTTCGCAGCCTGACGAATATCTTCTGCCGTCTTCTCACGGATCAGATCTCCTCGTGCTTCGGTGATGCCGGGGTTGACCTCCTTGCCATTGGCATCCGTAGTGGGAGCACCTTGTTCCCATGGTTTGTTGTCAGCTCCATCGCTACAGGAACCGGTTCCCTGATCCTCTTTAACGCTCTCGCCATTGGGTGCCACCTCGGGGCCAAAGCCGCCTCCCGGCTCATCTCGATCGCCACCACCTCCGGGTGCGCCACCTCCGGGTGGGGGTGGCACAACCTCAACTTCCTCGATCAGCCGTCTGTAGTAATACTCAGCCAGCTCATCTTCAGGGAGGTTGAACCGGCGTGGATGGCAGTAGTTATTCCAGCCGTCGAGCACGTCCAGCCCCTCTCTCATGAGATCGTCATTGATCTCACAGTCCACAGCCATGTTCCAGATCGTGCGCTCGGGATCAAGAGCCATGGCCCGCTTGAAGTGGACACGAAGCAGGTGGAGCACCTCGTGGTATATCACGGTACTTGTTTGTTCCACGCTCCAGTTCTTCAGGTGTTCCATATTGAAATACAGCCGCCAGTATTTATCGACAGCCATTGGTGCCGGCAGCGTAGGTGCTTCTACCGGGATCATAGCCCATATCGCAGCGGACAGGTATGATCTATCTCGGCAGAGCCGCAACCTCGCTGCCGCCACATCGTCAGACATTCCCATGATCTGCTCCTTTCTTCAGGGTTCAGCGCAAAGCGTCAATGTAGATCAACACTCATCGTAGATCCTCACTCCTTTACGCCCCAATCGGGCCGATGTGAGAGGACGGTCAGCCATAGACGGCTCCTCCTCGGCATCTTCGTCATCTGCTCCTTCTTCAGGGTCAGCAAATCGTCGTAGACGTTGAGCTTCCCCCCAGCTGATTACGCACTCCTTGGCTTCGCTCAAGGTCAGTTCTGGATGCGCCACTACCAGCCACCCAGCCACGTTTGCTGTGTGGTGCATATTGGCCATCCCTGACTCGCGGATCTTCTCAATGGCGCGGAAATATTTCTCTATCATCTCTCCTCCCTTCTCTAATTTTGTTGTGGTGGTGTAGCTGTCTCAGCTTCGCCTCGGCGCGGACGCGCGCTTTCGTCGCGTGGCGGTTTCGGAAATCGGGGTCCGCCTCGGCCATACTGTCAGAGTCTACAAATGCGGTTGACATAGCGTCGTACTCTTTCTCGGTGAACTCGGCGACGCCATTTTCCAGAGCTGCATTCGCGGCCTTCGCGGCCTTCGCGGCCCGCCAAGGCCAGTCAGGATATGCGTCACGTAAGGCGAGCTGAATCGCCTTTTTCTGTGTGTCGGTGAGTCGGTACCAAGGCATGGCGTTTCTCCAATCTGTTGGCGTTTCGGCGTGTGGTTTTGGTTTGTTGTAGGCCGTAGGGTATTATGGGACCAGTGTCGTCGGTGGTGTAGATGACCCAGTTGCTGAATTCCCTCATCCGGGCGTCGGTCATCTCTCCGCAGATGAGCCGAAGCATCGGCACGGTCAGGCCGAGATCTTCGAGGTGCCGGATCGCTACGAGGCGCACCACATCGAGCCGGGACCACAGCCTTCGTGAGCCGTGGCCCTTCGACTGCTGGACGGAGGGTTTCACGAGGCCCCGGTTCACATACGCGATGGTCTTGTTAACCGTCCGCCCGATGATCTCAGCGATCTCCGGGGTGGTGAAAGTGCTCTTGCTGCTGTCTCTCATCCTTTCGTCCAGCCAGTCATGGAAGTTTGCCATGGAGAGCCTGACGTGTGCGACCTCACAGTGTTCCGGATAATCCGAAGCGAAGAAGTCGATGACCAAGCGGCAGTCCTTGCCTTGGATCGAATGAAATCGGCGAATGTGTCGACGCGGGTCATCTATAAAGGTGGACAAGTCTACCACATTATTTGCTCCTTGTTAATAAATCAGGTTCAGTTTTTGAACCCTGTGATCTGAGCTTTGTCGAGCACATCAATGAACGGTTCCAACTCTTTCTCCGGCAGGTACATTTCTGTGCTGAACTTATCGGCGAGAGTGCGAACAGCTCCTGCGGCTACGTCTGCGTATCCTTTCTCTGCCGCTATTGCCATGATCTCCCATGCTGCTTTCCAGTTATGGTCAGTCATATCTGCGACCGTTGCCGCAGCCACTCCAGCCAGCACTGCGAACTGCTGGTCACCTCTCGGCGGCACCTCAAACTTCGATGGATTCTGTAGCAACCACTGAGGATCTGGCAGGTCGAGGTTCTCGACGTAGGACACATACTCATTAGCCGCTCCCGTACCTACGCATCCTCTCGCCAGCTCGATCCGTGATTCATCGGAGCCACGGTATGCCCTGTGAGCAGCCATCATATTGCAGAGCATGTCCCAAGTTCGATGGGATGGCCACGCCTTGCCAGCCTCGGCCTCTGTCTTCGGCAGGACGTGGAGCATGTCCGGCCTTGACCGAATGAAGGCAGCGCCCAATGCCCGTTGCTCCGGGACCTGATTCTTCCAGTCATCGGGAAGGATTCGGATCGTCGGATCAGGGAAGCCGCTGAGCATCCCGGAAACCCACTGGTTGGCGTTCACCTCTACGTCGAAGTGCCAGAACCGATTCGCCATAGGCGGGGCTAACTCAAAGCCACCCGCTGCCTGTTCCGGCGGGTTGGCAGCAGCTATGACGCGTGTTGTTTTAGGCAGGGGCAACTCGCCGACTACCAAGTCATGTACCACCCGCAGCAGACCAGCTTGACAGGCAGGAGGGGCAGTGGTCAGCTCGTCAAAGAACAGGATGCCGCGTGGACTGTTAACCAGATTCAGTGCCCACTGCGGAGGTGCCAACCTCACGCCTCCATCATTCAGGAAGGGCAGGCCACTGAAGTCTGACGGATCGCGGATGGAAGCGATCACTGTCTCCAGCCAGTGCTTGATTGCCGTCGCCATTGCCTCGATATGGCGCGTCTTGCCGATGCCCGGCAGTCCCCACCAGAGCGATGGGTGACCCGTCTGCAAGGCAATGTAGGCAGATTCTTTCATTGTTCCCTCTCTCCTCTCGATGTAAGTCTGGCAAGTCGGCGGCAGCGCCGACGATACTGCCTTTTGACCCGGCGTCTATCGCCAGCCCGGTTACTATGGAACCTCCTTCCGTATGCGTTGGCGGTTAGGTAGTCAACTTCATCACCATCAATCAGTGGAACTGGTTCGTGCATGACTTGTTCCCGGCGACGTCGCCATATTGAGTGGATAACTTATGATTGTGCTCGGCGCACCTCGGTATGCACCGTGAGCCTTGATCGTGAACCGCAACTTATAGTGCGCCCCCTCTTTGAACTTCTCTTGCACCCCGAAGTATGCCAGTGGATTGCCGCTCTCTGTCCTGAACTTGTGGCAAACATAATCGTTACGTGTCCGGAAGACGCCGACACATTCTACTTCCATTTGCAGCCGCTGACCAACAACGCCTACGTGCTCCGGCGTGGGGGAGATTCGCTGTGCAAGGTGCCGATCATATGCCGCTACGCTGGACTTAACGAGACGGAGCAGCCGGCCTTCTATGTAGTTGTGACCGAAGGCGACTACCAGATTGTGGAAGTAGTCGTTCAGGTGGACATCGGGCAGCTTTGACATGCCCGACACCCATTCTTTAATCTTCTGTGCCTTCTGTCGCCCCTCATCACTGGGTTCAAAGTTCTTAAGTTCGCTTTCGTGTACCCAATACGGCGGGTGGCTTGAAGTATTGTGCCCTATTTTATGAGGGGAACCACAGTAGAGGGACAGCACATGATCCAGCTCATGAACCATAGGCACGTTAGCGAAGTCTACCTCTGCGTTCTCCTGTGCCTTAGCATACTGTCGTATGTCGCAGAGAACATTAGTAAACTTAGCGAGGGCGTCCCCTCCGGGCACGAAGTCTTCCATGCATGTCGATCCAACGCGCAGGTATTGGTCATAGCCTTTGAGCCGTGACCAATGCTGCAGAAATTCTTTATCGCCATACGGCGTCTGCCGCCGTAGGACATACGTCACCAAGCGATTGCGAGTCAGGTTACAGTGGTCACAGGATCTGGCCCGTTGCGGATCTCTATACTGAGCTGGCACTTCCTCGTCGCCGTTCACATGGAAGACCAGCACCTCATCTTCGTTAATCATATCCACATTTTCCCCGTCGCTACGGGATCTGCCTTCACTCTCTTGGCGCAGAACTTCCAGCTTGCCGATGATCTTCCACCCGTTGACCGTCGGCACCTCTCCCCTGACCTCGATCTCATGGTATAGGACAGGCTGCTTCGTTCCGGCCAGAGCGTTCATGATCTGCTTATAGTCCTGACCGTGATCGACCAGCTCGATCTTGCCTACCCCTAATTTCGCAGCTGTTTTGTTCAGCTTGTCCACCCTCTTCTGGAGAGGGGCAACTCTGGCTGCTGGTATTCTATAGTTCAAAATCTTCCTCCTCCGCGAGATCGATTAAGAGATTGCCTTCGAAGGAGGTATGAGGTAGCGAATAATCGGCTGCCGCTTGTTCTCGATTGATGGGACAGTGTACATACGAGATGGGACATCTCCACACTTTCCCCGGTGCCGCGTCCTCGGGGTCGCGCCGGAACTCGGCTGAGCTCTCTGGCTGCTGGTGGCCACTGCCACCTGCCCAAGGGCGATACTGGTATTCAAGTGCCTCCTTGGCGACGTTGGCGATCTCTCGGATGAGCTGATGCAACTCCATCTCGTGCTGCGTCAGCAGATCGCTGTTCGGCCCAGATCGCTGGGGCATCTTCGATGTCAGGATATGCCGCAGCGCTTCCTTGGCGTTCATGGTGCTTCTCCGTTCTTCAGGTTCAAGTCCTCCAACGCGAGGTCGCGCAAGTGATCCCGTTCTTTATCGGACAGCCAATCGGCTTCGCCGCCGTCCTCATCCAGCACCTTCAGGACTTCGAAGTTGTTGCCCTCATCGACTTCAAGGGAAAATTCCATATCCCACTCGGAGTCAACATACACGTCAGATCCGACGTGCTTCACTTGGCCGATAATCGTCATCGGATAGGGGCCGTGGGTGGTGGTTCCTTCTGCGATTGCTGCCATCTCGGCTCCTCTCAGTTACTGGTTGCTTGGCTCGTTAGGGTAACCTCGGACGCGCCAATGTCGGTCATGATCTCCTTCCTTCATCACTTTCCGGCGAGTGCCTTAATCCATCCGATGGTACCGCTGTCCTTCACTGCCCGCAGCACATCTTTTACATCGCTCAATACCTGCATACAGGCAGCGATTGGCGACAAGTTCTCTTGCTGTGCGTAGTGGGTGATGTATTCGTAGCTGTTGCGGAGTGTGTCTTCTCTCCCCTGAGATAAGCACAGCGCAGCACCTGCCAGCTCTGCTACGATCTCTTGGCGGGGATCTTGTCCACCCTTCAGCTCTACCTTACGTGCTGTCAGCACCTTCTTATGTGCAGCGTGGGCTAACTCATGGAACCATGTTATTTCCTCATGGGTGGCGAGGTTGATCGTGTCGGTGGCAGGATTGAAGCTGCCGTACTTCTGTCCATTGAACCACTCAAAGTTCACCGACACACCCAATCCCTTGGCTGCTTCCAGCAGGGGCAAGCGAACGACAGGAGGTTCGACCTTTGCCGGAATCTCTCCATCTCCCGTTGTGTTCTCGGCTGCCCACACCTTGACTTGATTGAATCCAATGAGAAACCCACCAGTGGTGGCAATCCTCTGACCTCCGCACTTCAGGCACTTGTTCGCCTTGGCCTTTCTGTCCCACTGAACTTTACCGCCACACCCTTCGTGCTTCTTGCCGGATATGGCTGGGACATAGATCGAAAAGCTCTTGCCCGGCTCACACTTTCGGTTCAGCTTTTCCCATTGCCTCGGACCACGAGCATGCTCGGTGCCGTAGAATAGCATGACCATCCGGTTATGTATCGACCACTTGTCGCAAGGCCAACTGTTTCCGTCCGGCTCACGTAGCTCGGCCAATTCTACTACCTTCGGTAGCGTTTCCGGATCTCTAAACCGGGCGAGAACTGCATCGGTGACGAGATCCTGATACTGATCTTTCTTGACTAATGGCACTTGGCCCTCTCTTTTCTCCGGCGATATCACCGGCCTCCCTGTGAACATTCGGCGAGATCGCCGAATGATAGTCAAAACCTATTTTGTTGTGTAAACAGCGGTCAAGTCATCTTGTGTGACTCGGAGTGCCTGTTTCAGATCGTCGATCTCCCAATTGAGACGTCTCTTTTCGGACATCGAGATCGAGAAGGTGTCGATCTCCTCCCGCAAGGAATATATCTTATCAAGGCAGAGCCTCAACTCTGCATCTCGCCGGAACTTCTTTTGTGCTTGGTCTGCGTCCGACATAAAGCCCCTTTCTGCTTACAGGTTGTCAGTTACAATTAGGCGACGTCGCCTAAGCTGCTTCAAGTGAAGGAGCCACTGATCGCTGAGTCAGCTTTGTGTACTCCGTGAGGATAGATGGGATCGTCTTCGTATGTGAAGTCCCCATAGTATACCAGCTCAACCCCAAGTAGCCTCAGTCCGTCTGCGTTCTCTCGGTTCACAGTCTTCTTCTGTGTCAGTTTTTCGATGGCTTCCCGAAGGTGTTCGTCCACTATATAAGCCCTCGTCTCTCCATAAGTGGAGCGAAGCGTATAACGAACCTCAAGCATGTTGGTCATCCCTTCTTAGAAATCCGAAAGTGCCGCCGTGGTTCACCATCGGCTGGTTCAATGTAGAGTATCGTTATCGGATCTTTGACCTCTTCCCGGCTAAAAAACTCAGCCTCCGGTACCTCCTCCTCAAGCAGATCGCCGAAGTAATCTATTTCTTGGTCCGCTTTCCCGTGTGCATCGTCCAAGTCGTCGGCTGTGACACGGATACTTCCCATCGCTACCCACTTAAAGTGCACATCATACTCGGCCATCAGCGATTCCTTTCGGTTAAGCTGTCTCTCATGGGTTCGCCTCCTCGATCTGGAGAAAAAGGTCGATCTTCTCGTCCTCAATTGGGCAACTGCATTCGGTGTTACGGTACTGGGGGCAACTGAAGGACACCGCGCTGGGCGCGTCGATCATCGCAGCCA
>Ga0114905_1000357_pt1 | contig 30182 bp, 35 predicted proteins | sample MalvireepMed_b05_FD_83499 | JGI IMG/M metagenome (GOLD analysis project Ga0114905, IMG submission 83499) | Marine viral communities from the Global Malaspina Expedition - Malaspina viral metaG DeepMed_b05 | ecosystem: Environmental > Aquatic > Marine > Oceanic | place: Mediterranean Sea...
CCAGCGCCAGAAGGCCACCGACACCGGCCCTTCGGGCGACAGTTCCACCAGCCGTTTTTCCGGATGCGGAAAGATCATCGCCGACGGCGAGGTCAGCTCGGGCATCGGCGGGATCATGTCGGGTCCGATGCCCACCGCCTCGACCCGGATGATGCGCAGCACGCCCTCGCCCGGGGTCAGCTGGTCCGGCGCGTTCGACCAGGAATCCGTCACCTCGAGCTGGCGCACAGGGAACCACCAGCCGTCGGTCGCGGGGGCGGGATTGACCTTTACCGTGATCGGCTCGGATTTCAGGTCGTGCAGGAACCAGTCGTCGCCTTCGTCGGTCAGGTGCAGGTGGTGGGTAAAGGATCCGATGGTCAGTTCCCCGGCCTTGTCCGGATAAAGCGCCATGCGGCGTTTGAAGTTCTTCACCTTCTTGCCGTTCTCGGTGGTGTCGTACCACTGGTCGTTGCCCAGCTGCATCCAGTTGAAATCCGACAGGTCCGGCTGTTCGAGTTTTTCCAGCGTGATGTGACGACGGTATTTGCCGTGGATGGTGATCAGCACCATTTCCTGCTCGAACGGCACGACATCGGCATTGGCCACGGTGACCGTCAGGTTCAGCTCGCCCGGAAAGACCTCCGTCGTCTGGGCCTGCGCAAGTCCGGCGAGCAGCGTCAAGGCCAGAGAGAAAAGCCATCTCATCGCGGGTCCTCCGGGTCGGGCGGCAGAAGGCCGAGGTCGCGCCGGCGTTTGAATTCGTGGCTGATGCGCGCGGCAAGGTAGTCGCCCGGCACATCGGACAGCGTCGCGAGCCAGCGGTCATTGGCCACCATGAACTTGTCATCGAAGACCTTGCGCACCCCGAGACGGCCACGGCTGGCGAGCTCGGGCAGACCGACCAGCGCCCCGGCATTCGTGGTTTCGGCTCCGCTGCCCGCGGCGCGGGCACTGCCCACCGCCTCCGGCGCCAGCATCTCGGGTCCGTCGTCGTCCTTGTCGGCGGACCACTTGATCGGCGTTTCGGGGTCGAGCGCGAGGCCCGCATAATAGACCGACAGCAGGTCGAAATTCGCGGAGGCGTCGCTGTCGCCGGTCAGTCGCGCGGCATCGTAGGCTTCGAGCGCGGCGGCGTAGTCGCGCTGCATTACCCGCGCGTTGCCGAGGTTCAGCAGCGCGCCTGCGTCGCGGAACGATGCCTCGGCCCCGGCGAAATTTCCCGCGCGGTACTGCGCCGCGCCGCGCCAGCCCGGATCGGTCAGCACCTCAGCTGCAAGCCCCGGCGCGCCCGCCGCCAGCAGCACCCGGCCCAGCGGCGCGGTGCCGCCCAGAAGCGCGGACAGCCCGCCCGCCACGATCGCGGCCAACAGAAGCCAGCGCATCCTCATGCCGTGCCACCTTTCCGGCGGAAAAGCAGCAGCACCGGCAACAGCGCCAACGCCAACAGCCAGCGGCCGTAATCGGCCCAGAAGAGCAACGGGTAGTCCTGCCGCTCGAGCCGTTCGCGGCCCGAGGTTTGCAGGTACGTCGCCAACGCGTCGGTCTGGTTCAAGTCGAAGACCTGCCCGCCGCCGGTCTGCGCCAGCACCTGCAGGTCCGCGCCGGGGGTCGGCGCCACGACCGACAGCCGCGCGCCCTGCCCCGCGATCCGCGCCGCCTGCTCCAGCGCCGCGGGACCGGTGCCGCCGCCATCGCTCAGCAGGATCACGTCTCCGGCAAGGATCTCGGCCTCCTGCAGCATTCGCGCGGCCAGCTCCAGCCCGCGCTCGGGACGGCTGCCGGGGTTGGGCACGGTGCCTCCGTCGATCAGCGCGAAGGTCAGGCCAAGCTGCCGGGTGTCGCCGGTCATGTCGGTGGCCACGTAGGCGTCGCCGCCGTAGACGATCAGCCCCGCGGGCCGCGACCCCAGCGCCGCGATGCCGAACCGGCCCATGGTCTGCAGGGCAGGCCAGCGGTCCGACTCGACCACCGAGGGCGAGGCGTCGAGCACGAAGACCACGCCGTCGAGGTTGCGGAACGCCGCCGCGTCGCGCCGCTCGATTGCCGGACCCGCCAGCGCCAGCACGATGATCGCCGCCGCCGACAAAGCCACGAGGCCGCGCCGAGTGGCGCTACGCTCATCGACGCGCCCCAAGGCCCGCAACCCCTGCATCAAGGCCGGATCGACGACGCGATCCCAGTCGCCCAGCCCGGCGCGGCGCCGCCTGAGAAAAAATCCCAGAACCACCAGGGCCGGGATCAGCGCCAGCCACAGCGGCCGGAGGAGTGACAGGTCGTCCCAGTTCATTCCTCCCTCCACGCCAGTGCCAGGCACAACAGCGCCGCAAGTGCCGCGGGCCAGACCCAGAATTCGCGGAAGACCTCTGCCGCCAGCCCGTCGCTGTCGGTCGCCTCCAACCGGTCGAGTTCCGCTGCGACCGCCTCCAGGTCCTCGAGCGTGCGCACCCGGAAGCTGGTGCCGCCGCTCAGTTCCGAGATCGCGCGCAGGGTGGCGGCGTCGACCACGCCATTTTCCCCCGGCGCGGAGTCGGTCAGGTCCTTCGGCCCCAGCGCGATCGTATGCACCCGCACGCCCATGTCGCGCGCCAGCCCCGCGACGCCGCGCGGGTTCGTGGCGCCGGCGTTGTTGATGCCGTCGGACAGCAGGATCACCACCTTGCTCGCCGCTTCGCTGCCGTCCAGCCGCTTCAGCGCCAGACCCAGCGCGTCCGAAATGTTGGTGGCGCGGCCCGAAATACCGATCACCGCTTCCTCGATCCGGCGGGCGATGGCCTCGGTGTCATAGGAAAACGGCGCGGCGTAGTAGGCCTCGGACCCGAAGACGATCAGCGCCACGCGGTCGCCTGCGCGGCGGCGGGCAAAGGCGGCGCCGGCGCGCTGCACCGCCTCCATCCGGGTGATCGGTGCGCCGTCGAGAAAGAAGTCGTCGCGCACCATCGACCCCGACAGGTCCAGCGCGATGGCCAGGTCGCGGCCCGAGACCTTGAGCGCCGGGATCGGTTCGAGCTGGCGCGGACCCGACAGGGCCACCACCAGCAGCACCCATACCGCCCAGGGCAAGAGCCTCCGCCGCCAGGCCGGACCCGCAGCCTGCCCCGCCCCAGCGAGGATGCCCGCGCCGATGCGGTCCGGCACCACCAGCGCCGCCCCTTGCCCCGCCTGCGGCGGCAAGAGCCGCATCGCGAGCCACGGAAGCGGCAAGAGCAGCAGGGCCAGCGGGGCGGCGAGGTCAAGCATGGCGCGCCACCTCGGCTCGCAGCGTGTCGAGGTCCGGCACTCCGCCGGGACGGTAAAGGTCCCTAGAAACCTGCGCATAGCGCTCGGGCGCCTGCGTCTTGAGGCGGCGCAAGAGCGCCAGCCGTTCGTCGCCGGGCGGGACCGCGGGCGCGGCGCGGCGCGGGACCTTGGCGAAACTCAGCGCGCGCACTGCAAGGCCAAGAACCGCGGCGATCAAGAGACCGATAGCGGCGGCGGCCAGCAGTTCGGCCGGTAACCCGCCCGCCGCATGCTCCGGCAGGCGGATGTCGCGCAGACCGGCGATCAGGGCCTCTTCGGTCAGGGCGCGGTCGGCCATTGCTCAGGGCTCCCGGTCCGCCGGGAACGCTGCCTGCACCAGTCGCGCGGTGTCTGCCGGCGGCGCGCCCGCGTCCAGCGCCAGCACCGGGAACCCGGCAAGATCGCGGTCCGGCGGCGCATCGGGTCCCGTGCGCGCGTCGATACGGACCTGCGTGCGCCCCCCGTCACTCACGCGGATCGGGTAACTGCCCGGCGGCAAGTTGGCGGCCAGATCGTCGCGGATCATCAAGAGCCGCGGGGTTCGGCGCTGCGCCAGTTCACCGAGCTCCTGCGCAAAGCCGCTGCCCGGCGCGTCGAACCCCGAGGCGATCACCAGTTCCGCCCCCGCAGGCGCGACGCGCGCCAGCCGCGCCAGCCCGGCGTCGAGCGGCGGGTCGGCGCGTTCCCCGGCCAGCGCCAGCTGAAGCGCGGCGTCATGCGCGCGCACCAGCCCGCCGATCACGCCCAGCATCCCGCGCGCCCGGCCCCGGACCGGCACCGCGACCGGCGCACCGGCGCCAAGCGCCAGCAGCCCGACGCGGCCCCCGTCCTCGATCACCCGCCAGCCGACCATCGCCAGCGCCTCGGCGGCGGCGACCGACCGGAAGGCGCGGCGCGTGCCCCAAAGCATCGACGGACGGAAATCGGCGACCAGCAGGGTGACGCGGTCGCGTTCCTCCTGGAAGCGGCGCACATGCAGCTTGCCGGTGCGCGCGGTGCTGCCGCGATCGAGGTGTCGGATGTCGTCGCCATCGACATATTCGCGCACGTCGGCGACCTCCTGGCCATGGCCACGGCGCTTGGTGACGAAGCCGCCGGGGAGCGCCGACAGCACCGCCGGGTCCGCCCGCTGCCCCACCAGGCCGCGCAACGCGATCAGCGCCTCGGCCCGCAGGGCAATGCCCGGAGCGTCGAGCGCCGCGGTCACAGCGCCTCTACCTGGTCCAGAACATCGGCGATCAGCAGCCGCGCCGTGCGGCCCTCGGCCACCGCACGCCAGGTCATGACGATCCGGTGCGCCAGCGCGTCCGGGGCGACGTCCGCCACGTCCTCCGGCAGGGCATAGTCGCGGCCGTGCAGGTAGGCGCGCGCCTTGGCCGCCGCGGCCAGCGCCAGCGATCCGCGCGGGCTGACCGGGTGGTCGATGTCGTTCGAAAAGGGCGCGGCGCGCGTCGCGGTGACCAGCCGCACGATATAGTCGCGCAGCGGATCCGACAGGTGCACCGCCATCGCCGTCTTGCGCGCCGCGCGCACGTCCGCCAGCGCCAGCCGGGCGGGGGCGGCGGGCAGGGCCTGACCCTCGGCTTCGACCAGATCGAGAATCCGCCGTTCGGTCGTCGCGTCGGGCAGGCCCAGCACCACGTGCAGAAGAAAGCGGTCGAGCTGCGCCTCGGGCAGGGGAAAGGTGCCGTCATGTTCGATCGGGTTCTGCGTCGCCACCACGAGAAACGGATCGGGCAGTGCCATCGTCTCGCGGCCCGAGGTCACCTGCCCCTCTGCCATGGCCTCGAGCAGCGCCGACTGCACCTTGGGCGGAGCGCGGTTGATCTCGTCCACCAGCACGAGGTTGTGAAAGACCGGGCCCGGCACGAATTCGAAATCGCCGGTCTGCGGGCGGAAGACCGGGGTGCCGGTGAGATCCGCGGGCATGAGATCGGGGGTGCACTGGATGCGGGCGAAACCGCCGTCCATCGCCGCCGCCAACCGTTTGACGGCGCGGGTCTTGGCCAGGCCCGGCGCCCCCTCGATCAGCAGGTGACCGCCCGCCAGTACCCCGATCAGCAGGCGTTCGACAAGTGTCTCGTGACCGATCAGCCCGTCGGACAGATGCGCGCCTAGCGCGGAAAGACCGCTAAGAGCGGTGTCGGTCGTGGCGTCCATATGTCCTCCCTCCGAAGCGCTTTCCGGCCCCGTTTCGAAAAGCCTACTGCAGGAAACCGGCGCGTCAAACATGGCGCAAGGTATCAGTCGGACTGCGCCTCGAGCAGCCGGCCGCAGCCGGGGTCGATGAGGGTCGCAAAGCGTGGATCCGCCAGGGTCGCCGCGGTCAGGCTCTCGAGGTCGTCGTACTGCGCGTCGATATAGGCAAGGAAAGCGTCGGAGTTGGTCCGTTCCACCGGCGCCCGGGCCACGGCGTGCAGCATGAAAAGATCGAACTGGCACAACCCGCTGGGATTGGAGCGCAGGAGATGCCGCATGAAGGGTTCGGAATCCCACGGCAGGCGGCGCAGGTCATAGGGCAGCTCCTGCAGCTTGGACGTGAAGGCGCCGTAAGCGTCGAAATGCAGGATATCCATGCCGAAGGTGAAGGTCTGAAACAGTTCTTCGATCAGGATCGACCGGTAGAAGGCCTGTTCCAGCGGCGTGAGATCGACGTGGTCCGCCTGCTTGACCATCACGTGGGTTCCGGCACCCAGCCTGCCAAAGAAGGTCTGCGCCATCGCCGGAGAGGCAGCGCGGTAGACGCGGTCGGGGGGCAGGCCAAGCTGATAGGATTCGCTGAGCCAGAATAGGTCGTCGGTCAGCGCGCTGTTGGGCGGACGCCCCGAATAGAGCCGCACGACCACGGTGCGCCCCGCCCCGCACAGCCGCGCCGTCGGTCCGGCGTAGCGCATCGGCACCGACTTGCCGTGCACCGATGCCAGCAATGCGCGAAACTGGTCCAGAACCTCCTGCGTCTCCGGATGCGGCCGTTCGCCAACGAGGCAGATGGAGGCCCCAGCGAGGAACCGGCCGTTGATCCGCACCGGGATCGACATGTCGCGACCGATCATCGTCGTGCGCAACTGGTAGACCCAGCCCTTTTTCGCCAGCGCCAGGACTTCGGCCCGTCCGGCGGCGGCGGGGGATGCCAGGATGCAGGTGCTGAGCAGTACCAGGAAAAGCCTGAAAAGCGATGTCATGTCGTTCCTCACGTGGCGTTGCGCAAAAGGTAGCGCGGGCCTGCGGGAATTTCCAAAAAACGTCTGCGTGACCGTCGCGCCTGCGCATTGCGCTGATCGTGGTCGCGCAGCGTGTCGGTCAGAGAATAAAATGGAGTTGGGGCGGGAGAGCGCCGGGCATCGCCCGAACGTCGGAAAACGATTACGCGACCGGACCTCCCTGTAAAGGGCCGCGTAATCGGGTCAGGCGTCGCGTTCGGCGGTCTGCACCTGCTGGCACTTCCAGCGGCTGATGGTCCAGTTGGGATGGGTCGCGACCCACTTGGCAAGCTCGGGCTGGGCACCCATGGCGCAGGTCATCGGAGTGATGTCAGTGTAAAGGAGGCTACGCTCCCGGCAGGTGTCCGGCGCTGTGCTGAGGCAGGCCACGAAAAGCAGTTCGATCATGTTTCCCTCGCGTAAACTGATGCTTTAGTCGTAATCCAGAAACTATCTGACAAAGGGTAAAGGTTCCCGAAATACGGCGCGCGCAGAATGCTGCGGCGCAGAAAAATCAAAAAATGCGCGCAATTTTACGGCAACTGCTTAAGAATTGACCGCGCCTTCAACTGGATCTCACGGAAAGGCTGCATGCTCCGCCCTGCCCCGTCCCTCAAGATCAAGCTCGGTCTCGGCGCCTTCGTGCTGGCGCTCGCGGCGCTGGTCACGGCGGGCGTGCTGGTTCTGGCGATGCAGCGCGTGTCGGACCGGATCGAGGCGTCGCTGGCGGCCGAGGCGCGGATCGAGCGCTATTCCGTGCTGTCGACCCAAATCTCGACCTTCATCGTCATCGCGGCGGAGTCGATCCAGTCAGGCATCCCGATGGAGCAAAGGACCCAGCGCCTGGACAGCGTCGCGGCCAATGTCACCCGCACCTTCGCGCGCCTGCGTCGCGATCTCGAAGAGGCCGTGGCCGAGGCGCAGCGGCTGGGCATCGACGAACAGTCGCGCCGCGCCACACAGAGCATCGGCATCGCCCGGATGGAGGCGCTGTTCGTGTCGACCCGCGACGCGATGCTGACGTCCGGAACCGACCGCGAGCGGTTGCAGGGCTTTATCGACACCTTCGCCATGGGCTTCGATCCGCTCCTGAACGGGGTCATCACCGACGAGGTCCGCGCCCGCAATGCCATCCTCGCGGGGATCGACGACCTGCGCCGGGCCCTGAACCTGACCGCTCTGGGCGTCGCTGCGGCAACGGTTCTGCTGATGGGGCTGTTTTATATTGGCCTCGTGCGGCCGCAGGTTTCGCGCCTTGACCTTCTGCGCGATGCCGCGCGGCAGATCGGCCAGGAGGATTTCGCGGTCACCCTGCCCGACAGGCCGCGCGACGAAATCGGCGGGCTGTTCGCAGAGACCAACCGCATGGCGGCGGCGCTCGCCGCGCGCCGCGACGCAGTGGAATTCGAATGGAGCCGCCTGAACGCCACCATCGAGGAGCGCACCGAGGCGCTGCAGCGCGCCAACGACAAGCTGGCGCAGACCGACGAGAACCGGCGCCGCTTCTTCGCCGACATCAGCCACGAGTTGCGCACGCCGCTGACCGTGATTCTCATGGAGGCGCAATTGGGACGCAAGGGTGCGGAGGCGGCAGAGGGCTGTTTCCAGACGATCGAGGCGCGGGCGCTGCGGCTGAACCGCCGGATCGACGACTTGCTGCGGATCGCCCGGTCGGAAAGCGGCCAACTGGCGCTGGAGTTCGGGGCCGTCGACCTGGGCGGTGTGGCACGCGACGCGGCCGAGGATGCCGCGGCCGAGATCGCCAGCGCCGGCATGACGCTCGACCTGGAGGAGGCCCCGCCGCTGCAGGTGCAAGGCGACCGCAACTGGCTGCGGCAGGTGGTGACGGGCCTGATCCAGAACGCGGTGCGCCATGCCCGGGCCGGGGGACGGATCGCGCTGCGCGTCCATCACGAAGACGGTATGGGAATCGTCGAGGTGATCGACAACGGCCCCGGCATCGCCGAAGCCGACCAGCCCCGGATTTTCGAACGGTTCGGTCAGGGCACGGGCGCTGCCAAGTCCGAAGGGTTCGGGATCGGGCTGGCGCTGGCGCGCTGGGTGATCGACCAGCACGACGGGCGTATCTCGGTCACCAGCCCCCTGCCCCGCGACGCGGCACTCGGCCCGGCGCCCGGGACGAAAATCGCGGTGGCGGTGCCGCTGGCGCGCGACTAGATACACCCCATGACCGACAGCGCTGCCCGCATCCTGATCGTCGACGACGACCCCGAGATCACCTCGGCCCTCGCGCGCGGGCTGCGGCTGCACGGCTACGATCCGGTCACCGCGAACCGCGTCGACGCTGCGCTTAACTGCATTCTGGCAGAGCCGCTGACCGCCGCCATCGTCGACGTGATGATCGGGAATGACAGCGGTATCGACCTGGTCCGCGACCTGCGCGCGGCGGGTCAGACGCTTCCGGTGGTGATGCTGTCGGCGCTCTCGGAAGTCGATGACCGGGCTCGCGGGCTCGAGGCGGGCGCGGATGACTACATCGTCAAACCCTTCTCCTTCGACGAGCTTGTGGCGCGTCTCAAGGTGCAAGAGCGCCGCGCCGACTCCGCGCGCCCGCGCCCCGCCTTGCTGGACGCAGAGGCACGGCGGCTGACGCTGGGGCCGCACGAGGCGCAGCTCACGGAACGCGAATGTGCGCTGCTGCGGCTGCTGGTCGCCCATGCCGGCGAAACCCTGTCGCGCGGGGAAATCTTCGATGCGCTCTGGGCCGGCGACGGGTCGAGTTCGGAGAACGTGGTCGACGTCTACCTGGGCTACCTGCGCAAGAAAATCGGCGCGGAGCAGGAATTCGGCTTCGAGATCAAGACGATACGCAACAAGGGCTTTGTCATAGACGGGCTGGTCCCGACGCTCGTCTAGGCCGGATTGCGACCAATGTATGTGCCACTCTTAAAATATAAGACTCGGTTTTCCGCGGTATCGTTGCCATGTTTGTCAGGTCAAACGACACCCTTATGAGGAGGAACTACATCATGGCATGGACCAAGCCCATCATCCGCGAAATCGAATGCGGCATGGAAATCAACATGTACGGCCCCGAAGACGACGGCGTGCTGTTCTAAAAAGCTGCGCGCGGAGGGTTGAATGACATTCCGCGCGCGCATTCTTGGGGCAGCCGCTGGTGGCGGCCTGCCCCAATGGAATTGCGGTTGTGACAACTGCAATCTGGCCCGCACGGGCATCATCCCCTCCCAGACGCAATCTTCGCTCGCCGTGTCAGCCAACGGCTCCGATTGGGCGATCCTGAACGCGTCCCCTGATATTCGCCAGCAACTCGCCGATGCGGAGGTCCTGCACCCCACCGGCCTGCGCGAGATGCCGTTACGGTCGGTTCTGGTCACCAACGGGGATATCGACCACGTCGCGGGTCTGCTGTCGCTGCGGGAAATGCAGCCTTTCACGGTTTTTGCCACGCCCGGAATACACGAGGTGCTCGACGCCAACCCGATCTTTGCCGCGCTCAACGCCTCGGTGGTGCCGCGCCAGACCGTGGCCCTCGACCAGCCGGTCGAGATTGCGCCGGGGCTGACCGCGACGCTCTTTGCCGTGCCGGGCAAGGTGCCGCTCTACCTCGAGGGCGAAGAGGTGCAGACCGACCTGATCGGCGACCAGACCGTGGGCGTGCATCTGCAGGCAGGCGGCAAGGATGCCTACTACATCCCCGGCTGCGCGATGTTGAACGACGATCTGCACGCCCGGCTGAACGGCGCATCGACCGTGTTCTTCGACGGCACGCTTTGGCAGGATGACGAAATGGTCCGCGCCGGCCTGGGCCAGAAGACCGGCAAGCGCATGGGCCATATGTCGATGTCGGGCGACAGCGGATCCATCGCCGCCTTTGCGGAGCTTGACGTAGCCCGCCGCGTCTACGTGCACATGAACAACACCAACCCGGTGCTGCGCCCGGACTCGGCCGAACGGGCCGCAGCCGAAGCCGCCGGGTGGATCATCGGACAGGATGGAATGGAGATCGACCTATGACCCAGTCCCGCGAAGATTTCGAAGCCCGCCTGCGCCAGATCGGCGCGGAACGCTACCACGACAAGCATCCGTTCCACGACCTGCTGCACGGCGGTGGTTGCACGCCCGATCAGGTGCGCGCCTGGGTCATCAACCGATACTACTACCAGCATTCGATTCCGATGAAGGACGCGGCCTTCATGTCGCGGCTCGAGGATCCGGCGATGCGCAAGATCTGGCGCAGCCGGATCGAGGATCACGACGGCACCGACACCAACGAGGGCGGCATCAAGCGCTGGCTGCGGCTGGCCGAGGCGGTGGGGCTGGACCGCGACTATGTCGCCTCGACCGACGGTGTGCTGCCGGCGACGAAATTCGCCGTCGATGCCTATGTGCGGTTCGTCCGGGAAAAATCCCTGCTCGAAGCCGTCGCCGCGTCGCTCACCGAGCTTTTCGCGCCGAAGATCCACAAGGACCGAATCGCCGGGCTGCTGAAGAATTACGATTTTGCCGACGACTCGTCGCTGTCGTACTTTCAGAACCGCCTGAAAGAGGCGCCCAAGGACGTCGCCTTCGGCCTTGCCTGGGTTCTGGACCACGCCGACACGCAGGAAAAGCAGGACGCCGCGGCCAAGGCGCTGGAGTTCAAGACCGACGTGCTCTGGTCGCAGCTCGACGCGCTTTATTCGGCCTACGTGACGCCCGCGCGCATCCCGCCGGGCGCCTGGCAACCGGGCGAGGGCCTGGCCGGCGCAAAGGCCGCATGATGCAACCCGAGGACGTCCCCTACCTGCCGCGCGGCGTGCGGGTCCACCGCGACCGCGTGCGCGATGCCTGGGTCCTTCTTGCGCCCGAACGGGCGATCACGCTGGACGCCATCGGCCACGCAATCCTGACCGAACTGGACGGCGAGCGCAGCTTCGGCGCGATCACCGAAGCGCTTGCCGCGAAATACAACGCGTCACCTGACGAGATCGCCCAGGACAGCGCTGGCTTCCTGCGCGCGCTCAAGGACAGACGCTTTCTGGAGGTACGCTGATGACCGCCGAAACACCTGCCGTCCGCCCGCCCATCGCGATGCTGGCGGAGCTGACGCACCGTTGCCCCCTCTCCTGCCCCTACTGCTCGAACCCGATCGAGCTGGCGTTGCAGGAGCGCGAGATCGACACAGAGACGTGGAAATCCGTGTTCCGGCAGGCCGCCGACATCGGTGTGCTGCAACTTCACCTCTCGGGCGGCGAACCCGCCTCGCGCCGCGACCTCGAAGAGCTGGTGGGCGCCGCGCGGGACGCGGGGCTTTACACGAACCTCATCACCTCGGGCATCGGGCTGAGCGAACGGCGTCTCAAGGCGCTGGACGAGGCCGGGCTCGATCACGTGCAGTTGTCGCTGCAGGGCACTGACGCCGCCATGGCGGACGAGATCGGCGGCTATCGCGGTGGCTTCGACCGCAAGATGAAGGTCGCGGGCTGGATCGCCGAGATCGGTTTTCCCCTGACGCTGAACGCCGTGCTGCACCGGCGCAACCTGCACCAGCTGCCCCGCGCCATCGAGATGGCGGTCGAGATGGGTGCCCGCCGGATCGAGGTGGCGACGGTGCAGTTCCACGGCTGGGCGCTCAAGAACCGCGACACGCTGATGCCGACCCGCGAACAGGCGCGCGAGGCCGACCGGATCGTGACCGAGGCGCGGGCGCGGCTCAAGGGCACGCTGGTGATCGACTACGTGCCCGCCGATTACCATTCCGACTATCCCAAACGCTGCATGGGCGGCTGGGGCACAACCGGCCTCAACGTCGCGCCCGATGGCAAGGTCCTGCCCTGCCACGCGGCGGAGTCGATCCCGCACCTGACCTTCGACAACGTGCGCGATACCCCGCTGCGCGATATCTGGTACGAGGGGTCGGCGTTCCAGGCCTATCGCGGCACCGAATGGATGTCGGAGCCCTGCAAATCCTGCGAGCGCAAGACCGTCGATTTCGGCGGCTGCCGGTGCCAGGCCATGGCCATCGTGGGCGATGCCTCGGCAACCGACCCGGTATGCATCAAGTCGCCGCATCATGGCGCGCTGGTCGCGCAGGCCGATGCCCATGCCGCATCGGTGGAGGCGCGGCTGGTCTACCGCTCGGCGCCCGGAAAGCCGGTCGTCGAACCGGTGGATTGACGCGCACCATCGCGTGACCGACCTGTCCGACAGTCAGCCGACAAAGGGGAACATCCTCGGCGGGTTGACCACGATCGAGGAAAAGGCGCTCGGCAACCTCGAAAAGATCGGCAAGACCTCGAGCTATATCGATGCCATGGGACCTGCGGAAGCTCCGTCGAAGGGGCCGGGGCTCTACTTCATGGACAGCTCGTCGGCCGCGGCGGAATGCGTCACGCTCATGGCTGCCGGTGGCTATGTCATCCATTCCTTCCCTACGGGCCAGGGCAACGTGGTCGGCAACCCGATCGTTCCGGTGATCAAGATTTCGGGCAACCCGCGCACCCTGCGCACCATGTCCGAACATAAAGACGTGGACGTGGCGGGCGTGCTGACCCGCGAGCAAACCATCGAAGAAGCGGGCGACGCGCTGATCGAGATGATCATCCGCACGGCCAACGGCCGGAACACCGCGGCAGAGGCCCTGGGACACCGTGAATTCTCGATGACAAAACTCTACCGTTCGGCCTGATCATGAAGATCGTTGTGTCGGAATTCATGGACGAAACCGCGCTTCAGGGCGTCGGGCCGGACGTGGAGATGCTGTACGATCCGACGCTGGTCGACAACCGCGACGCGCTTTTCAGCGCGCTCGCGGGGGCCTGCGGACTGATCGTCCGAAACCGGACGCAGGTCAGGCGCTGCTGAACGCAGCGCCTGACCTGCGTGTCGTGGGACGGCTCGGGGTCGGCCTCGATAACATCGACCTCGACGCCTGCAAGGACCGCAACGTGCGGGTCAAACCGGCGACCGGAGCAAACACGCTTTCGGTGGCGGAATACGTGATTTCCGCGACGCTTATGCTTGTGCGCGGAGCTTATACCTCGAACGCCGCGATGGTCGCGGGAGAATCGCCCCGCAACGCGCTGATGCCTCAGGCCGGACCATGGGGCTGGTCGGCTTTGGCGAGATCGCCCGCGCCGTGGCCGAACGGGCCCGCGCGCTTGGCATGTTGATTGCCGCCTACGATCCTTTTCTTGCCCGGGACAACCCCGATTGGCAGGGCGTCACGCGTTGCACGCTGCCGGACCTGCTGACGACTGCAGATGTCCTGTCGCTGCATGTACCCCTGACCGAAGGGACTCGCGGCCTGATCGACCGAGAGGCGATCGACCGCATGAAACCGAAGGCCATCCTCATCAATACCGCGCGTGGAGGGATCATCTACGAGAAGGCTCTGGCCGCCGCACTGCGCGACGGACGCCTGGGCGGCGCGGCACTGGATGTGTTCGAAGATGAACCGCTGCCCGCCGAACGCGGGGCGATCTTCGACGGCGTGCCAAATCTCGTCCTGACCCCGCATATCGCCGGCGTCACGCAAGAGGCCAATGTCCGGGTCAGCGCGGTGACGATCGAGAATGTCCGCCAGGAGCTTGCGCATGCCCGGACCTGACAAGACCCTGCCACGAGACGAGGCAGAGGCCATCGTCGCCCGCGTCTTTGAAACGGCAGGGGCATCGGAACAGAGCGCCGCGAGCACGGCGCGCGCCCTGGTCGCGGCCGAGATCGACGGACAGAAGGGGCACGGGTTCTCCCGCGTGGCGTCCTACGCGGCACAGCTGCTCAGCGGCAAGATCGCCGGCACCCATCTGCCGACAACCGAAATCAGAGGCGCGCGAATCGACATCGACGCAGGCTGCGGCCTGGCCTTTCCCGCCATCGACCTGGCGCTCGATGCGCTTCCCGCGCTCGCACGCGGCAACGGCGTCGCCATGGCAGCGATCCGGCGATCGCATCATTGCGGGCAGCTTGGCGCACATGTCGAAAAGCTCGCCGAAGCCGGGTGCATCGCGCTCATGGTCGCCAACACGCCCAAGGCGATGGCCCCCTGGGGCGGGAACGCGGCCCTGTTCGGCACGAACCCGATCGCCTTCGCCGCGCCGCGCGACGGGCATCCGCCACTGGTCATCGACCTGTCGCTGTCCAAGGTCGCCCGTGGCAAGATCATGGCCGCCGCCAAGGCCGGCGAAGCGATCCCCGCAGGCTGGGCACTGGACGCGGACGACAACCCGACAACCGACCCTGCCGCCGCGTTGAACAGCACGATGGTCCCCGCGGGCGACGCGAAAGGCGCCGTCCTGGCGCTGGTCGTCGAAATCCTGGCCGCGACGTTGACCGGGGCCAACCGATCCGACGAAGCCACATCCTTTTTCGATGCCGAGGGTGCCCCCCCCGGTGTCGGCCCGATGATCCTCGCCTTCGATACCGGCCGCGCGCCGGACTTCGCGGCGCGCCTCGAAGCACTCATCGCCGCCATCTCGTCACAAAAGGGCACCCGGTTGCCTGGCCAGAGGCGTCTGGAGGGACGCCGTGCATCGCGTGGAGGAGACTGCGTGATCGTCCCAGGGCACCTGATGGAGGAGATAGAGGCCATGGCAGGCGCCTGAGCCTGCCGGACACACCCAATTGACAGGGAGGAAACCAATGAGAAAAACGACACTTTTGGCCGCAATGATCGGCATGACGGCCGGGCTCCTGCAGGCCCCCGCGGTCGAGGCGCAGGACTTTCCGCCGGGCAAGGTGGATTACATCATATCCTTCGGACCGGGCGGCGAATCCGACATCACGGCGCGCTTCCAGCAGCCATTCTTCGAAAAGCTCTACGGCGAGCAACTCGTGGTATCCTACAAGCCGGGTGGCGGTGGTGCCGTCGGCTGGTCGCAACTCAATTCCATGGCCGCCGACGGATCGGTGATCATGGGTGTGAACCTGCCCCACACCATCGTGAAGCCCAAGCAGGGAAATGTCGGCTTTGAAACCGAAGACATCACCAACGTCTACATGTTCCACTACACGCCCGACGCAATTGTCGTTAAAGCGGACAGCCCCTTTCAGACGCTCGACGACCTGATCGCCGCCGCCAAGGCATAACCGCGCAGGATGACGTTCTCGGGCTCGGGCAAGGGCACCGCCAACCATCTCGTCTCCGTCAGGTTCGATGAGCTGGCCGTGGTCTGCCCCCATCGGGTGGTCCGGTTTGATTGTTAGTGCATCGTTGGCCGCTGGTCCAATGGAACGAAGCTTTCTGGCGCGGGTGGGCGATAGCCATGGACCGCCTGCACCAGGTCCGTCTGGCCATGATGATGCTCACTCGGGTGCCGATGGGGCGGCTGCCGGACGCGGCTCCGACGCTTGCGGCGTCGGCCTGGGCGTTTCCCTTCGTCGGGATCGCGACCGGCGGCGTAGGCTGGGCCGCTCTGCAGGGCGGTCTTGCGCTTGGGCTCGCGCCCGCTCTTGCGGCCTTGCTGGCACTTGCGGCGGCGACCTGGGTCACGGGTGGCTTGCATGAAGACGGGTTTGCCGATTTCGCCGACGGGATCGGCGGCGGGCGCGACCGGGACCATTGCCTTGAGATCATGCGCGACAGCCGTATCGGCAGCTACGGTGTGGTTGCGCTGGTCATGATGATCGCGATGAAGGCCGCCGCCCTGGCCCAGCTCGGCCCGCAAGCGTCGCTGGCGGCCTTTGTCCTTTTGGGGCTAGCCAGTCGGCTGCTGATGCTGGCGACGCTGATCTGGGTGCCCCCGGCGCGCACTGACGGGCTTGGACGGACGGCATCCGGTGTTTCCGCGAAGGCCTTTGTTTTCGGCGCGCTGGCAACGGCGCTTTGTGCGCTGATGCTGGGCCCATCCATCCTGCCCGGTCTCCTGGTCATGGCCCTTTCCGCGGCTCTGCTGGCATCGCTGGCCTATAAACGCATCCAGGGTCAGACCGGAGATGTCCTGGGCGCCGTGCAGAGCGTGTCCGAGACTGTCGGATGGGTTGCAGTGTCGGCGCTACTTGTCGATTGAAGCTTGCCCCAGAGCGTCGCACAACAGATTACCGAGCCGGACAGGCCGCCTGCCGACCCTGGAGCCCGCTTCGCAACCTTGACCGTCGCATATCGCAGGCGTCCGGGACGACCGGTGACACTCACGCTCCGGGTCCAAAGCCTGCAACCCGGACACGAGACGTCGAAGGGGCTTTGATGATGTGACAGCCCCCGACGGCATCGATGTGCCAAGGTGGGACTGCAACGATCCACTAGGAGGACGGCCATGTCGGAGATTATCACGATCGGGCTCGATCTGGCGAAGAATGTGTTTCAGGTGCATGGGGCCGATGGCGCCGGTCGTGCGGTCCCGCAACAAGGCGTGGGGCACGTCCGCGCATCCTAACACAACATGCAGGTGGCTCAGCGCCGCGCCCGACAAAAACGCAACATCTTCAAGGGTTTCAGCACGCGCGGAGGTGACCCAGGCAGGCATCCGGGATAACGTGCCGGGGTCGCTGATGTGATCCAGCTTTGCAAATGTCATGGCCGAAGCCTACGCTTCAGCGGCGCTTTTTTCCTGAAAATAGCACATAAACCGCCCCGCCTTGCGGGATCTATTTATGTCCAATAACATTGCCTTATCGGACACCAAAGGATATACTGCGGGACAGTTCAATTTCACCGCCGGAGTCACTGGAAAATGCCCTCAGAGACCGAGCAATCGACGTTAGCGCCCTCTGGTGAGCCGGATGGTGCTCGCATCGACGAGAGAGATCAAGAAGAAGGCGATGACATCGCCCTGCCCGCCCATGTCGCCGGATCCGGGGCGCTCGATCGACTGGTGGGCACGGCGCGCGACTATGCACGCGCCGCGGCCTCGGACAACACACTGAAAGCTTATGCGAAGGACTGGGCGCACTTTACCCGCTGGTGCCGGATGAAGGGCACGGAGGCGCTGCCTCCGTCACCGGAAATGATCGGGCTCTATCTCGCGGATCTGGCCTCCGGATCGGGCCCCTTCCCGTCGCAGTCGGCGTCCCGACCCCTCTCTGTTTCGACAATTGACCGACGCTTGTCCGGTCTCGCCTGGAACTATGCACAGCGCGGCCTTTCCCTTGATCGCAAGAACCGACACATCGCCACGGTGCTGGCCGGAATCAAGCGAAAGCGCGCGCGACCGCCGGTTCAGAAGGAAGCGATCCTGGCGGAAGACATCCGCGCGATGGTCGCCACCCTGCCCTACGATCTGCGCGGGATGCGGGATCGCGCAATCCTGCTCCTCGGCTACGCCGGAGGCCTGCGCCGGTCCGAAATCGTCAGCCTCGATGTCCATAAGGACGACACGCCGGACTCGGGCGGATGGGTCGAGATCTTCGAAAAAGGCGCCCTGCTGACACTGAACGCCAAGACAGGCTGGCGCGAGGTCGAGATCGGCCGCGGCACGTCCGAACAGACCTGTCCCGTACACGCGCTGGAACAATGGCTGCACTTTGCCAAGATCGACTTCGGCCCGGTCTTCGTCGGCACCTCGCGGGATGGCAAGCGCGTCACGGAAACCCGGCTGAACGACAAGCATGTCGCGCGGCTGATCAAGCGCACGGTTCTCGATGCCGGCATCCGGTCCGATCTGCCCGAGAAGGACCGGCTCGCCCTCTTCTCTGGACACAGCCTGCGCGCCGGTCTCGCCAGTTCCGCGGAAGTCGACGAACGCTATGTCCAGAAGCAGCTCGGACACGCTTCGGCCGAGATGACCCGCCGCTATCAACGCCGCCGGGACCGGTTCCGGGTGAACCTGACCAAGGCCGCCGGTCTATAGTCATCAGCCTACGGTCGTTGTTGCGCGGAGGCCCGGAAACACAGCTCCCGGTTTTATCCGGCGGATCGGCAATGCGCGGATCTGATGCAAGGATCAGCCCCCTGCCCCGGTCCTGCGTTCTGCGGGATGCGTCGGGATTTTCGAAGAGCACGCCTTGGCCGGCAATCGCACGCGGCTTGTCCTTGCCCGCATCCCGGAGCCGGTCGCCAATGGCCCCCTGCCCCGCCACCACCGTTGCACACAAAGCCGCCTGCTGGGCACCGTGAACGAACCCACGTCGCGCCGACGCACACGCCGGCAGCGTTCATCGGTCAGGATGCCGCTGGAACGGGCCGAAAGGTCCGAGTTGCTCTAAGTCAGGCGTTTTCCGCGAACGGATTCACAAGCCGAAGTTGCCCCTCCACCAAAAGCCCATGATGCATGTCTTCGGTGTAGAGCGTCGTGCAGCCCGCGATCAGTGCCGCGGCAACGATCATCGCGTCATAAACGGAGAAACCATAACGTTCCGCCAAGGCTTGCCCGACCTCGTGCGTCTGAACGGTCAGATCCTCGACCTGACATAATGCCCGGACACCCGCCAGGAACGCGGCCGTCTCATCCCAGCTGAGGCCCCCCTTGCGTCGGCAATTCACCATCGCTTCGTTCAGGACCTGTACGCTGATCCGCGGCCCCTGTCCCAGGATCACCTCGGCACGATCTGCCTTGGGTCCGTCATCCAGCAGGTAAAGGACGATATTCGTGTCGACGAACTCAGCGCTCATGCGCGGCGTCGCGGCTCAACCGCTCTTCGGCGGGCAACCTGCCCCGGAACCGGCGCAGCCCTTCGAGCACCTCGTCAGCACGGGGTTGGCGTTGCACCCTCAGAGCACCGTTGTCCGCCAGCAGGTCGATCTGGTCACCCTCTTTCAGTCCGAGCTTGCGCACCAGGTCCGCGGGTAGGCGGACAGCAAGGGAGTTGCCCCATTTTGCAACCTGCATCTTTACCTCCAAGGAAATGATATACTTCTTAATATGTATATCCTTCCCGGGGTTAAATCAAACATCTTGACCAGATATGCCGTGACTTGTGTTCGATCTGGGCAAGGGCACTAAACCTAGAAAAAGCTTGCACGAATCTGACTCCTTCGGCAATAGTCACGGAAAAGGGCGGCTAAACGCCGAAATCCGTGAACACGCCGCGGGCGCGAGAGGGCAGATGAGCAGAGACGACGTACAGGAAGACCTGAATGCTGTCATCCGACAACATTCCGAATTGCTCGCGGCCCAACTGCACTCGCAACGCGAGAGTCTGTTTCCGCCCGATGCGTCAAAGTCTATGCGCAAATTCACCTCTGGTGAAGCTGCGGCGTTGTTGGGCGTCAACGATTCCTATCTCAGGAAGCTGCACCTGGATGGCAAGGGGCCCTCGCCCGAGATTACATCGGGAAACCGGCGGCATTACTCCGCAGAAGACATTCAGAGCCTGCGAGCATTGCTGGAAAAGACGGCGCGGAAGCCAGGTGACTACCTTCCCGGTCGCCGTCCGGGTGATCACCTACAGGTCATCGGCGTGATGAATTTCAAAGGTGGCTCGGGAAAGACGACCTCGTCGGCGCATCTGGCTCAGCGGCTTGCCCTCAAGGGATACCGGGTTCTTGCAATCGATCTCGATCCACAGGCGTCGCTGACCACCTTGCACGGGGTTCAGCCCGAATTTGACTTGCTGGACGGCGGCACGCTCTACGATGCGATCCGCTACGAGGACCCCGTCCCGATCGCGGACGTCATCCGCAGAACATACATCCCGAATCTCGATCTGATCCCCGGCAACCTCGAGTTGATGGAGTTCGAGCACGAGACGCCTCGCGCGCTCGCCCGAGGCAACGCCGGCCTGTTTTTCTTCCGCGTGAAAGAAGCTCTGGCCCAGGTCGATGACCGATACGATGTCGTCGTGATCGACTGCCCGCCGCAGCTCGGGTTTCTGACCATGTCCGCGTTGTCGGCCGCGACGGGTGTTTTGGTGACGATCCACCCTGAAATGCTCGACGTCATGTCGATGAGCCAGTTCCTCCGGATGACGGCCGATCTGATGGATGTCATCGCGGACAGCGGGGCCGACATGTCCCACGACTGGATGCGCTATCTCCTGACGCGGTACGAGCCGACCGACGCGCCCCAGAACCGCGTCGTGGCGTTTCTGCGCACGATGTATGGCGACAAGGTTCTGAACGCCCCCATGCTCAAATCCACCGCGATTTCCGACGCAGGATTGACCAAGCAGACCCTCTATGAAGTCGAGCGCAGCGCATTCACGCGCAGCACCTACGATCGGGCCATCGAAAGCCTGAACGCGGTAAACGACGAAATTTCTCATCTCATTCAACAGACTTGGGGACGGCCATGACGGCAAGCAAGAAAAAGCGCATGTCCATGCTCGACAGTCTGGCAACCGCGGGAACACCGGCTGCGCCGGGCAGCATGATGTCAACCAACCGGGCCTTGCGCTCGGCCCGCGATGCCGTCGATGCCCATCATGTCTGGGAGCTAGATCCGGACGAAATCGAAGACGGCCGGGTGGCCGACCGGCTCGATCCCGAGGATGTGCACGACCTTCGCACCTCGATCGAACAGAACGGGCAGACCGTGCCCATCCTCGTGCGGCGCCATCACACCGAAAGCGGTCGCTACCTTCTCGTCTACGGACGCAGACGGCTGGAGGCGATCCGCAGATCCGACAAGGTACACAAAGTCCGCGCGCTTATCGCAAATCTCGATGACAGCGCTGCCCTTCGCGCCCAGGTGTCGGAAAACACCGGTCGGCGCGATCTCAGTTATATCGAGCGTGCGCTTTTCGCACACGACCTCCTCGACAGCGGTTTTGGCTCCCAGGCGCAGATCGCGGAGGTCCTGAATGTGACCCGCTCGGCGGTGTCGATGTCGGTCTCGGTCGCCAAGGCAGTTGGTGCCGAACTCGCTCAGGCGATTGGGCCGGCCCATGGGGTCGGTCGGCCGCGGTGGGAGGCGCTGGCCAAAGAGCTTTCCGACGGTCGGATCGATCCGGGTGTACTTTGTCAGATCGCTCTGAATGCGCGCGACAAGGCCGCCGCCGGCGAACAACCTTATGACGCCGAGGAACCACAAGCCGATCCATCGGTGGCGGCGTTCGAGGCCGTAGCGCGCCGCCTCAGGAAACCCGCCGGTCAAGCGCGGGGCGGGGAATCGCGCTCTAAAACAAAGGCGCTGATGATCAGCGGGGTGTCAGCAGGCACGATCAAGAAGTCAGCCCGAGGCGTGCGTCTGGACCTGACAAATGTGGACGACGGCTTTGCAGATTGGCTCGAACGCCAGGCGCAGGACGTCGTTCAAGAACTTCACGCGCGTTGGAAGCGCGAGTCGTGAGGAGAGGCAGAGCAGCAATGAAAAGGAGGCACGACACAGGCTAAAGAAAAGGTCCCGCAAAGCTTGCGCTCCACGAGACCCAGACTTTGATCTTTGCACTTTCAAGGTAATGGGCCAGCGCAAAAACCGCAAGTCATATGTGATTCGCGGAACCGTTTTTCTATGCCTTCGTGAATGAAATCATGGAATACACACCGATTTCGCCGTTTATGCGGCCGATCTCGCACGCCCATTTGAGTGTGATCGAGACGCCCGAGGGATCGCCACCGGGCAAGCCGATCAATAAGTGGGAGCTTCTTCGGGAACTGTCCAAGGCCCAGGCCACTTTTGGCGTCTCCGAACGCGATCTGACGGTGCTTCAGGGGCTTCTCAGCTTCTTTCCAGACGACGCGCTTGGTGGAAATGCCGAGATGGTCGTCTTTCCGTCCAACAAGGCGATCTGCGAGCGGCTGAACGGCATGCCGTGCTCGACGATGCGGCGTCATCTCGGCCGGCTGGTCGATGCCGGTCTGCTTGTGCGGCGCGACAGCCCCAACGGAAAGCGCTACGTCCGCAAATATGGCGAGGAGCGCGTGGCCTTCGGTTTCGACCTCTCCCCTCTCTATTGCCGCTCCGAAGAGATCGGGCGGGCGGCGGAAGCCGTGCGCGAAGCGGAGAACCGTGTCAGGCGGCTTCGGGAAGTTGTGAGCCTCATGCGCCGGGACCTCGCGGCACTGGCCGAATTCGGTGAGCAGATGCAGCCGAACCTCGGCCTGTGGGATCAGTTACGCGACACCGCCGCCCTGACCGCCCGCGCCCTTCGACGCAAGTTGCGGCTTGGTGATCTGGAGCAGTATCGAGAAGCGCTTGAAGCCCTGCTCGACCAGGCACGCAACGTCATCGACGGCCCTGAAACAGAAGAAATGATCACCAGTGATGTCCGGATTGAGCGTCACCATCATAATTCAGATATAGAATCTTTAGAATTTGAACGCGGCTTGGAAAAAGGCAAGAAAGCAGGCGGCGTTCCAGATGACCCAACCGGAACGCCTGAGACGAGCGTTGAAGATCTTGATCGGCGGCCAAAGCCAAAGATCCCGCTGCATCTGGTCATTACAAGTTGCCCCTCGCTCAAGACGTTCTATGACGGAGAGGTCCGACACTGGCACCAACTCTTCGATGCGGCATGCCATATCCGGCCAGCCATGGGCATCAGCTCGTCGGTCTGGGAAGAGGCTCAGCGATGCATGGGGCCGGAACAGGCATCTATCGTTGTCGTGGCAATGCTGGAACGCTTTGCGGACATCAGATCGCCCGGCGGCTACTTGCGGGCACTATCGGCGAAGGCGGCAGCGGGTGAATTCTCTTGTGGACCGATGGTCATGGCGCTCTTCGGCAGACGGAGCGCGGCATGAAGTTCACAGCTGTGAACGTCCTCGGGAAAGACAATCCCGCGCCGGAGTTCACAGCTGTGAACTATCGCCATTGTGTCGTGGTCGTGGTCGTGGTCGTGGTCGAGGGCAGGGAAAGGGGTGAGTTTTGAGGGCCTCGGGATGTGCGATCGGGAAAATGGCCTCCGGCGCCCGGGGTGGGCCGATCCAGAGCCTGAGTGCCCGGCCCGTTCGGGATGTTGAATGTCCCGTGACCGTCAAGTTCGAAATCCCCGCTGGCCATCGCCGATCCCAGGCCCTGACTTTCCTCGTAAAGCAGCGCCGGAAATTTTCCCCAACGGCCCTAGCCCCATTCGGACCTCTTGTCACCGAAAAGCTTCAGGCTGCGGCCGAAGCCACAACACCGGAGGGCAGCAAATGGACCAAGATTTCGCTCGGCTCGCGTCCTGACGCCAGCCAAGGCTTGCGCCGGCAGGGCGGAGACCCGGCGCTGATGACGGATGAGGAAGGCGCGGCGCATGCCAAGCGGCTTGCCGGGCACCGAGCGCTCGAAGAGGAATGCGCCGGCAAGCACGCGTGCCCGGAAGAGACGGACGTGGCGACGGAGACGCCCGAGGCCTGGCCGCTGGCCGTCGATGCGCAAGAGCGCGGGCAGCGGCTTCAGAGCCGCTGCCGCTCAGGTGGTCGGGGGAATGTCGGTGCTCCGACGGCGGCGGAGCACCCTGATCAACGGCCAGATGACGATCAGAAGCGTGAGGACCGCGAGCACGGCGGAGAGGGGACGTGTGAACAACTCCGTCGGATCGCCCCGGCTTATGAGGAGCGCGCGGCGGATACTTTGTTCGGCCATGGGGCCAAGGATCATCCCAAGGATGATCGGCGCCAACGGCACGTTCACCTTTTCAAGGAAATACCCCGCCAATCCGGCCCCCAGCATCACCCAGAGGTCGACCATCCTGCCATTGATGACGTAGACTCCCACGCACATCAGGATCAGGATCGCCGGCACCAGCAGCACGCCCGGCAGTCGCTGGAACTGCGCAAAGACGCGCGTCGCCACGGCCCCGCCCAGGGCGAAGATCAGAACCGAGGTGATCAGCATCTCCATCATGAAGCCGCCCACCAGCGTGGGGTTCTGGTGGAACAGCTGCGGCCCGGGTTGCAGGCCATGGATGGTCAGCGCGCTAAGCACCAGCGCCGCCACGACATTGCCCGGAATGCCGAGCGACAGCGCCGGGATCATCGAGGCGGCGTTGTCGGCGTTGTTGCCGCATTCGGCGGCGGCCACGCCCTGCGGGTTGCCCTTGCCAAAGCTGTCGGGATCGTCCGAGGCGTTCTTGACCGCGTTGTAGCTGAGGAAAGCGGCGATGTTGCCGCCCGCGCCCGGCAAGATGCCGACGCCGATGCCGATGCCCGAGGCGCGCAGCCATGTGGGGAACAGGCCGCGCAATTCGCCTTTCGCAAAGGGCGCATCAGCCAGCTTCAGCTGCGCCGCCGACAGGCCCATCAGGTCCCGCTTTTCCGCCAACTGCAGAACCGGGGGCAGGGCATAGAGGCCGACGAGCACCACGATCAGGTCGAGCCCGCCCAAGAGCCATGTTTGCCCGAAGGTGAAACGCGCCTGGCCAGAGAGATTGTCGATGCCCATGGTGCCGATCAGCAGGCCGAGCACCGCGGCCATGATGCCCTTGATTGGGTCCGACCCCACCATGACCCCGACCGAGGCCATGCCGAAAATCGCGATCCAGAAATATTCGGCCGGCCCGAAGAAGAGCGTCAGCCGCGCCAGGATCGGCCCCATGGTCATCAGCGCGATGGCGCTGGCGATGCCGCCGATGGCCGACGACCAGCAGGCGATCTTGAGCGCCTTGGAGGCTTCGCCCCGGTCGGCCATCGGAAAACCGTCGAAAGTGGTGGCGATGGAGGCGGGTGTGCCGGGAATACGCAGCAGGATCGCAGGGATCGCGCCGCCGTACATCGACCCGTTATAAATACCCGCGACCATGGCCAGCGCCACCAGCGGATCCATGGAATAGGTCAGGGGCAGCAGCAGCGCGATGGCCATGACCGGATCGAGTCCCGGCAGCGCGCCGATAAAGACGCCAAGCAGCGTGGCACCCAGCATGGCCGTCAGCGGCCCGAAGGCCATGACCTGGGTGAAGGCGTTCACGTAAAAGTCCATGTCATCCCCCTGCCGTCAGAAGGGACAGGATCGCTTCGCGTGGAAGCGGTTTGTCGAGAAGAACCGAGAACACGAGGTACACGAGCATGATGAAGACCGCCGCCACGACCAGCGCATAGACGATCCTGCGGAACCCCAGGGCCAGCGGCATGGCCAGCATCACCAGGAAGGAGGCCGTGTAGAACCCCAGCGGCACCACAGCCGCCACGTAGACTGCGGCAACCACGGTGGCTATGATCATCTGTGCGGGCGCGTCGATCAGCGGGCGCGGTTCGTTGCGGGCGGAGCGGATCACCTTGATCACCACCGCCGCGCCGAGAAGCGTCAGGATCAGGCCCAGGGCCATGGGATAATTCCCGCTGGCGCCGCGGTACTCGGTAGCCATCCAAGCGGCGCCCAAGCCGATCCCCGAGAAGATCAGACCGACGACGATATCCTGACGCTTTTCCATTGCTTACAGACCGAGGGCTTTGGAGACTTCGGCCAGCGCGTCGTATTCCGACTGCAGACGGGCGCCGAGGGCGTCTCCCTTGACCACGTTCGGGACTTCGCCCTTCGTGGCGAGGAATTCGACATAGCTCGGATCGTTCACGGCCTCGTCGATGGTGGCGGCCAGCTTGGCGACGATTTCTGGATCGAGGTCCTTCGGGCCCAGGATCGCCCGCCACAGCAGCGTTTCCTTGTCGGCCATGCCAAGCGTCTCGAGACCCGAAGCCCCGGAGAGGGCGGGGACGTCGGCGGCAGAAGTCACCAGCGGGCATTTCGCCTCGCCGTTCTCGACGTAGGGCAGCACGGTCGAGATCGAACCGCCGTAAATGTCGACATGACCGCCGAGAAAGTTCTGAAGTGTCTCGCCCGCGCCGCCGAAGGGGATGGCCACGGCCTGAATGTCCTGCGCCTGGAAGATGCGTTCCGCGGCCAGTTGCATGGTGCCGCCGATGCCGTCGTTGCCGTAGGTGTACTTGCCGGGGTTCGCCTTGAGCTCCGCCAGGAATTCCTCGCCCGTCGTCGCCGGGAAGTCAGTCTTGACGCAGAGCGTGTAGGCGGTTTCCGAAGTCGAAGCGATCGGAGTGAAGCTGTCGAGCGAATAGGCCACGTTCTGCACCTGCGGAACTGTGGTCAGCGGGCTGTTCCAGGTCGCGAACAGCGAATAGCCGTCCGGTTTCGCCTGCATGAACTGCGATGCGCCCACCGAACCGCCGCCGCCGCCCACATTCAGGATGGCGATGGACGTGCCGAGTTTTTCTTCCAGCAGAAGCGCCAGTTTCCGGGCGCTGGTGTCGGTGCCGCCGCCGGCCCCCGCGGGTATCGTCAATTCGATGGTGCGTTCGGGATATTCGGCGAATGCGGGTGTCGCCAGGGTTGCGGCGGCCGCGAGGCTGACAAAGGTTGCCTTGATAGTCATGATCTCTCTCCCTTGATGATCAGGTGTATTGGGTCAGTTGATTTCGCTGCGATAGCGGAAGCCCAGAGCACTGCCGCTCGCGATGCGCCATTCGATCGGTGTATCCTCGATGTCAAAGGCGGTGCGTTCGATGATGGCGAGCGGGTCGCCCGGCTGAATGCGCAACTGCTGCGCGACGGTTTCGTTTGCCGTGCCGAAGGACACTTCGTCGGTGGCGCGCTTCACCAGCACGCCGAAGTGTTCGAAGTAAAGCGGGTAGAGCAGGGGCCCCAGGGCCGGTTCGGGCAGCGTTTCGAATCCCTCAAAGCGCGCGGTCGGAATGTAGATCTCCTCGAAGAGCACGGGCTGGTCGGACAGGCTGCGCTGGCGCACGATCTTGATGACCTCGTCGGTCCCGAGCGCGGCCGCCGCGGCTTGCGGCGCCTTGACCGCGCTGCGCAGGATCAACTGGCTCGAGGGGATCGAGGGGGCAGAGCCGTCGCTCTCGCGCATCGCGAAGAACCGGAACAGGGTGGCGTTGAAGGACGGTCCGCGCAGATAGGTGCCAGAGCCCTGGCGCCGTTCCAGCAGACCTTCGTCAACCAGCCCATCCACCGCTTTGCGCACGGTGCCGACGGACACCTTGAACTCCCGCGCGAGCCGACCTTCGGACGGGATCGGCGTCTCTGGCGTCCATTCGCCCCGCGCGATGCGCGAAGACAAGCTGTCGCGGAGCCGGATGTAGGCCGGAAGCCGCATGTCGCCGGCTGCGAATCCATCAATCATCGTTGTCCTCCCTTTCCAAGCGATAAGCCAGATTGACCCCTCCAGTCAACTAGTCATATATATGATTTTGAGGAGGCGCCCATGATTCAGTTCGACTGTCACGCTCATGTCTATGAAACGGTGCGCGCTGTGTCCGGCGCCAGATACGTGCCGGATCACCCCGCGCCGCTGTCGGAGTGGCTTGGGCACCAAGCGACCCGCGGCCTCGGCGGCGGCGTGATCGTTCAGGTCAGTTTCCTGGGCACCGACAATTCCGAGATGTGCTCGGCCCTGGCCGGGCTGGACAGGACACGGTTCGCCGGAGTCGGGGTTGTCGCGCTGGATGCCAATGCCGAAGAGCTGGAGAGGCTGGCGGCCGCGGGCATGCGCGGCGTCCGGTGGAACCTTGTCGGTGGCGCGCCCGTGCCGGATCTGAAAGCCCCGTCGGTTCAGGGGTTAATCGCAAAGCTTCGCGCGCTTGGCCTGCATCTAGAGATTCATCTGGAAGGGCCGGCCCTGGCGCCGCTTCTGCCCGCGCTGACGGACCTGGGCGTCGATCTCGTGGTCGATCATTTCGGGCTCCCGTCAGAGCCGGATGCGTCGAAGGACCCGCTGGTCCGCGCCGTGGCCGGTCTTGCGGACCGCGAGGCGCTTTTCTTCAAGTTCGCGGCGCCCTACAGGCGGCCTTTCGACATCCGCCCGCATGGCTTGGCGTTGCTGAACCTGCTGCCCCCGGGCCATGTCGTCTGGGGCAGTGATTGGCCGCATACGCAGCATGAAACCCGGACAAGCTATGCGGAGTGTCAGGGCCAAGCTGCGGCCTGGGCGCGGTGCGGCCTCTCGGACCGCCGCGCCGCAACACGGCTATACGGTATTGGCGGCGATCCGGCGCGGTAATGGCAAGAGCCCCGCCGGCAACCGCCGGAACATCGCAAGAGGCGGAACGTGCCCTGTCCGAACCGCCGGCCAGGGCACGAATCGGTCAGAGACCGCCGAAATGCATCGCCTTGGTTTCGAGATATTCTTCGATCCCTTCCTGACTGCCTTCGCGACCGAGTCCCGAGGCCTTGACGCCCCCGAAAGGCGAGACCTCGTTGCTCAGCAGGCCGGTGTTCAGCCCCACCATCCCGAACTCCAGCGCTTCGCCGAAGCGGAAGGCGCGGGACATGTCGCGGGTGTAGAAATAGGCCGCAAGGCCAAAGGGCGTGCCATTGGCCAGCGCCAGCGCCTCCTCCTCCGTCTCGAAGCGGAAGATCGGCGCGACGGGGCCGAATGTCTCCTCCGATGCAAGGCGCATCTCGTCGGTCGCACCGGACAGAACGACCGGATCGGCATACTGCCCCGCCAGGTCGCGCGTGCGGGTAGCGCGGGCCGCGCCACGGTCCAGCGCATCGGCGACATGGGCGCGGATCTTCTCGATTGCGTCGGGGTTGATCATGGGGCCGATGTCCGTCCCGTCCTCGGTGCCGGGGCCCACGCGCAGCGCATCGACCCGCGCGGCGAGCGCGGCGACAAAGGCATCGTGGATGCCCGCCTGCACCATGATCCGGTTGGCGCAGACGCAGGTCTGACCGCCATTGCGGAACTTCGACTGCATCGCGCCCTCGACCGCCGCATCGAGATCGGCGTCGTCGAAGACCACGAAGGGGGCATTCCCGCCCAGCTCCAGGCTGAGCCGCTTGAGCGTTGGGGCGCATTGTCCCGCCAGGAGCGCACCCACGCGTGTCGACCCGGTGAAAGACAGTTTGCGCACCACAGGGCTGCCGGTCAGCGCGCCGCCGATGGCCTCCGGCCGGCCGGTCAGCACGTTGAGCACCCCGGCCGGAATCCCGGCGCGTTCAGCCAGAACCGCAAGGGCCAGTGCCGAATAGGGCGTGAAGTCGGACGGCTTGATGACCATGGTGCAGCCCGCCGCCAGCCCCGGTGCCACCTTGCGGGTGATCATGGCGATGGGAAAGTTCCAGGGCGTGATGATCGCGCAGACGCCAACCGGCTCTTTCAAGGCAAAGATCTTCTTGCCCGCAGTGGGGGAGGGGATGATCTTGCCGTTGATGCGCCGCGCCTCTTCGGCAAACCAGCGCACGAAGCTGGCGCCGTAGGCCACCTCTCCGCGCGCCTCGGCCAGCGGCTTGCCCTGTTCCGCGGTCAGGATCTGCGCCAGGTCCTCGGTATTGTCGAGGATCAGACGATACCATGCCATCAGCAGGTCCGCCCGTTCCGCATGGGTGCGCGCGGCCCAACCCTTCATCGCGCGCTCTGCCGCCGCGATGGCTTCCTCGGTGTCCGCCGCGGTGCAGTCGGGCAGGTCGCCCAGCGGCTCTCCGGTTGCCGGATTGGTCACGGTCAGGCCGGGGCGGGCCCGCCAGTCGCCGTCGATCAGCGCCGCGTTGCGGAAGAGGTCGGGGTCCTTGAGGGTCATGCTTGGGTCTCCAGTGCGGTGAGGATCGCTGTGGTGATGTCATCGGTGGACTGCTGGCCCGAGCGTGTGCCGATGCCCTGTCCGGTCGCGGTTTCCGTGGCGGTCAGGATGGCTTTCGCCGCCGCGGCCTCGCCCAGATGGTCCAGCATCATCGCCGCCGACCAGATCGCCGCGATCGGGTTGGCGATGCCTCGTCCGGCGATATCGGGGGCCGAGCCGTGCACCGGCTCGAACATCGAGGGGCCACTGCGGTCGGGGCAGATGTTGGCCGAAGCGGCAAAGCCCAGCCCGCCCTGGATCGCGGCGCCCAGGTCGGTAAGGATGTCGCCGAAGAGGTTTGAGGCCACCACCACGTCGAGGCTTTCCGGCGCCATCACCATGCGCGCGGCCATGGCATCGACATGCATCATGGCCATGGTCACATCCGGATAATCCTGCGCGACGTGGCGGGTCATCTCGTCCCAGAAGACCATCGA
>Ga0114905_1000358_pt1 | contig 30172 bp, 25 predicted proteins | sample MalvireepMed_b05_FD_83499 | JGI IMG/M metagenome (GOLD analysis project Ga0114905, IMG submission 83499) | Marine viral communities from the Global Malaspina Expedition - Malaspina viral metaG DeepMed_b05 | ecosystem: Environmental > Aquatic > Marine > Oceanic | place: Mediterranean Sea...
CCGGTGTGGATCCTCGGCTCGTCGCTCTATGGTGCGCAGCTCGCGGCGCATCTGGGGCTGCCCTATGCCTTCGCTTCGCATTTCGCCCCCGACGCGCTGGATCAGGCGGTCGAGATCTACCGCGACCGCTTCCAGCCCGGCATCACCGACAAGCCGCGCTTCATGCTGGCGGCCAATGTCTGGGCGGCCGAGACCGAGGCCGAGGCGCTGCGGCTGAAGACCTCGCAGCAGCAGGCTTTCATCAACCTGCGCAGCGGCCGGCCCGGCAAGCTGCCGCACCCGGTGGATAATATTCACGACGTCGCCGACCCGCGCTACGTGGCGATGGTCGAGCAGGCGCTGAGCGTGAGCGCGACCGGCGATCCGGCACAGGTGTCGGCAGGTCTGTCGCGGCTGATCGAGCGCTACCGCCCGGACGAGCTGATCCTGTCGAGCGCGATGCACGATCCGCAGGCGCGGCAGAAGAGCTATGCCATCGCGATGGAGGCGCTTCAGGCGCTGGACGCACGCGCGGCGTAAAACTGCGCGCGCGTTCAGTCTCTGGAAAGGTCTATCGAGGTATCTGCGTCTTCAGGAACCGCCTGAAGGAGCGTTTGGATGTGGTTTTTCCGCAAGTCGAAGAAAGACAGTCAGCACGAAGTGACCGGCGATGAGGCGATCCTGCAGATCGTCGAACGCACGCAGGCCGTGATCCACTTCGCGCCCGACGGCACGATCCTGCGCGCCAACGAGAATTTCCTCTCTGCACTGGGTTACGCGGATGAAAGCGAGGTCGTCGGCCAGCATCACAGCATCTTCGTCCAGAAACGGTACCGCGAAACCGACGCCTACCAGACGTTCTGGGAGGATCTGCGCGCCGGCAAGTTCTTCTCGGACGAGTTTCCGCGGATCACGAAGGAAGACAAGGTGATCTGGATCTCCGCCACCTACGCGCCGGTCTATGACGCGGCCGGGGAGGTCGTGCGCATCACCAAGATCGCGACCGAGATCACCGGCCAGCGCCAGGCGATCCGCGCCATCGCCGACGGGCTCGAGGCGCTGAGCTCGGGCGACCTGTCGCATCGCGTGACGCTCACGGCGCAGGATCGTCTGCGCGAGCTGGCCGATGCGTTCAACGCCGCGGCGGAGCATATCTCGGGCCTGATCCGCCAGGTGCAGAGCGTCTCGGGCGAGATCGACAGCGTCGCCTCCGAGATCGGCGACAATTCCGACGAGCTGTCGCAGCGCACCGAGACGCAGGCCGCGACGCTGGAAGAAACCGCCGCGGCGGTCGAAGAGCTCAACTCGAACGCCAAGTCCGCCGCCGAATACGCCACAGAGGTCGGGCGCGAGGCGGAAGAGACGAAGACCGCCGCCGAAGGCAGCAGCAAGGTGGTCGAGGACGTGACCGATGCGATGAAGCGCATCGAGACCTCGTCGGATTCGATTTCGCAGATCATCTCGGTGATCGACGATATCGCCTTCCAGACCAACCTTCTCGCGCTCAATGCCGGGGTCGAGGCGGCGCGCGCCGGAGAGGCGGGGCGCGGCTTTGCGGTGGTGGCCTCCGAGGTCCGCACACTGGCGCAGCGCTCGGCGGAATCGGCGCAGGAGATCAAGGCCCTGATCAGCGAAAGCGGCATTCACGTGAAGGCCGGTGTCGAACTTGTCGGCCGCGCCAGCGGCGAGCTCGGCAGCATTTTCTCCGGCGTCGACCGGATCTCTGACCGGATCCGCGAAGTGGTGCACGGCCTCAACGAGCAGACCATGACGCTGGGCGAGATCAACACCGCCATCTCGCAGCTCGACACGGTCACGCAGCAGAACGCCGCGATGGTCAACGAAACCGCCAGCGCCATCCGCAGCCTGAGCCAGAACAGCCGAACACTCTCGGATGGCGTGCGCGTGTTCCGCATCGATGGCCAAGGGGCAGCGCCGGCGCCGCGACACGATACAGAGCTGCGCGTGGCCAATGCCGGGTGGTAATCCCGAACCCGCGCGGAATTCGCCTGCCGGTCTCGGTCCTGACCATGCTGACGGGCGGCTGCCATAAGGCAAGTATCGGGGCGAACAGGGCAGGGTGCATTGTACGGCAAGCCCGGTTGACGCAGGCGCCGCTGGCGCAGCACTTGCCCGTGCTTGGTCTGGTAGGCCCGGCAGGACTTGAACCCGCAACCAAGGCGTTATGAGCGCCCTGCTCTAACCAATTGAGCTACAGGCCCACCGTGACGCTCTCCGTAGCATTCCCGCCACCGGGGTCAAGCATTTCGCGCCCCATACGCGGGGCCGAGCGCGATCGGTGCGTCGATACGGGACCAGCCAGCGTCACGGTGATTTCTGGGTGTGGGGTTTCGCCGTCATCCGCTCGAGCCCGGCAGGACTGAGAATCGGCACGAGCGCGAGGCCGGGTGTCTTGATGCCATAGCGCCGCGCGGTGAGTGCGCGTGCGAACGCGTGCGTCAGCATGCAGGCAAAAAGCGCCGGCGCGAAGGCCGCGTTGTGCAGCGCTGCCCATTGCGCGCCAAAGCGCCATGCCCAAACCGTCATCCAGGCCTGCAAAAAGCTCAAAGCGGCGTACACCCGCAGCGCCCAACCCGGACCGCCGCACGATGGGAAAGGCGCCGGCCATCACCGCGTCCCGCTTTGTCCGTGGCACCGCTCCGCCACGGCAGAGCGGCAAGGCCTCAGGCCGCGCTCAGAGCGTGAACGCAGCCGCCACAGCGCCGGTCAGCTCTGGCAGGCGGTGCGCATCAACGGCGAAGACGTGGCGCGGGGTGCCGGCGGCGGCCCAGACGGTGGTGAACTCCATGAGCCGCGGGTCGATCCACGCCCGGATCGGGTTGAGATGACCTACCGGCGAGACACCCCCGATGGCAAAGCCGGTCTGGCTGCGGATCAGGGTCGCATCGGCCTTGCCCAGCGGCTCGCCAGCCAGCGCCGAGGCCTTCTCGGCGCAGACCTTGTTGCCGCCGGCGGTCAGGAACAGCACCGCCTCGCCGCTGTCCTCGGCGCGGAAGATGATCGACTTGGCGATCTGGTCGATCTCGCAGCCGACGCTGTCGGCGGCCTCCTGCGCAGTGCGGGCCTGGCCCACCTCGCGGATCTCCGGGGTCAGCCCGGCGTCTTCCAGCGCCGCGCGAACGCGTTTGAGGCTCTTGCTCATCGTGGTCTCCTGTTCTTGCCGGCCCGGTTAGAGCGCGTCGCGCGCCCGGCTGCAAGCGCAGGGCATTGCGCAATCCCGCCGCGCTCCGCCATATAGGCGGCATGAGCTTTGCATCCCGCATCACCCGCCTGCCAAGCCCCTTCGAGCCAGACCTCGGCGCAGAGGCGCTCGCCGCCACGCCCTGGGCCGAGGGCGATGTCGCCACGCTGATCGAGGGCGCCGGCGGCACCAGCCCCTATCTTCAGGGCCTGATCCGCAAGGAGGCCGACTGGCTGCAACCCGCGCTCGACGATCCCGACGCCGCGCTGCCGGCGCTTCTGGCTGAGCTCGAAGCAGGCGCGCCCGACGCGGTCGACGGGGCGCTGCGGCAGGCCAAGCGCCGCGTGGCGCTGCTGGCGGGGCTGTCGGACCTTGCGGGCGTCTGGTCGCTCGAGGAGGTGACCGGCGCGCTCACCCGCTTTGCCGATGTCGCGGTGCAGAAGGCGCTGCAGGCTGCCATCGCGCGCGAGATCCGCCGCGGCAAGCTGCCCGGCGCGACCGAGGACGACATCCCGACCGCCGGCGGCATGGTGGTGCTGGCGATGGGAAAGATGGGCGCGTTCGAGCTCAACTACAGCTCGGATATCGACCTGATCTGCCTGTTCGACGAGACCCGCTTCGAGCGCGATGCGTTTCACGAGGCCCGCAGCGCCTTTGTCCGCGCCACGCGGCGCATGTCGGGCAGCCTCGGCGATCTGACCGGGGAGGGCTACGTCTTCCGAACCGACCTGAGGCTGCGCCCCGACCCGGCGGTGACGCCGGTCTGCATCTCGATGGAGGCGGCCGAGCGCTACTACGAAAGCCTCGGTCGGGCCTGGGAGCGCGCCGCCTATATCAAGGCCCGGCCCTGCGCCGGGGATGTCGAGGCCGGCGAGCGCTTCCTCGAGACGCTGCGTCCCTTCGTCTGGCGCCGCCATCTGGATTTCGCCGCCATCCAGGACGCGCACGACATGCGGCTGCGCTACCGCGACAAGCACGGGCACGGGGCCATCACCCTGCCGGGGCACGACATGAAGCTGGGCCGCGGCGGCATCCGCGAGATCGAGTTCTTCACCCAGACCCGCCAGATCATCGCCGGCGGGCGCGACCCGGAGCTGCGGGTGCGCGGCACGGTCGACGGGCTGCGGGTGCTGACCCAGACTGGCTGGGTGCCGCAGGGCGTGACCGAGAAGCTCACCGAGCATTACCGCGCCCATCGCGAGATCGAGCACCGAGTGCAGATGCTGCGCGACGCCCAGACCCACCAGCTGCCAAGCCAGGATGCAGAGTTCGACCGGCTGGCGGCGCTTTGCGGACGCGACCGCGCCGAGCTCGAGCAGGATCTGAAGCGCCGTCTGGAAGAGGTGCACGAGCTGACCGAGGGGTTCTTCGCCCCCGACGCGCCCTGCGAGGCGGACGTGCCCGACGAGATCGAGCGCAGCGAGCTGGTGGCGCGCTGGCCGAATTATCCTGCGCTGCGCTCGGGCCGGGCGGTGGAGATCTTCAAACGCCTGAAGCCCGAGATTCTCGGACGGCTCGCCAAGGCCGCCAAGCCGCAGGAGGCGCTTGCGGCCTTCGACGGCTTCCTGGCCGGGCTGCCGGCGGGGGTGCAGCTGTTCTCGCTCTTCGAGGCCAACCCGCAGCTCATCGATCTGCTGATCGACATCGTCTCGACCTCGCCGGATCTGGCGCGGCACCTGTCGCGCAATTCCAGCGTCTTCGATGCGGTGATCGGCGGCGATTTCTTCAGCCCGTGGCCCGGGGCCGCCGCGCTCACCGCCGAGCTGAAGGACGTGCTGGCCCGCGAGGGCGATTACGAGGCCCGGCTCGACATGGCGCGGCGCTGGCAGAAGGAATGGCACTTCCGTGCCGGGGTGCACCTGCTGCGCGGCCTCAGCGAGCCGGAGGAGGCGGGCGAGCATTACGCCGACCTCGCCGAGGCCTCGCTGGCCGCCATCCTGCCGGTGGTGCAGGAGGAGTTCGCCCGCAAGCACGGGCCGGCGCCGGGGCGCGGCGCGGTGGTGGTCGGCATGGGGTCTCTGGGCGCGCGGCGGTTGCACGCGCTCTCGGATCTCGACCTGATCTCGATCTATGACCCCGACGGGGTCGAGGCCTCCGACGGGCGCCGCCCGCTGTCCGCGCGGCAATACTATGCCCGGCTGACCCAGGCCGCGATCACCGCGATGACGGCGCCGATGGCGGAAGGCAAGCTCTACGAGATCGACATGCGCCTGCGGCCCTCTGGCAATCAGGGGCCGGTGGCGACCTCGCTGGCCTCGTTCCGCAGCTACCAGAGCGAGCAGGCCTGGGTGTGGGAACATCTCGCGCTGACCCGCGCCCGCGTCGTGGCCGGTCCTGCGCCGCTGGCCGAAGATGTCGAGGCGCTGCGCGCCACGCTGCTCGCCGACCCGCCGCCGCGCGACAAGGTGCTGGGCGAGCTTGCGACCATGCGGGCGCGCATCGCCGCCGCGAAGGGGCAGGGCGCGGCCTGGGACCCCAAGATCGGGCGCGGCCGGATGCAGGATATCGAGCTTACCGCGCAGGCCGGGGCGCTGCTTTGCGGGCAGGCGCCGCGGCGCACCACGCGCGGGCTCGCCATGGCGGCGCGCGACGGCTGGCTGAGCAAGGCCGATGCCGATCACCTCGCCGCCACCTACCGGCTGTGCTGGAGCCTGCAGATCGGCGCCCGCCTGATTGCCGAAGGCGCGCTTGATCCGACCGAGCTTGGCGCCGGGGGCTGCGCCTTCCTGACCCGCCTGACCGGGACCGATGGCCCGCAGGCGCTGCGCGAGAAGCTCTCCGACATGACCGCGCGCGCCGCCGATATCATCGACGCCGCCCTGCCGGCGCCCGAGACCTGAAGGAGCCCGAGCCATGAAGAAGGGCACCCCCGAGGACCCCAAGGGCCTGATCGCCGAGGCCTATCGCATCGACGGCATCACGGAGGCGGAATGCCGCTCGATCTTTCTGGATTGGGCGCTGTCGCTGCCCACGGACGCCGAGGCTCGCCCACTGATCGAGGCGCTGCTCGACCGGCACGGCGAAGAGGGCCACCCGATGACCGCGGTGCTGCGCGAGGGCATGGACCGGGGCGGCGCGCCGCGCCGGCGCGGAGGGGCCTCTGGCCGGCGCAACTGAGCCGCCCCCGCGACCAAGGAAGCTCTTGCCCCGCGCCTTGCGATGCGGTTCGCTGGCCCGAGCCGCAGGAGAGGAGCCCGGCGCCCGCGCGCAGCCGGTGAGAGCAGAGGCCCGATGCCCGAATACGTCCCCATCGCGATCCCCGACCACCCGCGGCTCGCGCAGAACATCATCCATTTCGCCCGCGCCCTGCGGCGCGCGGGTCTGCCGGTGGGGCCGGGCCGGGTGATCGATGCGATCCGCGCCGTGGCGGCGGCGGGCTTCACCGACCGGATGGATTTCTACTGGACCCTGCACGCCTGCTTCGTGAACCGCCCCGAGCATCGCGTGGTCTTTGCGCAGGTCTTCCGGCTCTACTGGCGCGATCCGCGCTATCTCGAGCACATGATGTCGATGATGCTGCCGGCGGTGCGCGGCGTGCAGGAGGAGAAGGTCGCCCAATCCGCCGAGAAACGCGCGGCGCAGGCGCTCCTGGGCGACCAGATGCCCGAGATCCCGCAGCCCGAGGGCGCGGAGGAGGCGACCAAGATCGAGGTCGACAGCTCCTTCACCCTCTCGGCAGAGGAAAAGCTCAAGACGCTGGATTTCGAGCAGATGTCGAACGACGAGATCGCCGAGGCCAAGCGCATGATCGCACGGCTCACCCTGCCGGTGAAACCGATCCCCTCGCGCCGCGGCATCGCCGCGCATGGCGGGCGGCGCATCGACTGGCGCCGCACCCTGCGCGGCTCCATGCGGCAGGGGGGCGAGCTGCGCGAGCTTTCCTATCTCAAGCCGCGCCCGCGCTGGCCCAACCTCGTGGTGCTTTGCGACATCTCGGGCTCGATGTCGCAATATTCCCGCATGGTGCTGCACTTCCTGCACGCGGTGGCCAACGAAAAGGGCGCCGGATGGGCCAAGGTGCACGCCTTCACCTTCGGCACGCGTTTGACCAACATCACCCGCCACCTTGCGACGCGCGATGTCGATGCGGCGCTGAAATCCGCCGGGTCCGAGGCGCAGGACTGGCAGGGCGGCACCCGCATCGGCCAGTGCCTGCACGCCTTCAACCGCGACTGGTCGCGCCGGGTCATGGGGCAGGGCGCCGTGGTGCTGCTGATCACCGACGGTCTCGACCGGGACGATGCGGGGGCCCTGGCGAAGGAGATGGAGCGGCTGCACCTCTCGGCCCGCCGACTGATCTGGCTGAACCCGCTGCTGCGTTGGGACGGGTTCGCACCGAAGGCCGCCGGCATCCGCGCCATGCTGCCGCATGTCGATAGCTTCCGCGCCGGCCATTCGATCCGCTCGCTCGAGGATCTGGCCGAGGCGATCTTGCGCCCCGGGGATGCCGGCGAGAAGGCGCGGCTGATGGCGGCGCTCTGAGCGGCGACTGCCTGCATCGGCGGCGTTCTGCCTGCGCTTTGAACAAAACCTGTCTGGCCGCGTTGTAACTTCCAAACCGCCTCTCTTGATGGCGGAGCGGAGGAAAGGACGCACCATGATCAAACCGTTTCTGAAAACCACCACCGCGCTGGTGATGATGGCCAGCCTGACACTGCCGGCAGTGGCGCAGGGGCTCGACGGGATGACGCCGGACGATATCTTCGATGGCGCCCGTGACGGCTCGCTGGATGTGGGGTTCGAAACGGATGGCCTGAGCCGCGATCAGGTGGCCGCCGAGCTGGCGCGCCTGCAGGCCCTGTGCGAGGCCGGTGAGACCTCGGAGGGCGTGAACTGCGCGCGCATTTCCGAACTGCCCGACGCCGCGTCCTTGATGGCCGGAAGCGGTCAGGACGGGGCAGCCGAAGAGGCGCAGGCGACCGGGTCGCAGGAGCAGGACTCGCAGGAACTGAGCGCGCAGGGCAACGCCACTGCCGATGTCGCGGTGCCGGAGGACTCGGAAGCGCCTGCCGACGAGGCCGAGACGCCCGAGGCCGAGGGGGAGGAGGCGCCCGCGGAGGCAGGCGCGCAAGACGCGCCCGTTGAAGCACCTTCGACCGAGGCTCAGGCGGACGAGGCGGAGAGCGCTCCGGCTGAAGCGTCGGAGCCCGCGGAAGATTCTGCCGAGAGCGAAGACACTGACGAGCTACGCGACGCGCTGGAAGAGGCAGAGGCGCAGGACGCACCCGCCGCCGCGCCGGGCAGTGAGGCACAGGCCTCCGAGACGGACTCGGACGTCCAGCAGCGTGATGCCGCTGAAGATGCCCAAGCGCAGCAGGGGGCCGACGATGCGCCGGCTGCGGAGGCCGAGGCTGCAGATACCGACGCGCCGGCCGCCGAGACCGAGGGGGCCGACGAGCTGCGCGACGCTCTGGAGGAGGCCGAGGCGCAGGAGGCGCCCGAAGATGCGGCCCCCGAGGCCGATGCAGAGAACCCAGAACAGGCCGATGCCCAGCAAGAGGCCCAGACCGCCAACGCAGAGGAGCCGAGCCTGCAGGCCGAGCCCGAAGAGGTCTCGGACCAGGAGCAGGCCGATGCGGCCGCACGCCTGTCGCAACAGCTTGGCGCTGCAGCAGCGGCGCTCGGTCTTGAAGAAGCCGGCGAGCCCGAAGTGGTTGAGGAAGAGGTCTCCGATGCCGATGTCCGCAGCTCCGACGAGGATTTCAGCACGCAAATCGGTGAGTCGCGCGCGCAGGACACCGACGCCGCAGACGAGCGCGACGGCGACCGTGCCGAGGACGATGACGACGACAACCGCGACGAAATGATCCGCAGGCTCGGCACCGCTGCGGTGGCGGGTCTCGGCGCCGTTGCGCTGAGCAAGTTCCTCTCGAATGACGCCAAGGTGGTCGAAAACACCGGCGACCGGATCGTGGTGGAAGAGAACGGCCAGTACCGCGTGCTGCGCAATGATGACGTGCTCCTGCGCCGCCCCGGCTCGGACGTGACCACCTATCGCTACGATGACGGCTCTACCCGCACCGTGGTCGAGTACCAGGACGGCAACGCGGTCGAGACCGTGAAAGCCGCCGACGGCCGCGTGCTGCGCCGCATCCGCACCCTGCCGGACGGCGAGCAGATCGTGCTCTTCGACGACACGCAGGCCGAACAGCAGGTGGTGGTAAGCGATCTGCCGCAAACGCAGGATACCGCGCGCCGGATGAACATCCGCGAGGTTGGCGAGGCCGAACTTGCGGCGGCGCTGGCAGCCGAAAGCGGGGCCGATGTGGGCCGCACCTTCTCGCTAAACCAGATCCGCAACATCGACACCGTGCGTCATCTTGTGCCCGAAATCAGCGTCGACTCGATCAATTTCGAGACCGGTTCCGCGGCGATCCGCCCGCAGGAAGCGCAGGCGCTCGCAGCGCTCGGCAATGCGATGAAACGGGTGATCGCCGACAACCCGCGCGAGGTCTTCCTGATCGAGGGCCACACCGATGCGACCGGCGGCTGGGGTTACAACCTCGCGCTCTCGGACCGCCGTGCGGAATCGGTGGCGCTGGCGCTGACCGAGTATTTCGACGTGCCGCCGGAGAACATGGTGCTTCAGGGCTATGGCGAGAGTGATCTGGCGGTTGAGACCCAGACCTCCGAGCGCGCCAACCGGCGTGCCGCGGTGCGCCGCATCACGCCGCTGCTTCAGGGCAGCTGAGCCTTCCCGCCCGGGCCAGACGGCCCCTGATGAACGGATCACGGCGCGCCCTGGGCGCGCCGTGTTTTTTTCTGCGTTGCCGGTCAGGCGTCGCGCTCGGCAATCACGTCCTTGGCAACAGCAAGCGCGTTGAGCGCGGCGGGAAAGCCGGCATAGACCGCCATCTGCATCATCACCTCGACGACCTCTTCGCCTGTCACGCCGACATTCAGCGCGCCATGCACATGCACGCCCAACTGCTTGGGGGCAGTGCCCATGGCCGAAAGCGCCGCCACGGTTGCAATCTCGCGATCGCGCAGGGACAGGGCGTCACGGGCGTAAATGTCGCCGAAGGGGAATTCGAACAGCAGTTCGGCAAAGTCGGGGGCAATGTCCTGCAGCCCCGCGATCACCGCCTCGCCGGCCGCACCGTCGATCTCATTCAGCAGCCTGCGGCCGCGCTCCGCTCTGGTCTCTTGTGTCTGATGTCGCATGGTCTGGTCCTTTCGCGTCTGACATCATCGCCTCGTAGGTGGCGATCTTGGTGTCGAGAACGGACAGGCAGTCCTGCAGCTGTGCCACGCGGGCCGCGACCTCGGCCCGGTGCTGGCGCAGCATCTCCGCGCGCTCGGGGGCGGTGGCATCGCCTGCCGCCCGTGCCCGCGCATAGGCCAGCATCTCGGAGATCGACATGCCGGTCGTCCTGAGCCGGTGCAGGAACTCTGCCCAGCGCAGGTCGGCCGCGCCATAGACCCGGTGTCCGGCGCTGTCGCGCAGCGGCGGGTCGATGAGACCGATCTTTTCGTAATAGCGCAGCGTGTCCACCGGGAAACCGGTGGCCCGCGCGAACTCGGCAATCCGCATGATCCGGGCTCCTCTCCGTTCGACGCCTCCCTTGCTAGGGGGTGGAGCGCGCTCCAGGTCAAGCGGAAAGTAACGTGGGAAGGACGTTGTGCGCAAAGGCGGGCAGGGCACCGCGCGTGATCGTCTCACGCTTTGCCCCAGCCTGAATGGCCCCAGCCTCCCAACGCCCCGACGGGCCCGGACCGGCAGGGGGCTCCGCCCGTAAACGCCTCAAACGCTCCCCCGGAGCGTTTGCCGGGCCCTGTAGGGCCCGGACCGGCGTTTACACCATCATTTCTTTGGTGGCCGAGAGGGTGATGTCGGGATAGTCGCGCACCACGCGGTCGATATCCCATTGCAGCCGGGTCATGTAGACCACGTCGCCGTCATTGTCGTGGGCGATGTGTTGCTTGTTGGCGTTGACGAATTTCTCCACCGCCGCCTTGTCGCCATGCACCCAGCGCGCCGAAGTGAACTGCGACGCCTCGAAGCGCACCGGCAGGCCGTATTCCTGCTCGATCCGCGCGCCCAGCACCTCGAACTGCAGGGCACCCACCACGCCGACGATGTAGCCCGAGCCGATATTCGGCTTGAAGACCTTCGCCGCGCCTTCCTCGGCGAACTGGAACAGCGCCTTTTCGAGGTGCTTGGCCTTCATCGGGTCGCCCGCGCGCACGCCCTGCAGGAGCTCCGGTGCGAAAGAGGGAATGCCCGTCACCTTCAGCGCCTCGCCCTCGGTCAGCGTATCGCCGATGCGCAGCTGGCCGTGGTTGGGGATGCCGATGATGTCGCCGGCCCAGGCCTCCTCGGCCAGCTCGCGGTCGGAGGCGAGAAACAGCACCGGCGCGGAGATGCTCATCGGCTTCTTGGTGCGCACATGGGTGAGCTTCATGCCGCGGTTGAAATGGCCCGAGCTGAGCCGGACAAAGGCCACCCGGTCGCGGTGCTTGGGGTCCATGTTGGCCTGCACCTTGAAGACGAAGCCCGAGACCTTCTTCTCCTCCGGCGCAATCTGGCGCGGCTCGGCGCTGGTGGGCTGGGGCTCGGGCGCGAGGTTGCCGATGCCGTCCATCAGCTCCTTCACGCCGAAGGAATTGATCGCCGAGCCAAACCAGATCGGCGTCATGTGGCCCTCGAGCACCGCCTGCGGGTCGAGCTCGGGCAGCAGCTCGCGCGCCATCTCGATCTCTTCCTTGAGCTGCTCGAGCAGTTCGCCCGGCACGTGCTCGGCGAGCTTGGGGTCGTCGAGCCCGTCGATCTTGATCGATTCCGCCACCTTGTTGCGGTCGGCCCGGTCCATCAGCTCGAGCCGGTTGCGCAGCATGTCGTAGCAGCCCACGAACTCGCGCCCCATGCCGATCGGCCACGAGGCCGGCGTCACGTCGATGGCGAGGTTCTCCTGGATCTCGTCGATGATCTCGAAGACGTCGCGCGCCTCGCGGTCCATCTTGTTGCAGAAGGTCAGGATCGGCAGATCGCGCAGCCGGCAGACCTCGAAGAGCTTCTGCGTCTGGCTTTCCACGCCCTTGGCGCCGTCGATCACCATGATCGCCGCGTCGACCGCGGTCAGCGTGCGGTAGGTGTCTTCCGAGAAGTCCGAGTGGCCGGGCGTGTCGACGAGGTTGTAGCGGAAGTGGCCGTAATCGAAGGACATGGCCGAGGCCGAGACCGAGATCCCGCGCTCCTGCTCCATCTTCATGAAGTCCGAGCGCGTGCGCCGCGCCTCGCCCTTGGCGCGCACCTGTCCCGCCATCTGGATGGCGCCGCCATAGAGCAGGAATTTCTCCGTCAGCGTGGTCTTGCCGGCATCCGGGTGCGAGATGATCGCAAAGGTGCGGCGGCGGGCGATTTCCGCGGGAAGGTCGGGGCGGTTGGTGGGCGTGTCCAGCATGAGCGCGCATATAACGCCGCCCATGCGCCAAGGGAAGAGCGGGCTGCGCGGAACCGGGGCCTTGCTTCGCGGGTTCTGATCGCGACACAGGAGGACCGATGATGGCCAATCCCAGCCTGAAGAACGAGAAACTCTACGAGGACCTGCGCCAGGACGGCATGTCCAAGGAAAAGGCCGCCCGCATCTCGAATGCGCAGGCCAATGACGAGATGAACCCGTCCGAGAAAGGCGGGAAGGCGCCGCCCTACGAGGACTGGACCAAAGACGATCTCTACACGCGGGCGCAAGAGATCGGCATCGATGGCCGCCCCTACATGACGAAGGACGAGCTCATCGAGGCGCTGCGCAACCACTGAGCCCAACCTCCCATGCTGCCGGTCGGGGCCTCGGGGTCGGCGAGCCACGCAGAGATCGCGCGTGACACCCGGCCGGAGCGGACGGCCTGCCTCCGGCGGGAGTATTTTTGACGAAGAGAAGCCAGGGGCGCGGCGCTCCTGGCTTCTTTGGTTCAAAAATACCTCGGGGGTGAATTGGCGCGCAGCGCCAAGAGGGGGCAGCGCCCCCGTTCTCTGCTTGAAGCTTCTCCTCGGGTGAGACGGGGCCGGCGCGCCGAGGATCGCTGCGCGTCGACCGGTCGCGCCATGCGTCGAGAGCCATCGAGGCCGCCCCACCGGCGCTGATTTCTTCAGCAATGTCGCGAAGGGATCATCCCGTGGCGCAGCGAAGCTCGCGGATCGCGCCGGGGTGCTGCATGGATCGGGGGATTCCGGCTGGCGACACGAGGGTCCCCGCATGATGTCCGTTCTCGGCAGCGTCTGGGCGCTGCTTCTTGGCACGCTTCTGATCATGCTCGGCAACGGCATGCAGTTCACGCTGATCGGCCTGCGCGGCGATATCGAGGGCTTTTCCGCCGGCGCGCTGGCCGTCATCACGTCCGGCTACTACATCGGCTTCCTGTCCGGCGCACGCGTGACGCCGATGCTGATTCGCCGCGTCGGCCATGTGCGGGTCTTCGCCGCGCTCGGCAGCTTCATGTCCGCCGGACTGATCGCGTTCCCATTGATCACCGAAACCTGGGCCTGGACCCCGCTGCGGCTGATCCTCGGCTTTTGCATGTCCGGCGTCTATGTCGCCGCCGAGAGCTGGCTGAACCACGCCGCCACCAACGACACCCGCGGCAAGATCCTCTCGGCCTACATGATCGCCCAGACCCTTGGCGTGATCGGCGCGCAATGGCTGCTGACCTTCGGAGACGCCGCCACATCGGTGCTGTTCATCGTCGCCTCGATCCTCGTGTCGCTGTCCTTCGGGCCGATCCTGCTCTCGGCCACGCCGACCCCGGCGGTCAGCGTGGCGCGGCCGATGTCGCTGCGCCAGCTGTTCGGGATCGCGCCGCTGGCCACCGTGGGCACGTTCTTTCTCGGCAGCATCTACGCCACGCAATCGGGCATGGGCGCGGTGTTTGGCACGCAGATCGGCCTCACGACGCCGCAGATCGCGTTCTTCGTCGCCATGCTTTTCGCCGGCGCGCTGTTCCTGCAATACCCGATCGGCTGGCTCTCGGACGTGCTCGACCGCCGCAAGCTGATCTTCGCCGCCGCGGCGATGGGGGCGGGCGCCTGCGCTTTGGGGCTGGCGACCGAGGGGCGCTCGGAGATGCTGTTCGTGGCCGCCTTCCTTGCCGGGGGCGTGACCACGCCGCTCTATTCGCTGTTTCTCGCCTACGCCAATGACGACCTGCCCGCCGACGACATGCCCGCCGCGTCCGGGGGCCTCGTCTTCATCTTCGGCCTTGGCGCGATCGCCGGCCCGCTGCTCAGCGGCTGGGCAATGCAGTGGCTCGGGCCGCATGGCTTCTGGCTGGTGCTGACGCTGACCTTCTCGGGCATCGCGCTCTACGCGCTCTACCGGATGACCCAGCGCCCGGCGATCCAGGTCGAGGACACCGAGAGCTACCTCACCGTCCTGCCGACCACCTCTCCGGTCGCGGTCGAGGTTGCGACAAGCTGGGCCGTCGAACAGGCAGACGCCGCGCAGGAGGATCCGCCCGTCGGGTGAGGCGGGCTCACCCGCGCGAGGATTTGCGCAGCAGTTCCGCCAGATCCGGCCGGTCGAGCAACGCCTCCTGGACCTCGAGCGCGCGGTGATCGCTGCGGCTGTGCCCGGGCAGAAGCTCGGAAAGCCGCTGGTGCAGCTCGTCGGGCAGGGCGGCATGGGTGCGGGTGTCGATCAGCATCGATTCCGCCGCGATGCCCTCGGCATAGATGATCTGGTGATGATCGAAGAGCATCTGGTAATAGTCCACGAAGCCGCCCTGCATCCGGCGGATGCTGTCGCCGTTGACGAGGTGGCGCGCCTTGACCAGCAATTCCGAGCGCCCGACACCGATGCGGTCGCGGCGCTGGTAGATGAACAGCCGGTGATCCGGGCTCACCAGCAGGTCGCCGGAATTGTTCAGCACCCCCTCGCGGATCAGGATCGGGGCGAACTCGCCCACCGCGCGCACCGTGTGATGGCCCAGCCAGCGGATCTCCTGCGGGCCGTCGTCGCGGGTCAGGACCCGGTCGCCAACCGCGAGCTCTTCCACCGGGCGCTGCGCCCCGGAGGCCATGGTGATCATGGTGCCCCGGGTGAAGGAGACGCAGGCCGATTGCGCGAATTTCTGCAGCGCGCCGTCGCGGGTGATGCCCACCAGCGCGAGGTCCTGGCGCGGGTCGAGCGCGGCCAGCGGCAGGAACAGGATCTCCGCCACGTCGCCGGCGGCATCGGTCTCGACCAGCACCAGCCCCTCGGTGGTGTGGCCGTCGCCCGACATGAAGGTGAGCACGCAATCGAGATGCAGATCCGCCCCAGGCGTGCCGATCTCGCTGTCATCCGCGATGCGGAACGGCGAGTCGGAGGCCGGGTAGAGGCTCAGGCGATGCTGGCCCGCCACCGGAGACAGCCGGTAGATGTCATCCGGCACCAGTTCCTCGGCAAAGCTCAGCCCGTCGCCGAGATTCGCGCCGTTGATGACGCGGATCTGGTCCGCGCGGTAGACGGTGACGCCATGCGCGACGCGCGCGCCTTCAGCCTCGGTCATGTCGGGTCGGCCCCTGCCTGTTCTGTTGTCTTCCGTGTTCGGTCGCCGGTCGGCGGATCGACCCATTGTATGCCAAACCATTGTGGCATCAAATGGGGTCTCGGCCGGTCTTTCCCGGCCCGCCCGGGCGCGGCCCGGGCCACAGAAGGAGACTGACGACATGGATCTTGGAATTTCCGGCAAGCGCGCGCTGGTCTGCGCGTCCTCGAAAGGGCTGGGGCGCGGCTGCGCCGAGGCGCTGGCCGAGGCCGGCTGCACGCTGGTGATGAACGCCCGCAGCGCGGGCCCGCTCGAGCAGGCCGCGGGCGAGATCAGCGAGGCCTGCGGCGTCGAGGTCACCGCCATCGCCGCCGACATCACCGATCCCGAGGGCCGCGCCGAGGTGCTGGACGCCGCCGGCCACTGCGATATCCTCGTGACCAATGCCGGCGGTCCGCCCCCGGGCTACTGGACCGACTGGGATCGCGGCGATTTCATCGATGCGCTCGACGGCTCGATGCTGTCGCCGATCGCGCTGATGCAGGCGCTGGTGCCCGGCATGATGGAGCGCGGCTGGGGCCGGGTGGTCAACATCACCTCGCGCTCGGTCAAGGCACCGCTGCTGCCGCTGGGCCTGTCGAACGCCGCCCGCGCCGGCCTCACCGGCTTCGTCGCCGGCACGTCGCGGCAGATCGCCGACAAGGGCGTCACCATCAACAACCTGCTGCCAGGGGTGCACGACACCGCCCGCATCGACCAGATGGACGACGTGATGGCCAAGCAGAAGGGCATCACCCGCGAAGAGGCCCGCGAAATCCGTGCCGCCGGCATTCCCGCCGGCCGCTACGGCGATCCGGCCGAGTTCGGCAAGATGTGCGCCTTCCTGTGCTCCGCCCATGCCGGCTACATCGTCGGCCAGAACATCGTGCTCGACGGGGGCGAGACCTTTGCCACCATCTGACACGCCCACGGTTTCTTCTGGCCTGAAATATCCCGGGGGAGTCGCCCGGAACGGGCGGCGGGGGCAGCGCCCCCAAAGCCGCGACGCCGATGGCCCGCGGTCCTGACGGCAAGGGCGGCGGCGCGGGGTTCTCCCTCGCCGACCAGCTCTTCAACGCCGAGAGCGCCGGGGCACTGGCGCAGGAGTGCTCCGTGCTGCCCGGCTTCGACGCCGGGCGCTTCCTCGATCATGTCCTGCCACGCTTCGAGGGGCTCGGCGTGCATGCAAGGCTCGGCGTCCTCGCGGATGGGCTGGAGGCGCAACTCCCCAGTGAATTCAATGCCATGGCCGAGGCTCTTGAAGCAACGCTTCCAGAGCCGCTCGACCCTGCCCGCAAGGATGACGACTTCGGTCGCTTCATCCACGCGGTGCATGGCGTGCTCGCAGCGAGGCACGGGATCGACCATCCCGAGCGCGCGCTCGACCTGATCCACGCGGCAACCCAGCGCTTCTCGATGGAATACGCCATCCGGCCGTTCCTCAACCGCTGGCCGGATCTGGTGCTGGCGCGGATGCAGGGCTGGGCCCGTGATCCGCATTACCACGTGCGCCGGCTGGTCTCCGAGGGCACGCGGCCCAAGCTGCCCTGGGGCATGGGCATCACGCTTGATCCGCGCGCGCCGCTGCCGCTGCTCGATGTGCTGCATGCCGACGACACCCGCTTTGTGACGCGCTCGGTGGCCAACCATCTCAACGATCTGAGCAAGATCCATCCCGACGCGGTGCTCGACCGGCTGACCGCGTGGCGGTCCAGCCCGGCGCAAACCCCGCGTGAGCTTGACTGGATCACCCGCCACGCCCTGCGCACCGCGGTCAAGCGCGGCGAGGCCGGCGCGCTGGCATTGCTGGGCTACCGGTCCGACCTGCCGGTCAGCGCGCGGCTCGAGATCCCGTCCGAGCTGCGGATCGGAGAGGTTCTGACCATCGCCGCGCGTCTCGAGAGCGCCACCGCAGGCCCGGTTCTGGTCGACTACCGGCTGCGCTTTGCGCGGCCCACCGGCAGCGCCGAGAAGGTCTTCAAGCTGAAGGCCGCCGAACTCGCCCCGGGCAAGCCCCTGACGCTCACCAAGCGCCACCGGATGAAGGGCGATGCCACCACCTTCCGGCTGCACACGGGGGTGCACGCGGTGATCCTGCAGGTCAATGGACGAGACGTGGCCGAGGCGGAATTTACCTTGCTCGCGTGATGGTCAAGCGGCGACGCATGCGGTGGCCGCGAGACCCGCGCAGGTGGGGCGCCGATCAGGCTGGCGTTGGTCGAAGGAATTCGCGGCGACGGGCAGGCCCGGCGAGGGGTCGCCGAGATTCGCCGCCAGTCTCACTCCGCCGCCTTCAGAGCGTCCTCGCCGCCGGTCTGGTCGGGCGTGCGCGCGGGGCGGGACGGGAAGGGCGGCACCTCTTCCCAGAGAATGGTCGGGGCCTTCACCCGCTTGGCCGCCCGCGCCAGCGCCCAGTCCTGCGCCGCGCGGCTGCCGCGGCCCAGCGACAGCGCCGCCAGGGCCCGGGCGATCCAGCCGAGATAGGTGTTGAACCAGACCCGCAGCGCCAGCATCGCCGGGGTGAAGACCAGCGTCAGCACCGTGGCGATGGCGAGACCGAAGACCACCGCTGTGGCCAGCGGCTTCCACCACAGCGAGGTCGGGCTGTCGATGGCATAGCCGCCAGCGAAGAAATCGAGGCTGAGCCCGATCATCATCGGAAACAGTCCGGCGATGGTGGTGATGGTGGTGAGCAGCACCGGGCGGATGCGATCCTCGGCCGTGCGGATGATCGCCTCGATCCGCGGCATGTAGCGCGAATACTCCTGGAAGGTGTCGATCAGAACGATGTTGTTGTTCACCACGATCCCCGCCAGCGCCACCACGCCGGTGCCGGTCATGATGATCGAGAAGGTCTGGTCCATCACGATCATCCCGAGGAACACCCCGGCGGTCGAGAGCACCACCGCCAGAAGCACCAGCACCGCGTTGTAGAAGCTGTTGAACTGCGCCAGCAGGATGATGAACATCAGCGCCAGCGCCGCCGAGAAGGCCTGGCTGAGGAAGGCCTGGCTGTCGGCTTCCTCCTCCTGATCGCCGGTCCATTCCCAGCTTACGCCGCGCGGCAGCGGGTCGGTCTCGAGCCACGCGGTCAGCGAAGCGATGCGCTCGTTGGCATTGACCGGGACGACCTGCAACGCGCCGTCCTCGGCCAGCGCCACCGGGTCGACGCCCGGCTCGGTGCGGGTCAGGTCGTAGCCGGTGCCGCGCAGGCTGAGGTCGCCGGGGCCCGACGCGGCCTCTGTCCCGTAGCCCACGGTCGCGCCGTCGCTCGTGAATTTCACCAGCCCCTCGCGCACCCCGGCCTTGATGTCGAAATGGCGCTTCTGGTCGACGCGGTTGATCTCGGCGAGTTTCTCCACCGGCTGGCGGGTGATGAAGTTCGACAGCGGCACCAGCCCGTCCTGCGTGCGCACCTTGAGGCTGTCCAGCGTCGAGAGCACCCGATCCGCCTCGGGCAGGCGCACGCGGATGTCGATCTCCTCGTCCGAGCTGTCGACCCGCATGGTGTCGAGCGTCAGCCCGCGGGTGACGAGCTGCACCATGGCGCCCACCGTGGCCACGTCGGCGCCGTAGCGGCCGGCCTTCTCGACATCCACGTCGATCTGCCAGTCGATGCCGGGCAGGGGGCGGGTGTCCTCGATCTGGCGCAGCCCGGCCATGGAGTCGAACTGTGCGCGCGCGGCCTCCGTGGCGGCGAGCAGCGTGTCCCAGTCGTCGGATTTCAGCCGCAGGTGCACCGGCTTGGCCGAGGCCGGCCCCATGGCAAGGTCGAGGATCTCGATCTGGATGCCGGGCAGGGCCTGCATCGCCTCGGTCAGCTCGGCCAGCACCAGATCGCCGTCAAGCTCGGGCCGGTCGCGGCGGTTCTCCCACGGCACGATCTCGAGCTGGATCTGCCCGATCGTGTCCTTGGGTGGCTCGGCCCCGCCGGTGTTGGAACTGAGCCCGCCATCGCCGGAGAAGGCGAAGGCGGTCTCGATGCCGGGATGGGCCAGCACGATTTGCTCGGCGCGGCGGACCAGCGCGTCCTTCTCGGCCAGCGAGAGGTTGCCGCGGGCGCGGACATAGACGATGGCCTGCTCGGGCTCGCTTTCGGTGAAGAACTGGGTGCCGTTGTTGTTCTCGCCGTAATAGCCGAAGACCGAGATCACGAAGAACACCACCGCGCCGATGGTCACCACCGGCATCACCGGGTTGGCAGTGATCAGCTGGATCAACCGGCCAAAGGGCGTGCGGCGGTACTGCGCCTTGATGCGCTTGCGCCGGCGCTCGATGCGTGCGGCATCGAGCGTGATCGAGGCCATCACCGCGAAGACGAGGAAGACCAGCGCGCCGGGCAGCCGTGCGGCGTAGCCGGTGAAGGGCGACAGGAACAGGAAATCCGGGTTCAGCACCATCATGGCGCCCGTGAACATGCCCAAAAGCGCCACCGGCACCAGCGCCGCGCGGGCCCACCAGTTCGGCAGGCGGCGGCGCAGCCGCGCGCCGCGACGATGCAGCCCGCGCGAGAATCGCCCCGAGACCCCGCCCATCACCGGCAGGTAGATCAGCGCCACCACCAGCGAGGCCGAGAGCACGAAGATCAGCGTCACCGGCAGCATGCCCATGAACTGCCCCGCCACGCCGGGCCAGAACAGCATCGGCAGGAAGGCGCAGAGCGTGGTCGCGGTCGAGCTCACCACCGGCCAGAACATGCGCTTGGCGGCCTCGACATAGGCGTGCATCGGCCCGGTGCCCTGCGCGATGCGCTTGTCGGCGTACTCCACGACGACGATGGCGCCGTCGACCAGCATCCCCACCGCAAGGATCAGGCCGAACATGACGATGTTGGACACGGTGATTCCCATGCCGAGCAGCAGCAGGAAGCAGAGCAGGAAGCTCGTCGGAATGGCAAAGCCCACCAGCAGCGCCGCGCGGGTGCCAAGCGCGCCCAGCACGACGATCATCACCAGCGCGATGGCGGTCAGCACCGAGCCCTCGAGCTGCTTGACCATGCTGTCGACGATGCGGCTCTGGTCGTTGCTGGCCGAGACCGTGACCGCGGCGCGCAGTTCGGGCGGCCAGTCGGCCTCGGCCTGCGCCACGACGGCGCGCACCTCGGTCGCGGTGTCGATCAGGTTGAAGCCCTTGCGCTTGACCACCTGCAGCGCCACCGTGCTGTCGCCGTTGAAGCGCGCGGTGCCCTCGCGATCCTCGAAGGTCAGGCTGATGGTGGCCAGTTCGCCCAGCGTCACCACCCGGTCGCCATTCACCTTCACCGGCAGGTCGTAGATGTCGCGCGGCTCGTCGAAGCTCGAGGGGATCTTGACCGAGAAGGCGCCGGTGTCGGTCTCGACCTCGCCTGCGGCGACCAGCAGGTTGTTGCTCTGCACCACGTTGATCAGCTCGCTGGCGGTGACGTTGTAGCTCTCGAGCCTGAGCGGGTCGATGATCACCTCGACCATCTCGTCGCGCTTGCCGGCGATGCCCGCCTCGAGCACCGAGTCGAGCGCCTCGACCCGGTCCTGCAGGCCCTTGACCACCTGTACCATGGTGCGCTCGGGCACCGGGCCGGTGAGCGAGATGATCAGGATGGGGAATTCCGAGAAGTTGATCTCGTTGATCGAGTAGCTCTCGGCGCCGTCGGGAAAGCTGCCCTCGGCGGTGTTCATGGCGTCGCGCACGTCGGCCATGGTCTCGGACTTGTCCCAGCCGAACTCGAACTCCAGCGCCACGCCGGCATAGCCCTCGGAGGCCACGCCCGAGAGCGTCTTGAGCCCGTCGAGATCGGCCAGCTCGGTCTCCATCGGCTTGACCAGCAGCTTCTCGGCATCCTCGGCCGAGATGCCGGGGAAGGGGACCGAGATGAACAGCGCCGGGATCTCGATATCCGGCTCGCCCTCCTTGGGCAGGGTGGCATAGGAATAGGCGCCGGCGACCAGCGACAGGAAGATGAAGGCCATCACCATGCGGGCGCGCGCGGCGGCCCAGTCGACGAGGCCGGTCACTGCACGACCTCCTCGAAGCTGGGCCGGACGGCCACACCGTCGGTGACGTATTCCTGCCCCACGGTGATCACGTCAACGCGCTCGGGCAGGCCCGAGACCCAGATGCCGCTGCGGGTGTCGCGCAGCACGCTCACCGGAAGGAACCGCGCCGTGCCGTCGGCGGCGACCGAGCGGATGCCGAGGCGGCCGTCATCGTCGAGTGTGAGCGCCGATTGCGGCAGCAGATGCGCCATGGCGCCGTCGGCCTCGATGGCGATCTCGGCGGTCTGGCCGGCGCGGATCGCCAGATCCGGGTTCGGCAGGGTGATGTCGACGCGGAAGGTGCGGGTGGTCTCGTCGGCGCGGCGGGCGATGAAGGTGACCTCGCCCATCACCTGCTGGTCGCCCACCAGACGCGCGCCGGCGCGGGCCCCGGGGGTGACACGCGCGACATCGGCCTCGGGCACGTAGCCCACCAGACGGATCGGATCGAGCTGCAGCACCGTGGCGCAGCGCGTGCCCACCGTCATCAGCGCGCCAAGCTCGGCGGTGTCATCCTCGAGCACGCCGGCGAAGGGCGCGGTGATCGACAGGTTCTCGACCTCGGTACGCGCGCGGGCGACGGCGGCGCGGGCGCTCTCGATCTGTGCCTCGAGGCTGTCGATGCCGCTGTCGGCGGATTTCAGCCCGGCCTCGGCGCTGCGCACCCCGGCTTCGGCGGCGCGCTGTCCGGCGCGGGCCGAGGCCAGCGTCGTGCGCGAGGAATAGCCGCTCTCCGACAGCTTCTCGGCGGCGGTCAGAGTGATCTGCGCCTCTTCGAGCTGGGCCTCGGCCTGCGCCAGCGCCGCCTCCGCTTCGGGCACGCGCGCCTCGACCTGCGGGCGCTGTGCCTGCGCCTCGGCGAGGGCGGCCTCGGCCTCGGCCAGGGACGCGCCCGAGGTGCCGGGGTCGAGCTCGCAGAGCAACTGGCCGGCGGTGACCGCGCTGCCCTTGGGCAGCGGCTCCGAGATCACCCGGCCCGTGGTCTCGGACAGCACGTCGACCTCGCGGAAGGCCTGGCTCTGGCCGCGCAGCAGCACCGCGTCGTCGATCTCCTGCGCGGTGGAGTGCCGCGCAATCACCGCGACGGCACCGTCTTCGGAGGGCATCGATGCCGCAGCGGGATCGGTCGCGGCCACGTTCGTCTCTTGTGGGCCGCCCCCCGACGCAGGCGTGTCGGCGGACCCCGCGCTTTCCGTTGGGGCGATGTCGCGGGCAAAGCCGAGCAGGCGGTCGCGCTCGATCACGACGCCGTAGAGCACGGCCATCACCACGAGCGCCGTCAGGATCGAAATGATACGCATGGTTCGGGGCTTCCCACTCGGCTCGGGTCTACAGTGGCAAGGGATACCGCGAAACGGTGCCAAGGCAATGCGACCATTTCGATAACGGGTCTTGCGTGCTCCCGGTGAGGCACCCGGGTCTGAACTGGCGTGTTCAGATTACCCGCCCTGGTCCGCCCGATCAAGCTGCGCGGAGCGCCCGTCGCCGCGGTTCCCCGGCGCGGTCCGGAGATGCCTTGGCAGTGGCCGCCGGGGCCTGTAAGAGGGGGCCGACAAAGACTTGTGAGGCCGCCCTTGAGCAATCCCGACAGTTTCATCGACGAAGTCACCGAAGAGGTCCGCCGCGACCGGCTCTTCGCCGCCATGAAGCGCTATGGCTGGATCGCCGTTCTGCTGGTCATCCTGCTGGTCGGCGGGGCGGCGTGGCGCGAATACAGCAACGCCCAGAGCCGCGCCGCGGCACAGGCGCTCGGGGACGAGATCCTGACCGCGCTCGAGGCCGACGAGGCGCAGGCCCGCGTCGCCGCGCTGTCCGAGATCGACGCGCCGACCCCCGGTGCCGAGGCGCTGATCGCCATGCTGACCGCCTCCGAGGCGGCCCGCGCCGAGGATATGGACGCCGCCGCGCAGAACCTCGAGGCGGTCGCTGCCAATGGCGAGGTGCCCGAGATCTACCGCGAGATCGCCAGCTACAAGGCGATGAGCCAGGCCGGCTCGGGGCTGTCGATCGACGAACGCCGCGCCGGGCTCGAGGCGCTCGCGGTGCCCGGCAAGCCGCTGCGCCTGCTGGCAGAGGAGCAGTTGGCGCTGCTCGAGATCGAGGCCGGCGACCGGCTTGCGGCCGAGGAGCGGCTGCGCCGTATCGTCGAGGATTCCGAGGCCACCGCCGGCCTGCGTCAGCGCGCCTCGCAGATGATCATCGCCCTTGGCGGCGCACTGGATGCCAGCTAAACCGGTGCAAACACAACGGGTCTGACCGGAACACCGGCCAGATCGAAGCGTGACAGGCGAAAGACGGGGGCAGTGGACTTGCGCATCACCACCATCACGGCGGGGCTTCTCGGGCTGACCATGCTGTCGGCCTGCTCGGACCCCGAAGTCATCCTTCCCGGCGAGCGCTTCGGCACCCGCGAAGTGCTGCAGGACGGCGGTCCGGCCGACGTCGTCGCGCCCAACACGGCGCGCGCTCTGTCGCTTGCGGCCAGCACCGTCAATGGCAGCTGGGCGCAGAGCCCGGTCTCGCCCTTCGCACGGGTCGAGAACGCGGCGCTGAACCGGGCGCTCACCCAGGTCTTCTCGGTCGATATCGGGGCCGGTGACGGGCGCCGCCAGCGCATCAACGCCGATCCCGTGGTCTCGGGCGGCCGGATCTTCACCATGGATTCCGAGCATACGGTCAGCGCCGTGAGCAGCTCCGGCCAGATCCTGTGGCAGAAAAGCATGGTGCCCGCACGCGAACGCTCCGGTCAGGCGCAGGGCGGCGGGCTCGCCGCCGCCGACGGCCGGATCTACGTCGCGTCGGGCTATGGCCGCCTCACCGCGCTCGACGCCGCCACCGGTGCCGAGATCTGGGAGCAGCGCCTCGGAAACACCGCCACCGGCGCGCCCACCGTGGCCGGCGGGCTGGTCTACCTGACCTCCGGCGACAGCCGCGCCTGGGCGCTCGAGGCCGGGAACGGTCGCATCCGCTGGCAGATCGACGCGCCCGAGAACATCGCCAACGTGGCCGGGGCGCCGGCGCCGGCGCTGAGCGACAAGGCGGTGATCTTCGCCTTCGGGAACGGCGCGGTGCAGTCGGCGTTCCGGCAGGGCGGTATGCGGATGTGGAGCGCCGACGTGGTCGGCAGCCGCATCGGTTCGGCGCTGGCTCAGGTCGGCGACATCACCGGCGGGCCGGTGATCGCTGGCGACACGGTCTATGTCGGCAACCACTCGGGCCGCATCGTGGCGTTCCGCGTCGGCAATGGCGAGCGGCTCTGGACCGCGCGCATGGGTGCCCGCGGGCCGGTCTGGCCGGCCGGCGATTCGGTGTTCCTCGTCTCGGACAAAAACCAGCTCGTGCGGCTCGATGCCAACAGCGGTGAACAGATCTGGGCCGTCGACCTGCCGGGCTACGAGCCGGTGCGCCGGCCGCAGCGCCGCCGCGACAGCGCCTATGCCCATTACGGCCCGGTGATGGCCGGGGGGCGGCTTGTGCTGGCCTCCTCGGACGGGCTGCTGCGCAGCTTCGACCCGGCCTCCGGCGCGCTCATCGCCGCCACCGAGGTGCCGGGCGGCGCGACCACCGCGCCGGCGATCGCCAATGGCACGCTCTACGTGGTGACCAAGACGGGCCAGCTCGCGGCCTATCGCTGAGCCGGCAGGGACCAACGTGACAGGAGGGGCGCGCGGGGCAGACCCGTCGCCCCTTTCGCCGTGCCCGCAAATGCGCTATCGGGGCGGCTTGTGATCTGGGAGTCAGGACATGACCTTCTCGCTGGCCATCGTGGGCCGCCCCAATGTGGGGAAATCGACGCTGTTCAACCGGCTGGTGGGCCGGCGCCTCGCCCTGGTCGACGACCAGCCCGGCGTGACCCGTGACCTGCGCGAGGGCGAGGCCAAGCTCGGCGACCTGCGCTTCACGGTGATCGACACCGCGGGGCTCGAGGATGCCACCGATGACAGCCTGCCGGGCCGGATGCGGCGCCTCACCGAGCGCGCCGTCGACATGGCCGATGTCTGCCTGTTCATGATCGATGCCCGCGTCGGCGTGACCCCGACCGACGAGATCTTTGCCGACATCCTGCGCAAGCGTGCCAAGCACGTGATCCTCGGGGCCAACAAGTCCGAGGGTTCGGCGGCGGATGCCGGGGTGCTCGAGGCCTACGCGCTGGGTCTGGGCGAGCCGCTGCGCATCTCGGCCGAGCACGGCGAGGGCATGCCCGACCTCTACGGCGCCCTGCAGCCGCTGGCCGACGGCTTTGCCGAGCGCGCCGCGGCGGAAGCACCCGAAACGGATGTGAGCGTCGACGAGGAGGTCTCGGACGAGGCCGACGAGTCGCTGCCCGAGATCACCGCCGCGAAGCCGCTGCAGATCGCCGTTGTGGGCCGTCCCAACGCGGGCAAGTCGACACTGGTCAACAAGATCATCGGCGAGGAGCGGCTGTTGACCGGCCCCGAGGCCGGCATCACCCGCGACGCCATCTCGGTGCGCAGCGAGTGGGGCGGGGTGCCGATGCGGATCTTCGACACTGCCGGCATGCGCAAGAAGGCGCGGGTGCAGGAAAAGCTCGAGAAGCTCTCGGTCTCGGACGGTCTGCGCGCGGTCAAGTTCGCCGAGGTCGTGGTGGTGCTGCTCGACGCGGCGATCCCCTTCGAGCAGCAGGACCTGCGCATCGCCGACCTGGCCGAGCGCGAAGGCCGCGCGGTGGTGATCGCGGTGAACAAGTGGGATATCGAGGACGAGAAGCAGGAGAAGCTGCGCGACCTCAAGGAAGCGTTCGAGCGGTTGCTGCCGCAGCTGCGCGGCGCGCCGCTGGTCACCGTCTCGGCCAAGACCGGGCGCGGGCTCGACCGGCTGCAGGCGGCGATCATGAAGGCCTGGGAGGTGTGGAACCGCCGTATCTCGACCGGCCAGCTCAACCGCTGGCTCGAGGGCATGGTGTCGAGCCACCCGCCGCCCGCCCCGCAGGGCCGCCGCATCAAGCTGCGCTACATGACACAGGCCAAGACCCGTCCGCCGGGCTTCGTGGTGATGTGCTCGCGCCCGCAGGACATGCCCGACAGCTACACGCGCTACCTCGTCAACGGCCTGCGCGAGAGCTTCGACATGCCCGGCACGCCGATCCGGCTCTACATGCGCGGGCAGGGTGACAAGAACCCCTACAAGGGCCGCCGCGAGAAGAACGCCGGCGCGCTGAAGAAACACCTCGGCAAGAAGAAGGGCTGACATCAAGCGGTGCCGCTGCGCGGCGCTCTTTTGTCGGTGCAGGGGGGCGCTGCCCCCCTCTTGGCGCCGTGCGCCAATTCACCCCCCGAGGTATTTTCGAACCAAAGAAGCCAGGAGCGCTGTGCCCCTGGCTTCTCTTCGTTAAAAATACTCCCGCCGGAGGCAGGCCGCCTGGTTCGGCCGGGAGGTGGTCTTCGGGCTGGCGCGCCGCGCTCAGTCCATCGCGCCGCCGGCGGGCAGGGCCTTGAGATAGGCCGCGACGGCCTCGCGGTCGGCCGGGTCCAGCTTGGCGAAGTTCTCCACCACCGCCACCATGTGGCCGCCGGCGCTGTCGTAATCCGGGGTGAAGCCACTTTCGAGGTAATAGGCGATCGAGCCCGCGTCCCAGTTGAGACGGTCCGGCGTCAAGCCCGGGATCGTCCCGCTGCCGTTCGGGTTCGGGGCGCCGGTGAGCCAGGCGGAGGTGTCGAGCCCGCCGAGCCCGTCGCGGGGCGTGTGGCACTCGCCGCAATGGGCCAGCGCCTCGACGAGGTAGCGGCCACGCTCGAGCTGCGCGTCGGGCACGTCGCGCATCACCCAGTCGTCGCCCATGTAGAGCAGCTTCCACGCGCCCACGCCGCGGCGGATGTTGAAGGGGAAGCCGACCTCGTGGGGCGCGCTCGGCGTCTCGGAGGCGGGCAGGGTGAGCAGGTAGGCCCAGAGATCCACCACGTCCGTGTCGCGCATATGGGTGTAGGCGGTGTAGGGGAAGGCCGGGTAGAGGTGCCGGCCCGAAGGCGAAACGCCGCGCATCACCGCGTTGGCGAAGTCCGCAAGGCCCCATCCCCCGATGCCGTGTTCCGGATCGGGCGAGATGTTGGGGGCCACGAAGGTACCGAACTCCGAGGCGAAGCGCTGACCGCCGGACAGCACCAGCTTGTCTTCGCCCGACGCGTCGGGGGCGTGGTGGCAGGAGGCGCAGCCGGCGGCGGTGAAGATCCGCTCGCCCGCCGCCGGGTCACCGGTCATGCCGCCAAAGCGCGCCTCGGGCAGACGGTTCGGCGCGGTCAGCACCCACCCGGCGCCGGCGGCGGCAATCGCCGCCAGCACCACGATCCCGATCAACTTCCGCATACGGATCAGTTCCGCGGCGCGCGGTAGCTGTCGTGACAGGCCTTGCAAGCGCCGCCGAGAGCGCCCATCGCGGGGCCGATTGCCTCGGTGCCGCCGGAGGCTGCCGTCTGCATGGCCGCAGCGGCCTCACCGAGGTCTGCCCATTTGGAGGTGAAATCCTCCCAGTCCTCCCAGATCTCGGCCTTGGCGCGGGTGCCGTCGAGGTCCGCCGCAGAGGATTCTTCCGGCCAGAGGGGCGGCTGGTGGATCATCGAGACCGCGACCAGCGAGTCGGCGGCGGACTGCGCTGCCTCGGCATCATACTCGGTCTTGCCCTGCGCCATGTCGCCGAGCGTGCCGAGATTGATCGCAAGGATGCGGAACTGGCCCTGCCGGGCTTTCTGCTGGCCGGAGTAATCCAGCGCCATCGCGGCGCCCGAAAGGCCAAGCGACAGGGCGGTGATGGCGGTCAGAAGTCGGGTCATCGAAATCTCCCTTGGGGTGCTATGCTTTCTACCTATGGGTGGCTTGAAACCTAGGCCGGCAACGATGCCTTGGCAAACCTAGCCGTGTCACTCCACCGTTCTGTGACACCCACGGCGTGCGCTCATGGCGCGCCGCGCCATCGGTGGAGATGCCCTTCGGTTTTCGTCATGAAGGGAATAGATTTTATAAATCAGATATTTGTCGAAATTTCTTCGCGTGCAATGTGAACCCATCCGGTTTCATTCTTGTCCGGCCCGAGAGGGCGCTCGCCAAACCGTGACCGGCCCCGGTTCAGGGGCTCACGCGCATCGGTGCGCGCAGGCGATCTGCGGTCAGCGCGTCGGGCCAGCCGACCCAGCGCTCGATGGCGTAGAGCGCGAGGCACAGCGCCACCACCGCCAGGACCAGCTTGACGCGGCCTGCCGACGGCGGGTTGCGGACCCATCGCACCATGCGCAGAAGCCAGTGAGGGTTCATCCTAGCCTTCCGGGAAACGCACCTTGCCGATGAACGGCAGGTTCCTGTTCCTCTGCGCGAAGTCGATGCCGTAACCTACGACAAACTCGTCGGGAATCTCGAACCCCGTCCAGTCGGCCTTGAGCGCCACCTCGCGCCGCGCGGGCTTGTCGAGCAGGGCGATGGTGCGCAGCTTGCGCGGATCGCGCGAGCCCAGAAGCTTCAGGACATGGTGCAGGGTGAAGCCGGTGTCGACGATGTCCTCGACCACCAGCACGTCGCGGCCCTCGATCGGCGAGCGCAGGTCCTTGAGGATGCGCACCTCCCGGCTCGACTGCATGGCGTCGCCATAGGAGGAGGCCTCGAGGAAGTCGACCTCGACCGGCAGATCCAGCTCGCGCACCAGATCGGCGATGAACACGAAGCTGCCGCGCAGCAGGCCCACCACGACCAGCTTGTCGGTGTCGGCATATTCGCGATCGATTTCACGCGCGAGATCTTCGATGCGCGCGGCGATGGTCTTGGCCGAGATCATCTCATCTACGACATATGGCCGCTCTGTCATGGCATTCCCCTTGCAAAGACGGCCACAGCATATGAAGAAACCCCCGACCATTGTCACGCGATAAAGGGACGCTAGAAAGACCGTCATGCCGACCCATTCCGAGACCAAGCACCTGCCTTACAGCGCCCAACAGATGTACGATCTGGTGGCTGACGTGGGCGATTACCCCGAGTTCCTGCCGTGGACCGCCGCGGCCCGCATCCGATCGACCGAGGACAAGGGGGATCACACGGTGATGCTCGCGGACCTGGTGATCTCGTTCAAGGTCTTCCGCGAGCGCTTCGGCAGCCGCGTGACGCTGTATCCCGAGCCCAAGAAGATCGACACCGAATACCTCGATGGTCCGTTCAAATACATGATTTCCAAGTGGCATTTCGAGGACACGCCGGACGGCGGCGTCGATGTGCACTTCTTCGTCGATTTCGAGTTCAAGAACCGCATCCTGCAGGGTGCCGCGGGAATGTTCTTCTACGAGGCGATGCAGCGGATCGTGCGCGCCTTCGAGCGCCGCGCGGCAGAGCTTTACGGCCCGCAGGGCTGACGCGGCTCAGTCGTCGCTGAGCGCGCTCTGCAACAGCTCGCGCGCGAACTGCGAGGCCGCCACAGGCGGCGCGGCGCCCACCCCCGCAGGCCTGCTCTGGACCGCCCTCGCCACCGTCACTGGCCCGA
>Ga0114905_1000364_pt1 | contig 29905 bp, 16 predicted proteins | sample MalvireepMed_b05_FD_83499 | JGI IMG/M metagenome (GOLD analysis project Ga0114905, IMG submission 83499) | Marine viral communities from the Global Malaspina Expedition - Malaspina viral metaG DeepMed_b05 | ecosystem: Environmental > Aquatic > Marine > Oceanic | place: Mediterranean Sea...
CAATTACATCTACTGTTTCCATCTCCATTGGGAGGATAATTTCCACCACAAGGAGAATATGGATGTTTGCAATCAACACAATTTAGACATGCTAATAACTCTAACGGATAATCAGGAAAAGTATCAGGATCCCCATATTTTTCGTAACAACAAGGTATATTAATATCGCCGTCCTCACCACCACAACCGCCCTTGTTACAACAGGGACATTCACCACAATTATCTAAGAATCCACATTCAGCAGGACAACAACATCCCCACCCAGATCTGCATTTACATTCTTCGTATGTCATATTTAAACAGATATCTTCACCATCATCACAATACGGACAGCAACACACGCCCATTGGAGAATCTGGTGAAGCACATGACAAAACTGATGGGGCATCACATGCAGTGACAGAACACTGGCCCCCAGTATCCATACATGTCCGTTGATCAGGACAAGTTGCACCTCCACCGCCGCCACCCATACCAGACAGATTATTGCTACCAACGAACATTTGCTGTCTTCCACTACATTCATTTATTCTACACTGCCATGATGATCCACCCCAGCCATCTTCATCGGGGGCCGTATTTGCAAATCCAACGGCAATTGGAGGAATCGAACCCTGACCTGCTGGTCCATATCCTTCTTTCATTCTTTCCTGAATTTCATATTGCTCTTTTGTTAATTTTTCAGCAGGATCTTCTCTTATCGTATCAATGTCCCAATGAAGTTGTACTTGCTTTTCATCTAATCTAGCAGGACATGAGGGATAATTATATGCAATACATTTAGTAAAAGTAAACCATCCATTAAGACTTTCGTCGATGCAGTCGGGTGACGCATTTGGATTGCTCCAATGAGGATGTCCCTGAGTATAATTTGGCTTAGAAGAGTTTTCATCAACTCGTTCCCAGTCGCCATTGGCATCAACTCGAATGCTCTCATCTGTTGACAATTCACCATCAGTATATCCATAAGGCATACCCTCAAGAGTACAATCCGAAGTTCCTATACTAAACGAATCAAACAATATCCAATGCTTTTCTGCTGGATAGCCTAAGAATTTTTCTGCACAGTCTTGTTGCATTGGGTAAGGAGTAACAGCATAATTTACAGTATATTTGTCGTCCCACCCCCTACACTCCTTCCAGCCTGGGGTGGAGTCGGGCCCACAGCCATGAATAACTTTAATTCCATTTAACCATGTGTGATCTTCTGGGTCGATATAACTTGGCATATTTGCCATCTTGGGCGCCAACTGAGCGTTTTGATTCTCTTCTGGATTAAAGCAAAAACCTCCTGAAAGACAATTTAAGTAACACCTGATTCGTTTCCACGCTTCAACATCATCTCTTGCACCCTTTGGCCAAGGAAGTTGAATGATTTGGAATCTATCATCAATGATATATGTTTCGAATGATGCCTTAAATCTTCTAGCGTAGCATGGGCTAATAGCAAGAGGATCTATAGCCTTGTTCTGTATTGGTATCTCCCAGACTTTTTGCCCATTTATCCACCAATCTCCACTAATCAAACCTTCGTATGGTGGGCAATAATAAGAAGGAGAATTAACACCAACACCCGATATGTACTTTTGCCAAACTTCAGATGGTTGGCTTCCATACGAACAACTATCGCCACCCAAAACATTACCTTCATCATCTTCCCAACCACCGTATAGACCATCAACCCCCAAGAATTTAATCAATTCACCATCAGCATTTGTCGCTCTCCATGCTGGGCATCCAGTCATGTATGGACCACCCCACGGCGCACCCACATAAGGATTTTTTTCATCCAAAGCCTGCCTGGATGGAATTCCGCCGAATACATTTCTTTGAGGAATTTCGGACAGGGGATAATTAATCAACGGACTATTATTCCAGCCTTCATCTTTTCCATAGAAATCATGTTTTGGACGATTCCACCATTTATCAGACTCCCCAACATCCCCACTATCGATATTACCATGCCAGTGACAACAAGCAGGATCGCACTCAAGAGGAGGCCTTCCATCAGTAGGAGTATTTGCCCCAGATCTACAATCTTCTAATGAATACCCAGGCGTGCATGGGCAACCTGAATTCTCTCCCCAATCAGCCATTGCGAATTGTTCTACCCAATCATTATCTTTAGTGTTTCTAATTCCTATATCTGTAGGATCTAATACATTAAGATTAGCATAGTCTTTGCTCCACCCCGCACTCATCCATGAAAATGAGTCTTGCACATCGGATATACAACCAATATAACTCTGCTCAGTACCAGCCCCACCGTCAGCAACAGTACCAACTCCTGGGCATTCGTCCACAAGTATGTTTCCATCAGAATCATAAGTTTTACAATCTAAACACCAATAATCATTAATACCATCATAATTGTCATCACAACAATTTGTATCATCTGGAAGTACTATATTTGGAGGCTTCGATGTGACACATGCACTACCCTGACATTCATCGCAATTCTCTACATTTCCACAGAACACTCCTATAAGACTACACCACGGATCGGGAAGATCATAGCATTGTCTATTACTACAACATTTGCCAACCACAGGATCTGGGCAGTCACATTCCACATAATCTCCTGAATAAATTCCAGGCCAATAATTCTTATCTCCTGCTATACATTCTGCCTCTGTCATATACGAACACACTGACTTCAACGGTCCATCTTTCTTCAATCTACAACATCCACCGATAACAGGACATGTAGTTGGATACTGGGAACAATCGCCCCCATCTCCTAGCCAGACGCCGCCGGCTTTCCCACAAGCATCTTGATCACCATCATTTGAGCAAGGCAAAGGTGGAATATTATTATTGTAACAACAAACACCTATTGTTGGTTTACCTTCACATTTCGTTACCTTCGCACAATTCTTTGGATAAGTTTTACAACAATCTACATCAGCACAAATAGTTCCCTTCCCGTGGAACACTCCTCCCGCAGAAGCACACTCCGCTGGAAGCATCTCCCCCTGGCACACAATATTATCGGTTAAGCAACAACATGCACCACACAAATCACAATCACATGTGACGCTTCCACAATTTGTGCCATCTCCCCAATAATAATAATTTCCACCAGTGTTGATGAGTTTTTGACAATCGCATTGGTTCATTTCCTCACAAGTATTATCATCATTGTTGCAACAAGCGCCTGTAACTTCCACACAAGGAGTTTGACAATCAAGGCTGGAATCCCAACCATCGGTATCGCCACCAGCAGCAGCACACTCCTTATAAGTAATATAATCACAGTCTAAATATCCACAACCATAACAGCATCTGCCCTTTTCTTTACAAGTTACTTTATTACAACTTGATTGACCATACTGTGGTTCTCCATTTTTACCCACGCACTCGGCTTTCGTAAGATTCTCACCACCAGTACCATCTGTTCCCCAACATGTACCATCTATACAACACGGCCATGTAGGCACTTTTCCACACACATTTATACAATCTCCGCTATCATCTGAGTACCAAGTACCAACACCATCACATTCACACATAGGAATGACAGCACAAGGAGTATCATCAAAATAACAACATGTTCCTTTAGGAAGACAATCTGAATTATATGAACTACAATCTATACCGCTTTCATCCAGAACTGTGGAACAGGTAACTGGACAAACATCAGAAGTTGAATAAAGAAGGTCATCCCCCACCCAATGATAACTATTATGTTCATTGCAAACTTCACAATAAGGAATTTCACAGCCCGATATTATGTTTGTACAATGATATTGATTAAATCCAGTTTTACAAGTATTACATTCACAACACGGGCCTGGAGGTAGAATTTCTGAACATGCGTTAGAATCAGGATCGCCTTGCTCTCCGATGCTATTATCATAACCAAATATTCGAGTACAACCAGGCGTAAAGTACCCAACATAAACCATTGCTCGTCCTTTATCTCCCCAAGGAACGACAGCGCCTGGAGATTCCCCGTTTGGTCCTGTGTCTTCACCTTTATTAGAATTCTTCATATATCGAAGAGCAAGTCTTATATTGTAAATGTTATTTCTGGTCGAATTGATTAATTTTCCTGTACTAGAATTCCACGCAAACCCCTCAGCAGAATTATAAGATGAACCAAGTGGACGAGAAGAAGTCCAATACACTCCCGAAAGAATTGAACTTAAATTATCAGAAATCAGGGGGTGATCGCACATTTGCTTTTTCAAGAAGCCAAATTCATCCTTGGACATCACATAAAGTTCTGTTCGAATATCTTCTTTGCTACTAGTCGGATGATTAAAATTACCTCCAAGAGTACTGAAGATTCCTCCTATAAGCCCACCATATTCAGCATTCAACTCCGAATCACAACTCGAAGATCGAAGACTTGCCACATTGTAAGGACCATTTAAATCTCCACATTCTCCGTTTATACATTCTTGAGATGGCCATCCGTGTGTGTTGAAATATCCATCCGAAGGACGAGTCAATCCAATTCTAGGATTCTTAAATTGCGAATCATCATTTGCCCATTCATAACCAGAACCACAATCACTCAAGTCTATGTACATATGCCAACCGACTTGTGCAAGTTTCCATTTCGGACAAGTAGAACATGAATCTTGATCATCAATGCAACCAGCATCACAACAACTTAGACCTGAATGGTGGATGCAAGTACCGCATCCCTTTGCTTCTCTAGCAATACACTCGCCAGGTTCCATGTTCTCAATACAATCACACTCTGTACAACAACATGCGCCTGGATCCTTTCCACCATCATCACATGGACTTGGATCACAATCCGTTCCTACTCCTTGATACACTCCGCCCACGGCAGAACAAGCAGCAGCATTTGTAACTTCAACACAAGTTGGACCTATGCAACATGCACCCCCGATATTATCACAACAATCAATTGCTGGATCAGAACAAGTAGTACCATTTCCTTGATATTCTCCACCAGTACTAGTGCAAGAATCTAAAGTTTCTTCAGAACACAAACCAAACCGACAACATGCACCTACTTCTTCACACTCAACACAATCCCCTGCTGATCCACCTCCGCCTTCACAAGTAATAGGTTCTCCAGTTTCATCTATACAAGTATTTTCACTTGTATCAGTCCATGTGCCACCGAGTTGAGTACAATCATATTGTGGATAAAATGGATGTGCTTCGCCGTTTATACAACAACATCCAAGAGTAGGCGTGAATAAACAAGCCTCCCCACAATCATTACATCCCTTACAAATAGCGTCCATACAAGCATTTGAAGGAAAATCATTAGGTGCTATTGCATTATAACAAGGAAGTTGACAGTCAAGACCAGGCACATCTGGTGGACCACCACCAGTGGGTGGTTCACAATTCCATTTCCCCACATTCCTGCAAGATCCTGCGTCAATACCTTCTTGTTCTAATTGCGCAATCACATCTTCCTGAGTTGGGCCCCAACGGCAATAACGATTGGAATCCACGCATCCACAACCATACCAAAATTCAGGAATGAGCGAACAACAAGAAACTGGCTCGCCATCTTCTGGTACATACCACACACCACCCAGAACCGAACAAGTGTTTTCAGAAACTTCCTGGCATTCTACGGGGTCTCCGTGACAGCAAGCACTCTTAGGACAAGAAGGTTCAGGACAAGGATCATTTGAACAAAGAGTATTATATCCCTTAAACTCACCCTCATATTCTGAACATTTAATGTGATCCACCTGAAGACAATCATAACAAACTTCTCCTTCAGCATAACTTGTAACACAACAAGCACCCGTCAATGGGGTTGGATCATCACAAGGATAATCATTACAATCTACTTGCGTACAATCAAGGCCAGAGAAGAAGTAACCACCATACTGTTCACAATTAGTCTGATTGCTAAGAATACAAGAATTCATTGTACAACAAGCGCCATCATTTAAATCAGAACATAGCGTGTCAATGCATAAAGTGTTTAGATTAAATATTCCATCTACTTCTGCACAATATTTTCTAGTAACATAATCGTCGCATCCATTTTCCTCTGCCTCTTCATAACAACAAGATCCCATTTCTTCGGGAAGCCCCTCGAAAGTGATTCCATAATTAATTCCAGCATTTAGTGCCAACCATTTATGAGTTCCGCCTGGAGTCTTTTCTGATACTGCTTGTTCCGTATATACAAAGTTAAAGATATCAATTCCTTTGCTAAACTCTACTGAATCTGGATCAGGAAACATTACACTAATATAATCATCATCTTTATTTTGTGCAGTATTAAATATCTGATAAGGCTGCAAGGGTGTACCAGAACCCCAGTGATCTGTTACAAGTCCATGAGATGCAGCATTGTGAAGAATAAGAGTGAAGTTTTGCGACAAGGAATATGTCTGACCTGGATAATTTGTATAATTATCATATGGTAATTTAATATACCCAGTCGTTGTTCCACAATAAACTTTCTGAACATTACCACCAGTCATATGAAGTTGAACATCTACTCTTTCTTGTTGAGAATGTCCAACGGGGAAGGCTTCTCCTGTTGCCTGATTTCCATACCTCTGGATCATTTCTCGATGATCTATGAGTTTAGCAGAAAGAGTTTCATGATAAGCAGATGAACCTGCTGCTCCTCTCGGCCATGCACTGACATTCCAGTATGTTCCGCTTGCGCCCGCCGCATAAGAAGAAGTTCCCAATTCCATGAATACCAATTCACCAGTTACTCCCATATCAATTGAATCAGCAGAATTTGCTTTAACGCCACCAACCATCAGAGTACCATTTGGTAACATCTGAAGTTGAATATCATCACCTCCAGCAATCACTTTAAATTCAGCGGTATTTCCTTCTACAGAATAAAGAAGAGAAACACCATCTCCAACAGAACGAATTTCAATCGGGCCAGATGAACCAGTTGCACCAGTTGCACCTAGAATTCTTGCTCTAACACCACTATATGTGCCTGGGCGCGAGCCAGGTGTTTCTAATGTTAACCCTCTTCTGGTTCCACCAGCGTCAGAAGATTCTTCACTTAAGAATAAAACTAAAGACTCTTGAGAATCACCACAAATGCCAGCATAGCGATAATAACGATAGTCATATGTCGCAGGACCATAAAATTCAGTTCCATCTAAAGAAATTCCCTGAAAAACCACAGGTGCGGTAGGACCACAAAAGCCAAAACCAATACCAGTTGCACCTATCGGACCTGGAATTCCAGTTGGGCCAGCAGGCCCAGTATCACCTTGAGTTCCAGTCGGACCCGTGGCCAGGCCAGTGTAGCCGCTGCCTACAAAAGGAGTAGGACCCATAGATCCAGTAGGTCCGAGTACTAATATATGAGAATTACTCGCCATTCATTGATCCCGTTTTACCAAGCAAATGGATTTATGTCTTTTCCTGTTCTTACATACATCCCATACCACTCTGTTTTTTCTGTTAAATTATCTTCATCACCTAATGTTATAAACTGTATAGTATCTATGTCACTACTTAAAGTAGGTTGAAGTGAATATGTAAATTTCCAATTCGAAGGAAACACTCCTGAAACAATATACGGATATGTTACAGTCTCACCTTTGGATGTGGTTCTCTCTCCAAGAGTTTCACCGTCAATTATGATAAGAGTAAATCCAGCCGAAGAGAATGGAGTAAATTTTTCTAAAAATTCATGCGGCACCGCAGTAGGGGCAGAGGAATCAATAAATTTCACAAATGGTCTTTGCTTATCTGTGGGGGGTCCACCAAACCACAATTCATAATCTTTATTTGGATCAACCACAAACACATTTCCAGACAATCTTGTATAACTATTTGCCTGCGCTGCTTTGAGAGAAAGTGCATCTACAGGATTAATTTTATAAACAAAAGTGTTTGAATCTTCCTCCCATGTATATGGAGCAATTCTAGCAGAAACTTCGTTGTAAGTTCTGGTTGTTACACTAAGAGCATAGGTTGGTCCAGCATAATAATTAGTAAAAGTAGCACCAGATAAACCAGTTGTTCCCGCTGAATCCATTCGAGAAAATACTAATTCTCCTGTCCTTCCATGAGCAGTTACCGCATTGAAAGTCTTATACCGAATTCGAATCCTTGATCCATCATCATCAATACGAACACCATTACCACCAGTAATACTCTTCAAGTATAGAACACCATTTGGTCCCCTATTTTCTTGATAGAACACACCAGCAGTTGCAAATCCTTTATTCTCACCAAAAAGATGATATATTTCAGAACCCGTTGGTCCTCGATAATAACCACCACCAGATGTTGATCCGTCTTGATACTGAATTATTAAATGATGAGCATTCGGACCAGTACTACTATAAGTTAATCCAATTGCAAAATGGCCAGTTTCTCCCGATGGACCTGTTGAACCATAAGGTCCACTCTTTCCCGTTGGTCCCTTTGGTCCTGTTGCAGCATAACCAGACAAGCCTGACGGAGGATATTTGTTTATCCATTCGTCACCTGTCGGTCCTTTAACCCCAATGTTGAATGGATGGGCACTAAGAGACATGGACAGACCTCACTATGTTACGATTTTCAGATCGCCGTCAGACCTATAAACTGTCCATGTTTGCTCTCCAGATCCCGAAGTTGGCAGATTTGTAAGTCTTAGATTCTTAATTTCAAGAGTATTAAGAAGAGCAGCATAAGAATTTGGATTAGTTCTAATAATCCAATTAACAGTTATATGTGGCGGTAAATTCTGTTGCCAGGCCATTTGTCCACCACCCGCACCGACAATTCCTGATCCACCAACGCCCTCACTAAATTGAAGAGAGAATTTATCATTGCCACCAATTTGATTTAATTCACTGGGATCATCATTAACAGGATTAGACAAAGCCTCGTCTGCGCCCAAAAGGAATTTTCCTCGTAGGTTAGGAACTAAACAAGAAAATACGCCGGCAACACCACTTGTTTCTTTAAAGATATTAAATGCATTTCCACTTTCTGTGTCATACGGATCTTCATAAACTAACGCAGAGGCAGAAACATCAGAACTTTCAGTAAAGTGTGCGAAATTTCTCAAAGCACTTTTAGTATAATCATAAGTCGCACCAGAAAGATCATGTGTACCTTTTACTTCACCACCCAACGGATCAACGGCTTTATTAATTCCAAAGTTTCCGTTATTAGGAATCTTGTTGTTATATTCTTGCTTCACATATATCCATTGTTTTCCACCATCAGCAGAGTCCGCAGAAACACCAGTGACAATACCAGAAATAAGTCTACCTTCTACTGTTTGTTCAATTCTTGAACCTATTGTCCAACTTAACTTATCTGTTTTTAATGCTTCACACCAACCATAACGAATTCCAATATCACTATAATATTCAGCAAAATCTTTAATTGGTAATCCTTTATATTGCTTTCCTCCACCACTACCATCTCCATTACATACAACCCAACCTGCTGGCGGATTTGTTCCCAAATATGCTTGAACAGTCCCAACAGGAATAAGACCATTAAGAGAAACTACAGCATCACCCCCAAGAAAACTACCAACATAATTTGTAACACTACCAAAAATATTTCCTTGGGAATCTTCAGCAAGTCTTGTAATGACTGGTTTTGCTACCCAGCCAGGAGTATCTGGTCGAACAGAATCCATCCAACCAGCAGTATATCCGCTAAGAAAATACACATCATCTCTTGTAACTCCTGCTGGAATGGTTCCCGTTTGATTGTCAAAGAAATTTTTCATATTAATAGTGCCAGCAAGAGTTAACTGGAAAGTATCTGCTCCTGAAATTTCAGATACAATACCAACAACTTCTGCATTATACGCGCTATCTGCTTTTGCAGAAACATATTCAGCAGCATTTCCATCAACACCACTGTTCCACCTGATAACAGAGCCAGCAGTAAATCCGTGTCCTGTCTGCGTAACAGTAATTGCTAATTTTGAACCAATAGCATCTGCCCCCGAAATACAAACCGAGGGATTGAGTACTGTAGTTTGATTACTTGGATTTGATACCTGTGCCATTTATTAAACTCCTACTAGTGGCATATAACTGGTGTTGGGAATCCAGTGTTAAGTTCTGCATCCACTTCGTAATGAATGGTTATTGTGTCTAGTGGAACCGCACCACCTAGAATCTTGATCTCTATTGCGTTTGGAGTGTTAGTAGAACAAGACACATTAGTAGCATTTGCTCTAGATGTTCTTGCTCTTCCATCATAACCATTAGTTCCCGCAACAGTTCTTAAATCTCCCGCAGCATCCCTATTATATGCTTCACTCACTACGCCACTTGGAGACCACACCTTACATGTTGGAGTGGTTCTCATTCTTACTGGGAATTCATATATGTGTACGAATGAATTAGGAACAACAAAATTAATTCCGCTTGTGTCTGGATGGTGTTGTGTTTCCAATGTATCAGCACCAGGCGGAACCCCCAACACATAACTGCTTTGATAATATCTTTGACACTTTCTAAGTTCCTGATCTGGTTCAATGGGATTAAATGGTGTTGGGATATTTCCTCTTTCTAGTTTCACCTGTGACAGATGAAGATCACGATCAAAAGTAATGCCTCGATCTGTATGTTGAGTATAGAATGAAATCGCTGAGAAGTGATCTGCTGTATACCCCGCAGAAACACCATGATTTGCACCAGACGCTCCAGCAGCATTTGATATCTCAGGAACAAAGAATGAGAAGTTATAAGGCGTCCAATTCTTTGTTAAAGCGAAATCACTAATTGGTGTTTCAATAACTTGTGCAGTAACACCCGCACCAGAGTTATCAGCGAACGAACCACTAGTTGTTGCGCCAGGAACAGGACCAGATAGTCCATTTAAGTTTTGTAAGAACGAAACATGGCAATCACCAGTAGCATGATAATTGCCAGGATTGTCCGCCTTAGCATGGAAGGAAATTGTCATTACTTCGCCGGCGAACCTAGTACAATCTGGAATTCTCTGACTAACACGATACCACTCATGACTCATGGTTCCGCCATGGTAAGTAATACCACCACGAATAATTGCAAAGTAATTTGGATGACCAGGAACCGCAGTTTCTTTACGATCAAACTTACCACGCGCAATCTTAAAATCAAACGATCTCTTTGTTCCACCAGATTTAGTTGTTGCTGGATTCTTCGAACCCGTTGCACTCTGAACTTCTCTTAGCCAACGATCTGCAAAGTAAGCGTTCGCAGTTCCTCCCCACGCATGGGTAGTTCCTATTCCTCTTTGCCAGTATCCAAAGTCAGGATTTATCAATTCATTTTTATTTACTCGACCTGGATTATCAAAAGTAGTACCCGTTGCGCCCGTAGGTCCTAATATTGTTAATGCATTACCAAGTTTCGGAGTTCTTGATCTAAAGTTTCCTTTAGCACCACCTACATTGGCTCCAGCAACCATAGGAGCATCGACATTTAAAGTAACATATGTTGGTGAAATTGCATCCAAAACCTTAACAGATAAGTTTCCGCCAGGTGTGGTGCTTAGACCTCCGTTTTCATGAAGATAATAAGTTCCCGAACTCTTCAATATGCCTGCGCTTAATTGAACACTACCAGAAGTTGCAATTCTTATATAATTATTTGTTGCATCCACATAACTAACAATACCAAGAACATGTGATTTATTCAGGAATCTATTATCTGCTAATCCAACTCCCCCCGACTTGGTGCCGTCAACACAAACAGCAGCACCTTCGAAGAAAATATCATCACCCGCATAAGAACGAACAAACGAAGTTAACTCATCACCGCTTACTCCAGCATCACTCGCTGTGCAGCCTGTGGACGAAAGCATCTGTCCTCGATATGGGAGAATAATACCAGAAGTTTTACCAGTTGCAAGTAAAACAGGTTTGCTAACATATCCAGCAACAGTTGGCTCCAAGAATTGTATTTTTCCTCTATCTGATCCATTGTATATTGAAAGGTGATATGCATTGCCTGGAACCAACCCCTCAGAATGATTTTCGACAAGAGAAGTGTTCCACTGTGCTTTTGTTCCTTCAATTTCACCCCAGAAGGTTAGATCAAAGGTGTGTGGATTAACAACTTTCGAAACAACACCAAAAACTTCTGCTGCACGAATTCCATCGCCATGAAGTTCATTATCACCAGCAGCAGAAGCATAAGTGTATCCTTGAGTAGTTCCGCTATAACGAATCACATTACCGAAAGCAAATCCGTGACTCTTCTTCGTGACTCTCTTCTTATTTGCACCCTTAAGAATATTAACATATCCATCAGTATCAAACTCAACAAGAGGTCCTGCTGTGTTTCCAATCAGCAATGCACCAGTCGAACCACCAATACCCCTCCAAATGTCTCCTGTCTTACCAGACTTGCCTCCTCTTCCATCAATGTCTAGGAAGTTATGTCCTGCAAGAGTAGGACCAAAGAAAATTCTAACAACACCAGCAGTTGGCCCTTTAATTACATTATATTTGTATGCATCTGCAATAGAGCAACCAGTATAACCATAAGGACCATATGGATAATTTGGACCAGTAGTACCAACACTAATGTTTCCTATGTTTCCTCCACCAGAAGTTAATCCAGTAAAGACCTCATTGTGCTTTAGATGACCTTCAAACCAAAGTCCCTCTTTGGTTCTCCACATATTATTCTTATGCATCCAATATGGTCTATCGTATATAAATGTATCTTCTGTATCTCCGCCGTCGCTGTTATCGATACTTTCTGGATTTGGTCCTGTTGCATTTCCACCAATCAGAATACCAGCAAAATCACATCCAACATTGGGTGATTCGTTTGTATTAAGAACAAGAATTTTTTCACCGAGTCTATATGCTGCGGTAACACCATCCTTCACTCCACGAACAGTTGTCGGTTGTGTAACCGAACCAACGGCAGTTCCATCTACCTTCAGGCCACTTCCAATACTAACATTGTTACAGAAGGTGGAATGTGTTCTTATAACATTTCCAGAAAATGCAAAAGCAAGAGTACCACCAGTTCCAAGAGCCATCATCATACCATCGCCTGGTGTTGCTCCATAAACATGAAGAAGATTTAACTTCTCAACAATTTCGTCGTTTGTTTTTGTTCTCCAAGATTCAAAAGTATCAGTCAATTCTACATCTGAAATTGCATAATCTTTATGATAAACAGATAATGTTGATCCACTGTATTGATCATAGTTATGAACACCATATTCACTTGGCCAAATAGTACCAGTTCCGCCTGGTTGAGACCATGCAGCATGAGTTGTTCCACCTATACCTGCGAGGCGATGACCGCCATAAGCATAAGTGTATCCTGTACATCCTCCAAAATATCCTGCTGCTACCATAAGTATTTTATCCTATCAAACCTGTGTCCCTGTATCTGCATAATGCGGAATATTATTTTCAAAGTATGCTATAATTGCTGAATTGGGAGGAAGTGCTGCTCCCCCTCCTTCAATATATGAACCCGATCCAATTATATTTATCTGATATCTAGAAGCACCAGGCGCAGAATAATTTGCATAACCCTGAGCATTATCTTTCAATGAAGCATTAATACTCACTCCAGCATAACCACCCGAAGGAAGATGTTCCTCTCCATCAGGATTCACTTGAATTTCTTGCCAAGTAATATAAACATTTGTTCTGCTTGTGGGTGACATATTAATGTTTGAAAAAGAAATGGGAGCAGAATTATAAACAAAATATCCTAATTCTTTATTTGTCGGTTCAATATAAACATATCCTTCTCCCAAAGAACCACTCCATATTGTTCCAGAAGGCACAAAAGACAAGGGTGCGTCAACAAGACTTCCACTTTGCAAAAAACGGCGTGCAAGCGCAGTTATTTGTGCTTGAAGAACCGTTTGTAATTGGGTAAGTTCTCTTGCTTGAATTGAGAAACCAGGTCTAAACCCCATTTGAACATAATTGTTGGATTTGTCCCAATCATCTAATCCTGAATCTTGAAATCTGTAAAAAACTGACATTAATTTCTCCTATTATCCAACTATCACTGCTAATGCTAGGCTGTTATCTGCTTTACCCGATGCAGACTGATCAACAGTTATTGCAGGGAACTTAAAAGTATGTATCACTTCTGACCAATTCCCCTCTACATCTTTACCCATCTTAAGAGGTGTTTTTGTTATATCAACGACAGGAGTAGAAGTTGCTGGCGTTTTGGTTGAAAAAGATATTTCACTCATATCAGTGTTGGCTTTTTCTTTAAATACATTATCATTCTTATCAAGATTATTAGCACCTTGCCCTTGTATTCTAATCACTCTCTTACCATCACTATTTAGAATATTAGAACTAATAGTTGATCCCATTCTTGAAGTATTACCAGAAGCCTGCATACTATTACTTTTTACTCCAGCAGTTAATGATTGAGAAACCGTATTGTTTGCCAATGTTATTTTGGTAGCAGCAGAAAAATGTACTGCTTGTAAAGATTGTTTTCCTGGCGAAAGTGTATCTTTTATTGGTTTGTTATTATAAAGAGGATTCTTGACTATAGCAGCAGTATCAAAAGTTGTTGCATCGGTATATTCTCTCAATCCAGAAGTGTCTATTACAATAAGAAGCATTGCTTGATAAGCCCTTAACAAACCAATGGCATCACCAAACCCAGTTGGTGGAGAAGCAATTGCATAGACAAAGGGACCTTTAATTTCAGGGTCAATTGAACTCGCTGATCCACCCACAATTTGATTTGCATTATATCCAGTTATATTTTGAGAATTAGTATTAGGTGCTTTACCCAATTTCAAACTAAGATTCATAGAATAACCAGAACCTTTCTCTAGCACATCTACTTTCGTAAGAGAAAATCCTCTCTTATTTTCATCTGCTTCTCCAGGTCCATGATAATCAAATACAGCATTAATTTCGCCAGGGTTATCTGACTGTTCTAATATTTCAAAATCTTTGGATGATACACTATCCCATCGTACATATCTCATTTGATCTTCATTTACCACAACACGAATAAGTTCCCCACCATGATCCTCTCCATACCTTTCAACCGCTTTCTTTAGAAAAAGAGGATTTGTTGTAGCAAGATCACTATATTCTGCTTCTGTGAGTATTGGGGGAACAGGCATATATTCAATACCACCAAGGTTTCTCATATAATGAAACATGTTTCCAGAGATAGAATATAAATACTGCCAACGATAACCATCTTCCGTTCTAATAGGTTGGGGAGATGTTCCAGTTGATGCAGGATCAACACCAGAAATTGCTCCATTTCCATTATCTAAACAGAGATAAACTCTTCTACCACTTTCACAATAGTATGATTGGTTTGTTTGATTCTTATTTGGATCCCAAGCCTGAAACATCATTCTTTTCCAACGAATTCTCTTACACACACTCATAGGTGCCATAGCATCTGAAAGTACCATTCCAACATCTCCGAAGAAAGAATTTATACCCGCAGCATACGAACCTTCTGCTGGAACAATATTATGTTCATTGTCTTGAGATCTACCTAGAACCAATGCATAAGTTGATCTATAACCAGTATCATCATGATTATCAAGCACACCAGCAAATGCTTTTGCAAATGCTTTATTCGCTTCTCCTGCTAATCTGCTTATAACTGTTGACATAATTTTATTCCTTTAGAACCCACAATCCGCAGTACTTCCCGATGGATTGTTTGGACTACCTGATACAGTATTTATAGGAGTTAAATATAAAAACTGCCCTAGTTGAATGTTTTTGAATATTGTTCCTGGCTCTACTTCATTTGACCACGAATTTGGATGATGAGAAATGTGAAACAGAGAAAGAGACAGCCTAGCAGCAGCAGTTCCTCCTGTGTGTCCACTTAGACCAAGAGGTGCCGCAGTTGCTCCCGCCGGCGCCGTTATACCTGCAAGTCGAGGTTCATGAGCAGTTGCACCTGCTTCATTTTTATACCAAAGACCTCCACTGTCTTGAGTGTGATGCGAAGAATAACTAGCACCAGCAGGTCCGCCCTGTGCAGTACCACCCAGATACGGAAGCCACCCACAAGGATATAAATCTACACTTTGACTGTTGCTTCTGAGATTTTCTTCTGTTTCAAAACGGTATGGCGTATAAAAACCAACCATAGGAGTTTCAACTTCAAAAATATCCCCAGTTGTTCCTGGCTGTGGGAATTCATCCCAGATATTGAAGTTGCCAACAGCATATAAACCAGCAGGATGTAACAAAGTTTTAACATATCCCCAATAAAGATCAAATGGAGTACTTGAATCAATAAGATATGAATAATTTTGCCATATCTTACTGTCTTGAATCTTACTTAATCCGCTAAGAGTACCCAATTCATCATCATAATAAACTCCACACGGATGACCAGGCGCACAATTATCTGGACATGGTGGTGCAAGTTCATTTCCATCAACATCATAACTTCCTCCAGCCCAACAATTATGACATGGACCAGATAATCCTCCTTTTGCACCAGTCAATCCATAATAATAACACGGCGCACCAGTAGTTCCAGCCGACGCTCCTCTAAATGGTGCTTCAGAACATCTAATTACTCGTATCTTTGGATACGAAATGCTAACCCAAGAATCATAAAACACTCTGAAAAAGTAGTCATAGGCTTCTTCAATACTTTTCATTTGATAGAATGTTTTTACATAACGAAGAAAGTTTCGGACATCCACCATAGACAAAGAAGGATTTATAAAATCCACTAATACTTTATCAGGGTCATCGGGGCGAGAAATTGTTGTCTCGGTTCTATCAGGAAATCCTTGGGCAAAAACATCCTTGAATAACTTTATAAACGAATCTGGAGTCATGTCTACATCTCGCATAGACTCCAAAATCGCCATATCATTTTCACATGAAAGCCACTGATAAAATAGTTCTATAAATTTAACAAATTTAGGATGAGACTGAAGAATCCAAGAAGGCATTCTATCTTTGACAAAGAAATTAAAATCACCAACACAATCGTTTGTGTATTCTACCCCTTGTATATAATCCCACACCTGATCATAAACTGATCCTGTTGGTCCACTTGTTGTTGCTCCCAGTATAGCAGATATTGTCATTACTATTACCTCTAATCAACAAGTTCAACAGTATCATTCACCAAGTTCAAGATAATTCCCATCTTTGGACTAATGTTATTTGACTGTGGTCTTACCTGAATATAAAAATCATCAATAAATTCTACGCCATCAATTTGAACCCCTCCTGTCTCAGTATTTAAAGAACCTACACTAGATTCAATTATATCTCCACCTGAAGTATAATGTCGAATTATTCCAAACCCATCGTCTAGCAAGTAACCCAAAACAGGTCCTCCATCAACAAGAGCGGTAAAGGAATTGCTTCTAAGAACTCCTCCCACAACACCAGTAGAGGGAACAAGAGAATTACTAAAACTAATGCTGATAGCACCCACAGTATTAATTGGAGATGCTTCAAAATTCTTTCTAAGGAAAACAGAAAGACCTTCACCTATAAGTCCGCTATCAAGATTCAACAAGTTAACAGTAAATTGAGCAAAATTAAAACCTACATCAAATGCACCCATCGGATAAGAATTAATATATGTTGATACTATATTTGTTAAATCCGAAAGAGTAGTTGAAGTTTCTTCAAGGTTATAATACACGGGTCCATCAAGAATAACTTCTATAAGAGAAGGATCAACAAATTCAGGCAAAATTGAAACAACACCCTTTTCTCTCGAAAGTTGAATGATTTCATATTTCTGTTGCTTCGTTAACAGAGTTCCATCTTCTCCTATTGCAGAAACAAACACTCTACCATATTGAGGAGGATCATTGTCTTCTCCTCCCCAAACCAAAGAAATTATTCCGTTCTTATCTTGTCTTATTATACTTCTAAAATCATTTGCCGTAACTGCTCTTCCCTGTGTCTGGAAAAACATAGGAGCATGTGTCCTAATCGATTCTACCGATTCCTCGTTTGCTCCCCCGCTTGATGCAGAGGCTGCAACATCTACAGTTATATCTTGTACACCTGAAGTAAATTCTGTTATTTCATTTCCATCTAAACCCGCACTTAAAAGATAATCAAAATAAACTTTCGAGTCATGAACAGGCGCTCTACCAACCACATTATCACCAAAATAAATTTCGTAACCACTATCATATGATGATGTCAGAAAATACACATTATCACCAGCCGTGACACCAGCAATATTTCCCTCAACATCATCCACACTAGCCCACTGATTCCACCCATTTCCTCCATCTACAAAAACCTTTAAACTTGTGGTATCAAGTTTTGAATGTGGTAATTTGAATCTTTGATGCTTTATTGCACTATCTACAATATCTGGATCTGGAACCGATTGTGTTCTGTTTCCCTGAACAATATCAATCCTTCTAGTATCACTTCCAGCAATCGTATATGATTGTATGGGTGTCCAATTTAATCCTCCACCAAAAAAGGGATCCCCATAAACTAATTCTTTTGAGGATGCCGAATTATTTGTAATAATAATTTCTGCTCTTGCTGCTCTTCGTGAGGTAGGAGTATATGAAAGAGGCTTTGTCAAAGAACCTATAGAATCTCTTTTTTGAGCCGTGTCAAGAAATGATTCGTTTGCAATCATATTTGCATAATATGAATAAAAAGCACTATTATATGAAAGAACATCAAGAAGTGTTGAAAGAGCAGATCCTTCGAAATCGTAATCGGTAAAAATTTCTGAACTCTCAAAAAATTGCTTCAGAGAAGATCGAATGTCAGGAAAATCTAATTTCCCTAAAGTAATTACAGGTGTATCTGTAGTTGATCCTTTAACATATGCCATTTATCGAAGCCTCTCCATTTGTATTTTAACCGTAACAAGTTCGGATGTAACAATACCTCCAATTGGATTTATTGTAAAGTCTACCTGTATATTTAGTATAGAATAATCTCTATGTTCTGCCAGAAAAATATTCTGAACAGTTATTCTTGGTTCCCATTTTTGTAATTCATCTCGTATTCTAGATTGAATTTCCCACCTTACCCAAGGATCTTCAAAATTTTGAAAAAGCATATCTCTTATATTACATCCCATAGTTGGCTTCCAAGGTCTTTCATAGCGATTTGTCAAAACAATATTTTTTACAGATTGTTTTATAGAATCTGCATCATATTTTCTAACTACATCCCCACTCAATCCAGCGGCTGTATAAGCAGGACTTGGATTAAAAACAAAATCTAAATCAGAATATACATAACCCCTTTCTTGCGCACCATAAATGCTGCGAGAAATAGGGCTTTCTGTTCCAGTATATCCCGAACCATATTTTCCCATTTAATTGCGCCTCTTTATGATTATGTATGAAAAAATATTAAAACAAATGCAATTAATTTATATCACTGTTGTTCTTTACTATTACTATCTCTTAGAAGAGTCAGTCTCATTTCCCCAGTCATGTTCCTGTCCAAAACATGTTTTATTGCCACCACCAACCACTTTCCGCTTAGAGGATGGGGTTCTGTTACTTCCTGATTTGTAGCAGTTACAGATGCTAATTGTAATTCAACAACACTACCCACCCGCACAGCGGGATCAACTGTAACAACAATTTGAATTCGTTGTCCTTTGAGAAGTTCTAATTGAGCATTCCTGAGCAACGGTGTTTTTAATGGTGTGTTCCAATACCTCGCTTCGATGCTTCGAACATATTCAAGATATTCTGGATATCTTGGTCCATAGGTTGGAAAAGCACATTCCTTTATATAATCTGGCTCTGCAATACGAGATTCCATGCCGTCAACACAACCACAAGGATCTGCTGTGTATCCTCCAAAAGCACCAAACCACGGCTCTTGCTTAACTTCTACTATCGTTCCAGTTTCTTCATCTACTTCAAAATCAGGACAATTGTATGATCCAATGACAGATTGATATGGAGGACGAGCAGCAGAATATTGAACATGCGGGGTGGGAACGCCAGCAGTAGTCCCCCCAAAAGGAGTACGATCATCATTTGGTCCAAAGTCACTTTCCAACCAACCAGTAGGAAGCCACCCGTACCACCAATAAGGATTTAAATCGCATCCTGCCCAGTCCTCTCCAAGAACTTCTGCAATTAATTTGCATTCCAACGGGATAGAATTAATGGCTTCCTTCAACAGTTTACATGTCACTTCTTCGCCAGCAGGAGCAGTTGCCCCTTCTATTCCAGAATCAACAAGTTTATTATAAACCACCCATTCTTTATATTTGTCTTCTAATTCTTTCGCTTCTATTACTTTCTCTATAATAGGACCACGAATCTCATTTTTAATCTTTTTCATTATTTCAATGTCAAGATCCGTATGACTATACCAAGTATTTAACGGATTTCCCATCCCAATATGATTAGTATACTGATATCCATATCCATGAAGTCTCTTTGTTAATAAAGTCGGTGCAGGTATTGTACCACCAGCACCCCATTCTAATGGATAGTAAGGATAACTCTCAACATGCTTCCACAAATCATAATCTTCGAAATAATCATAAACAACTTCTTCTTGAACAAAAAATTGTTCAGGGTTGACAGATCCACGATAATAGTCAAATGATTTTAAATCATAATGACATTCAGGTCTTATGCAATTGTATCTTGGATCTGGCATATATTTCCTCTTTTAATATTTATCAAAACTACTAAAGTGGCACGATGGTTCCTGCACAATCGTCGCAATCTCCACACGGAATCCATTCAACAGAATACTCAGGATTGGGATGTTGACAATCTGATTCAATAACATTTCCATAACAATTGTTATGATTCCCTTTACCATCATATACACAACAAGCACCCCTAATAAGAGACTCAGCATTACAATATGCTGCTTCTACTTCTTCGCATGTAGTGCAGATTTCAGGATGACAATCACAATCACCACACTGCGATCCTTGCTCACAACCGCCTGGTGGAATATCAAGAATATATTCACATCCCCACCACACTCCACCACCAACAGCATATGGATGATCACAGCACTCTTGAAAAGTTAACATTTCACAATTTACTTCACAAGTATCAGTATTGAAAATACAACATGATGATTCTGGCTCACAATCAGGACAACATAACGGATTTAATAGAACGCAGCCATCAGGAAATGGGTGCCCTGCTGGCAACATGCAAGCATTGCACCATTCATTTCTTGAATCTTCATCACCACCACCAACACACCATTGACAACACATTTTAATATCTAAAAGATCTTGTTTAGATTCGATCTCCTGTCGCAATTGAGAGCATGGACCGTCCATTGAAGTGGGTGTACACATGGGGTTCCCTATATCAACCTCAAAATGAACACATATGGTTTCTCGTTCAACCACCCCCTGATCATCACATCCAATATCAGGAGGGTCCTGGCCAGGAAATGGATTTACACAATATCTAATACAACAAGATATCCAAAACTTTCCTTCCCCGCAAGTTTCTTGACAATTGTTTTCTTGATCTGGTCCTGTTCCCTGTTCCCACGATCCACCAAGATCATCACAATAAGAAAAAGTAGTATTCTGACAACATGTTCCAGGCGGGTTAACACATGATGGTGGTTCACAAGACCCTGGAGGAAGACAACATATTCCTCTTTCGCAATCAATGGTTCCATCCTTTAATAAATCTTCACAAGATTCACCGCCATACCAATCTCCATCTTGTTCAGAACAATATGTACAATCAACCTCTCCTATACAAGTTTGACAATATGAATCATCATACTCATCAAGAACACAAGCGCCAGTATCTGGTGCGCAAGGGTCATCATCAAAACCATCGCATGTACTATCGTGTCCTAGATATTGTCCTCCTGCTTGATGGCAATCATATGAAAAATAATTGTCCTCACATGAATGTTCTCCTGAATCGCAATCACCAGAATTAAAACAACATGCACCAAAGTTGCAATCACAGTCTATGTCTTCGCAAACTGTATCAGTTCCTTGATATGTTCCTATTGGGTTTCCATATTCTATAACCACTTCACCATCAACACAGGTTCTACTAACTTCTCCCTGCGCGCATTCTTCGTATGTTAAATTGTCTTCACAATCAGCGACAGGAGGATCACAATAACAACAAGCGCCTCTATCGAATGCACAATCTATGCCATTTGTACACTCATTGTTTGAACACAAACCACCATTGCAATCATCATCATCTTCACACTCAAGGCAAGGAACATCGTCACCATGATAAACACCACATTGTTCTTCACATTCTTTCTGAGTGAGAATTTTACAAGTCTCATCTAAAAGACAACATGCTCCCTTTTTATCACAGCAACATTTTTTTCTCACGATATAACTCCATTACGATTGAAGATTACACTCACCCATAGTGTCTTCTGGATCACACTCACCATCTGCTGCATTTTCAGCAGCAAAGAAATAATGAGGTTGATTGTTTACATCTTTATATATTTTCATTTCAACAATCGGAAATGATCTTGCAACTTCCATGTTATCAGAAATGTCTTCAACATCTTCTTGCGTATTATTAAGAATTCCATCAAGCGCGTGCGCTGGCAGAGAACCTCGAATTGGTTGTATCTTAAAACAACTTTCCTTCCACATCTTTGTGTCGATTCTCATACCAGGCGCTTCCCATCCTCTTTGTTTATCATAATCCCAATCGTTATCATTTCCAATTTCCATAGTGTTGTGTGCAGGAATGAAAAATGGATCTTCTGCAACCACAGGGCCCTCTTCAGTAAACTCAACCGAAGAACGAATTGGGTTTTCTGATAGTGGTTTAATTCTAAACGATGGTGTGTGTGTTTCATAATCATACTCAAGATAAACTTCTGCAAATGCATAATGCCATCTGTGAGTATCTTCACCATCTCCCGCTCTTCTAAATCCGTATATCGCAGCGGGGAATCTGTCCATAAATCTACAATTTACTTTGTAATAAAAAGTATCAATGCTTGAAATCATCCAATTGGGATTTGACTCTATATCAATTCTTGGACGATAATAATGAAATCTTGATGCAAAGGCTCCTCTCCTACCAAGTTTTAATTGATTGCCCCCATCAATCACAACAGGAGCATTTATAATTTGAGAATCTAATCGTGAACATGCATCAGGAGCAACCCCGTCTGCTGAAACCGTTTCACAAAATATTTTTACTGGTTCTTGATCCATTAAACTTTCTATTGACTTAAATTTCCAGCCAAACAAATCTTGCCAAAAATGAAAATTCGCAGCACTTTGATTTTCTTTATGAGTTGAGTTTTCTGCACACTGATTTATTAACTCAAAGATGTTTTGTGGGCCATCTTTTCTCAATCTTTTATAATCTGCATACTGTGTATGGTAGTAAATATTATTTGAAGTTTCTTCTATTTCTCTATTGTATTCTTCTCCTACGCCAGTTCCCAATATAAATTCTTCATTTCCATCAATCAACATTTTCACAAACTCATGAATAGGACCAGAAAATTCTCCCCCACCAAGATGACCATCTTTCCATTTTCCTGCAATATACGCATATGTTGTAAAAGATAACTTCCACCATTTTTTATTGAGTCCATCCGCTCCACTCCCTTTTATTTCTTCTACAGAATAACACTGAAATGGAGGAACTAAAATTGTTGGATTATCTTCACTAGGAATTTTCAAATCCAGATAAATAATCTCCTCACCAACCAACGGCAAGTTATTGCCAATATCATGCAAATCATTAATTATTAATTCTCCTGTCAAAGCAGGTTCAAACATATTTTCGAAAAGTATCATTCCCTCAAAATTATTTCGAACATCCACGGTTTCATTTCTACCCTGAATCCATAGCCCCACTAAGGAAATTTGTCCTTGATAGTTTGGTGTTTGTTCTGAATTATTTTCTGGTGGCATTATAAAAAGTTCCTTTAATATATCGTGGTGGAACTAGTGCTAGGACCTGAACCAGGCAAATTAAAGAATGGAGTTTGTGAAACTTGAGTTTCTGATGTAGAGAAAGTAGCATATGTCATGTTTCTTTCTCTCAACAAAGTAGTTAATAACCCAAATGCTTGATCTCTGTGAGTATGATGCAATAATTTAATTTTACCCTCAACATCTTCAGTTTCTGCTGCTTTTTCACCAGCAACAATTGCTGTGAACGCATCCGAATAAGTAGTACCGCTACTTCCACTTCCTCCTAAAACTGCATTGATAAGAGTTCCCGATAAAGATTTTGTGGTATCACCTCTGTCAAACAAAGGTCCACTGGGTTTCACCACTCTTTCCTGAACACTATAATGAGGATGGACTACTCTTCCGCTTTTATTTTCAATGAAATGATCTATACGATTAGCACTGTCAAAGACTGTTAAAAGAATCTTTCCCCAGTAATGAAGTCGAGTTGGCTCATATCGTTTTTTCGTGAGAACACCAATAGTATCACCAACATAAAAATTACTACCGTCAATATCAGTCAGTGTCGCCTCTCGAAAAGCATTTCTCCAGTTTAATATTTTTGCTGAAGCAAAATCTGAATTGGATGGTTGTAAAGGTTGAGGTTGAACCCATTGTCTATATGCACCGCTCACTGTGACAGTATCCGATCTCAGTTTTACAATTGTATCACCTTCTTTAAAATCTTGAAATTCATCTCCACCTTCTTTTTGAATATACACGACTGGATTTTCTCTAGATACGGACGAACCGCTTATGGTATAATCTAAACCCAACCTTGGTAATTCATTAAAAGGATTTACAACATCATTATACAATAAAACTAACCACCACCAGTCAGAAGATCCGTAATAATTATGAGCAACTATATCTGGCGTGTCTCCATGCTTTAAAGTATATTCAGAATATGTTCTTTCTGAAAAAACACTATTAAACAAAAATTTAACTCGTACCAAAATGTCTAGCATTTCCTTTCCTACCACGCCTATGGAAGGAAAATTATATTCTGTTATTGGAAATTGATTAAAATACATTATTGTACACCATCATTTATGCCATGGTCCAACCTTCTTAATAGGCAAACTGTTTTGATGCAACAGTGTTGTTTCCATGAAACTTATATCCATATTTAGAAATGGTGGGGCTCCCGAAGATGTATTAAATGTTACAGGATTACCAGAACCAGTATAATTTAAGGACATATTGGTTATCACTGTCTTTCCATATCTACCAAAACTCATAATTCCATTACCATCATATCCAATATTTTGCATCTGAAATTCATGTGGCATCCTGTATAATAAACTGGTGTTGTCGGTCCCTTCTCTTTTTGTAACAGGATATGATGCCAGTCTTAACCAAGTATAGATGCTTTCAAGAATATTTGCATCAGTTTGAGATAAAGGCGTCAATTCCCAATGAAAACTAAAAGTTCTATAATTTGGAGCAGAATATATCTGTTCTGATCTTGGATTTGTTACCTTTCGCCCGCCGGCGGCAGCAACCCTCCCTATGAAATCAGGAGCGGCCGCTTGGAACATCTCCCCCCACCCAGGCAGTTCGCCTGAGGCTGCCGCGTCGGCACCCGCCTGCGTTACTTTAAAGTCTGCACTTGAATAAGTTTGAGCATTTGTTTCAACAATTTGAGCCGGCGCTAAAATCTGGATTTTGGGACCCACGGTGGGTCCATAATTAAAGGCATTATCAGCATTAAGATTATTCACCGATCTATGTGTTGTGATTTCTAACCAATTTGGAACATCCTCTCCACCCGACACTTCGCTTGGAAATCTTAATATATCTGCTCCGCGAGCATCCGTTCCCTGGCCATAACCATCGGGATCTGGATCTGGCTGTCTGGCAGGGGCCTGGCTAGGATCTGCGGTTAAATAATGTGTCCCATCTTGTCCCTGCCAACCCGACTCCTCCTGTCCATGTGGGGGATATAGGTTCCATCCCGTTTCTTCTGGAGATTCTCCAAAAGCCCATTCATAGATTGCAGGTATCCAATTAAACGCTGGCATTTTTGTTTTCTCCTTTTACCCAAACAATTTTTTATTTTACAACATAAATATGTATGTAACATAAGGAAAACTATGGCTTTTAAATCAAAATACAAACCTCTAAATAGATCAAAATATTTAGGAAACCCAGACAATATTATTTGCCGCTCTCTCTGGGAAAGAAGAGTCTGTAAATATTTAGACAACAATAAAAATATATTAAGATGGGGAAGTGAAGAAATATCCATTCCTTATTATTCACCAGCAGATAAACGATGGCACAAATATTATCCTGATTTCCTCATAGAGAAAAAAAATCCCAACAATAGCACACAAACGCTAGTAATTGAAGTGAAGCCAGAAAAGCAAACTAGACCACCCAAACCTCCCAAAAGAAAAAGCAGAAATTATATTAGAGAGTGCTTAACATATGAAATAAACAAATCTAAATGGAAGGCAGCAGAAAAACTTTGCAAAGAGAGAGGGTGGGAATTCATTATACTTACAGAAAGAAATATACTCCTTTAATTCTAGCCATTCTGTATACATATATGGTACAGAAGGAATTAAAATGGCACCACAAAATCCAATACCATATGGCCCTAATGCACCTCCAATGGTCCCCACACCGCCGCTGGGCTCGCCGCCGGCGGCGAAGAGCAGCCTTCAAACATTTATAACAGATGTTAATCCCTTAAGACCAACCCACTATAAGATTTGGATAAATGCTTCACCTCCTCTTGGTATAGGTGAATTATTCGCAGAGACCGTAACATTGCCTGGAAGACAATTAGCAACACTACCTAGAACATTTGCTGGGGCTGCAAGAGAAATTCCTTATCAAAGAATATACTCTGGCGATTTGGATGTAACTTTTGTTTGGGAAAGGCTAGGCTCGTCCCAATCGCAATTCAGAGAAGGGATTGAAAAGTGGATGGATTATATTATTTCCCCCACTAACAACAGAATGAATATCGATTATTTTACTTACACTGGAGATATGACAATAGAATTAGAAGATCCAAAGACGGGGAACGGTGTTTTCAAAATGAAACTGAATGAAGTTTTTCCAAAAACAATAAACCCAACCCCATTAGGATATGGAATGAATGATGATTATTTGAGATTATCAGTTTCGTTTGCTTTCAGAGACTATATTATAGAAGAGCCAGCAAAAGAAGAAGGAAACGGTGAAAATTCCCAAGGGAACAATTATGAAATTTAAAGGAGATTATTATGTCTAGATTATCAACACTACTCACATCGGAAATGCCTGTTTATTCCGTTACTGTTCCTAGTAGCGGAAAAAAAATTGAATTTAAACCATTTAGAGTAAAAGAAGAAAAGGTTTTATTATTAGCACTAGAAGAAGGAACCGAAGAAGCAATGCTTCGAGCAATCATTAATATTATCGAAAACTGTTGCAATGATATTGAAGATGCTAGCGACATGCCAGCAATTGATATTGAATATCTTTTTCTTAAGTTAAGAGCAAAGTCAATAGGAGATACAGTGAATCCTATTATCACCTGTCCCTATACTGAAGAAAAGATTCAAAAAGAAATTAATCTAAATGATGTTGTTGTTGTCAATAATAAAAATATTTCTAACAAAATTAAAGTTACTGAAAATATAGGTGTCACATTAAATCACCCAACTGTTAAACTTCTTCTTGAAAACAATTTTGAAAATTTTTCCTATATGGGAATTGAAGATTCCTTAAAAGTAATTGCACTTTCTTTGGAAGAAATATGGACAAAGGAAGAAGTATTTAATTCCAATGATTTAACTATAGATGAAAGATTAGAATTTTTGGAACAACTTTCACCAGATTCATTTGAGGAAATAATAAACTTCTTTGAAGATGCACCTAGTCTTGAATACAAATTAAAATACGAAACAAGTGATGGAGAGGAGAGGGAACTTTCATTAACAAGTTTTGAAGATTTTTTCGCCTAAGCCTTTCTCACGCAACGCTGTATTCGTTCTATGTTTTTATGTTTCAATTAAAACAGTATCATGGATGGAGCATAAATGAACTTGAAGAACTGATGCCGTGGGAAAGGGAAGTTTACTTTTTACAGTTACAAAAATGGTTACAAGAAGAAGCCAAAAAGAGTACCAAATAAAGATATAAAAAAATATGCCTAGTGAAGAAAAGAAAAGAGAAGAAGAGAGAGCAGACAAAACTGTTAAACTTCTAGAACAGATTCGAAATTCTATCGGTAAGTCTGGTCTTCCCCAAGCGGTAGGAAAAAAGGGTGGCATGGCTGTAGGCAGAGCAGGTGCTTTTGCAGAAACTTTAGCAGATGAAACTATACAGTCTGTTAAAGATTTAGTAACAGGAAGTCTTGCTCCACTAAATCCTATAAATCTTGTTAAAGGTGTTATTTCTGGGATTCCTGGCTCTGGAGCCCTAAGTTCAGCCATGCGGGCTGCTAAAGATTATAACCCAAAAGATCATCACGACACAGCCAAAGAAAGCAAAACTATTCTCAAAGATGTAGAAGTAAATTTGTCTGATGGTTTTGGTGATGTTTCGAAAGTTCTAGAACAAATAGGCGAAACTCTTAGGTCTATGAGAAAAGACCAATTACATGCCAGGCTAGATGCAAAAGAAATGAGCGTAGAAGCAAGGCGAGGACTGCGCGCAGCCGGCGGGGTCTATGGCGCCGCTGGTGGAGTTGGTGGGCCAGGTATGCCAGGTGGGCCAGGCGCGCCTGGACGAGGACCTGCGGGCGCGGGGCCAGGATTCTTTGCCAGGATGATGGCATGGGGGGCAGCAAACAAAGGCGCGGCCGCCCTCGCCGGCGGCGGCGTAGGCATCGGGGCCCTGGCTGCACTTTGGCAACTACCAAAAGTGTTAACGGGTACAGGTATATGGGGACCTGGAAGAATGTTGAGCATCCCTGGCCGACTGGGCTCCTTCCCTGGCCGAATGTTCGGTATGGGTGCGAGGGGTGGTGCAACGGAATATCTCAATTTCTTAAGGGCAGGTGGTGGGCAGGCCGGCACTGAGAGCGCCGGCTTGGCTCGTCAGCATCTTACAAGACATTCAGCGAGAATGCTAGAACGAACAGGAGGCCGAAGGATTGGGTTCGGACTTAGAGGAACTTTTGCTCCAGTTGTTTCTGAGGCGGAAATAACGGCAGCCAAAGCGGTTGGTGGGCGATCCAGAGCCGTCGCCGTTGCAGCAGAAAATGTAAGGGCGGCCGCGTCAGGAATAGATCCAAGTGTGCGGAATGCAGCGTTAAGGCGTCTAGGGGAAGCCCCCGCGGCCGCGCCAAGAGCGCCGGCGCCAAGAGCGCCGGCGGCGCCGGCGCCAGGAGCGCCTACAACACGGTTCCAAGGAACATTCGCGCAAAGGGAAGCAGCGCGCGCCAGGGCTGCCGCCAATGCACGGCGTCTGGAGCAAGCGAAGATATTGGCTCGCGGAGAAGAAAGAATACGACAGGCTAATGCTGCTCTTGACTTAGCAGATAAAAATAGGCACTGGGCGAAAAAATTCGGATTAAAAGTCAGAGAACTGGGATCAAGAACTGGAAAAATGTTCACTGGTATAGTAAAAAGTCCTGCATTGCGTGGACTGGGAAGAGGAATTGCTATAGTAGGAAGACTTGCCAGCCTTCCTGTCACAATTGCGGGTGAAACAGTGTGGGCGACAGGAAAAGCAATAGAGAGACACTATCTAACAAAGGCTGGAGCCCTTGAAGAAAGTATCGGTCTAGGCCAAAAAACACACCCCGATGGGACAGTAACAGATATTAAAACAGGAAAAGTTCTTTTTGACCCAACAGAAGCGAGGGCCCTCGGAGTCGAAAAAGATGCAGAAGGTAGGCTGACATATAAAGATCCTGCTGCAAAAGCATCGTTTAAGAAAGATTCAGCCAAAAAACAATTAGATGCAAACGGAGCCGCAATAAAATTAGCACTCGAAGAGGCCTTACAACTCAGAAATGCAGGCAACGATGCAGAAGCAAATAAGAAAATAAAAAGTGTGCCTCTATTGCTGAGTAAAAGAAAGCAAATTATTATGAATTCGGGAATTACAGATCACAAGGAAGCAGCACGATTGTATGA
>Ga0114905_1000384_pt1 | contig 28761 bp, 30 predicted proteins | sample MalvireepMed_b05_FD_83499 | JGI IMG/M metagenome (GOLD analysis project Ga0114905, IMG submission 83499) | Marine viral communities from the Global Malaspina Expedition - Malaspina viral metaG DeepMed_b05 | ecosystem: Environmental > Aquatic > Marine > Oceanic | place: Mediterranean Sea...
CGAGCAGGTGGCCGGCGATCTTCTTGGCCTTGTTGATGATCTTCTCGGTGGCGCGGACCATGGCCGAGCCGCAGACCGCAAGGCTGCGCGAGCCGTAGGTGCCCATGCCGAAGGGGATCTTGGAGGTGTCGCCATGCACGATGTCGATCATGCTCTCGTCGATGCCGAGCATCTCGGCCACCACCTGCGGGAAGGCGGTCTCGTGGCCCTGCCCGTGCGAATGCGCGCCCACCATGACCGAGATCGAACCTGTTGCGTTCACCCGGACCGTGGCGGCATCGTAAAGCCCCGCACGCGCGCCGAGTTGCCCCACGAGGTTCGACGGCGCGATGCCGCAGGCCTCGATGTAGCAGTTGATGCCGAGCCCGCGCAGCTTGCCATTGGCCTCGCTCTCCTTGCGGCGGGCCTCGAAGCCCGCGCGGTCGATCATCTCCTCGAGCTTGTCCATCGTCGCGGTGTAATCGCCGGTGTCGTATTCCACCGCCACCGGGGTCGCGTAGGGAAAGCTGTCGATGAAGTTCTGCCGGCGTAGCGCGATCGGATCGACACCGAGCTCGCGTGCCGCCTTGTCGACCAGCCGCTCGAGCTGGAACGTGGCCTCGGGGCGCCCCGCGCCGCGATAGGCATCGACCGGGACGGTGTTGGTGAAGACCGCCTTCACGTTCACCTGGATCGCCGGGGTCTTGTAGTTGCCGGCCATCAGCGTGCCATGCAGCCAGGTCGGCACCGACGACGAGAAGGTCGACAGATACGCGCCCATGTTGGCCAGCGTATCGGTGCGCAGACCGATGAAATTGTTGTCGGCATCGAGCGCCAGCTCGATCCTCGTCACGTGGTCGCGGCCATGGGCGTCGGACATGAACGCCTCGGATCGGGTCGAGGTCCACTTGACGGGGCGGTTGATTTGCCGTGACGCGAAGGTGACGAAGGCCTCCTCGGCGTAGTGGAAGATCTTGGTGCCGAAGCCGCCACCCACATCCGGGGCCACCACGCGCAGCTTGTGCTCGGGGATGCCGAGCACGAAGGCGCCCATCAGCAGCCGGATCACGTGCGGGTTCTGCGAGGTGGTGTAGAGCGTGCTCTCGTCATTGGCGCGGTTGTATTCGCCAAGCGCGACGCGCGGCTCCATCGGGTTGGCCACGAGGCGGTTGTTGATCAGATCCAGCGTGGTGACATGCGCGGCCTTCGAGAACGCCTCGTCGATGGCCGCCTGATCGGAGCCGAACTGCCAGTCGTAGCAGAGGTTGTCGTCGAGATCGTCGTGCACCTTGGTGGCGCCGGCCTGCAGCGCGGCCTTCATGTCGACCACCGCAGGAAGCTCGTCGATATCGTAGACGATGGCCTCGGCGGCGTTGCGCGCCTCCTCGAGGCTCTCGGCCACCACCGCGGCGATGGGGTCGCCCACGTGGCGCACCTTGCCCTGCGCCAGAACTGGGTGCGCGGGCTCCTTCATCGGCTGGCCGTTCTTGTCGGTCACCTCCCAGCCGCAGGGCAGACCGCCGATGCCCTCGAAATCCTTGCCGGTGAAGATCCGCACCACGCCGGGCATGGCCTCGGCCTCGCTGGTGTCGAGACCGGTGATGGTGCCATGCGCCACGTCCGAGCGCAGGAACACGCAATAGGTCTGGCCGTAGGTGCTGATATCGTCGGTGTACTGTCCGGCGCCTGTCAGGAAACGCACGTCTTCGCGGCGTTTCTGCGAGGCTCCGATGCCATGATCCTTGGGCATGAAAAACTCCTCCCTGGGTGCGGCGGGCAGCCCCCGCCCTGGCAAGTCCGTCCGGATGCCGCGACCCGGCGGGTCCTCCTCCCGCCGATCCGGCCTGACCGGTCGGTCGCTAACTCACTCGGCGGCGATGCCGCTCACATCCTGCCCGCTCGCCGCCAGGATCGCCTTGACGATATTGTGGTAGCCGGTGCAGCGGCAGATGTTGCCCTTGAGATACTCGCGCACCTCGTGCTCGGTGGGCTTGGGGTTGTCCTTGAGCAGCGTCGCCGCGCTCATCACCATGCCCGGGGTGCAGAACCCGCACTGAAGGCCGTGATAATCCTGAAACGCCTGCTGGATCACCGAGAGCGATCCGTCGGCATTCGCCATGCCCTCGATCGTGGTCACCGAGGCGCCCTCTGCCTCGCCCGCGAACATGCTGCAGGCCTTCACGCTCTCACCGTCCACGTGGATCACGCAGGCCCCGCACTGGCTGGTGTCGCAGCCCACATGGGTGCCCGTCAGGTGCAGCTGGTCGCGCAGAAATTCGGTCATGAGCGTGTTGCCCGAGACCTCTTTCGAGACGGCCTTGCCATTCACCGTCATCGTCACCTTGGTCATCAAGTCCTCCCTGGGTGTCCCTGTCTGTTGTCCTTTGGTGGTCGCGGGCTCCTTGCCTGCCCGCGGGATCGTGTCGATCGGTTCGCGCGTGGCAGGCTCAGCTCGAGACCATGCGCTTGAACCAGCCTTTCTTCTTGCCCTCTTCCGCAGCCTCGCCCTCGGCCTCCGGCGCGTCCTCGGGATCGGACGGGCCTTCGACCGCGTCCTGAAGGTTGGTGAAGAACTGGTCGGCCATCTTCTTGGCGAAGCCATCGATGATGCGGCTGCCAAGCTGCGCCAGCTTGCCGCCGACCTTGGCATCGACCTCGTAATGCAGCTCGGTGACGTCACCGCCCTTGTCGGTGAGCGTCACGTCGGCGCTGCCCTTGGCGAAGCCCGCGGCACCGCCCTTGCCCTCGCCAGACAGCGTCAGGCTCTCGGGCTCGTTGCGGTTCGACAGCACGACCTGCCCCTTGAAGGTCGCCTTCACCGGGCCGACCTTCTGCACCACCGTGGCCTCGAACCCCTCTTCGGGAGAGCCGGTCATCTCGGTGCAGCCGGGCACGCATTGCTTGAGAACCTCCGGATCAAGGATCGCGGCCCAGACGACCTCGCGGGGCGCCTGGATCTCGCGCGTGTCGCTCATGTGCATGGTGGGGGGTCCTCCCTTCCTCTCCGGGCCCCACAATACACGTTGCCCGTGGGGCGCATATTAGACCAATGGCTAAGACCAGTGGCATGTCTCGGGCCGGTCGCGCCAGGCGGATCCGGCCAATTGCCAGCAGCATGACCAATGCCCTCATCGCTGCCAAGCATATTCGTCAACCTGACCGGGGCTTGCGCCCCGCAGACCGGTTCAGCCTCCGGCATAAACCTCGACCGTGGGCAGATCGGTCAGCGGCGCCTCGATCAGCCGCATCGCGGCGAGCGAGATGCGGCTGCCAGCAGTGGCCGGCCCGTCGATCGGGCTCAGGGTCACCTGCGCGGACTTGCCGGTTCCGGGAAACACCACGCGGCCCTCGCGCTCGGCGCTGACCAGCGGCGTCTCGAGCCAGAAGCCCGGCCGCGAGGGATCGCCGAGCGACACCACGGTGGTGCCGAGCCGGCTCTCGCCACCCGCGGACGGCGCCGACGCGGCGGCGCGCTCCTCGGCGCTGGTGGTATCGAACTGCTCTTCGGTGCGGGCCCCGGCGGGCGGCGCGATGCCGCTGGCGGGCCGCGCTTCGGGGCGCGCGGCCTCGGCGGTCGTGGCGGTGACGGGCTCTTCCTGCTGGGCCGGGCCGAAGGCCTGACCACAGGCGGCGAGCAACAGGACGGGGAGAAGGGAATGCGCTTTCATAGCGGCAGCCTAGGACCAATGTCCGGGCCTGACAATCGCCTCTGTCCTTGCCGAGCGGCGCAATCGCGCCTAGGTTTCGGGGATGGAAAAGCTCATCGATCCCTTCGCGCGCCCGATCTCCTATCTTCGGGTCTCGGTCACCGACCGCTGCGACTTTCGCTGCGTCTACTGCATGTCCGAGAACATGAGCTTCCTGCCCAAGAAAGAGTTGCTGACGCTGGAAGAGCTCGACCGGCTGTGCTCGACCTTCATCGGCATGGGGGTCGAGAAGCTGCGCATCACCGGCGGCGAGCCGCTGGTGCGGCGCGATATCCTCAAGTTCTTCCAGTCGATGACACGGCATCTCGATTCAGGCGCCCTGCGCGAGCTGACCCTGACGACAAACGGCTCGCAGCTGGAGAAATTCGCCAAGCCGCTCTACGAGGCCGGGGTGCGCCGGGTGAACATCTCGGCCGACACGCTCGACGAGCAAAAGTTCGCAGAGATCACCCGCTGGGGCCGCCTGCCGCAGGTGCTGCGTGGCATCGACGCGGCGCAGGAAGCGGGCATGCGGGTCAAGCTCAACGCGGTGGCGCTCAAGGGCTTCAACGAGGACGAGCTGTTCTCGATGACCGAATGGTGCGCCGAACGCGGCATGGACCTGACCTGGATCGAGGTCATGCCGATGGGCGACATCGGCAACGAGGACCGGCTTGACCAGTACTGGAAGCTGAGCGATCTGAGGGCGCGCCTGGCAGAGCACTACACGCTCACCGATCTGCCCGAGAGCACCGGCGGACCGGCGCGCTACGTGCGTATCGAGGAAACCGGACAGAAAATCGGCTTCATCACCCCGCTGACGCACAATTTCTGCGAAAGCTGCAACCGAGTGCGGCTGACCTGCACCGGCGAGCTCTTCATGTGCCTGGGCCAGGAAGACAATGCCGACCTGCGCAGCGCCCTGCGCAACCATCCCGGCAGCGACGCACCGCTCGAGACTGCGATCCGCGCCGCCATCGAGCGCAAGCCCAAGGGTCATGATTTCGACTACTCGCGCCAGAGCGTCGACGGTCGCGTGTCGCGCCACATGAGCCACACCGGCGGCTGAGGCCGACGCCCGCGCAAAAATCTTCATACGAAGATTTTTTGCCCGCTCGGTGCGCGCCAAAGATTTTTCGTCCGAAAAATCTTCTGACCTCCGACGGTTCTGGCCGCGTCCGGACCCGGTGGCTTCGACGGCAAAATTGCACCAATGGCCCGCCCGACAGTCGAAATTCGCCAACCTCGCGCAAGAGCGTTGGGTCGCGCGGCGCTTTGTGCCTATACTCGCAACAATCCGGGCGCGAGACCCGCGCAGGCGCAGTGATGGCAGTGACAGGCAAGGCCGACAGATGACCCAAGACACGGTGACCGTGCGCCCCCTCCGGGCGACAGACCAGGAAAGCTGGCGCAAGCTCTGGACCGGATACCTCACCTTCTACGAGGCCTCGGTGACCGAGGAGGTCTACCAGACCACCTTTGCCCGCCTGCTCGACGGCGACGACCACGAGTTCAACGCGCTGGTGGCCGAAAGCGACGGCGAGCTGATAGGCCTTGTGCATTACCTCTTCCACCGCCACTGCTGGCGGGTCGAGAATGTCTGTTACCTGCAGGATCTCTTCGCCGCCCCAGAGGCGCGCGGCAAGGGCGTTGGCCGGGCGCTTATCGAAGCGGTCTATGCCAAGGCCGACGCGGCCGGGTCGCCCAACGTCTACTGGCTGACGCAGGATTTCAACCACACCGCCCGGCAGCTCTATGACCGGATCGGCACCCTGACCCCCTTCATCAAGTACCAGCGGACGTGATGCGCCGGCTGCTGTTTCCGGTGCTGATGTGGCTGGCCTCCTGCATGCCGGCCGCCACTCCGGAGACCGCGAGCCGCGCCGCCGCCTCTCTGGGCGATCTCGGCCCACTGCCGGCGATGAAGCGCTTCGTCCAGGCGCATCCCACGCCGCCGACGATCTCCAACGCCGATCTCGCCCGCGACGTGCTGGACCTGGCCTTCGCGCTGGAATCGGGCCGCGCGCTCGAGCAGTTCTCGCGTTTCGAGGCGCCGGTCACCGTCACGGTTCAGGGCAAGGCCCCGCCCTCCATGGGGCCGGATCTCGACCGGCTGCTGGCGCGCCTGCGACGCGAGGCCGGGATCGACATCTCGCGCGTGGGCGGCGGCGAGGCCGGCATCACCCTCGTTGCAGTGCCGCGCGACGAGATCCGCCGCCACCTGCCGCAGGCGGCCTGCTTCGTGGTGCCCAATGTCAGCTCGCTGCAGGACTACCTGTCCGCGCGCAACAGCCGCCGGGTGAGCTGGACCAGCGTCACGCGGCGCGAGCGCGTGGCGATCTTCCTGCCCGCCGATGCCGCGCCGCAGGAGCTGCGCGACTGCCTGCACGAGGAGATCGCGCAGGCCCTTGGGCCGCTCAATGATCTCTACCGGCTTGGCGACAGCGTGTTCAACGATGACAACGTCCACACGGTGCTGACCGGCTATGACATGACGGTGCTGCGGGTGTTCTACGACCCTGCCCTGCGCTCGGGGATGCGTCGCGACGAGATCGCCGCGCGGCTGCCGTCGATCCTGGCGCGGGTCAATCCCGAGGGCAGCCTGCACCAGGCCCGCCGCCTGCCCCCAACGCCGCGGGACTGGAGCGCGGCGGTGCAGACCGCGCTCGGCCCCGGCACCGATTACGACGCGCGGCTCAGGGCCGCGTCCTCGGCGCTTGGCATTGCCGAGCGCGAGGGCTGGCGCGACCACCGGCTTGGCTTTTCCCACTATGCCATGGGCCGCCTGCTTCAGGGCAGCGACGCCGAGGCGGCGCGGCGCGCCTTCCTGCGCGCCCGGGACGCCTTCGAGCATGCGCCGGACACGGCATTGCACCAGGCCTACGTGGCCGCACAGCTCGCCGCCTACGAGATCCACGCCAACCGCCCCGAGGCGGCTCTGGCGCTCACCGCGCCGCATCTCGACACCGCCATGCGGCACGAGAACGCGGCGCTGCTCTCGACGCTGCTGCTCCTGCGCAGCGAGGCGCTCGATCTGGCCGGGCGGGCCTCGGAAAGCCAACTGGTCAAGCTGGACTCCCTGGGCTGGGCACGATACGGCTTCGGCCCGGACTGGGCCGTGCGCGCCAAGGCGCGCGAGATCGGTTCGCTCAATCCGCTCAAGGGAGGCAGGGGCGCAGGATGATCGTGATCGCTGGGGTTCTGATCGGGGCCATCATCGGCGGGCTGACCGCCAAGCGCCGCAAGGGCGATCTTGCTGATATCGCGCAATTCGTGGTGGTCTATGCCATCGCCTTCGGGCTGGCCGGGCTGATCGCGACGATCGTGATCGAGAAACTCGCGACCTGAGCCACGCGGCTTGCGGCGCAAGCAGAGAAGCAGACCGGGAAGCAGGCAGGGGCGCTGCCCCTCTGGCGCCTGCGGCGCCATTCACCCCGGGATATTTCCGGCCAGAAGAAGACCGGGCCCTGCGCCGTTTCGCAGGCAGCGCGAGGGTCGGCAAACGCGGGGCGCGTTTTTCCGCGGGGCCGGTGTGGTGGTGGTTGCGACCGAGGCCGCTTTGCGTAGGATGAGCCCAGCCCCAGCGGAGCCCGCATGTTCGTACCCTTCTTCGAAACCCTTCGCGCCGCTCAGGTGCCGGTCTCGCTTCGCGAGTACCTGACCTTTCTCGAGGCCATGCGCGCGGGTCTGGCGCGTTATGACGTCGAGGGGTTCTACTATCTCGCACGCAGCGCCATGGTGAAGGACGAGCGCCATCTCGACCGCTTCGACCAGGCCTTTGCGCAGAGCTTCAGCGGGCTCGAGACGATCGGGCTGGAGCAGATGCTCGAGGCGGTGGAGCTGCCCGAGGACTGGCTGCGCAAGATGGCCGAGAAGCACCTTACCGAGGACGAGAAGCGCGAGATCGAGGCGCTTGGCGGGTTCGACAAGCTGATGGAGACGCTGCAGGAGCGCCTGCGCGAGCAGCAGGGCCGGCATCAGGGCGGCAACAAGTGGGTCGGCACCGCCGGCACCTCGCCCTTCGGCGCCTATGGCTACAATCCCGAGGGCGTGCGCATCGGCCAGAGCGAAAGCCGGCACCAGCGCGCGGTCAAGGTCTGGGACAAGCGCGCGTTCAAGAACTTCGACGACAGCGTCGAGCTTGGCACCCGCAACATCAAGGTGGCGCTGAAGCGCCTGCGCCGCTGGGCCCGCGACGGGGCGCAGGACGAGCTCGATCTCGACGGCACGATCCGCGCCACCGCCGAGCACGGCTATCTCGACGTCAAGACCCGGCCCGAGCGTCGCAACGCCGTGAAGCTGCTCCTGTTCTTCGATATCGGCGGCTCTATGGATCCGCATATCAAGGTGGTCGAAGAGCTGTTCTCGGCGGCGCGCTCCGAGTTCAAGCATCTCGAGCATTATTACTTCCACAACTGCCTCTACGAGGGGCTGTGGCGTGACAACCGGCGGCGCTGGGACCAGCAGACCGCGACCTGGGACGTGCTCAACACCTATGGCTCGGACTACAAGTGCATCTTTGTCGGCGACGCCTCGATGAGCCCCTACGAGATCGCCTATCCCGGCGGCGCCAACGAGCACTGGAACCAGGAGGCCGGACAGGTTTGGCTCGAGCGCGCGCGGGCGCAATGGCCCGATCACCTGTGGATCAACCCGGTGCCCGAGCGGCACTGGCCCTATACCCAGAGCATCGGCATGATCCGCGAGATCTTTGACGACCGCATGGTGCCGATGACGCTGGACGGCATCGAGCGCGGCATGAAGGCGCTGTCGCGATGATCCTCGCGGTGGATGGCGGCGGATCGACCTGCCGGGTGGCGCTGGACCACGCCGGCAGCCGCCACGTGGTGAGCCTTGGCGCCGCCAACGTGACCAGTGATTTCGACGGCGCCGTGGCGCGCATCACCGAAGGGTTGCAGGAGGTGGCGCAGGCGGCCGGGCTGAGCCCCGAGGCGCTGCGCACCTGCCCGGCCTATCTCGGGCTCGCCGGGGTCACCGGGCCGGCGCTGGCGGAGGCCGTGGCGCGCGCCCTGCCCCTCGACCACGCCGTGGTCGAAGAGGATCGCCGCGCCGCGGTGGTGGGCGCTCTGGGGCGTGCGACCGGCTGCGTGGCCGGGCTTGGCACCGGCAGCTTCCTCGCCCGGCAGGATGGCGACAGCTTCCGCAGCATCGGCGGCTATGGTCTGGTGCTCGGCGACGAAGCCTCGGCGGCATGGCTCGGGCGCGAGCTCCTGATCTACACCCTGCGTGCGCATGACCGGCTCGAGGCCCACAGCCCGGTGACCGAAGCGCTGCTTGCCGATCTCGGCGGCGCGCCGGGGATCATCGCCTACGCGGCGAGCGCCACGCCGGAGCGTTTCGGCCAGCTCGCCCCCCGGGTCACGCAGGCGCCGGACGATCCTGCGGCGGCACTGCAGATGCGGCGCGGCACGGCCTATGTGGCGACCGGGCTCAACGCGCTCGGCTGGCGCCCGGACGAGCCGATCTGCCTGATCGGCGGCGTGGCCAGCGCCTATGCCGACTGGCTGCCCAAGGAGATGGCCGAGGCGCTGCGGCCCGCCGAAGGCAGCGCGCTCGACGGGGCGCTGGCGCTGGCGCGACGGCTGACGCCGGCGGGCTGAGAGCCGAAGCAAGCGCGAGTTGGCAACTGTGACGGATTGCCGATGGATCGCAAGCGCGGCGCGCGATGATGCTCGGGGCGGCCCGGGTGACCCGCTTCGAGCCCGGCCACGGTAAACGCGCTGGCGCGGGATATGCCCGCGAGGCCGGGTCAAGCGCAGCGCGGTCCCGCCCGTCCGCGGCGCACTGCCGCGCATACCGCCGCGGTCAGGGACAGGCGCCCGGCGGACCGGGCGCCCGAAGGGCTCAGGCCAGCGCCCTGCGACGCTGCCGGAGATGGACCGCGACCTCGACCGCCACCAGCACCAGCATCGACAGCCCGACCAGCGGGAAGAACACCCCCGCCACGACCGCCATCAGCATCAGCGTGCGCGGAATGCGCCAGTCCGCCGGCACCTGCGGCACCCCGAGCGCGCCGGAGGGGCGGCGCTTCCACCACATCACGGCGCCCGAGACGCAGAGCCCGACCATGGCGAGGCAGGCCAGCAGCAGCACGATCTGGTTCACCAGTCCGAACTCCTGCCCCATATGCACCGAGATCCCCCACTCGGCCCAGCGACCCAGCGTGCCGAGATCGGCAAGCCCCGCATCATAGAGCACCTCGCCGCTATACTGATCGAGGTGGATCACCCGCTCATAGGTGATGTCATCGGGATAGACCGAGGCGGTAAAGACCCCCTCTGCCCCGCGCGGCATCGACACCGCGTAGCCCGGCACGATGCCCAGCTCCTCGACCGTCGCGACCACTTGGTCGAGCGTCTGCGGCACGCCCTCCGCCGATCCGGACTGCGGCACAGGCTGCTGCTCGATGATCCAGGGTGCGCGGTCGGTGGCCTCCGAAAGCGGCACTCTCGAGAGCGGCAACCCCGACCAGTAGCCCTCGGGCATGCCGAGGCCGAGCCCGTTGGCATAGTCGTAGAACTTGCCGCCCCAGACCGAGGACCACGGCAGCCCGGTCATGGCGAGGAATACGATGAACCCGGCGGTATAGATCCCGGTGACCGCGTGCAGATCGCGCCACCACGGCCGGCCGCGCCTGGCCTTGATCGACACGGTGCCGAGCTTCTTGTTGCGCGGCCACCAGAGATAGGTGCCGGTGGCGGCAAGCAGCACCATCCAGCCGGCGGCCATCTCGATCAGCCGGTTGCCCAGCCAGCCGACATATTCCAGCGAGTGCAGCTTGCGCACGACGTACATCGCCGGGCTGCCGGCGGCGCCCGCGTCCCACAGCGTGCCGAGCACCGTCCCGGTATAGGGATCGACATAGACCGTGTTCTTCAGCCCGTCGGGACCGAGGATGTCGACCTCGGCGCTGCGATTGTCCGCTGCCGGCGGCGTGTAGGCCTTGATCTCGCCGGGATGGGCGTCAAGCGCTGCGCCGGCGATCGCCGAGGGCGCCAGCTGGCTGGCCGCAGGCTCGACAAAGCGCAGCCGGGAATGGGCGGCGTCGTTGATCTCGTCCTTGAAAAGGTAGATCCCGCCGGTGACCGCGAGGATCAGGACAAAGGGCAGGATCAGCAGACCTGCGATGAAATGCCAGCGCCAGATGGCGCGGTAGAGCGCGGCGGAGCCCGCGCGTGAGTTGGTGTCCGTCATGAGACATATCCGATTGGCCCGACGGTCCGCCGGGCACGTTACACGAAGGCCGGGCGGGCGCGCCGCCACGGCAGGATGTCGGGAAAAAGGGACGGCGTGGGGCCGTCAGACGGAGACCGGTGGCGCCCTCGGGGAATGTCGCGGGTTGCGCGCCTGCGCGGCGCGATGCAGATCATCGCGGCGCTGCCACGCCTCATGCGGCTCGAGCAGGCTGTGACGCTCTGCCCGGGCGCTGTCAGGGGCGTCGGGCAGACCATGACACAACGGACAATGATGATCGTGTCCGGCATGCCCGCCATGCTCGCCGCAGAGATCGGCGGGGGTCGCGCCGTAGACCAGCGCGTAAGCCTCGAAGCCGGCGGAGGCGCGGTCGGGGCTCATGAGCATGGCGGAGACGACGCTCGACAGTGCCAGAAGCACGCCGAGAGCGAGACCTGCTGTATGAGACGCCCGTTTACGCATGGCAGGCTTCTTGCACAGGAACCGCACGGGCGGAAGGCGCTAAATCGCGGCCCGATGCCGCGCCACCCGCGGCAAAAATCGCAAGAGGACACCGTGACGGATGCCGGCGCCAGATGCCCGTGTCCTTGCGTGTCGACGATCCGATCGCGTGCCGAGCTATCGGCGCTTGGTCATGTGGGTGCGTCCCGAGACGGCGATGGTCGTGGTTGGCCACCGGTCTCAGGATCACGCAAGCTCGGAGGTGTCTGGCGCATTTGGTCGGCGCTCATCCACCGGCCACCGGAACGGAACGTGGCAACCACGCCCATCCGCCAGCACCGGCCCGCACCGAAAACGCGTCAGCGCGGGGTCGGTCACTCCGTTCCATCGCGTCATTCTTGCCCGCCATCCCGAAAATCACTAACAGTCTGCCGATAGACTCCACCGAACGCCGGATTTCGCAGGCCCAATCGCGCCTTGGATCAAGCGAAAACAGCCAGTTGCACAAGCGCGCCACGGTGGAGCAAGGAGGCACCTCGCCCGTCGAGACCCGTGTCCGTCAGTGACCTGCGAAGCGTCGTTTTAAGTTTGTGTGGAGAGAAGAGGTCTTGGAGCTTCGTCAACAACCGAGCCGGCAGTGTGTTTCCGGCAATTCCAAGATCACGGTGTCCATCGTTTCTGCCTATTACGACAATGCGGAAATGACGCGGTTCATGGCCGATTGGTACAACCGGTTCTCGGCCGAAACCCGCGAGATGATCGAGCTTGTGCTGGTCGACGATGGCTCGCAAAAAGCGCCTCTCGGTTCACTCGATCTGCGCCTCAACCTGCCCCATCAATTCTACCGGATCCGCCGCGACATCCCGTGGAACCAAGACGGCGCCCGCAACATCGGCTGCCATCACGCGCGCGGCCCCTGGCTGCTGCTCACCGATGCCGACCATGTTTTTGAGGAAGCAGAGGTTCGAAAAGCCATCGAGCTTGAGCGCCCAGACAAGCCGTATCTCATGCTGCGCAAGCACCTTGATGGCAACGAGTATATCAACCCGCACATCAACAGCTTCCTCATCTCAAAAACGCGGTACTGGGAGATCGGCGGGTACGACGAGATATACCGGGGACACTATGGCAGCGATAAGTTCTTTCTCCCGCGCGTGTTCTCGAAAAAGAACCGGCCCGTATTCCCGATCTGTGCAAGCCTCGTGGAGCCTGACCGCATCGCCGATGCGTCCACCACATCCTATTCCAGGAAGAGAGGCCGCCGCTCCCGGTGGGGCCGGCAATTGATCCATTGCCGGAAGCGTCTCGGACTGCTCCCCGAGGTGTCGTTGTTTCTCGAGGATTACGAGCTGATTTCTGCGCGCTAGCATCCGGGCTCTCGGCTCTGCCTCTTTCAAGGCCCACCCGGAATCATCATCGCGCGTGCGGTCCCTTGGCAAAAGCTCTGCCGGCAGCAGTCACCGCGGAACTCTCGGGGCGAGCGGCATCGCCTCGTTGCATGTCACGACAAAGCGGCAATCAGACGGCATCTGGTTGGCCGAAACAGCGAGAGCTCGGATGAGGGGCAATCGTCACCCACGCCGCGGCTCGACCGCCCTCCCCCAAGGGCGCACGGCGGGGCGCAGTCGCCCCCCCAGGAGCCGCCTGTCGCGTTGCGGTCGCCTCTGCGGGACCACCCGATGCTCAGCCGGGGCTGCGCAGCCGCTCGAGATGCCCGTTGCGCACGGCGTCCGGGTGGATGACCCCCAGTTGCGCCGGCACGCTGGCCAGTCCGAGGATGGTGGCGATGGCGAAACGGTGCCGCCCCCCGCCCCCGCGTAGCGGCTCGCCGTCCCGGGCGACGTGAAAGTAGATGCCGTCGTGTTCGCGCCGGAAATATCCGGGCAGTTCGCGGCGCGTGCGCAGCCTGCCGGTGCGCTGCGCCTCTTCGAAGACCCGGTCGAAGGTTTCGTACCGTGCCATGATGTCCTGCGTCGAGCGCAGCCCCTCTGAGACGCCTTTCCTGCCGATGATTTCGAGATGGTAGTCCACGATCCCTGTCTCCGCCCAGCTCTTGCCGTGCACGAAGTGGTCCCGCACCACGCGCATGGCCCGGGTTTCGGGGAGCGGCGCGCGCGACAGATCCCAGTCGCCCCCGCGCACCAGACCGCTGTGGCGGCGTTTGAAAACCGGCGCAGACGCGCCCTTGTCGGGGACGTAGACATGCCGCACATCGCTCGGCGCAACGAAGATGCACTCATTGCTGAGAGGCGCGCCGGGGCCGAAGCGCAGACGGGTCCAGAGATCCCTCAGAGCCTTTTGCGGCACCCTTGCCTCGAGGGTTCGCCGAAGGTTCGCTGGGTTCAACGTCGGGTGGTCATGCAGGGTCATTGCCGATACGTCAACTTTCACGGAGAGGATCTGCGCCTGAACTGGCGTCGCGCAATCATATTGCCCAGTGCGAGCGCCAACAAGCAGAAGCCCGTATGACCGGACTTCCGGGTGTCGGGAAGGCTACAGTCTCGAGGCACGCGCGCAGCGCCCTGACCTACGAGACCCATGCCCGGTTTGATGTCAGAGGGTCAGGCGGCGCCACAGAGGCTGCCGAGCTCCATGAACAGAGGCGCAGTTCGCAAATCCGAGGCGCGGATCTGGAGGCGCTGGTGGGTGATGAGAGACTCGAACTCCCGACATCTTCGGTGTAAACGAAGCGCTCTACCAACTGAGCTAATCACCCGGCCCGCGCGGTTTAGCCAAGCGCGCGGCGCAGTTCAAGTCGCTTTGCGCACCCGTCGCTCACGCGCGATCCAGGTGCGCGGCCCCGGGCCCTCGCGGCCCTTGCGGTCACCGGGATTGTAGAGCGGGCAGGTCTCCATCGACAGGCAGCCGCAACCGATGCAGCCGTCAAGATCATCGCGCAGCGCCTCGAGCCGGGCGATGCGGGCGTCGAGCTCGCGCCGCCAGTCCTCCGAGACCGACTGCCATTCCGTCTTGTTGGGTGCCCTGCCCTTTGGCAGCCGGCCCAGCATGGTGCGGATCTCCGCCAAGGGAATGCCCAGCGATTGCGCCACCCGGATCACCGCCACCCGGCGCAGCTCTCGCCGATCGTAGCGGCGGTGATTGGCGGGCGTGCGCCAGCTCTCGATCAGCCCCTCGGATTCGTAGAAATGCAGCGTCGAGACGGCGACCCCGGCGCGGGCGGCCATCTCTCCGACCGAGAGATCGTTGGGGCGCGTGGCGGCGCCGCGGCGGGAGGGCGAAGGAGACATGAGCGCTTGACCTCAAGTGAGCTTGAGGAGGCAGGTTGGCCGATATCGACCGAATCTGCAAGGAGACCCGCCCATGTCGACCCCGACCCGCATCATCGGAGTGCGACCGATCCGGTGGCGCCCGCTCGCGCTGCTGCGCGAGAGGTTGCGCGCCCGCCGCGCCAGACAGCGTCTGGCCGAGCTGGGCCGAAACCCGGCACTCGCCCGCGACATCGGCCTTTCCGCCGAGCCGCCGCAGCGCGACTTGCCTCGCGCATCCCGAGGAGGCCTGTGATCCATGCGACGCATTTTGACATTTTTGGCAGGGATCTATCGCGCGCCCACCCGCTGCGATGCGCTCTGCCGGGCGGTGGCGGAGGAGACCGCCCTCATTGGGCGCGAGGCCACCCGAAAAGCCAAACCCTGAAATAGAAAAAGGTCGCGCTCAATCCCTGCGGAGAGCGCGACCTTCAGAATAATGGTGGGTGATAAGAGATTTGAACTCCTGACATCTTCGATGTGAACGAAGCGCTCTACCACTGAGCTAATCACCCGGTAGCGGGTCTAATAAGAGAAGCCGCCGAGAGGTGCAAGAGGGCATTCGCAGGATTTTCCGCGAAATCTCCGCCTGCCGCAAACGGCACGCGCGTCCGCTTGCCGGAGATCAGTCTTCGGCGGCCCCGGGGTCCTCACCACCGCTTTCGGCGCGTGCTGGCGCGTTCTGACGCAGCCGCGCATTGATCACGCGCTTGTTGCCCCGGGTCTTGATGTTGCTCACCTTGAGCTTGCCGAAGGGTTCCAGCCGCAGCTCGCGCCCCTCGGCCAGCGCCTCTCCGAGAATCGCCAACGCCGCTTCGACCGATGGCTTCACCTCGCGCTTCTTCAGCCCGCAGCGGGCCACCACACGCTCGACCAGTTCCTTCTTGTCGAGCTCTGCGTCGGCCGCAGCATCTTTCTGCCCGTCGTCGACCGCGGCGTCATCCTCCGCTGCGGTTTCGGGGGATGGGGCCGCCGTCGCCTCCGCAACCTCGTCCGGCCCGGTCGCGATTGCCTCGGATGCGCTGCGCTGCGCCTTGGTGCTGTCTGTCATGACGATCCAGTTCCGATTGAGGGCGCCCCGCCCAGAAAACTCTCGATATGAGAATATTAACCAATTCGGGCGCACCTGAACAGGGGCGGGACACAGGTCACGGGCAAGACGCCGTCACCGCGCGCTCTGGTGCCGACAGCGGCGCTCGGCTACACCGAGCGCAAGGGGGGCCGTCATGCCAGAGATCCAACTCGTCATCTTCGATTTCGACGGTGTCGTCGTCGACAGTGAGGTCATCAGCGCCCGCATGCTCGTGGCGGAGCTGGCCGAGTACGGCGTCAGCATCGACCTGCCCTACGTGGCGCAGCACTTCCTCGGGCGCAGCTATCCGGTGGTGCTCGAGCAGATCCGGCGCGAGTTCACGATCACCCTGCCCCAGGGATTCGAGGCCGATTACCGCGCCCGGCTGGTGGCCGCCTTCCGCGACGGGCTGCGCGTGATGCCGGGGCTGACCGAGACGATCGAGGCGCTCAGCGTGCCTTATGTCATCGCCACAAGCTCGAGCCCGGCGCGGGTGGCGCAGTCGATGGAGATCGCCGGTCTCACGCGGTACTTCGAGGGGCGCATCACCACCGCCGCCGAGGTGACGCATGGCAAGCCGGCCCCCGACCTGCCGCTACGGGCGGCCGAAAAAGCCGGCATCGCGCCGGAAAACTGCCTGCTGATCGAGGATTCGCTGGCCGGGATTCGCGCCGGGCTCGCGGCCGGGATGCAGGTCTGGCAATTCACCGGCGGCAGCCATTTCGACGGCATGGTGCCGCCCGCGGCACCGGATGCCCGACCGCATCAGGCATTTGCCAAATTCTCCGAGCTCGCGCATCTTGCCCCGCAGCTTCTCAAGGCGGCACAGACGGAAGGACCGGCGCATGGGTGACGACAGCGAGGCATCCACCGACGACATCGCGGCCCGCGCCGGCTGGCTTTATTACGTGGGCGGCCTGCGGCAGGACCAGATCGCGCAGGAGCTGGGCATCTCGCGGCAGCGCGCGCAGCGCTTGGTGGCCCGCGCCATGGCCGAGGGGCTGGTGCGGGTGCGCATCGACCACCCCATCGCCGACTGTCTCGAGCTGGAGCGCGCGCTGCGCCGCAAGTACGGGCTCGACCGGGTGCGCATCGCCCCGGCGGTCGGCTCGGGCCAGGAGGCGCCGCGCGCCATTGCCCCCTTCGCCGCCCCCGAGCTGGAGCGCGTGTTTCGCGACCCCGAACCCAAGCTCGTGGCGCTCGGCACCGGGCGGATGCTGCGCGCGGTGATCGAGGAGATGCAGGTGCTTCCCGCCAGCCACCACCGCGTGGTCTCGCTGATCGGCAATGTCTCGCCCGATGGCTCGGCCTCGTTCTACGAGGTCATCATGCGCATCGCCGACAAGACCGGCGCGCCGCACTACCCGATGTCGGTGCCGGTGATGGCCCGCGATGCCCAGCATTTCGAGATCTACCGCGGCCTGCCCCACGTCAAGAGCTCGCGCGCGCTCGGGGCACAGGCCGACCTGACGATCGTGGGAATCGGCCAGATGGCCGAGGATGCGCCGCTCTATGTCGACGGGTTCATCACCGCCGACGAGCTTCACGCGGTGCAGGAGGCCGGCGCCGCGGGCGAGATTTGCGGCCACATCTTCGATTCGAATGGCCAATATATCGACCACCCCGTCAACAATTTCATGGTCGGCTCACGGGTGCCCGTAAACGACAATCCGGTGATCTGCATCGCGGGTGGTCCCAGCAAGATCAAGGCGTTGCGGGCTGCTCTCAAGGGCAGCCTCATACACGGCCTGATCACCGACGAACACACCGCCGCCGCTTTGCTCGGCAGTTGAGCCATGCGTTGCACGCAAATCAGGCTTGACATGACGCGCGCCCCTGTGTGAGCTTTTACTCACTTCTTGAGCATATGCTCACTTTGAAGGTTTGGGAGGACCACCATGTCTAATTCGATCCGCGCCCTAATGGGCGCGTGCGCCATTGGTGCGCTTGCAACCGCCGCCTCGGCGGAGACGATCACCGTTGCGACCGTGAACAACGGCGACATGATCCGGATGCAGGGGCTGATGGATGAATTCAACGCCGAGTACCCCGACATCGAAGTCGAGTGGGTGACCCTCGAGGAAAACGTGCTGCGCCAGCGCGTGACCCAGGACGTGGCGGCCAGGGGCGGCCAGTTCGACGTCATGACCATCGGCACCTACGAGGTTCCGATCTGGGGCGCGCAGGGGTGGCTGGTGTCGCTCAATGACCTGCCGGACGAGTGGGACGCGGATGACATCCTGCCCGCGATTCGCGACGGCCTGACCGTCGACGGCGAGCTCTATGCCGCGCCGTTCTACGGCGAAAGCTCGATGGTCATGTACCGCAAGGACCTGATGGAAGAGGCCGGCATGGAGATGCCCGAGGCCCCGACCTGGGACGACATCGCCGCGGCCGCCGAGGCGATGACCGACAAGGACAACGAGATTTACGGCATCTGCCTGCGCGGCAAGGCAGGCTGGGGCGAGAACATGGCCTTCCTGAGCGCCATGGCGAACTCCTTCGGCGCGCGCTGGTTCGATGAGGACTGGAAAGCGCAGTTCGACAGCGAGGCGTGGGCGAACACGCTCAACACCTACATGGACCTGATGACCAATTACGGTCCTCCGGGCGCCTCGACCAACGGCTTCAACGAGAACCTCTCGCTGTTCCAGCAGGGCAAGTGCGGCATGTGGATCGACGCCACCGTGGCGGCCTCCTTCGTGACCAACCCCGACGATTCCTCCGTGGCCGACCAGGTGGGCTTCGCCCTCGCGCCCGACAACGGCCTTGGCAAGCGCGGCAACTGGCTCTGGGCCTGGTCGCTGGGCATCCCCGCCGGCACCGATTCCGAGGACGCGGCCAAGACATTCGTCGCCTGGGCCACCTCGAAGGAATACACTCAGCTCGTGGCCGAGAAAGAGGGCTGGGCCAACGTGCCGCCGGGCACCCGCACCTCGCTCTACGAGAACGAGGAGTACCAGAAGGTGCCGTTCGCCGAGATGACCCTCAACAGCATCGAAGCGGCTGACCCGACGAACCCGACCGTCGATCCGGTGCCCTATACCGGCGTGCAGTTCGTCGCGATCCCCGAGTTCGCGGGCATCGGCACCCAAGTCGGCCAGGAATTCTCGGCCGCCCTCGCAGGCCAGCAGTCGGTCGAGCAGGCGCTCGAGAACGCGCAGGCGATCACCACCGACGAGATGGAAGCTGCCGGCTACTGATCCTTCCCCAAGGTAGCCCCAGACCGGGAGGCGGCATCCTTCTGCCGCCTCCCCCCTATCCCAACCAAGCGAACATCGTGACCGGTGCCCCCCTGCCGTGTCGCGCCCCGGCGGAGACCTGCTCCGCGCTCCAAGGAGGTATGCCATGGCGACCCAGCACGCTCGATCTGCCGCCCGATTGATGTTGGCGCCCGCCGTGATCCTGCTGCTCGGCTGGATGCTGGTGCCGCTGACCATGACGCTGGTCTTCTCGTTCAAGAAATACCTGCCGCTGCGCGGCGGCGATCTCGGATGGGTCGGCTTCGAGAACTACGTCCGCTTCGTCACCTCCTCGGCCTTCTGGCCCAGCATCTGGGCAACGCTGATCATCGTCGGCGGGGTCCTGCTCATCACCATCGCCTTCGGCATCGCCCTGGCGCTGCTGCTAGACCAGCCGATGTGGGGCCAGGGCGTCGTCCGCATCCTCGTGATCGCGCCGTTCTTCGTCATGCCCACAGTCTCGGCGCTGGTCTGGAAGAACATGTTCATGGACCCGGTGAACGGCCTCTTCGCACACCTTTGGCAGTTCTTCGGCGCCGAGCCCGTCCAGTGGCTGAGCCAGGCCTCCCTGCCCTCGATCGTCCTGATCGTGTCGTGGCAGTGGCTGCCCTTCGCCACGCTGATCCTGCTGACCGCGATCCAATCGCTCGACAGCGAGCAGATCGAGGCCGCCGAGATGGACGGCGCGCCGTGGCGCTGGCGCTTCATCTACATCATCCTGCCGCACCTGAGCCGGGCGATCACCATCGTGCTGCTGATCCAGACGATCTTCCTGCTGGGCATCTTCGCCGAGATCTTCGTCACCACGCAGGGCAGCTTCGGCACCCGCACCCTCACCTACCTGATCTACCAGCGCGTCCTCGAAAGCCAGAACGTGGGCCTTGGCAGCGCCGGCGGCATCTATGCCGTGATCCTCGCAAACATCATCGCGATCTTCCTGATGCGGATCGTCGGCAAGAACCTGGACGCCTGAGGAGGGACCAGACATGGCACGCGCAGTCACCACCCAACGCAAGGCGCTCAACACCCTCGCCGCATGGACCGTCGGTCTGCTGATCTTCTTCCCGATCCTGTGGACCATCCTGACGAGCTTCAAGACCGAGGCCACCGCCATCGCCGACCCGCCGGTCTTCCTGTTCTTCGACTGGACCACCGAGAATTACGCGGCCGTGATGCAGCGCTCGGATTACGCCCAGTTCCTGTGGAACTCGATCGTCATCGCCGGCGGCTCGACCGTGCTTGGCCTGATCGTGGCGATCCCGGCAGCCTGGTCGATGGCCTTCGTGCCCTCGAAGCGCACCAAGGACATCCTGCTGTGGATGCTCAGCACCAAGATGCTGCCGGCGGTGGGCGTGCTCTACCCGATCTACCTGCTGTTCATCCGGATGGGCCTGCTCGACACCAAGATCGGCCTCACCCTCGTGCTGATGCTGATCAACCTGCCGATCATCGTGTGGATGCTCTACACCTACTTCCGGGAAATCCCCGGCGAGATCCTCGAAGCGGCCCGCATGGACGGCGCCTCGCTGCGGGACGAGATCCTCTATGTCCTGAACCCGATGGCGATCCCGGGCATTGCCTCGACCCTGCTGCTCAACTTCATCCTCGCCTGGAACGAAGCCTTCTGGACGCTCAACCTCACTGCCGCCAAGGCAGCACCACTCACGGCCTTCATAGCGTCCTACTCCAGCCCCGAGGGCTTGTTCTACGCCAAGCTCTCGGCGGCTTCCACAATGGCCATCGCGCCGATCCTCATCATGGGCTGGTTCAGCCAGAAACAACTCGTCCGCGGCCTGACCTTCGGCGCGGTGAAATAAGAAAACGGGAGGACCTCTCATGGGACGCATCACACTCGACAAGGTGACCAAGAGCTTCGGTGAGGTGAACGTCATCCCGCCGCTCGACCTCACCATCAACGACGGCGAGTTCGTAGTCTTCGTCGGCCCCTCGGGCTGCGGCAAGTCCACCCTGCTGCGGCTGATTGCCGGGCTCGAGGATGTCACCTCCGGCCAGATCCGGATCGACGGCGACGACGCCACGCGGATGCCGCCGGCGCAGCGCCGGCTGGCAATGGTGTTCCAGAGCTATGCGCTCTATCCGCACATGTCGGTGCGCAAGAACATCGCCTTCCCGATGAAGATGGCGGGCATCCCCGAGGACGAGCAGAAGCGCCGCATCGACAGCGCCGCCAAGGCGCTCAACCTCACCGACTATCTCGACCGCCGTCCCGGCCAGCTTTCGGGCGGCCAGCGCCAGCGCGTCGCCATCGGTCGCGCCATCGTGCGCGAGCCCTCGGCTTTCCTCTTCGACGAGCCGCTGTCGAACCTCGACGCGGCGCTGCGGGTGGGCATGCGGCTCGAGATCATGGAACTCCACAAGCGCCTCGCCACCACGATGATCTACGTCACCCACGACCAGGTCGAGGCGATGACCATGGCCGACAAGATCGTGGTGCTGCGCGCCGGCAATATCGAGCAGGTGGGCAGCCCGCTGGAGCTCTACCGCGAACCGCGCAACGAGTTCGTGGCAGGCTTCATCGGCAGCCCCAAGATGAACATCTTCGGCGGCAATCCGGCGCAGCAGCACGGCGCCGCCAAGATCGGCGTCCGCCCCGAGCACATCGCCGCCTCGACCGAGGCCGGCACGTGGGAGGGCGTGGTCGGCGTGGCCGAGCATCTGGGCTCCGACACCTTCCTGCACGTGCACGAGACCGGCCTTGCCGAAACCGTCACCGTGCGCGTCGATGGCGAGCTGCCGGTCAAGCATGGCGACCGGATCTTCCTGACGCCCGAGGCCGACAAGATCCACCGCTTCAACGAGCACGGCCTGCGGGCATGAGCCGACTTGCCGGCAAATGCGCGCTGATCACCGGCGCCGCGCGCGGCATCGGGGCCGCCTTCGCCGAAGCCTACATCGCCGAGGGCGCCCGGGTGGCGATCGCCGACATCGATATCGCCCGCGCCCGCGACACCGCCGCGGCGCTCGACGAGGCCGCCTTCGCGGTCGAGATGGACGTCACCCGGCAGGAGAGCATCGACGCCGCCGTCGCCGAGACGGTGGCGCGGCTCGGACGCATCGACATCCTGGTGAACAACGCCGCGCTCTTCACCGCCGCGCCGATCACCGAGATCACCCGCGAGGAGTATATCCGCGTCTTCGACATCAATCTCGGCGGCACGCTCTTCACCCTGCAGGCGGTGGCGCGCCACATGATCGCGCAGGGCATCAAGGGCCGGATCATCAACATGGCCTCGCAGGCCGGACGCCGCGGCGAGCCGCTGGTGGCGGTCTACTGCGCCACCAAGGCGGCGGTGATCTCGCTGACCCAGAGCGCCGGGCTCAACCTCATCGAGCACGGCATCAACGTCAACGCCATCGCCCCCGGCGTGGTCGATGGCGCGCACTGGGACGGGGTCGACGCCTTCTTCGCCAAGCACGAGGGCAAGGCGCCGGGACAGAAGAAACAGGAGGTCGGCGCCGCCGTCCCCTATGGCCGGATGGGCACCGCGCAGGACCTGACCGGCATGGCAATTTTCCTGGCCTCGGACGAGGCCGAGTACATCGTCGCCCAGTGCTACAACGTGGACGGCGGTCAGTGGATGAGCTGACGGAGGCGATCAAAATGAAACTCGATACCCAAACCCTCGGCACGCTCGACCAGCGTGTCGCCTGCCCCGGCTATGACCGCAGCGCCCTGAGCCACGGCATCGTGCATGTGGGCCTGGGCAATTTCCACCGCGCGCATCAGGCGGTCTATCTCGACGACCTCTTCGCCACCGGGCGCGATCACGACTGGGCCATCACCGGGGCCGGCGTGCGCGCCCCGGACGCGCAGATGCGCGACGCGCTCAGGGCGCAGGATTGCCTCTCCACGGTGATCGAGCGCTCCCCCGCCGGCGACCGCCCGCGCATCATCGGCGCGATGATCGATTTCGTCGAGGTCGACCCGGCCAACGCGCCGCTGATCGCCAAGATGACCGACCCGGCCACCCGCATCGTCTCGCTCACCGTGACCGAGGGCGGCTATTACGTCGATCCGACCACCGAGACCTTCGACCCGAGCCATCCCGACATCGTCGCCGACGGCGAGGCCCCCGACGCGCCAAAGACCGTGTTCGGCGCCATCGTGGCGGCCCTCAGGGCGCGCCGGGCTGCCGGCCAGCCGCCCTTCACGGTGATGAGCTGCGACAACATCCCCGGCAATGGCGATGTCACCCGCGACGCGGTCACCGGCACCGCCCGCCGCTCGGACCCGGAGCTTGCCGACTGGATCGCCGCCAACGTGGCCTTCCCGAATTCCATGGTCGACCGCATCACCCCCGCCACCGGCGAGGCCGAGCGCGCGCTTGCCGCCTCTTTCGGCCTCGACGATCCGGTCCCGGTGACCTGCGAGCCGTTCCGGCAATGGGTGCTCGAGGACAACTTCCCGCAGGGCCGCCCGGCGCTGGAGGAGGTCGGCGTGACCTTCACCGACAAGGTGCACGAATACGAGCGGATGAAGATCCGCATCCTCAATGGCGGACACGCCATCATCGCCTATGCCGGCGCGCTCCTGGGTTGCGAGCTGGTCGACGAGGCCATGGCCCATCCACTGGTGCACGCCTTCCTGCGCAAGGTCGAAGAGCAAGAGGTGCTGCCGCATGTGCATCCGGTGCCCGACTTCACGCCCCCCGAATATCTCGAGCTGATCGACGAGCGCTTCTCCAACCCTGCGGTGAAGGACACCACGCGCCGGCTCTGCCTCGACGGCTCGAACCGTCAGCCGAAATTCATCGTGCCCTCGATCCTCGACGGTCTGAAAGCGGGCGCCTCCGTCACCGGGCTGGCGCTCGAGTCGGCGCTCTGGTGCCGCTACTGCGCCGGGCATTTCGAGGATGGCCGTGAGATCGCGCCGAACGATCCCGACTGGGACCGCCTGGTCGCGCTCTCGGCCGAGGCCAGAACCCGCCCGGCCGCCTGGCTCGAGCAGCGCACGGTTTACGGCGATCTCGCCTCGAACCCGCACTTCGCGGCGCTGTTCAGCGGCTGGCTCGACCGCCTCTCGGCAGACGGCGTGCAAAAGACCCTCGAAGCCTACCTCGCGGACTGACGGCCCCGCGCCACGGCCCGCCCCTTCTCTGGTTCATAAATACCTCGGGGTGAATTGCCCCGGACACAGTCCGGGGCAAGAGGGGCAGCGCCCCTCCCCCTTTATCCGGCCGCGCTAGAGAGCGATCGGCACCAGGTGGTTGTCCCACGCCGCCTCCGCCCGCGCCAGCGGGCGCGCGCCCTCCGGACCGACCAGCAGCACGCCGCCCAGCCCGTCGCTGGCCATGTAGCCCCCGGCGTGGGGGGCGAGGCCGCAGACATCGGCGCGCGACACCGCGCCGAGGAAGCGCCCGCTGTCCGAGAAGCGGTGGATGCGGCCGCCGCGCGGCGAGGTGATGGCGATCTCCGAGCCATCGCCCGAGAACGCCACCGACCCGGCGTAGCCGTCCATCGCCAGCTCGTCGCCGAGCGGTGCCTCGCAGATCACAAGTTCCTCGCCGCGCCGGTGCAGCGCCAAGAGCGGCGGCGCCATGCCCGGCTCGCCTTCCCATTGCATGGCAAAACCCACGAGGCCGTCGTCGCGCAGCGCCAGATGGCGGATCGAATTCTGGTGGAACTCCGGCAGATCGCGGCTTTCCAGCAATGCCCCGTCGAGCGCGGTGTAGACAAGGCTCGGGCGCATCGTGTCGGTGTTGAGCTTGGCACGATCCCACCGGTCGGTCTGGATGCCGCCATTGGCGATCACCAGCGTCTGGTGATCGGGCATCACCCGCAGGTCATGCGGGCCGACACCGTGGCTGGCGAACGCGCCGATGCGCGTGTAGCCTGCCGCCGCGTCCCAGATGCCGATATGGCCGGCGCTGTCCTCGACCGCCTGCTCGACCGTGTAGAGCAGGCTGCCATCGGGCGAAAACGTGCCGTGGCCATTGAACTGCCGGTCGGCGGGCGGCGTCAGGCGGTGCAGCACCTCGCCATCGCGGCAATCGACCACCAGCGCGTAGGTCCCCGGCCGGCGCGCAAAGCCCACCGCCTCGGCGCGCTTGGGGTGGGCGCAAGCGGCGTGACCACGGGCCGGCAAGGGCACGCTGAAGGCGGTCGAGCCGTCCTCGCGCAGCCCGGCCAGCGCGTAGCTGCCATCGGGGAGCCTCGCGGCGGCAAGGTAGGTCGGATCGCCCACCGCCGCCCAGCCCACCGCAGGCGTGGCCGAGGCGGCAAGCAGGCTGGCGAGGAAGGTTCGGCGGGTCGTCATGGGGTCAGTCTCCGTCTTGCGAGTTGAAGCCCGGCGTCAGCCCGAGCGGCACGCCGATCTCCTGCTCGATGGCGTCGTGCAGCGCGCGCACCTGCTGTTGCACGATTTCCAGCCGCAGACGCGCCGAGGGATCGTCGATGTCCTGCAGCGCCGGATCCTCGACGCGGTCGGCCACGTCGTGCAGCCGCGCCAGCGCGTCCTCGGTGAGCGGCAGCTCCCAGTCGGCCAGCGTCTGTGCGAAGGCACTTGCCGCGTCGGCATAGAGCCGGACGTTGCGCAGCGCGCGCTCCGAGCGCCACGCCTCGGCGCGCGTCGGGCGCGGGCGCTCGAAGGTCCCGAGCGGACGGCCAAGCCGGCTGTCGGCGGTGAACTCGAGGCTCGAGAGCACCTGCGTGTAAAGCGCCGTCAGCGCCTCGTCCTCGCTGAGATAGGTGGCGTTGCCCTCCTGTCCGGCGCTGCGCAGCACCTCGGCATAGCCCTCGCGCCAGCCGGCCTCGAGCGCCTGCGCCTGGTTGGCGAGATCGGCGCTGATGGTCTGCACCAGCGTGCAGGCGTAGCTGTCGGCCTCGTAGCCCGCGAAGTCCTCGTCATAGAGCATCCGCTCGAGCGCGAAGAGCCCGCGCGCCGCGATCGAGACCTCGGCAAAGGCGGCCTGATCGGTCCCGGCCTCTTCCTCAGACGAAATCAGCCGTGACAAGGTCTTGGGGGTGAACCCTCGCGTGTCGGGCCAGAAGGCCACCGAGAGCGCCCCGGTCTCGGACGGGCCCATGCGGATATCGCCGATCTCGGTCCAGGCGTCGAAGGCGGCGTTCCACGGATCGCGCAGCGCCGCGGGCGTGCAATCGGCCTCGGCGGTCACCGCCAGCACCTCCGCCGCCTCGGCAAAGCCCGCGTAGCCGGGCAGGATGTGATCGCTCAGCGCCTCCTCGACACCGGCCACCGCTTGGGTGGCGGAGAAAAGGGCGCAGCACAGCAGGGAATAACGCATTCAGAGACTTTCCAGATAGCGGATCAGGTCGGCGCGGGCGGCGGGCGACAGCGAGACGACGGCGTCGCGGGCAGCCTGGGCCTCGCCCCCGTGCCAGAGGATGGCCTCGAGAAGCGACCGGGCGCGCCCGTCATGCAGAAAGGTGGTATGCCCCGAAATCCGCTCGGTCAAGCCGATGCCCCAGAGCGGTGGCGTCTTCCACTCGCGCCCCGTGGCGCGGCCCTCGGGGCGGTGATCGGCAAGCCCCTCGCCCATGTCGTGCAGCAGCAGGTCGGTATGGGGCCAGATCAACTGAAAGCTGTGCTCGGGCCGATCCTCGAGCCGGGCGGTGACGAATTTCGGCCGGTGGCAACTGGCGCAGCCGCTGTCGTGGAACACCTGCTTGCCCCGCAGCACCTGCGGATCGTCGATGTCGCGCCGCGCCGGCACGCCGAGATTGGCAGTGTAGAAGACCACCGTGTCAAAGGCCTCGGCCGAGATCTCGAGCCCGTCCATGTCGCCGCCATGCGGGGCGCGGCGGCAGGCGCGCTGCGCCTCGGTGCAATCGCCCCAGAGCGCCGGGCTCAGCGGTGTGGCGATGCCGATATCGCCCGCGAAGGCCGAGGCGCTCTGCTCGCGCACCGTGGGCTCGCCGCCCTTCCAGCCGAACCGGCCCAGCATCGCGCTGTCATGCTCGCGCGACCAGACGATCGCCGGGCGGCCCGAGATGCCGTCGCCATCTGCGTCCTCGGGATCGGCGTTGGCAAGGATGTCCTCGACCGCGATCGCCTCGAGCAGGCCAAGCCCGATCATCTGCGGCGCCACCCGCGGGCTCAGCATCGCGCCCTCGGACAGCGGGCCATAGCCCAGATCCGCCGCCCTGTAGCTGGGCTTGCGCAGCGACGCGGTCTCACCGCCGGCGAGCGGCACCTCGATCTCTTCGGAGCTCACCTCGAGCCGGTATTCCGCCGGATGCCCGACGGTCGCGATGTCCTGCAACTGCGCGCCGTAGACCGGGTCCGGCGCGGTGGCGATCCAGTCGGCGATGGCAGGCATCTCGGCGCGCGCGTCGGCCGGCACCGAGACGCGCAGGAACATCGACAGGGCGGTGTCGTCGGGCCCCTCCGGCGCGTGGCCGCGCCCGTCGCGCACGTGGCAGGCCTCGCAGCTGCGGGCGTTGTAGAGCGGCCCCAGCCCGTCGGAGGCCAGCGTCGAGGACGGCGACGAGGTCCAGAGCTTCTGGAACAGCGCATCGCCCAGCGTGAACGTCATGCGCCGTGCCTCGGGCAGGTTCGTCGCCGGCTGCGCGAAGCCGCGATCGCCGCGTCGCACCGGCACCGTGCCGGCACCGGCGGGCAGCGACTCGTAGGGCTCGGAGGCGCTGAAATCCCGCGGCGGCGCGGTCACATCGGCGATGCGGGCGCGTTCGTCATCGGTGCGGGGAATGACGGACAGATGGGGGTCGCCAAGATCGTGCACGGGCGTCTCGGCGCAAAAGCATGCGCCGCCCCAGAACAGGGCGGCGCAGAGGGCGAGCTTACTCGGCCTCGTCCATCGGTGTGGCATTGATGACCGCATAGCGTTCGTCACCGACCCGTCCATAAAGTTCCAGTTGCGTCTCGAGGAAATCGATATGGCCTTCCTCGTCGGCGATCAACTCTTCGAACAGGTTCTTGCTGACATAGTCGCCGACCTTCTCGCAGTGCTCGCGCGCCTCGATATAGAGCGTGCGGGCCTCGTGCTCGGCGGCGAGATCCGCCTCCAGCGTCTCCTTCGGGTCCTGTCCGATGCGCAGCGGATCCAGCTTCTGCAGATTCGGGTGACCGCCGAGGAAGATGATGCGGGTGATCAGCTTGTCCGCGTGATGCATCTCCTCGATGCTTTCCTCGCGGCTCTTCTTGGCCATGTGACCAAGGCCCCAGTCTTCCTGGAGACGGTAGTGCAGCCAGTATTGGCTGACGGCGGTAAGCTCCGAGCGGAGTGCCTTGTTAAGGTACTCGATGACCTTTTCGTCGCCCTTCATTGCGCTTTTCCTTTGTTTGTCCGCGGCTTCTAAGCCCACGAAGTTCCATGGGTACTTCGAGATTGTCGTTTAAGCGCATGGTTTGCAAGAAAAGCGGCATACAGCCTCCGCAATCGGCCGCTTTTCCGAGGGCATGATAGATCTTGCCGGGGGTGATGATCGTCCGCGCATCAGACGCGCGCATCCAGTCGATCGCGGCGTGGATGTCGCGATCCGAGATACCCTGACAGCTGCAGACGATCATCGGTAAGGTCCTCTTACTGGAAGACGGCGTTGGGGTCGTCGAGGCTGTCGGAGCCTTCGAAGGCCACACCCGACAGGTCCAGCGTCGAGACGACGCGCTCGATGCTGCGGGTCTGGTCGATGAGCCCGTTGACGCCGCCCATGATCAGCTCTTCGCCCTTCTCGTCGCCGATCGCGAGCATCTGGTCATAGGCAAAGCCGCCCTCGGCCGCTTCCTTGATGTCGCCGAGCGCCGCCATGGTGGTGTCGAGCTTGGCTTTCATCTCTTCGTCGAGCTCGGCATCGGTCTCGGCCACGAGATCCGACAGCGAAGCGCCCTCGACGGTCGAGCCGTCGACACGGGTGTAGGA
>Ga0114905_1000387_pt1 | contig 28718 bp, 30 predicted proteins | sample MalvireepMed_b05_FD_83499 | JGI IMG/M metagenome (GOLD analysis project Ga0114905, IMG submission 83499) | Marine viral communities from the Global Malaspina Expedition - Malaspina viral metaG DeepMed_b05 | ecosystem: Environmental > Aquatic > Marine > Oceanic | place: Mediterranean Sea...
GGTGACCCGCAAGCCCGGCCTGCGGCTGGGCTACGTGCCGCAGAAGCTGATGATGGATCCGACCCTGCCGATGAATGTGATGCGCTTCCTGTCGTTGCCGAAGCGCGTACCGGCGGCCGAGCGGCAGGCGGCGCTCGACGAGGCTGGGGCGGGCACGCTCGGCGAGCGGCCGATGTCCGGGCTCTCGGGCGGGCAGTTCCAGCGCGTATTGCTGGCGCGCGCGCTGCTCGAAAAGCCCGACCTGTTGCTGCTCGACGAGCCGACGCAGGGGCTCGACCAGCCCGGCTCGGCGGCGTTCTATAGGCAGGTCGAACATATCCGCGAGCATCTGGGCTGTGCCGTGGTGATGGTCAGCCACGAGTTGCACGTGGTGATGAGCGCCTCGGACCGGGTGGTGTGCCTGAACGGCCATGTCTGCTGTCAGGGCCACCCGGAGGTGGTGGCGCAGGCGGCGGAGTACCGGGCGCTCTTCGGCACCGGCACCGCGGGCGCGCTGGCGCTTTACCGGCACGAGCACAGCCATCGTCACGATGCGGCCTGCGACCACGATCACGCCCATGACCACGCGCACGCGCATCCCCGGTCGGAGGCCCACTGAATGCTCGACGATTTCCTCGTGCGCGCCGCGCTGGCGGGGCTAGGCCTTGCCTTGGCGGCAGCGCCCCTGGGTTGCTTCGTGGCGTGGCGGCGCATGGCCTATTTCGGCGATGCCACTTCCCATGCGGCGATCCTCGGCGTGGCACTGTCGCTTGCCCTGTCGCTGCCGGTGGTCATCGGCACCATGGTCGTGGCGCTGCTGATGGCCTTTCTGGTGGGCTCGCTCACCGACCGGGGGCTGGCGATGGACACGGTGCTGGGCGTGCTGGCCCATAGCGCGCTGGCCCTGGGCCTCGTGGCGGTGACCTTCGTTCCCGGCGTGCGGCTCGACCTCTCGGCCTATCTTTTCGGCGACATCCTCGCGGTGACCAAGACCGACCTGGCGGTGATCTGGGCCGGGGCGGGCGCGGTGATCGCGCTGATCGCGTGGCGCTGGCAGGCGCTGCTGACGGCCACGGTCTCGCCGGATCTGGCCTATGCCAGCGGGCTCGACCCGCGCCGAGAGCAGCGCATCCTGACGCTGGCGCTGGCGCTCACCGTGGCCGTCGCGATCAAGGTTGTGGGGGCGCTGCTGGTCAGCGCCATGCTGCTGATTCCCGCTGCCGCCGCCCGGCCGCTGGCCCGCAGCCCCGAGGGCATGGCGCTGATCGCCGCCGGCATCGGTGCAACGGCGGCGCTGCTGGGGCTGTGGGGGGCGTTCGTGCTCGACACGCCGGCGGGCCCGTCGATGATCAGCGCCGCGGCGCTGATCTTTGCCGCCACCAGCGCGGTGCGTCGTCTGAGGAAATGAGCGCGGCGCCCTTGCTGGGGAGCGGCGATTCGCGGCCCCGCGGAGGGTGCATGGCGACCGCCCGTGAGGCAGGGATATCCCGCGTTCAGGGAACGGAATTTCGAAGGGGGAGGGTGGTACCGCCTTCCCGGTTCGAACGGGAGACCTCTTGATCCACAATCAAGCGCTCTAACCTACTGAGCTAAGGCGGCACGTTGGGGGGAAATACCGTCGGCTCCGGAGGATTGCAAGTCAAAATCCGGACCTTGTTTCGGCGATCAGAGAGACCGCTCCCAGACCTGCTCGATCAGGTCCTGGCCGTAGTTCCGGATCGGTGTCGAGCGCGTGCAGGCAAAGCCGGTCCGGGCATAGAGCGCACAGGCCGCGCGGTGGCTTTCATGCGTGCCAAGCACCATGCGGCGATAGCCGTGCCCGCGCGCGAAGCCCATGCAGGTCTCGAGCAGGCGGCGGCCCTGACCGCTGCCGCGCGCTTCCGGTTCCAGCAGGAAAAGGCGCAGTCGGGCAGTGCGGTCATCCTCGCGAACGCAGAAGATGCTGCCGAGCCGGCGCGGCCCGTCGCGCAGGATCCAGCCGCGCTCGCACGAGGGGTCGTGCGCCGTCTCGAACTCCCGCAGGACCGCATCGACCACGACCGGGAAACTGGCATCGAAGCCGTTCTCGGCGGCGTATAGCCGGCCATGGGCCGCGACCAGCCAGTCGTGATCGGCGCTGGTATAGGGGGTGATCTCGGGCAGGGTCGTCGCGGTCATGGGGGCACGGTTCCACCGCGCGGCTTGCAAATCAAGCCCGCCGGGGCTACCTCGCAGGGATGCCGCGCGGGCTTGCGCGGCCAGACGAGGACGAGGCCATGAGTATCAACACCGAACGCGACATCGAAGCCAACCTGCAGATCGGACCGACGGATCAGGCCATGGTGCGGATCTTCGTGGCCGCGGGAGACTCCGAGATCCCGATGGATTTCGAACCCGAGGAGGCCGAGGAGATCGCCGAAGAGATCCGCGCCGCCGCAGCCGCCGCCCGCAAGATGAAGGGCCGCCGCTAAGGCCCTGAAATGCAGCCGGTCTAGCCGATCCGGCCATCCAGCATCGCACCGGGATCGCGCAGGGCCTGCAGCCGCCGTGCGGCGTGGATCGCGAAGCGCCGGATCAGCGCGTTGCGCCGGGCCCCGGCGAGCTTGCTTTCCGGGCCCATGCGCAGGATCTCGGCATCGTAGGGATCGGCGATGATCAGACCCGTGCCTTCGGGCAAAAGATCGGTCGGGAACGCCTCGTCCACCGCCCAGAAATAACGATCGCACCAGTCGAGATAGCCCTGCCACTTGCCGTCCGACATGAAATCGGCGCGGCTGCTCTTGCATTCGATCACCCAGATCTCGCCTTTCGGCCCCAGCGCCATCACGTCGACGCGCTTGCCGCGCTCTGGCACGAACTCCTCGACCACGGCAAAGCCGTGCGCGCCAGAGAGGTGACGGCACACGCCGCGTGCCAGTAGCTGGCCGGGCATCAGGGCGGGATCTGTGTGAAAGGTCATACCCCAAGTATGAACAATCCGTGAACAAAGGCAAGCATCCGCGCTCTCACTCTTCCTTGAGCGCCGAAAGCCCCTAGCTTGTGACAAATGTGCTTATGGGAGGCCCGCGTATGAGTGACGAGAGGATGAGCGACGAGACGGGGATGCCCCGGCATCAGGCGCGGCGCGTGCGCCATGCCCGCGAATTGCAGGATCATCTGAACTGGCTCGACACGTTCTCCGGCACCGCGCTCGGCGTGCTGGCGGTGGCGTCCGGGATCTACACCTATCTCGGCGTGTCTTCGCTGCTCGACGACAACGGCGCAATGACGGTGTTCGCCGCCATCGCTTACTCCGTCGCCGTCTCGGTCGGGATCTTCGTGTTCTGGTCCTACCTGATGCGGCTGTTTCCGGCGGTGCGCACGGCGCGGGCGCGGATCGGCCTGATGGGGGCGATGGGGCTCGGCAGCCTCGCCATCGTGGCGATGTCGTCATGGCTCAACGCCGCGGCGCTGGCGGGCTCGGCGGCCATCGAGCAGCACCTCGCTAAGACCGTGCAGGACTACCAGTCCTCGCTCGAGCGCACCCACGAGATCGCGCTTTCGGCGCAGGCGCTGGAGCGTGACGTGTCGCGGGTGCGCCAGAGCTTCGAGGACCTCTCGGAGCAGGAGGCGCAGGGCACGCTCTCGGGGCTTGCCGGGCGCGGTGCGGTGTTCCGGGTGCTGCGGCAGAAGGCGGCGGAGCTGTCGGCGCTCGAGACCCAGATCGCCGGCCAGACGCCGCTGGTGCAATCGGCCTTCACCGAAGGCAACACCATCCTGTCGCAGATGCGGGCGCTGACGGTCGAGCCCGGCCCGGTCGAGGCGCGCTCGGTCGAATTCTCCGAGGCGGCGGTGCAGCTGCAGGGGTTGATCGCCCAGCTGCGACAGCTCTCGGTGGCGCCGCTGGTCGAACGCGCGGCGCAGGATCTCTCGGCATCGGTGGTCCTGCCCGAGCTCGACGGCAGCACCGAAGAGATCCGTGGCAACCAGACCGCCACGATCGACTCGGTGCTCGAGGCACTGGCCAGCCGGGCGGCGACGCTGGAACAGGCGGCGCGCGAGGTCATGGCGATGACGCCCGCGGCCGAGGTGACCTACACGCCGGTCTCGGCGGCGGATGCGGTGATCCTCTATGCCCGCAATTTCGTGCCGTCCTGGGCCGGCGCCATCGCCATCGACCTGCTGCCGGCGGTGCTGGTGCTGATCCTCGCCGTGACGCAGGCGGCGATCCGCGAGAACCGCGAGGATGCCGCCATCGAGGACACCATGACGCTGAGCGAGCTGCGCTCGGCGCTCGCGGCGCTGCGCGACGTGGAGACCGACATGTCGCGGATGCCCGAGGTGCGTGACCGGGCAGGGGATGCCTCCGCCGATCTGCCCGAGAGCGCGGCGCGCCCGGTCTCGCCCGGCGCCCCGGACGCCGGCCCCGCCGAGCCCGCCACACCTCGGCCCGAGGCGGATGTCGCGCGGCTCAAGGGCACCGGCAACTGATGCGCGGGCTGACGGTCGGGCGGGTGCTGACCGGCATCCTCGCCTTCCAGATCACCATCGGCGCGTTCCTCGTGCTGGGCGACATGCGGGCCAACGGCTTTCGCCTGCCCGGCATGACCCCCGCCGCGCCGCGCCTGTCAGAGCCGGTGCGCCCGGGCGATCAGCGCCGGGTCTTCGAGCCGTCGCGCCAGCGCCCGCCGCTCGACCCGGCGCGCGACGCCGGCGACCTGCCGGAGCGGCTCACGCTGACCGAGACCGGCACCGAGGGGGAACGGCGGCTCGAAGGGACCATCGCGCCCGGCGACGGGGCGCGTCTGATCGGGCTGATCGAAGAGGCCGATCCGGCGGTCGAGACGCTGGTGCTGCAAAGCCCGGGCGGCTCGGTGGGCGATGCGCTCGAGCTTGGCCGCCACCTGCGCGAGGCCGGCATCGGGACGAGGATGCTGCGCGGCGAGATCTGCTACTCGGCCTGTCCCTACCTGCTGGCCGGTGGTGCGTCGCGCGATATCGAGGAGGGCGCCTCGGTCGGGGTGCATCAGCATTATTTCGGCCGGAGCACGATCCTGCCGGCCTTCGTGGCGGTCGAGGACATCCAGCGCGGGCAGGGCGAAGTGATGATCTATCTCGAGGAGATGGGCATCGATCCGCTGGTGATGAGCCACGCGCTGACCACGCCGTCGGACGAGATCTACCTGCTGCTGCCGGAAGAGCTGGAACGTTACAATTTCGTGACGGTCGAAGAGGGCTGATTTCGAAGCAGACCCTTGCCGAACCGGCCGGGCGCGACTATCTCGCGGTCAGGCGGGTTCTGCCCTTCTCGTTCATGGTTGCATTCCGGTGGCCTTAAGCAATTCCGAGGGAGTTGGCTCTGTCCGGGCCCTGGTCCGGTTACCTGACGCCCACCTGTATATACAGGTCCTCGGGAATGAGATAACCCCACGGTTGGTGTGGTTCCCGCCGCTTTCCCTGACATCTCTCGCGCGTGCCGTAGTCGCCCGTCCCCTGTCGCTCACGCCTCCAGCGCGTCAAAGGACGACCCGCGCATGGCGCCCCAAGCCGGTGGCGCTGATGGTCCAAGCGATTTTCCCTTGGATTGCTTTCCGGGGTGCGCGTGCAGCGCAAAGAGCGGCGCTTAGGTCTTTTCGTCGGTCGTCTCGTCGTCCGACGACCGGTTGATCTCGGGATCGTTGTAATCGTTGGGATCGTAGTCTTCCGGGTCGTAGGGTTCTTCGTGCTCTGCGATCCCGGTGACATGGGTTGTGCCGGTTTCTTCGTTGTAGACCAGTCCGTAACTGGCGCGGCCTTCGGTTCGGTATCGGAGGTATTCATGAATGCAGGCGTAGAGAAAGGCCAGTGCGAAGGGCACGATGATCAGGAAGGCGATCGTCTGAGCTTGCAAGAAGGAAGTCCTCTTCGTTGTGATCGGTCGATTGACGGCTGCGGTCGCCGCCCTTTGAGGGCCGCCACCGGTGGCATCCGAGCACGCTCGCACCGGAGACCGTAGGCTAAAACAACGTTACCAAACTGTCATTGTTCCTGTCTAAGCCCAATGCGGCATGACCATAACAGACAAAAGCGCCCCTTGGGGCGCTTTTTCCGTCTTGCGATCCGGGAAGTCTGTCGGCGCGGGCTCAGTCGCGGCGGCGCGTCAGCCGGTTGCGAGGCGCCTGATCCACCGGCACGCGCACTGGCTGATAGTCGAGCACCATGTCGCGCTTGCCGCCGGAGGGCGGCGTGTCGTTGTCCTGCATGCGCATCACCGAGATGGCGAACTGGACACTGGCAAAGACAAGCCCGTTGAACAGCCAGAGCAGGAACACCGCCAGCAGGCCGGCTTCGGTATGGGTTACGAGATGGTAGAGGTTCGCAACGTTCTGCCAGAGCAGGATGCCGACGAACACGGTCGCCAGGCCGAAGCCGGCAAGGACCTGCAGGATGTACAGACGGATCAAACGGGGCATTGCGAAGTCTCCTTCCTCTCAAGGCAAGGTATCTCACATCGGTCCGATGACAAGCGCAAAGCGGGTCTCGAAACCGTTACAGAGATAACGTGGAATGCATCCGTCGGATTCGCAAGTGACGCGCGGTCGCAGGCGGGCAGACGGCGCGTGGAGCTTCTTTGCCAAACATGCGACGGAAACTGGCCTTTGGATCGTGTAAGACCAGTTGAGCAGAATTCGAGACGATCGAACGAGAGGTTTCATGCACCGAGCTTGCGTTTATCGCCCGTCATGGCTTGCAGGGCTTGCCATGGCGACAGCCATCCTGTCGTCCTGGGGAGGAGGCAGCAGCGCACAAGAGGCCGGAGGCGCCCCTGAACAAAGAGCCATCGAGGTCGGCGTGATCACGCTGGAGCGCGAGCCGGTGCCCTTCACCACCACCGTGCCGGGCCGCGCCGTGGCCTACCAGCAGGTGGATATCCGGCCACGGGTCGGTGGGATGATCTCGGAGATCGTCTACGAGTCGGGCCGTCCGGTCGCGGCGGGCGACGTGCTCTTCCGCATCGAGGACGACACCTACCGCGCCGATGTCGCCTCGGCGCAGGCCGCCGTCGATCTGGCGCAGGCCTCGGTCGATGCGGCGCAGGAAACGGTGACCCGCTACGAGAACCTGCTCGGCACCGGCGTCACCGCCGAGGATATGGCCACCGCGCGCGTCTCGCTCAAGCAGGCCGAGGCCGATCGCAGCTCGGCGGAGGCAGCACTGGAAGTCGCGCGGCTCGATCTCGAACGCACCGAGATCACCTCGCCGATCTCGGGCTATGCGACGGTGCCGACCGTCTCGGTGGGCGCGCTGGTGACCGAGAACCAGACCGATGCGCTCACCACGGTCACGCGGCTCGATCCGATCTATGTCGATGTGGCCGAGTCGAGCCGCCGCGTCGGAGAGATCCGCAACCGCTTCGACACCGGCTCGTTGCAGCGTGGCGACCGGCTGGAGATCAACCTCGAGCTCGAAACCGGCGACACCTATTCCGGCGAGGGCGAGCTGGTTTCGCCCGGGACCACCGTCTCGACCACCACCGGCACCACCGAAATGCGCCTGCGCTTCGAGAATGCCGAACGCCGCATCATGCCGGGCCAGTTCCTGCGGGTCGACATCACGCTCGGCACCATCCAGGCGGTGCTGGTGCCGCAGGGCGCCACCTCGCGGGCCTCGGATGGCGAACTGACCGCCTTTGTCGCGGTGGACGGCATCGCGCAGGAGAGGGTGCTCGAGGATCAGGGCAGCTACCGCAACGCCTGGGTGGTGACCGAGGGGGTCGAGCCGGGCGACAGCCTGATCGTCGACGGGCTCAGCAACCTGCGAAGCGGCGCGGCGGTGACCACGCTGCCGGTGACGATCTCGGATGACGGGGTGGTCACCGAGGTCCAGGACAGCGCGGACGAGGGCTAGGACAGTGGGAAGCTTCTTTATTCGCCGCCCGGTCTTTGCCTGGGTGCTGGCGCTCATGACCATTCTCGCCGGAGCGTGGTCCTTCATCTCCCTGCCGGTGGCGCAGTACCCCGACATCGCCCCGACCACGGTGCGCGTCTCGGCCAGCTATCCGGGCGCCACCGCCGAGGCGGTCGAGAACTCGGTCACCCGGGTGATCGAGGATTCGATGACCGGTCTCGAGGGCATGATCTACATGACCGCGCAATCCTCGCAGGGCTCGGCCTCTCTGGCGCTGACCTTCGATGACAGCGTCGATCCGATCGATGCGCAGAACGAGGTGCAGACCAAAGTCAGCCAGGTCGAGAGCCAGCTGCCCTCGGCGGTGCAGAGCCAGGGTGTCATCATCCGCCGCTCGACCTCGTCGATCCTGATGGTCGGTGCGCTGGTCTCGACCGATGGCGCGCATTCGACGCTCGAGCTGGGCGACATCCTGACCGAGACCGTCGAGGGGCCGATACAGCGCACCGATGGCGTGGGCGGCGTCAGCGTCTTCGGCTCTGGCTATGCCATGCGCATCTGGCTCAAGCCGCTGGCGCTGGCGCGCTATCAGCTGACGCCATCGGATGTGGTCTCGGCGGTGCAGAACCAGAACACCACCGTCTCGGTGGGCTCGCTGGGCGAGCAGCCCACGGTGCAGGGGCAACAGTTCACCGCCACCATCACCGCGCAAAGCCAGCTTACCGGCGTCGAGCAGTTCGAGCGCATCCTGCTCAAGACCGAGGAGGATGGCGGGGCCGTGCGCCTGTCCGACGTGGCCGATGTCGAGATCGGACAGGAGAGCTACGGCGGCGACTCGCGCTTCAGCGGGCTCAATGCGGCGGGCTTCGGGGTGAACCTCGAGACCGGCGCAAACGCCGTCGACACCGCCAACGCGGTCCGTGCGACGATGGCGCGGCTCGAGAACACGCTGCCCGAGGGGGTCGCGTTCCAGATCGCCTATGACACCTCGCCATTCGTCGAGCTGTCGATCGAGCAGGTCTATCACACCCTGATCGAGGCGGTGGTGCTGGTCTTCCTCGTGCTGATCGTCTTCCTGCAGAGCTGGCGCGCCACGCTGATCCCTCTGATCGCGGTGCCCGTGGTCCTTTCGGGCACCTTCGCGGTGCTCTATGCCACCGGCTTTACCATCAACACGCTGACCATGTTCGCCATGGTGCTGGCCATCGGCCTTCTGGTCGACGATGCCATCGTGGTGGTCGAGAACGTCGAGCGCATCATGGACGAGGAGGGGCTTTCGGCGCGCGAGGCCACCAAGAAGAGCATGGGGCAGATCACCTCGGCCCTTCTCGGCATCAACGTGGTGCTGGCGGCGGTGTTCCTGCCGATGGCCTTCTTCGGCGGCTCCACCGGCGTGATCTACCGGCAGTTCTCGATCACCATGGTGACGGCGATGACCCTGTCGCTTCTGGTGGCGATCATCCTGTCGCCGCCGATGTCGGCCAAGCTGCTGCGTCCGCGCGACGAGATGATCCGCTTCGCGCCGGCGCGCTGGTTCAACCGCAGCCTCGACCGCGTCACCAATGCCTATGGCCGGGGCGTCAAGGCGAGCCTGCGCGCACCGGTTCTGATGCTGGGCGTGCTGGCGCTGGTGCTGGGCGGCGCGTGGTGGCTGAACCAGCGGCTCGAGAGCTCTTTCATCCCGACCGAGGATCAGGGCGTCCTGATCACCATGGTGTCGCTCTCTGAAGGGGCGACCTCGCAGCAGACCCTGGAAACCGTCAAGGAGGTCGAGACCTACCTGCTTGAAGAGGAGGGCGATGCGGTCGAGGCGACCTTCGCGGCGCTTGGCTTCGGCTTCGGCGGCAGCGGGCAGAACAGCGCGATGGTCTTCGTGAAGCTGCGCGACTTCGAGGCGCGTCAGGACGATCCCGCGCTTTCGGCGGCCAATGTCTCGGCCCGCGCCAACGCGCGCTTTGCCGGGCACCGGGCGGGGCGGGTGATGATCATGCAACCCCCCGCGATCCCCGGCCTCGGCAACACCGGCGGCTTCTCGATGTATCTCATCGATCAGGCCGGCAACGGTGCGGAGGCGCTCAAGGCCGCGGCCGAGGAGTTGGTGGCGCTTGGCGACGAAAACGCGCAGGTCACCAACGTCGATGCCCGCGGCACCGAGGATGACAGCGCGTTGCGCATCGACATCGACCAGGAGAAGGCCGAGAGCTTCGGCGTCTCGCTGTCGGCGGTGAACAGCATGCTGTCGGTGATCTTTGCCGGCTCCGAGGTCAACGACTTCGTTCTCGGCGCTTCGCTGCGCCCGGTGATCGTGCAGGCCGCGCCAGAGCACCGGATGCAGCCAGAGGACATCATGAAGTGGTACGCCATCAACGCCAGCGGCGAGATGGTGCCGTTCTCGGCCTTCATGACCACCGACTGGGAGCCCGTCGCACCGTCGTTGCAACGCTATGGCGGCACCGCGGCGCTCGAGATCTCCGGCTCGGCGGCGAACGGTGTCAGCTCCGGCGCGGCGATGGACGCGATGGAGGACATGGTCGCCAGCCTTGACGGCGGCTACGGCAGTGCCTGGACCGGGATCAGCTACCAGGAGCGCCAGTCCGGCGATCAGGCACCGTATCTCTACGCCATCTCGGCACTGGTGATCTTCCTCGCCCTCGCGGCGCTTTACGAGAGCTGGTCGATCCCGTTCTCGGTGATGCTCGCGGTGCCGGTCGGCGTTCTTGGGGCACTCCTCGCGGCCTGGGCCTTTGGCCAGTCCAACGACGTCTACTTCAAGGTGGGCATGTTGACGACCATCGGTCTGGCGGCGCGAAACGCCATCCTCATCGTCGAGTTTGCCGAGGATTTGCGCCGAGAGGGCCGCTCCATCGTCGAGGCCGCGGTCGAGGCGGCGCGCCTGCGCCTCAGGCCGATCCTGATGACCGCGCTGACCTTCATCCTCGGTGTGTTGCCGCTCGCGACGGCCAGCGGGGCAGGGGCCGCGGCCCAGAACGCCATCGGCACGGGGGTGATTGGTGGCATGATTGCCTCAACTTTTGTCGGGATTTTCTTGGTCCCTGCCTTTTATGCTTTAATCATGCGAATACTGTCCGCAAAGCCTTCCAGAGTATCGAGCAGATGACCCCGAAAAAAACAGCCCTACTTTCCCTCACACTGGGACTCGCGGCCTGCACCGTCGGGCCCGAGTACCAAGCTCCGAGCGAAACCCTTGCCGTGGCCTTTGCCGAAGGCAGCGCCCAGCCGATCGGACAGGCGAGCCAGCAATACTGGTGGCGTGCTTTCAACGACAACATGCTCAACGAGCTGGTGCAGACCGGCCTCGACCAGAACCTCGACATCCAGACCGCGATCGCGCGGGTGGCCGAGGCGCAGGCGGTGGCCCGGGCGACGGGCCTTCCCAGCCTCGTGAGCGGCAACCTCTCGGCGCAGCGAAGCGTTGCCGGCAACGAGATCGTCGACAACACCGCGACCGACTCGGGGGCGTTCAACCCGGCGATCGTCCTCGATCTGTTCGGCGGTGAGCGGCGCTCGCGCGAGGCGGCGCTCGCCTCGCTGCAATCGGCCGAGCTGAGCGTGGGCTCCGCGCGTCTGGCCTACCTGTCGTCGCTGGTGACCAACTACATCGACATGCGCTACTTCCAGAATGCGCTCGCGATCAACCGCCAGACCATCGAGACCCGGCGCGACACCCTGTCGCTGGTGCAGAGCCAGCGCGAGGCAGGGGCCGCCACGGCGCTCGACGAGGCGCAGGCGCAGGCCAGCCTCGATTCCGATCTCGCGGCACTGCCGGGGCTGGAATCCGGGTTCTACGCGGCCACCTACGCCATCGCGACACTGCTGGCGCAACCGGTTCAGAGCATCGAGGATCGCCTCGAGCGTGGTGCGGCACAGCCGCGCCCGGCTTCGGGGGCGGAAGTCGGCGTGCCGGCGGATCTGGTGCGCAACCGTCCCGACGTGCGCGCCGCCGAGCGTGATCTGGCGGCCGCCACCGCGCAGATCGGCGTCGCAGAGGCGGCGCTCTACCCGTCGCTGACGCTGGGCGGCACGATCACCCGTAGCGAGGGCTTCAACTCCTGGACCTTTGGCCCGTCGGTGGTTCTGCCGGTGCTCAACCAGCCGGCGCTGCGCGCCTCGCGGGACCAGCAGGTGGCGCAGGCCGAGCAGGCCGAGCTGCAGTGGCGGTCCTCGGTGTTTGGCGCCGTCGAAGAGGTGCAGAGCGCCCAGACAAGCTATCTGCGCAACCGCCGCGCGGTTGCCGCGTACCAGCGCAGCGTCACCTCGAACGAGCGCGTGGTCGAGCTCTCGCGCGAGACTTACCGCGGCGGCACCACGACGCTGCTCGACCTGCTGACCGTGCAGCGCGCGCTCTCGAGTGCGCGCCTCACGCTGGCCTCGAGCGTACGCGATCTCGCCACCAGCTGGGCTTCGCTGCAGGTGGCTGCAGGCAAGGGCTGGTCGGTCCCGACCGCCACATCGAGCGCCACGCCCACCGTCGCCGGCGACAGCTGAGCCTCTTAGGTCCGTCCGTCGCGAACGGGGCGGCGATACCGCAAAAATTTGGGCCGCGCCCGGGGATCCCGGACGCGGCCCTTTTCATGCGCGCTTGAGACGCGTGGACGCTTAGAAGCGGTAGTTCAGGCCCACGGTCGCGGTGGTGGTGCCAAGCTCGAGATCGTCGTTATCGAAATCGCTGAACTCGTTGTACTTCACGTCGCCGCTCAGCGTGACGTTCTCGGCCACGTAGGTCTCGGCGCCAACGCCCACATAGTATCCGTTGGAATCGTCGGCATCGAGGCTGCCACCATCGGTCATGGCGCGGGCATAGCCACCCTGACCGTAGACCATGGTCTTGCCGAGGTCATAGCCGAGACGGCCACCGACGCGTGCCATGCTCTCGAGATCGCCTGCCTCGCCGAGGTCAATATTCGTGCCTTCGTACTCCACGCCAGCACCGGCGACCCAGTTGCCGAAGTCATGGTCGTAATAGGCGTTGAGGCCATAGACGGCACCATCGGAGGTCTCGTCCTCGGGACCGTCCGGATCGGCATAGCCGTAACCCAACTGAACACCGACCGAGGGACCGGTCCAGTCGCCGGTGACCGGCGACGCGACGGGGGCGACGGGCGCCACCGGTGCGGGCTCGACCGGGGTCTGGTCGAGTGAACCCGCGAAGGCCGGGGTGGCGAGGAAGGGGACGAAAATGAGCGGCTTGAAGGTCATGTCTTCTGCTCCATTGCTTTTGTGTCTCGCGCCGATCCGGGAAGGTCCGGTGCGGCGACTGGGGACATAACCACGAGCCCGACGATCCGCTCCACACGCACCGGTCACATGATTTTGCTGTTGCGGAACAGCGACGGATTTGCGGGTTTTTCGACATATCTGCAGGAACATGCCGGGGCGTGAGCGGCCTGCGGCAAGGATTGGCTCAGCTCACCCAACGTCAATGGAACCTTTCCTCATAGCGCGCTGCCCGGCTGGACGAGGTCCGGGCGCGAGACGCGCATGGGGTCGCGAGGTGAAAGGTCAAGCGGGGTGCGCGGGGCGCCGCCAGCGCGTGCGGCCTGTTCCGGCAAGTCCTCGCTGCCGGGTGTGGTCGGAGACCGTCCCCCCTTTGAAGCGCGGCTGCAGGCTGCATAGCTTTACCGGGACGGCACAGGATGCCCCTGCGCCCGACGATACAGACAACCGGAAACCCCGGAAGGAGACGTCATGAAACTCAATGGTATGCTTCTCAAGTCCACCGTGATCGCCGCCCTCGTCGCCGCGCCCGTCGCGCCGGTGATGGCCCAGACCATGCAGGACGATCCTGCCGCCGAAGCGCCGGCGCAGGCAGCGCCCGAAACCATGCCCGAGACCCCGTCGGCCGGCTTCAGCGAGGATGAGCTGACGTCCTTCGTGAACGCGGCTATGGAGGTTCAGGCGGTGCAGCAGGACTACATGGCCCAGATCGAGGCTGCGCCCGAGGATGCCGAGCGCCAGGCGCTTGTGCAGGAAGCGCAGGAGGAGATGGCCAGCGCGGTCGAGGAGACCGAGGGCATGGACGTGCAGACCTACAACGAGATCGGTCAGGCCGCCCAGACCAACCCCGAGCTCAACGAGCGCATCCTCGCGATGCTGCAGACCCGCCAGCAGGGCGGCGCAGAGACCATGATGGAATGATCCGGGCGTACGCTATGGATTTACGGGAAAGCCGCCCCTCGGGGCGGCTTTTTCATTGGCGTCACACAACGCGATTTGTGAAGCCGCGCGTTGGCCCGCGGGATGGCGATCTCGCTGTCGAGCCTCTCGTTTTATCGTGGCCGCCTCCGGCAGGCCCTCGAACCTCGGCGATGATCTCATCAAATCGCCAGCCCGGGGGCGGGCCAGCGATTGCGCGCCGACCTGCGCCCTTGATGCCGCGCGGACGACGTATCGCCCATGCCTGAGGACGATTGCTTCTGCCGCCAATGAAAAAGGGGCGCCCGTCGGGCACCCCTTCGTAGATCCCAACCGGGTCCGAAGACCTCAGCTGTCCATCTTCAGCGCCGAGATGAACGCTTCCTGCGGGATCTCGACCTTGCCGAACTGGCGCATCTTCTTCTTGCCGGCCTTCTGCTTCTCGAGAAGCTTCTTCTTCCGGCTGGCATCGCCGCCGTAGCACTTGGCGGTCACATCCTTGCGCATCGCCGACAGCGTCTCGCGCGCGATCACCTTGCCGCCGATGGCCGCCTGGATCGGGATCTTGAACATGTGGCGCGGGATCAGCTCCTTGAGCTTTTCGCACATCGCCCGGCCGCGCATCTCGGCGCGTTCGCGGTGCACCATCATCGCCAGTGCGTCGACCGGCTCGTCGTTGACGAGGATCGACATCTTCACGAGATTGTCCTCGCGGTAGCCGATCATCTCGTAATCGAAGGACGCATAGCCCTTGGTCACCGATTTCAGGCGGTCGTAGAAATCGAACACCACCTCGTTGAGCGGCAGGTCGTAGACCGTCATCGCCCGCCCGCCGACATAGGTCAGGTCAAGCTGGATGCCGCGGCGCTCCTGGCAGAGCTTGAGGACGTCGCCGAGATACTCGTCGGGCACCATGACCGTGGCCTTGATGCGCGGCTCTTCGATGTGGTCCACGGTCGACATGTCGGGCATGTCGGCGGGGTTGTGCAGGTCGCGGCGTTCCCCGTCCTTGGTGTAGAGGTGATAGATCACCGACGGCGCTGTGGTGATCAGCTCGATGCCGTATTCGCGTTCGAGCCGGTCGCGGATCACCTCGAGGTGCAGCAGCCCGAGGAAGCCGCAGCGGAAGCCGAAGCCGAGCGCCGCCGAGGTTTCCATCTCGAAGGTGAAGGAGGCGTCGTTCAGCGCCAGCTTCTCGATGGCGTCGCGCATATCCTCGAAATCGTTGGCATCGACCGGGAACAGGCCGCAGAACACCACCGGCACCGACGGCTTGAAGCCTGGCAGGGCCGTTTCGCACTGCTTCTTCTCGTGGGTGATGGTGTCGCCGACGCGGGTGTCGCGGACCTGCTTGATCGAGGCGTTGAGATAGCCGATCTCGCCCGGTCCGAGCTCTTTCACGTTGGTCATCGCCGGGCGGTAGACGCCGACATCGTCGACATCGTAGGTACCGCCGGTCTTCATCATGCGGATGCGGTCGCCCTTTTTCAGCACGCCGTCGATGATGCGCACGATACAGATCACGCCGAGATACTGGTCGTATTTCGAATCCACCAGCATCGCCTTGAGCGGCTTGTCGCGGTCGCCCTCGGTGGGGGCGGGCAGGCGTTTGACGATGGCCTCGAGCACGTCGGGGATGCCGACACCGGTCTTGGCCGAGATCAGGCAGGCGTCCTGGCTGTCGATGCCGATGACGTCCTCGATCTGCTCCTTGACGCGATCGGGCTCGGCCGCCGGCAGGTCGACCTTGTTGAGCACCGGGACGATCTCGTGATCGGCATCGATGGCGGTGTAGACGTTGGCCAGCGTCTGCGCCTCGACGCCCTGCGTCGCGTCGACCACCAGCAGCGAGCCCTCGACCGCGTGCATCGAGCGCGCGACCTCGTAGGCGAAGTCGACGTGGCCGGGCGTGTCGATCAGGTTCAGCACGTAGGTCTGGCCGTCCTGCGCCGGGTATTCGATGCGAACGGTGTTGGCCTTGATGGTGATGCCGCGTTCCCGCTCGATATCCATCGAGTCGAGAAGCTGCTCCTGCATGTCGCGTTCCGCGACGGTGCCGGTGAGCTGGATCAGCCGGTCGGCCAGGGTGGATTTCCCGTGGTCGATATGGGCGACGATGGAGAAGTTACGGATATGCGCGAGATCGGTCATGATTTGCTGGATATGCGGGTGTTTCGCTGGCCGGTCAAGGTGAGTTGTGGGCCTCGGGCGGGTCTTTTGGCCGTGTCGCGCCCTGCATCGAAGCGGGCCGGGCCCGCAAGCCGGGTCGTCGGCGCTTCTGACGGGCTGGTGAATTGAAACCATTCACGGTTTCGGGCATCTTGTCGCAAAAGCTCCCGACAGAGCAGGGCGACAAGCCCGGAGGGAGCATCGAGCGGAAAAGGTGACAGGCGAATGAAAGCGATTTCCTGTGTATTGGCGCTGGCGCTGCTGGCCGGTTGCGGCGGCGGCGGTGGATCGGCCGACGATTATCGCGTGGTGCGGACGGCCAGCGGCCCGGTGAGCAAGGCGTGCAACAACTCGCAGCGCAGCGCCCGCAACCCGCAGCTTTGCGGCTGTATCCAAGCGGCGGCGGATGTCGAGCTGAGCGGCGGCGATCAGCGCCGCATGGTGCGGTTCTACGACGATCCGCACGAGGCGCAGGAGGTGCGCCAGTCGGACCGCCGGCGCGACGAGGAATTCTGGAAGCGCTACAGCGCCTTCGTGAACCGCGCCGAAAGCATGTGCACCGGGCTTTGACGCCCGGTCGTCTCACGCGCAAGGCGCTCGCCTGAGCGAGAAGGCGCCTCGGCAGCTAAGCCGGGGCTGCGGCGGTTGGATCAACCGCGCAGGTCCGTGCCGCGCCGGTTTGCAGCGCGCCGCCTGACCGGCGCTTTTTGCCGCTCGGCGCCCGCTTGGACGGTGCGCTGAGCCTACGCACGCGCGGCGGCCCGTGACCGGCCAAGGGGCAGCCGTGCCTCGGCGGCGCGGGCGTGGCCCTCCATGCCCTCGGCGCGGGCGATGCCGGCGCTGGCGCGCGCGAGATCCGGCAGGGCCCGGTCCTCGACCCGCTGCCAGGTCACGCATTTCAGGAACTTGTGCACCGAGAGCCCGCCGGTATAGCGCGCCGCGCGCCCGGTGGGCAGCACGTGGTTCGGCCCGGCCGCCTTGTCGCCAAACGCCACCGTGGTCTCGGCCCCGAGAAACAGCGAGCCATAGGCGCGCAGCCGCCCGCGCCACCAATCGGGATCGGTGGCCTGCACGTGCAGGTGCTCTGGCGCGTAAAGATCCGCCTGCGCCGCCATCGCCTCGCGGCTTTCGGCCAGCATGACCTCGCCGAGCGCCGCCCAGCCTTCGGCCGCGGCGCTGCGGTTTGGCTCGGGCAGGCTGGCGATGATGCGCGGCACCTCGCGCAGCACCGCCTCGGCCAGCGGCCTGTGGGTGGTGACCAGCCAGATCGGGGAATTGCCGCCATGCTCGGCCTGGCTGACGAGATCGAGCGCCACGGTCCGGGCCGAGGCAGTGGCATCGGCGAGGATCATCGAATCCGTCGGGCCCGCCACCATGTCGATGCCGATCGGCCCGAAGAGCTGGCGCTTGGCCTCGGCCACGAAGGCATTGCCGGGCCCGACGAGGATGTCGGCCTCGGGCAGGTCGAACAGCCCCAGCGCCATTGCCGCGATCCCCTGCACCCCGCCCATGGCAAGCACCCGGTCCACGCCGGCCACGTGCATGGCGTGCAGGATCGCCGGGTGCGGGCCCTCGGCACCGGGCGGCGTGCAGGCGATCACATTCCCGACCCCGGCGGCGCGGGCGGTGGTCAGGCTCATCAGCGCCGAGGCGATGTGGGCGTAGCGCCCGCCGGGCACGTAGGCCCCGGCGCAGCCCAGCGGGATCAGCCTTTGTCCGGCGAAGAGCCCGGGGCGCAGCTCGGTCTCGAACTCGGTGATCGAGGCGCGCTGCGCCTCGGCGAAGGCGCGGATATTGGCGTGGGCATAGGCGATGTCCTCGACCAGCGTCACCGGCAGCCGGCGCTGCGCCGTGACCAGCGCCTCCGGCGTGATCTCGGGGTCGCCGTCAGACCCGTCGAGGCGGCGAGCATAGTCCCGCGCGGCATCCTCGCGGCCCGTGCGCAGCCGCGTGAGCATGATTGCCACGGTGTCTGAAATGTCGGCGGCGCTGTGCGGCGGCAGGCCGGGTGCGGGCTTGAGGTGTTCGATCCGGGAGGCTTGGGACATGTCGGCAACGCTTGACCTTGAGGGGAGGGAGTTTCACAAAAGGTGAATATCTGGGGCGCGGTCCTGCCGCGTGATGGCGGGAGAGAACCGATGGTGATGAAGGGCGTGACGCTGCGCGGCCTCGAGGTGTTCGAGGCGCTGGCGGCGACCGGCTCGGTGGCGCAGGCGGCCGAGATGACCGGGCTGAGCCAACCCGCGGTGAGCCAGCAGATGCGCAACCTCGAGAGCGCGCTCGGTGCCGATCTGGTCGATCACGGCCGCCGCCCGATGCGGCTGACCCAGGCCGGGCGCTCGTTCCTGCTGCGCACCCAGTCGGTGCTGAGCCAGCTGCGGCTGGCGCAGAACGAGCTGACGGTCATGGACCTGACCCATCTCAGCACGCTGAACCTCGGGGTGATCGACGATTTCGACAACGACCTGACGCCGAAGCTGGTCACCATCCTCGCCGAGAGCATGACGCGCTGCCGCTTCAAACTGGTCACCGCGCCGAGCCACGAGATCGCGGAGGCGATGGGCGAGCGCAGGCTGCACATCGCCATCGCCGCCAGCGCCGGTGGGGTCACCGACGGCGTGATTGAGTACCCGCTGGTGCGCGATCCGTTCATCCTCGTCTGTGCCCGTGGCGCGCTGGCCGAGGCGGGCGGGGCGGAGGCGCTCATGGGTGGGCTGCCGATGCTGCGCTACGATCGCGACCAACTCATCGGGCGCCAGATCGAGGCGCATCTGAAGCGCCAGAAGCTCGACTTCCCCGAGCGTTTCGAGATCGGCGCCCACCTGTCGCTGATGACGCTGGTGGCGCGCGGTGTCGGCTGGAGCATCACGACACCGCTGGGCTACATGCGGGCCGGGCGCTTCCACGACCGCATGGAGGCGCACCCGCTGCCCTTCAGCCCGTTCGCGCGCACCATCTCGCTGTTTGCCGACGCCGATTGGAGCGACCGGGTGCCGCGCGACGTGGCGCGGACCATGCGCAAGCTGGTCTCGGAACTGGTGATCGCGCCGGCCCTGCGCCAGTTGCCGTGGCTCGAGGACGATCTGCGCGTGCTGGTCGGAGAGTAGCGCGGGTGGCATCAAGGGTCCTTTCTCTCGCGAGAAAGGGCGCATATGTCGGATCGATCAACCCTTGCGCGTGCTCATTTGGGAAACGGCCTACACAGTTTCGGTTTTCCTGAAACTGTCACTCCGTGGCCGCGAGATAGGCGCGCACCGCCGCCTCGAATTCGCGCGGTTTCTCGGCATGCAGCCAGTGGCCGGCGCCGGGGATCTTGGCAAAGCGCGACTCGGGGAACAGCGCCTTGATGCGGGCGCGGTGCTCTGGGGTCACGTAATCGCTCTCGCCACCGGAGAGGAACAGGGTGGGGCCGTCGAAGCGGCCCTCGATCGCCGGGAAGCCGATGATCTTGGGCATCTCCTCGGCCAGCAGGTCGAGGTTCAGCTTCCAGCGCTTCTCCTTGATGTCGAGCGACTGGGTGAAGAACGAGCGCAGCGTCGGCTCGGGCACGTGCCGCGCAAGCTGGTCATTGGCATCCGAACGCTTCTCGACCGCGTCGAGATCCACCGCGCGCATCGCCTCGATATACTGGATCTGGCTGTGATCGTAGGTCACCGGCGCGATGTCGGCGAGGATGAGGCGGTTGACCAGCTCGGGCCGGGTCAGCGCCAGCACCATCGCCGCCTTGCCGCCCATCGAGTGGCCAAGCACGTCGGCCTTGCCGCCATGCGCCTCGATCACCTCGGCCAGATCGCCGGCCATGTCCTCGTAGCCATGGCTCTCGGTCCATGGCGAGTCGCCGTGGTTGCGCTGGTCGACCGCGATCACCTGCCGCTCGTCCGAGAGCCGCTTGGCGATCACGCCCCAGTTGCGCCCCGAGCCGTAGAGACCGTGAACGATCAGAAGAGGCGGTTTCGCACCTTGGGTGCCGTTGAGGAGGGTGTTCAGCATGACCCGTTTCTAGGAGAGCGGCGCGGCAAAGGGAATGCCCCTGTTGCCGATCCGCGCGGTTTGCCCGCGCCCGTGCCCATGCCCCCTTGCGCCGCCGCGCCAAATCGGGAGATCTGTGGCCCATGTCGATGGATGGCGCACAGGAAACCAAGGCTGCGGTGGGCCGGCTCGACCGGCTCTTCGAGAGCCGGCTCAAGCTCACGCGGGGCGATTTCGACGCGCGTGCGGCGAAGGCGCGGCGCTGTCTGCCGCACAAGCTGCGCAAGGATCTGACCCGGATCCTCGAGGCGCGGCGCTTTGCCGACCATCCCAAGCTCGCACGCACCCTCGACGCGCCGGCGATCCGCGCCGCGGCGGGGCGGCTTGAGCGCTATCTGAAGGCGGTCGATCTCGCCGACCAGCGCAAGGGGCGGCTGCTCGGCATCCTCGCCAGCATCATGGCCGGGATCATCTTCGTCGTCGCGCTCGTGGTGATCGTGCTGCGCTGGCGCGGCTTCGTCTGAGCCGCGCGCGCGGCGAGGGAAACACGCGGCAGGTCAGTCCGGCAGCGCGGTTCCGTTGAGCCGCAGGAACAGGCTTTCCTCGTCGTCGTTGCGGAAAAACGGCACCGAGACCGGTGGGCCGACCTCGTGGGCGCGGGCGGCGACCTCGGCCAGCACCACCTCGGTGATGAAAGGCATGTCGAAGTTGCGCAACGCGTCGAGGCCGATCCACTGCAGGTGGCTGAGCTCGTCCGAAGCGGCCGAGAAGTCGTCGGGATCGGAGGCCAGCGCCTCGGCATCGACAAGGAAGAACCGCGCGTCGAAGCGCCGGGGGCGGCCCGGCGGCGTGATGGCGCGGAACACGAACTGGAGCGCCGAGGCATCGGGCACGTGGCCGGTGGCGGCAAAGCTGCGCCAGTCCGCGGGCGGCGCGGCCCAGTCTCCGCGGGCACCCAGAATCAGCCCGGTCTCTTCCCAGAGCTCGCGAATCGCCGCGATGGCCAAGGAATGGGCGAGGCCCTCCGGGCTGTCCTCGCCGAGCCGGGTCTGGCAGAGCGCGGGCAGTGGACGGCTCAGCGGCACCTGCGCATCCCCGACATCCACGGCGCCGCCGGGGAACACGAACTTGTTCGGCATGAACACGGCCTTGGCGCCGCGCTGACCCATGAGGATGCGCGGCGCGCTGGCACGGTCGCGCATGACGATCACCGTCGCCGCGTTGCGGATCGCCGTCTTGTCCTGGGTCATCTGGTCTCCTGCCGGTGTGGCGACTGTGCCCGGGCTCTAGAACCCGTACATCCGGCGGGCCCATTGATAGCCCACGATCGCGCCTTTCAGTCTCGGCAGAAGATAGAGGGACAAGCCGATGCAGCCAATGGAGAATATGGTGATCAGGATCAGCGGCTCGGGGCGCCACGTCACGAAGACGATGTGCAGCGCCGGCGCCATGATGTGGCCGACGATCAGGATGGTGAGGTAGGCCGGGCCATCATCGGCGCGGTTGTGGTGCAGCTCCTGCCGGCAGGACGGGCAATGGTCGCGCACCTTGAGATAGCTGCGCAGGATCGGCCCCGAGCCGCAGTTCGGGCAGCGCCCGCGAAAGCCGCGCCAGATCGCGGGCCACGTCTCGCGCTCTTCGCCGGCATCGGCGCGCGTGGCCGGGGCTGCGTCGAGCGGCGCGGCGGCCGGGTCTGTGAACGTGATGTCCGAGAGCCGCTCGCTGGCGTCCTCGGGGGTCTTGGTTGTGTCGTGCATCGGTCTTCCTCGCTCCTCCTCGAAGCGTGACGAAAGCTATACGCTAACAGAAAAGCGCTGACTGTCCTTGCGGCGCCATGTCGCAAAGCAATGTGGCGCGGGCACCTTCCACCTGCAACCCGTCTCGTGGCGGCGGGGGTGGGGCAGCCGGTGCCGCGCCGGCCCGCAAAAAAAATCTGCGACGGGATTTCTCCGACCCCGCGTGAAAGGAACAGATCGGCGGCCGAAGGGGCGTCGACGACCCGCGATAAACAGGAGATCGCAGCAGATGACACGCATGAGCAAACTTCTCACCGGTGCCGCCCTTGCGGTGATGGGATCCGCAAGCCTGGCGATGGCGTTCCAGGGCCAGCCCGGTCAGCAGGGAAGGTCGCATGACGGCCGGTCGCCGATGATGCTCGAGATGTTCCGGAGCCTCGATGCCGATGGTGACGGTGTCGTGACCGCAGAGGAACTGTCCGCGACCGGCCCCGCGGCCGCCTTCGGAGAGGCCGATGCCAATGGTGACGGCGTGCTCGAGGGCGACGAGCTGACGGCATTCCGCGAAGCGCAGGAGCGCGCCCGCGAAGAGCGCCGCCAGCAGCGCATGGTCGAGCGGCTCGACACCGATGGCGACGGCAAGCTGAGCCTCGAGGAGATCGAGGCGGGCACCTGGCGCGGACCGCAGAAGGTGTTCGACCGCCTCGACGCCGACGACAACGGCGAGGTGAGCCTCGAGGAACTGGCCGAGGCGCAGCAGCGGATGCTGCAGAAGATGCAGGAGCGCCGCTCCGAGATGCGCGAGCGCGGTGGCCGTGACGGCAAGCACCACATGCGTTCCGGCGAGCATGGCGGCAAGGCCCGGCGCCAGATGCCCGACGCCGCGCCCGAGGCGCAGGACTGACACGGCAGGCGGCGGCCACGCGCCGCCGCCGCGCCCCGTTGCGTTGCGGTCCGGGTCGGGCTAGCGCAATTGGATGGACCGGATGCCATATGATGCGATGAGCGACTGCAGTGACGAGGACCTGCTCGCGGCCTATGCGGCCGGCGAGCCCGCCGCCGCGCGGGCGCTCACCCTGCGTCTGGGCCCCAAGGCCTTTGGCGTGGCGGTCCGCATGCTGAAGGACCGGGCCGAGGCCGAGGACGTGGCGCAGGAGGCGCTGCTGCGACTGTGGCGCGCGGCGCCGGGCTGGCGCGCGGGCGAGGCCAAGGTCTCGACCTGGCTCTATCGCGTGGTGTCGAACCTCTGCATCGACCGCATCCGCAAGGCGCGCGGCGGCCATGTCGATCTCGACGCGGTGGCCGAGCCTCCCGATCCGGCGCCCTCGGCCGAGCAGGAGCTGCAGGAGCCGGCTCGGGGTGCGGCGCTCGAGGCAGCGCTCGACACGCTGCCCGAGCGACAGAGACAGGCGGTGATCCTGCGTCATCTCGAGGGGCTTGCGAACCCCGAGATCGCCGAGATCATGGACATAGGCGTGCGTGCGGTCGAAAGTCTGACCGCGCGGGGCCGCAAGGCGCTGGAAGGCCTGCTCGGGGCCCGACGCGCAGAGCTGGGATATGACGATGAGTGACAAGCGCAAGGCAGAGGAAGCGGGGCTCGGCCCTTGGTTCGAGGCGGGGCGCGCCGAGGCGCCGGCGCCGTCGGGCGACTGGCTGGCGCGCATGGAGGCGATGGCGCTGGACGAACAGCCGGCAGCGCAGGCGTCCGTGGTCCCCGTCAGCCCCGAGCGCACGCGACGCGGCGCCCGGCTGCGTGACCTGTTGTCGGCGCTCGGCGGCTGGCCCGCCGTGGCCGGACTGGCCGCGGCCTGTGCTGCGGGCGTCTGGTTCGGGGCGGTCTCGCCGGCGGGGCTGAGCGACTGGACCGCCGCGGGCGCCACTGCCGCTGCCTCTGACAGTTACACCACCTTCGAACCGGCGAGCGGGTTCGATGTCGCGATGCTGGGACTCTGAGCCATGACACAAGACGCCAAAACGCCGAAGATGACCGCCGGGATGCGCATCGTGCTCTTTGCGTCGCTGGCCGCCAATCTGGCGGTCGTCGGCGTGGTGGCGGGGCTGTATTTCAACCGCCCCGACATGGACCGGGACAAGCCGCCGCGCGGGCGCGACTTCGTTTTCCCCTACACCCATGCGCTAGACGAGGACCAGCGCCGTGAGCTTGGCCGCAGTCTGCGCAGCCGGATCGAGCGGCAGCGCGACACAAGGGAAGATTTCCTCGCCGAGTACCGGACCGCGATCGAGACCCTGCGCGCCGAACCATTCGATCAGGGCGCCTTTGCTGCCACGCTTGACCGGCAGGGCGCCCGCGCAGAGCGCCGGCAGAAAGAGGGGCAGCGGATGCTGGTCGAGTATATCTCGACGCTCTCGCCGGAGCAGCGCGAGGTCTATGCCCGGCGGCTCGAAGACAAGATCGACAAGATCGGCAGGTGGATCGGCAAGCACAAGCCCTGAGGCGCGACGGGGCTCACCTCGCCGCCCCGACCGCCCGGTATGCGGCGCCATTCGGGTCGTGCCACGCCATGACCCTGTCGCGGCCCGCATCCTTGGCGGCATAGAGTGCCCGGTCGGCCCGCTCGAGCAGCGCGTCGGCCCCGGGCGTCGCGCCGGTGCCGGACAGGGCGAGCCCGATGCTCAGGGTGACCGGCAGCCGCGCGGGCGTGCCGGGCAGGGCAAAGCGGCGCGCCGCCACCGAGGCGCGCAGGCGCTGCGCGATGGCATGGGCGGTCTCGGCGGTCGCGTCGGGCAGGGTGACGAGGAACTCCTCTCCGCCGATCCGGGCCACCAGATCGGACGGTCTCAGGATGGCACTCATGCGTTGCGCGAGCTCGCGCAGGACCACGTCGCCGGCGGCGTGGCCGAAGCGGTCGTTCACCGCCTTGAAGTGGTCGAGATCGGCCAGCAGAAGCGCGAAGCCGCGATTTCGCTCGGTCGCGCGCTCCAGCAGGCGTGCCACGTGCGGCAGCGCGTAACGCCGGTTGTAGAGCCCGGTGAGCGGGTCGATCAGCGCCGCCTGCGCCCCGTCGCGCAGGTTGGTCCGTTGCCGGTCGCGGTTGCGTTTGCGCGCGATCTGACGCGGCAGGCGCAGCGCCAGCTCGTCGGGATCGAACGCCCCCATCAGCACGTCGTCGGCGCCGAGATCGAGTGCCGCGGCGGCCTGCCTGGGCCTCGAGCCCCGGCCGACATAGATCAGGGCGGCGTTGCGGGCGCTGGGACTGGCGCGCAGCTGCGTCAGCAGCGCCAGCCCGCCGCGCGGCTGGTCCCCGGTCTCGACGATGATGAAGGCCTCGGTCGGCGAGGCGCTGGCGCTGGCGCGCAGCGCCTCGGCGGCGGGCAGCGGTTCGATCCGGTCCGGAACGAGACTGCGCAGACGCTCGAGCGCCGGGCTCATGTCATCCGCGGCCGACATCTTGATCAGCGCCACCCGTGCCGGAGGCTGGAACGCGGTGCCAGCGGCCTCGGCCAGCCCCAGCGCCAGTCGGGTATCATCGCGCAGGGTCAGCTCGGCGTCGGCGGCGCGCGCCCGCAGCCGGTTGCGCAGACCTGCCAGAAGCAGGCTCCGGTCGACCGGCGCGCTCAGCACGTCATCGGCACCGGCGGCAAGCAGGGCGAGGCGCTCGGGGCGCGAGAGGGCGCCGCCAAGCAGGATGACGGGCATCTCACCGCCGCCCGAGAGCGCCCGGGCGCTGGTGCAGAACCGCGCCGGCTCCATGTCGGGCAGGGCCGTCGACGCGATCACGATATCGGGCCGCTCGCGGCGCAGCGCGCGCAGGGCTTCGGCGCCGCTGCCGGTGACGATCACGTCATAGAAGGCCCGGTCCAGCGCCGCCGCTAGCGAGATGCGATGGGTCGCGAGACCATCGGCGATAAGCACCTTTCCCGTCATTGCAGCCTTTTCCACCATGCGCTACGCAGGCCCTGGGGCGTCCGCGTCCTGTGGCGGGAAGTCTTCCCGCACAATGGTTAATAATCTCTTTCGGATTTTAGGCGTCCCCATGGCACTTTCCCGCGACAGCGCTGAACTGATCGGGCTTCAGGCCGTGGCCTGGCTGGCCACGAATGACGAGCTTCTGCCGGTCTTTCTTGGCGCGACCGGCGCGTCGCAGGAGGACTTCCGCGAGGCGCTGGAGGATCCGGTCTTTCAGGGCGCGGTGCTCGATTTCATCCTCATGGACGACGCGTGGATCTCCGGCTTCTGCGACGCGCAGGCGCTCTCCTACGACACCCCGCGCATGGCGCGTGCCATGCTGCCGGGCGGTGGCGAGGTGAACTGGACATGAGGCTGCGCGCGGATGCGGTGCTGTTCGACAAGGACGGTACGCTGTTCGAGTTCGGAGCCACGTGGAACGCCTGGGGCAGCAAGGCGCTGCAGCACCTCTCGGAGGGACGCGAGGCGACGCTTCTGGCGCTTGCCGAGGCTGCGCGCTTCGATCTCGAGACCCAGAGCTTCCGGGCCGACAGCCCGGTAGTGGCCGGCACCAACCGCGAGGCGGCGGCCTGTCTCGCCTCGGTGCTGCCCGGGCGCAGCGTCGCGGAGGTCGAGGCCTATCTCGAGCGCAGCGGAGCCCAGGCGCCTCTTGTGGAGGCCGCGCCGTTGGTGCCGCTGATGGCGCAGCTCGAGGCGCTCGGGCTGGCGTTGGGGGTGATGACCAACGATGCCGAAAGCGTCGCGCACGCGCATCTTGACCATGCCGGGATTCGCGGCGTGTTCGATTTCATCGCCGGGTTCGACAGCGGCTTCGGTGCCAAGCCGGATCCCGCGCCGCTGCTGGTGTTCTCGGACCGGCTGGGGCTTGCACCGGAGCGCATCGTCATGGTGGGCGACAGCCCGCATGACCTGAACGCGGGGCGGGCTGCGGGGATGCAGACCGTGGCGGTGCTGACCGGCCCGATCGCCGCCGACCGGCTCGCACCGCTTGCCGATGCCGTGCTGCCGGATGTCGGCCACCTGCCGGGCTGGTTGATGGCGGTCTGAGCGGCGCTCCGACGCCGATCCTTGCCGGCGTTTTGCCAGACATCTCGGGCAAATTGTAAATGTTGTGCCGATGTTAACCTCCGCCTCCGACACTGCCTGCAACCACAGGCAAGCGAAATGAGCGGATAGGGCGGATGCACGGGCTTCTGGCACGGACACTTCAGTGTTTCCTGCAGGATAATTATGGTCTCGGCACCTGGGCCGAGATCGCCCGTCGCGCCGACCTCGACAGCCCCGATTTCGAGGCGATGCTCGATTACGAGCCCGCCACGGTCGAGCGCGTGCTTGCCGCCGCGGTGAAGCGCCTCGACAAACCCGGCGAGGCGATCCTCGAGGATATCGGCACCTATCTCATCACCCATCGCAACAATGAGGGATTGCGCAGGCTGATGCGCTACGGCGGGCTCGATTTCATCGATTTCCTGCATTCGCTCGAGGATCTGCCGGGCCGGGCCCGGCTCGCGGTGGCGGATCTCGATCTGCCCGAACTCGAACTCTGTGACCGGGAGGGTGGCGGGTTCGACCTGATCTGCCGGGCGAGCAGCACCCATCCGCGCGGTCTCGGCCATGTGCTGGTCGGCGTGCTGCGGGCAATGGCCGATGATTACGGCGCGCTCGTGATCCTTGCCCATGCCGGCACGCGCCCGGGTCAGGAGCGGATCGAGATCACCGTGGTGCAGACCGATTTCGCCACAGGGCGAAGTTTCGAGCTCGGTGCCGCGCCGCCTTCGCAGGTGGAGGGGCGGTGAGCCTTCCGCCCGAGACGATGGCGACCCTGATGCCGCTCCACATGGCGATCGGGGCGGATGGGCTGGTCGTGTCGCTTGGCCCGACGCTGGCCAAGGTGCTCGGGCCAGGGGAGGGCGAGGGCGCGCCCTTTGCCCGGCTGGTCGAGATCTACCGCCCGCGCGCGGTGGCCAGCTTGCCGGCTCTGCTGCAGCTGGCGGGGCGAAAGCTGCAGCTCCGGCTTCGCGGTCGCGCAGGGCTGACCATGAAGGGGCTGGCGATGCCCGACGGTCGCGGCGGCGCCGTGCTCAACCTTTCCTTCGGCATCGGCGTGGTCGAGGCGGTGCGCCGGCATGCGCTCACCAGCAGCGATTTCGCGGCCACCGATCTTGCCATCGACATGCTCTATCTGGTCGAGGCTAAGAGCGCCGCGATGGAATCGTCGCGCACGCTGAATCGCAGGCTCCAGGGCGCCATTCAGGCCGCCGAGCAGCGCGCCTTCACCGATCCCCTGACCGGTCTGGGCAATCGCCGGGCGATGGATCAACTCCTGCAGCGGCTGATCCGCGGCGGTGAGCGGTTCGCCGTGCTGCATCTCGACCTCGATCATTTCAAGCAGGTCAACGACAGCCGCGGCCATGCCGCCGGCGACCGGGTCCTGCAGGCGGTCGCTCGCACGATGCTGGATCTTACCCGCAAGAACGATCTGGTGGCGCGCATCGGCGGGGACGAGTTCGTCATCCTGCCGCTGGGGCTGACCGATCAAGAGCGGTTGTCTGACCTGGCACGCCAGCTGATCGCACGAATCGAAACGCCGGTTCCGATCGACGAGGGCGCCTGCGAGGTCTCGGCAAGCATCGGAATCGCTCTGCACGATCCGGACGATCCCTCGCCTGCCGGCGTTGCGGGGCTCTTGGCGCAGGCGGATGCCGCGCTCTACGCGGCCAAACGCGAGGGCCGCAGCCGGCACGCCTTTTACCGCGCCGCGCTTGTTTGAACGTTGTCTCAAGGTAACGCGAAAAAGAGATGAACTTTTTGCATTCTGAGGTCTTGCGCCCCCCGAACACCTACAGTAATACCGCCGCCACGGTTGGGGTGTAGCCAAGTGGTAAGGCAACGGTTTTTGGTACCGCGTACCGCAGGTTCGAATCCTGCCACCCCAGCCA
>Ga0114905_1000410_pt1 | contig 27472 bp, 37 predicted proteins | sample MalvireepMed_b05_FD_83499 | JGI IMG/M metagenome (GOLD analysis project Ga0114905, IMG submission 83499) | Marine viral communities from the Global Malaspina Expedition - Malaspina viral metaG DeepMed_b05 | ecosystem: Environmental > Aquatic > Marine > Oceanic | place: Mediterranean Sea...
GATCGTCCACGGCGGCCTGATGGTGACGCAGCCGGTCCAGGTGGACCAAGGCTTTCCGTCGCCGGCGCCGATCGACCCCTACCGCCTGGCCTGCGAGGACGGCCGACAGAAGCTGCACGGCCAGGTCGCGCCGGCCGGCCTCGTAGGCCAGGCGGTAGGGGTCGATCGGCGCCGGCGACGGAAAGCCTTGGTCCACCTGGACCGGCTGCGTCACCATCAGGCCGCCGTGGACGATCAGGTCGCCCATCAGCTCTTCGTCGCGGGCGAAGGCCCGGCTCCACCGCGCGGCAAAGCCGGTCGCCGCTTCGGGCACGTGCTGCGGAAAGATCGACCGCAGCACGGCCAGGGGGTTGGAAATTTTCACGGGTGTTCCCCCGTGATGATCTGCCAACAAGGCGCATCAAGTTCACCAACCGGGACGCGCTCGATCGGCATACCCATGAACTTCGGCCCGAGTTCTGGAATAGTATGGTCGCTTGAAGCGGCCACAGAACTATCCAGCGACATTTGCCGCATCAGAATGGGGTAAGCGTCCTGCGTAATCTTTAGCTTCTGAAACTTGTATCCCTCTTCGGCCAGCCGAGAGTATTCAGCCTTTATCTGATCAATCATTGACATCAGCCGCCCTCCCCGCCCTGCATGGCCGCGCCAGCCTGCGCCATGTCGCGCAGGGCGGCCCCACCATCCTTGGCCATCTGCGTCGCCTGCAACGCGGCCATCTGCTCTTCGCGCTCACGGGCGCGCGCCGCCGCGACTTCGCGCGGTAACAGAAGGCGCTGCGGCAGCGACGGGCTGGCCTCGTGCAGGACCTCGGCGTAATCGTCGGCGCTGATCCGGTCCATGAGCTCGGGCTTCACCTGCGCCAGCGGCAGAAGGTCCCCCAGGATATACCGCCGCACCGAAGACGCTTCCGATGCTTTTAGCGCGAGGGCAGTCTGCGACGTGTAATGCACCTGCAGCGGAACATCACTGGGCGTACCCTCGGGCGCCGGGTCGATCTGCCCCGCGCGCAGCAGCATCCGGAACCGCCGCTCGAATTTCGGCGCGGCATATTCCTCCATGATCCGGTCGGCATGCGGCGCCCAGTTGCGCAGGCGCGCTTCCTCGATGACCCGGTTCTCGTCGTCCGAAATCCCGGTGCGCCCCGTGAGGCTCATGACCGTGTAGTAGAACGCGTCCTTGATCTCTTCCTGCTTCGCGCGCTTTTCCTCGATCGTCAGCCCGATCGAGCCCGTGACGTCGTCCGACTGGATTAGGCGCTGACCGCTGGGACTGATCGCCCCGTAGACCACCGCGCCCGGGCGGAACGTGCCGTTCAGCGGGACCGCGTCGCGATCGGGCGCGAACCTGGTCGGATCGGCCGCCCGTTGCGCTGCACGCAGGGTCGCGTCCTCCATGCGGTTGTTCACGCGGGCCGATGCCAGGGCGATGAAGCCGGGGCCCGTCCCATAGGTCATCCCGCTGTCCACGTCCCAGCGCGGGAAGTTGAACGGCATTTCGTCGTAGCCCGCGACGCGCACCAGGCTTTCCTCGACCTCGCAGGCATAGATCGACAGCCAGCGCTTGCCCCGCGGGCCCAGGGCGCGCGGCACGAACTGGTCATTGCGCACCACGTGCTGGTAGTATGTGTGCTTCTCGGTCGATCCCTTCTCGGCGAGCTCCTGGACCTTCGGCGGCAGCGCCTTGAATTCCCGCGCGGCCTGGCGCGGGGTGAGCTTGAAGCGCCGCACGACCTCGTCCACGCGGCCGTGGAAATCGACCGACACGACCAGCTCGGCCAGGGACAGGGTCACGTCCAGGAACCGGCGATTTTCCCGGTCCATCTGGTCGTAGGTCCCGGCGTTGCCGAAGGCCGAAAGATCGGCATAGGCCTGGTAGCTCGAGGGGTAGAAGCTCGACATCGACGGGCTGAAGCTCGCCATGACCTTGGCCGTTTGCCGGTCCAGCCAGTCGGCGAAGCGCGGCCAGCGGTTCAGATCTTCGTCCGGGGTCCGCAGCCCGCCCCAGCGCGTGGCCGGGTTGGTGATGCCGGCATAGATGCCGGCCGCGAAATTGCCGTGGGCGACCACGGGCGCACTCGACAGCGGCTTCGATAGCTCGCGCATGGACGGGCTGTCGAGGCCGAAGCCGCCCCGCTGCGGCCGGATCAGCCGGGCGATGTCCTCCCAGTCCTGCTCGTAACGGCGCCGCTCGACGATCAGCTCGCCCCAGCGGTCCATCGCGGCCCGGGCGCGCGGATCTTGCGCGATGACCTGGTCGGGCTTCATGCCGGCGCCCCCAGCTGCTGGGTGGTTCGGCCCGCAGGGATCCCCACCGGGCTCGTGAGGATCGAGGACGCCCGGCTTGCGCGCGCCCGGCGCAGACGCGCCTCCATGTCACTGCCCTGCGTGGCCTCGCGGTTCGGGTTGGCCGCGATGATCTGCGGCGCGGCACTGACCTTGGGCTTGGAAAACATGCACATTTCAGGGGTCCTTTCGGTTGGTCCAGGCGAATTGAAGGAAGCGGTCGGCCCCGCCCGCGCCGAAACCGGGCAGGTTGGCCTCGAATTCGAACCCGCAGTAAAACAGGAAATCGGGCGCTGTCGGGTGACGGTCCCAGCAACGCACCTCGACGCGATGGATCCCGGCGTCGTCGCAGAAGACGGGCATGTCGCGGCGGATCTGCACGGCCGCCGCGGCGATCGCGCGACGAAAGGTCTGGTGGCACCGGGCGAGCATTGCCGCTTGGGCGACGCCGGCCTGCCCCGTGTTGCCAAGGATCAGCAGGGCGAAGGGCTCGCCGCCCCGTCGCTGATCGCGCAGCACCAGGGACAGGATCGCGGCGGCCTGCGCCCCGCGCCAGTCCCCGAAAAGGTCAAGATGATCGGCGCCGCCCCCGCGCACCGCCTGGGCTTCCAGCCAATCGCTGTGGTCCAGCCTGGCGAAGATCGCCAGCGCGGCGTGGTTGTCGAAGGGGGCGGCCTCGATCATCGGATCAGCCCAGTCCCTGGGCGATGCGGCGCGCGCGGTTGCCCCAGTTCTGGATCGCGCGCCCCATGGTGCCGCGGGTGCCGACCTCGAGCTTGGCGATCTTCACGTAGATCCGCCCCTCGGACGTCTCGCGCGATTTCATGCCCTCTTCGGTTTCAAGCCGGTGGATCAGGTCCGTCCGACCGGGATCGGGGAACCCCGAAATCAAGTCAGCGATGCGCCTCAGCTCATCGGTGTCGTATTTGGGTTTCCGCTTAGCGGCGGGCTTCTTCTTGGTCGTTTCAGCCATGGGATCGGCTCCTTTCGGTCAGAGGGAAAGACAGCCGGCGCAGAACAGCACCAGCGATACGATGGGCATGACGCCCTGAAGGGTCACCACGGCCCGCGTCTCGGCGATCGCGGCGTCAGGATCGGCGATCAGGAACATGCCAATGGCCCAGCTGATCGCCAGCGCGACCGCGGCCGCGATCAGTCCGCAGATGAACCAAAGGTTCACGCTGTCGCCGAGGTTGCCGATGATCGCCATGAAGGCGTTCAGCAGAACCAGCCCCTCGATCGCGAAGGCTCCCAGCCGCTGCACCGCGCGCGCCTGGATCTTCTGATAGTCGGTCATTGCATCCCTCCGTAGGGGCTCAGGACATCCCAGCTGGTGGTCAGGCCGCCCTGGGACTTCGGCGGTCGGCGGCTGCCGGGCATCTGCCCGGCCTCGCCCTCGCGGCGGCGCTTGTCGTCCAGCCGCGACATGTAGGGACTGATCCCATCGGCCCGGTGCGCGGAAAGCAGCAGGTACTGCACCGCGTCCATGACGTTGGCCTCGGTCAGCTGCTTGTTCGGGACCTTGCGCTTGTCGCCGTTCCGGTCGACCTCTTCGGTCCAGACGTACCGGGCCTCGAACCCGCGGATCAGGAATTTGCAGCTAGGATCGATCAGCAGCCCGGGCTCGCCGGCCTCGAGCGGCGCCTCGAGGGCCGCGCGCACGGCCTCGAGGCGCGGCTGGATCCGGTTCGTGCCGATCCGCTGCGGCCGGATGTGGAAGCCCGCTGCGCGCCCGACCATCAAGTTCCAGGTGGCGTTTTCGTCGGCGGCCTGGCTGGCGCCGTGCTCGCCCGCCATGTCGCCCCAGCCGGCCTCGATCCGGCCGTTCGGGCAGCGTTCGTCCAGGAGCTCGGACAGCCGCGTCCCGAACACATGGGCAAACAGCCGCTCCCGCGGGAAATGCAGCTCGGCCAGGATGCGCCATCGCCAGAAGCCGGCCGGCTGCGCAATGACAGCCGCACCCTTGAAGCCCTGGTCGAGACCGATCCGGATCGGCAGCTGCGGATCGAAGGGGATCGTCTCACTGGCCACGTGGATCCGGCGCTGGAACTCGCGGCCGAACACCGGCTCGCCGGCCTTCAGGTAAACGACCTTGTTGTAGACCAGCCGGTCGATCATGTCGCCGCGGCCGGCCAGGCGCATGGACGCGATCTGGCGGCCGTAATAGCTGGGCGACAGGTTCTGCACGTTCTCGCAGCCCTGCTCGCCGTAGCCTGGCTGGCGATAGAAGCTGATCCGGATGGGCTTCGCACCTTCAGGCAGCGCGGCGGTCAGCTCGGCCGCCATGCGATTGCGTTCGTCCTCGTCGTGGTAGACCCGGAAGGTCCAGTTGTCCTCGTCGGGCGCGTTGAAGTCGCAGCAGATCTGACCGTAGCTGCGCAGGATATCCGCCAGCCCGGCGAAGTGTTCGCGCGACGGGTAGCGGTCGATCCGGCCAATGCCCACCGTCAGGATGTCGACCGGCATGGTATCGGCTTCGTTCAGGACGATATCGGTGGTCTGAACGCCCCGCATCGATGCGATAACGTCGTCGCCGAAGGCCATGAACTTGGCCGTGAACTCGATGGGCCCGTGCTCGTCCTCGAACTGGATCACGTGGGTCACCGGATCGCCGCGGCCGCCAGACCAGGTCCCGAGGCTTTTCGGGAAAGTCTCGAGGTATGACGGGATCGTCGTCGACCACAGCTGGCGGTAGGTCTCGCGAATGAACAGGACCTTGTAGCGCCGCACGCCGTCGACGGTGGACCGGGGCATCATGATCGCCCGGCGCCGGCGGGACTTCATCAGCGTCGTCGTCTTCCCCGAGCCCACCGGGCCCTGGATCCCGATCACGTCGTCGTCGGACCAGTAGAAGTTTTCCGCGATCGGGCCAGGGAAGGTGCTGTCGTCGATCCGATCAAAATCGGCCTCATCTGCGAACTTGCGCCCCAAGGCGCTTTCGTCCAAGCTCTCGATTGCCTCTTTCGCCAACAGCCCTTCCAGCTGCGCGCCCATGCTCCCCGTGTCCGCACCCATGCGGCCAGCGGGTGTTGATCCCCCCCACCCCTCGTTCGGGGCGGTCCAGAGGCCCCCCTGACCCCCGACCCGTCGTCCCAAGGTTACGCTCATGGCCACACCTGCGGGTCGGCCGAAACGCTGTATGGGGTCACACAGGGGGGCATAGGGCCAGGGGCGGCGACGCCCCCCCGGGGGGTCACGCGCGCGCGCGCCTGGCGCGCCTGGTGCGCGCGATCGAGGCCGCGCGCGTCCGTCTCCGGTTGATTTTCGATCAACTGGGCTGGGGCCGTTTGGCCCTTATTTTGCTGGGCTTTCGTCACTCCGTCCGACCCTCGCTGTCCGACGCATCGGCGTCGTCTTCTCTAACCTGCTGATTTCGCTGCATTTCATGCGCCACGTCCGCCGGCATCATCCGACGGCTCGCCGGCGTCACGTCGCGGGCCCGATCGGCGGGATCGCCGGTGGGCTGCCGGGCCGTGAAGATGGCAACGGGCTGGGTCACGTGGACATCGGGCGTCACCTTGGGCGCGCCGTAGGGCATCAGCGCGTCGGAGGCGCGCAGCTGGGCCGTGTAGCACTGCTGGAAGACCTCGAGCCGCTTCGCCAGGCTCACGCGGTCGCGCTTGATCGTCCCGTCCTTCAGCTCGTCGGGCTCGGCACCGTGCCGCGCCCAGGACAGGATCCGCTCGGCCTGCTCCATGGCGGTGGCGATGGCGTCCTTGCCGGTGGTCAGGCCCGCGATTTCGGCCAGCTGCTGCTCGGGCAGGCGATAGCCCTGGGCGGCCAGGAACTCGCGCAGCTGGCTCAGCTGCTTGCCCTTGCCGCGCGTCGGCCGGTCTCCCTGGTCCGCCGCGCCGCTGTCCTGCTCGTCGGGCAACAGCGACAGCTGCTCCTGCAGCGCCCGGTCGTGGTCGAGGCGTTCCGCCGCCTGCCGCGCCAGCGCCTGGTATTGCGTGTCACGACCGGGCATCAAAATGCACCCTTTTCAACGATTACAAAGGCATAGCCAGCCGCCACGACAGTTTCGGCCGAGTGTCGTGGGCCTGTCGTGGGCCTTGTCGTGACCTTTCTTTCCATCTTTTCATAGAGATAAGAGAGAGCCACGACGCCACGACGCAGAAGACACGTTACCGCCATCGCGCGGGCGCGCGCATGCGCACACATGTGAGAGACGCTGAAAACCTGTCGTGGTGTCGTGGATGCGAGGTAAAGCATTGATCTCGAACGATATTCGCCCACGACACGCCCACGACAACGGCGATAACGGCTGTCGTGGCGTCGTGGCCCCGAACCCACCGGCCAAAGGCCCAGATCCGCGAAAATATAGGCCTGCCCACGGGTGCGGGTGCGGACAAGGCGGCGCGATATCAGGGGGTTGCGGGCCATCGTGAGGGTCAGCCTAAATCGTCGATGTCGTGGGGAAGGTCGTGACGCGCGGGCGTCGTGGCGTCTCGGCCGTCGCGGTCCATTGGGAAGGACAGAAGGCCGGGGATCGATGTGAAGGGCACGTAGTGGCCACGCGACGCGACGCCGGCGAGGGTCAGGGCCTTGGTGCGCTCGGCGCCGGTCAGGCGGCGCGCGGCCTGCGCCCAGACGCCGTTTTCCCAGGCGCTGCCCTCGAAGAGCCGGCACAGGCCGCTGAACGGCTTGTTCGGCAGGAACAGCTGCGCCGCTTCGCGCTCGCCCTGGACGCGAAGGCCGATCTTGGCCAGGTGGCCGTTGGCGGCCTTGGCCTTGTCGCGGGCGTCGAGGTCGTCGGTGAACAGCTGGCGCGGCGCGCCGGGCAGCATGGCGGCCGCCATAACCCATTGTGCCACGGTGAACTGCTCGCCGCGCCGGTACGGATCGAAATACTGCGACAGCAGCCAGGTCAGCATGTCCTCGGCATTGCTGCCGACTTCTGTACTGTCCTCGACGATAACGCGCGCCATCTTGGCCGCCCAGTTGTCCAGGACATCCTGCTGGGGCAGCTCGGCGCTGTGGGCCATGTCGGCCATGGCCAGGACGGTGGCGTAGTTGTCGGCCGCGCGGCCGGTCTGCTCGTGACGGGCCAGCGCCGCGCGCCACAGGTCCAAGCGCGCGTCCCAGGTGGGCCAGCCGTCGATCAGGCGCTGTCGCAGCCTGGCGCCCAGCGTGCGCAGCCGGCGCGGGTTCAGATCGGGTTTCGGCGCGCCCTGGGGCAGCCGGTCCAGGTCCAGTAGGATCAGGCGGGATCGGTCCTGCGACGGCATGTCGGGCACCAGGATCGAGCTGAACAGGAAACAGCTGTAAGCGTTCGACTGGTAGCCTTTCTGGTCCGACGATCCGCGGAAGATCTGGCCGCCCGATGCGGCGCGGCGCGCGAGCTCGATGACGGCACGCGTCTTGCGCGGGTTTTCGGGATCCGGCTCGAACTCGTCGATCGCCACGGGCAGGCTCGAGAAGCCTACGACCGACCGGATCCCGGCCTCGGTGGCGTCGCTGGCCTGTTTCAGGCCCGTCTCGCCACCGTGCAGGTAGGACAGCAGCTGCTGGAACGATGACTTGCCGGTAGCCTGGTCGCCGGTCAGCCAGCCGACGGGCCGCCAGCTGAGCGCACCGCCCAGCATCTGGGCGCAGATCAGACCCAGCGCCAGGTGCGCGTCGACATCCGGCCGTCGCCAATTCCAGGTCTCGATCAGCTCGGCGATGGTTGCGGCTGCATCGGTGCGCCCGGTGGATGCGTCGCCCCGCGGGGTGCGGGGCGCGGCCGAGTAGACCTTGCCCTGGTAGACGCCCGGCGGCATCCACTGGCCGCCGATCAGGACCTCGTCGCCGGCATGCAGCACCAGGTTGCCGTCATCGTCCGTCCAGGCACCGGTGCCGCGCACGGCGCCAGTCGGATCCCACACGCCGCACTCGTCGCAGGCGGCCATCATGATCGAGCTCGTCACCTGGGCGTCGAAGGCATTGCGCCGGGGGACGCCGTCTTTTCCGTAGCTCGGGAAGTGATGGGCCAGCAGCGCCAGGCGCCCGCCGAAAAGTGACAGGATCTTCTGGTTGTCGTGCTTGGTGACGGCCCTCAGCTGGCCACGGACGTCCAGGTACCAGCAGGCATCGCCGTTGACCCCAAGAGGTATGACCGGGCACCCGTCGAAAATCGTGCCATGCGCTCGTCCACGACCGCGCTCACCGCCGCCGTCACTGCAGGATGGATCGGCCTCGGCATCGTTCGGCCGAGCGCCTTCATTTGTTCGAGCGTCATCGCTCGGCCGTCCGCTGTCATCATTCCGACCATCGGGGATCTCCTCGGGTGCGTTGCGCAGCTCTTCTGCGAGTTGGCTCAGTGGGGCGGTGTCGGTCATCCTCGGGGCCACCTGCGGTCATACTTGTCGATCGCGGCGATCAGCAGGGCGGCGGCGCGCACCATGTTTTCGCGGGGGCCGCGCGGCTTCCACCACTTGAAAGCGAAGGGCCAAACGTTGGCTGCGATGCCCGGCCGTGCGAGACCGCCGGCCGCCAGGGCATAGCTCGCGGCCGCCATGGGCAGCGCGCGCTCATCGTGATTGTCGTCGTGGCCATCGTCGAAGCCCTCGACGAACAACTGCCGATCGCGCTCGGTCAGCACATCAACGGCGCCGCGGCTTAGATCTTTCGTGTCGATAATGCTCATCTGCGCCTCGGCGATTTCGTGATGCGCTTCGACCCTTCCAGGACCGCTTCCGCGTCCCAGATCTGGATGCCGTAAGCCGTCAAAACGCCTGCCACGGCGGGCTGAAGCGCATGGCAGAAGGTCAGCTCGTCAGCTCTGCTGCAGGCGCAATTATCCCTGCCGTTCTGCGAAATGCAGATGCTGCGAGCTGCGCCAGCCATGCCGAGCCGATCATTGATCATGCCGCGCCCTCGCCCATGGCCACCACGCCGCCGGCGCCGGCTGCGCGCAGCGCGTCGTTCAGGTCCTTGCCGCCCTGCCCGTTCTGCCAGACGGCGACGGCGCGTCCTTGGTTGAGAAACGCACGGCGCGCACGCTCGAGCTGCTTTTGCGCCTGCTCGCCTTCGTCGCGATCGGCAATCAGCGTCACGCGGGTCACCGCCGGCGGCAGCACCACGTTGGCCAGGTTGCCCAGGCTGATCGCGGCCAGGACCCTATCCTCGGGCACGACCAGGGCGCAGCTCAGCGCGTCCTCGATGCCCTCGGCGATGAACACACGGGTGCCGTGCGGCGCATCCTTCAGGCTCGGCGGTTGACCACCGCGCGGGCCGGCGCGGGTTCCGCGCCAGACATGGATCGCGCCACCGCCATACATGCCCAGGACTTTCTTGGCATTCGGCACCGGTGCCTTGTCCCAGCGGCCGTCGGATCCCAGCGCCAGATAGGTTCGGTGGCAGGCGACGACCTGGCCCTTCGCGTCCACCACCGGGGCCACCATCGCGGGATAGCTGCCCTCGATCACCTCGCCGGTTTCGGGATCGGTGTGGCTGTAGAAGCAATCGCGCAGATAGCGCAGCACGCGGATCCGGCGCGGAAGACGCGCCAGGTCGATGCCGCGCCGGTCGCGCAGATACTGGCCGACGGGTGTGCCCTCAATGCCGTCGACGCCCGAAAGCCACAGGGCCTTGGCCTGCCGGGCGCGGCGATCCGCGCGCTCGCGCTCGTTGCGCTCGGCCTGGGCGCGGCGTTCCTTCGCCTCGGCCGCGGCGCGTTCCCGCTGGGCGCGGGTGGCAGGATCCACCGTCTCGAGCCCCAGGAACGCCCGGGCCTCGCGCAGCGCGCCGGCCAGGTCGCAGTTCAGATGCAGCTGGATCAGATCCAGAAGGTCACCGCCCTGCCCCGTTGCGTGGTCATGGAACCGGCCGGCATAGGGTCCGGACAGGTTCACATAGAAGCTGCCGACATTGCGATCGACGCGGCCGGGGTTCAGCGTGAAATACTTGCCCTTGTCGGTGTAGCTGCCAGGCGCGGCCGGCGCGTAGGTCTGCGCGACCCGGTCCACCTGGGCCAGGAGCATATGCTTGATGTCGTCGATGCTGTGGGCGTAGCGGCGGTCAGACACTGACACCTCCGGACAGCGCATGCAGCACTGCGAAGGCCTCGTTCACGCTTTCGCTGGGGACCAGCTCGCGACGTCGCTGCCGGACCTGGTCGACGCTACACCCGATCGCCGCTGCCATGGTCGCAGGGCTGGCCCGCTGGGTGACCAGGCGGACAAGATCGCGGTCGAGCTCGTCCGACCAATTGAAGGGCAGCTCCCGCGGCGCATCGTCCGTGGTCTGGGTCTGATCCTTGACCACGGCGCCCGCTGCCTCGGCGTTGTGGTGGATGGCTTCACCGCCTTGGCCCGACCCGTTCCGGTCGGGTTTCGTCGCAGCGGCTTCCCCATCGCTCCCCTCGGTATGTCCCGACACAGGTGGTGCAGCGGCATCCGGAAGATCCGGCGTTGCTTCACGCTCCCACTGCGCCCTCATGCGCCTGATCTTGTAGTGCGTGCCTGGCACCGGACGCCCCAGCTGGGCCGCGATATCCTCGATCGAATGCCCCGCCAGGAACATCGTCTTGGCAGTGGCGAGCTCAGCTTCGGTCCAGCGCGCACCGGATTTCGGCGTGTCGACGCATTGCGTCTCGGCGCTGGGATGAAGGGGCCCGGAAGATTGCTGCGCTTCCTCTGGCTCTGGGCGCGGGGGTGACAGCGGCCCCTTCATCGCAGCGCCGGGCAGCACGCCCGGCAGGGACAGGTCCAGCGTGATGACCAGGCCGTCGACCTTGACGTCAACGGTGACCCCGTCGTCCTCGATGTCAGCGATGAAATCCGACACTTGGGACACGGCATGGCGGGCGCATTCCAGCGCTTCGATCTGCTCGACCAGGCTCCGTTCCATCGCGCGCAGATCCCCCTTCATGCCGCAGCCCCGCGCAGCGCGTCCAGGGCATGCCCGGTGCGCCAGGTCAGCACGGCCTCGAGGCGGGCGCGCACGGCGTATTCCGCATGGCACGCACCGCGCACGGATTGCCTGGCGCTCAGGAAATTCTCGGCCGCGGTAACCAGCGGCCCGACATACAGGTGCTGGGCATTCGCCTTTTTCACCGCATCGCGGACGATTTCGACCATCAGGTACTCGTGCGGAGCCGGCCGCACGTGACTCACGAAGATCGCGGCCAGCGCGTTGATCAACACGTGATCGTTGGGTGTCAGGCGCAGTTCATCCATGGATGTCGCACCGCGCGTAATCGACCGGATCCGGCCGGGTCGCCCGCTCGATCGCATCCAGCAGCCAGGCGCCCCGCTCGGCGATCGCGGCCGGGTCGTGGGTGATCAGCAGATACTGCGTCGCGAAGTCACTGACGGCCAGAAACAGCGCGTCGTCCTTCCGCAGCAGCTGCTCGGCCACGGCCTGCAGCTCTTCCACGTCCGCGCCGGTCATCTGGCCGGACTTGGCGCGCAGGGCGACGGTCGAGGCCTGCAGGCCGACCTGGACACGCGGCGAATAGGTCATGCGCCCACCCCGTGCGAGGGACACTTGGGAATGGGGCGGGCGCTCCCGGTGGGGACCGGGATTTCAGCGAACGCGGCGGGCGAGCCCCAGGGCGCCGCGTCCGCCCGGCCCGCGGAAATGCTCGAAACGCGGGCCGAAAGGAAGGGAAAATCCCCGCGCGAGCTGCCTTCGCGCGGGGAGGTGGCGGCCCGGGAGGATTGGGCCGCGAGGCTCGGTTCGGCAGGCAGTGCCGTCCGAGACGTCTCGAATGCAGGGGCGCGCCGCTCGTGGCGCTTGACCGCGTCCGCGACCAGCCAGGCCCAGGCCGCCACTCCGGCCAGGATCACCCAGGCCAGGAACCGCTGCGAAGGGGGCATCGCGGGCTTCATGCCGCGTCGTCCTGACGTGCGGCGAGGATGGCATCGACCTCGGCCCGCGTGGCGCCGCGGATCAGGTGCTCGGCCGTGAGGCCCAGGCCGCGCGCGTCGGAGTAGTCGAGAAGGCGGCGCATGGATCGAGCGGACGGAATGTCGCCAGCATCACGCCACGCAGAAGGGTTGACCCACTTGAACGCTGTCTTGCGGTCGAAGCCGGCTGCGATAGCGACGTCCTCTATGGTGCCAAGTAGGCACTTTGCCACTTCCACTGGTGTAAGGTTCGCACTCATACGCAAGATGTAGGCGAAATGAATTCCTACTGTCTAGGCACATTTTGCCTTTTCGGCACATCATTTTTCCGTGCGGAGTGCCTACTTGGCGGTTGATGGATGAGAAGTGGTTCAAAAAGCGCCAGAAAATGGCTGGCGTGACTGCGGGAGACATAGCCGCCGAACTGGGTCGTGATCGCTCCGCTGTCTCGAAAATTTACACTGGACACCGCGCCATGTCGCTTGAATGGGCCAAGGCCTTTGCCAAAGTCCTTCGCGTCCCGCTCGATGATGTACTCAGCCACGCGGGCGTGCTGGACGGCGATACGCCCCACAAGATCGGCCAGGGCTTTTCTGAAAGCGACGCCGTGCCCTTCGCCCACAAGCGCGACACCGACGCGCGCAAGACCGCCATTGTTGCAGCCTTCGGCGGCGACCGGCCCGGCATCGACGCCTGGGAGGTGCGCCAACCGTCGCTGGCCTTCATGGGGTACATGCCCGGCGACGTGATTTTGGTCGACACTCACCTCTCCGAGCTGACGAAGGCCGGCGATGTGGTGCTGGCACAGATCTACGACAACGGCGCGGGCGGCGCGCGCACGGTGCTGCGCCGCCACGAACCCCCTGTTTTGGTGGCTTTTGGCCCCGATACCGATGACCGCCGCGTGCATGTGGTCGACAACAATAACGTGGCCATTCGCGGCAAAGTCATCGCCAGTTGGAGAGGTTCATGATCCGCACAACCGCTATTGCTACCGGCATCTGCGCCACCCTGACCGTGGGCGCCCTGGCACAGGGCATCAGTCCGAACGACTACACAGTTGTGATGCTCGATAATTTCTACGGAATGTGCCTTCGTCCCGACTTTCGGTCACAAGATCTGAAAGATTTCGCACGCGAAATGGGATGGCCAGAAGCTCCGACTGCGCTGATGAACACCCAGCGGCTCATGTCAGGGGACGCTATGGATGGGTGGGTGGCCGTTGGACCCAAGGTCGATTGGCTTCCAGATGTTGAGATGCCATTCATCGCCATGACAACCAAAACGGAGACGGCTGAAGTTTGCGGGGCCTTTTTCCGACACGCCCAAGGCGACTTCTTTGTTGAACGCTTCGAAGAAGAGACCGGAGCAGTACGCTTAGAGAGCAAAACGATGATGGGAGCTACAGAAATCTTGTATGAGATCGAAGACCTGCCGAGCGCTGGAATAATGATCAGGACGCCGCGAGATGGCAAAGATGTCCAGGCCTTCGCGGTGTACCCTCTGCGCTAATTTTGCCTTATAGGCACATTTTGCTTTGACAGTGCAAAGTGGGCACCTTACTTCTGTGCACGGAACGCACAGAAGGAGGGACCGCTTGTGCCAAGCCTGGAAACCAAGAACCCGCTGGGGGGCTTCGCAGCCGCCGTGCGGTGGAAGATCCTCGACGGCGACAGCCTGAACTGCGCCAGCGATGCCGAGGCCGAGGTCGACCCGGCCGAGCGGGACCGCCGCTTCGACCTGGCCGCACGCCTGGTCTGCCGGAATTACCAGATCAGCCTGCTGGAAGCCCGGGTTTACCTGGACGGCCACTGCGGCTCGATCTTCGGCCACCAGGTCGGCAACCTCATGCTGCAGGGCGACGACTTCGACACCGCCCTCACGGTGGCGCTGGCCGCCGGCTTGCCGCTGTTGCGCCTGCGGACCGGCCGCGCCGGCTTGCCCCTTGATACGCGAGTGGCGGCATGAGCGCGGCCCGCGAAATCCCCAGCCTGCCCGCAGCCGACCCGGCCACGATCAGCGATCAGCTGCTCGAGACGCTGATCGGCATAGCCGAGGACGCGCGCACCGGCGCCACGACCGAGGACAAGGCCGCGCTGCTGCTGATCTGCGCACAGCCCTGCCTGGAAGAGCTGCTGGACAGCCGCCGCCGCGCCGCCGCCGGGCTCGAGCTCGTGCCCGACATCACCCCGTCCAACGTGGTCCCGCTGCTGGGACCGGGGGACCGGCCGTGATGTTCCGCGACGCCGATCACCGCAGCCGGATGCTGGCCGCAGCGGACAAACTCGAGGCCGAAATCGACGCTGTTCCATCCGTGGCGGATGTTGGTCATGCGCAATATCACCAGCGGGTCAACGCGCTGATGACGGACCTGCTGCAACGCGGATCCGACAGACCGACAACCTGCGCCGCCGACCACAACGGCGGGCGGTTTCGCCTGCACGGTGTCCGCGCCACGTCGACGTCCGGCCTTATCGGCGCGATCCGCAACTGGATCGCCCGCGTGCGGGACGAAGCGCGGAAAGAGGCGCCACTATGACCCGCCGCCTGGACGAACGCGACGTCGCCGCGGCCATGCTCGACGGCGAGCTGGATCCGTATCAGGTGCTGCAGCTCTTCGCCGGCGGCGCGACCGACCCCACGCTGAACGACCTGACCCGCAGGGCCAGCCGCGACTGCCGGCTGTCGCTGGTGCCTGACAACCAATTCCTGCGCCTCTGTCGCGCCCTGCAGAACGGCGTGACCAGCGGCCAGGCCGCCCGCCACTGGGACAAGAACCCCGAACTTCGCGCATCGTAAGCCCCTGCCAGGGCCGCGACGGGGCCTGTCGGCCGATCCTTCTCATCGGACGCCCCGCCACCGCCCGCCGCACCGACAGCGCGGCGGGCCGGAAAAGGAGAGACCATGCCGGATCCCACTTTCATCGACGCCACTGGTGTAGCCAAGATGCTGGACTGCAGCCGCGCCACATTCCTGCGCCGGCGCGACCAGCTTGAGGCAGACCATCGCTTCCCGCTACCCATGCCGCATATTCAGTCGCCCCTGAAATGGCGCCGCAGCCAAGTCGCCGCCTGGATCGACCAGAACGGACTGCCCCGTGACGTGACGCCCGAACTGCCGCCCGAGCTGACGCCCACCGGCGGCAACGTGGTGCGCCTCATGCAGAAGGCGGTGACGGCTTGAGCAAGCCGCCGATCCCCAAGGCCAAGATGCCGCCTCGAGGCCGCCAGCGTGCGCGGGCCGACGGCAGCTGGCGCGTCTGGTGGGAACCGGAAACCGCGCTGCGAGCCAATGGCTGGAAGCCGGTCCAGCTGTCGGCCGACAAGCCGACCTGGTCAATGCGCGAAATGGAGCGGCTGAACCGTGAAGTCGATCGCGCCCGCGCCGGCAAGACGCCGGCGCGCACCGGCGGCCGATCGATCGACGCCGTGATCCACCGGTACCGGGCCGAGGCCTTCCCAGACCTGGCCCCGAAGACGCAGAAAAGCTACGACGCCCTGCTGCGCCTCATATCGGCCAAGTGGGGCGAGGATCACGTCTCGGACTTCACGAAGCCGGTGATCTACAACTGGTACCAGGCGCTGCTGCGGACCGGCAGTCCGCGTCGCGCCCAGGCGCTCGTGCGCATGATGTCGAGCCTCATGGGCCACGCCGAGCTGCTGGGCTGGCGCGCAGAGGACAGCAACCCATGCCTGCGGCTCAAGATGCGTACCCCGAAGCCGCGCAAGCGCACCGCGAACTGGGACGAGATTGATGCCCTGGTGCAGGCCGCTGACGCGCTCGGCTGGCCGGTCATGGGCCAGATGGTGCTGTTCGCCACCTATCACGGCCAGCGCGAGACGGATCTGATCCTGGCACGCCGCGCCGACTTCCGCCGGCAGGACGTGCAGCTGCCCGGCGATCCCGCGCCGCGTAGCCTGTGGCTGTGGCAGCTTACCAGGTCGAAGCGCGGGACCGAGGGCGTTCTGCCCGTCCACGACGCCTGCGCCCCCATGCTCGATGTCCGCGAAGACCTGGCACCGGCCGAGCCGATTTTCGCTGATCCGGTCAACGACGGCCCGTTCAATGAAGAGACATTCCAGACCCGCTGGCAGCGATTGCGCGCCACGGCTGCCGAGGGCCTGCCCAGCGTCGCCACCCTGCAATTCCGAGACCTGCGGCGAACCTTCGGTGTCATGGCCCGCTCGGCCGCCGTCGGCCGGGACGATATCGGCGACGTCCTGGGCAACTCGGCCGCGCGGGATCCGCTCCTGGGCGAAACCTACATGCCAGCCGACTTCCCCGCCGCCATGCGCGCGATCGGCGCGATCGCCAGGCCCGTTGCGGGGCCTGAAAAGAAGAAGGCTTAGGACCGATGAACCAGCAGATCGGCCCCGCAGCGATAACTCGCCATGGCATCTTTGGATTACAGGTATGCGTCCCGTCTGACTGGACGGACGACCAGGTCGTAGACTTTGCCGAGACGCAGGCTCCGAGCGGTACGGAAGATGGATGGAAGATCCGCCGCGAAGACAGCCCGGATCTTCGCGGCGACCCGGAACGAGTTCAGTGCTCGAAGCATTCCACCCATGTCCATATCATGCTGGACGCTTGATCCAGCTCAGCGATGTCCATCGGAGACGAGCAAGGAAGGACCAAGCGCATGAATGCGGCAACAGGACCCGGAAACACGTTTGCCGACATCGCCGCGCGCCATGCGGTCGACGTCACCCAGGAATTCGAGAAGGACGGCGCGACCTACTATCGCCGTCGCTTTCTCAGCTTCGACCAGCTCGAGGACTTTTTCATCGCGAACCTGTTGGGCGCGTCCGTCAAATCCAAGGTGATCGGCCGCACGCTGATCTGGTGGATCCCGTCCGTGGAAACGCTGTCCGACTCGGACGGTGTCGGACAGTCGGACGGTGCCGCAGTGCGGCGAAAGCCAAGTAGCTGATTTAATTGGGAAATTTGGCTCCGGCGGTAGGGATCGAACCTACGACCAATTGATTAACAGTCAACTGCTCTACCGCTGAGCTACGCCGGAACACGTGGGGCGTATAGCAAGGGTGTTCGGGGGCGACAAGAGGGCCGGGAGGAAAAAGTCACGGGCGGTGGAACATCGCTTCGGCATGGATCGGCCCCTCGGCGGAGACCTCGTTTTGGCCATGCAGATCAATCAGATGCGCGAGGACGTTGCGCGCGGCGGCCGGCAGAAGACGGGCGGGCGTGTCGGTGTAGATGCGCGCGGCCAGCGTGGCGGCGGTCAGCGGCGCGGGTCCCAGGGCGTCGAGGATCTGCGTCTCGCGGCCCTTGCGGTGGGCAATGAGCCAGTCCAGCCGTTTGGCCGGCGCGTCGACCGGGTCGCCGTGGCCCGGGTGAAACCGGGCCCAGTGGGTTTCGGCCAGCCGCGCGACGGACGCCATGAACTGGGTCATGTCGCCGTCGGGCGGCGACACCAGCGACGACGCCCACCCCATCACCAGGTCGCCGGTGAACAGCGTGTCGTCCCAGGCGAAGCTCAGGTGGTTCGACAGGTGCCCCGGCGTCCAGAGAGCGCGGATCGTCCAGCCCTCGCCGCGAACGGTATCGCCATCCGCCAGCGTTTCGTCGGGCCGGAAGGCATGGTCAACGCCCTCGCCCCCGCCCAGCTCGCCCAGCCGCTCCATCACCGGCGCGCGGCCGGCATGGGCGGGACCGAAGCCCAGGATCGGCGCGCCGGTGGCCTTCGCCAGCGCGCGGGACAGGGGCGAGTGATCCAGGTGGGCGTGGGTCACGAGGATGTGGCTCACCCCTTCGGGACAGGCGGCGAGGATCGCGTCCAGATGCGCGGGATCGTCGGGCCCCGGATCGATGACAGCACGCCTGCCCTCGCCCACCAGATAGGTATTGGTGCCCGTGTGGGTCATGGGCGACGGGTTCGGCGCGCGCAGCCGGCGCAGCCCGGGCCCGAGCGTGAACGGCGCGGCCATGGCCTTCCTCCTGTCTCGTGGACGCAGTAGCGTGGCCAGCATGACAGTCGATGGTCTCAAACGCTATGTCCCCCGGTCGCTTTACGGTCGGGCCGCCCTGATCCTGCTGCTGCCGGTCATCACCATCCAGCTGGTCGTGTCGGTGGTCTTCATCCAGCGCCTGTTCGAGGACGTGACCGAGCAGATGACCACGAATGTCGCGCTGGAGCTGTCGCGCCTCGTCACCCTGGTCGAGGACGCGCCGGACCTGGCGGAGGCCCGAGACCACGCTGGCCAGCTGGCGCGGTCGCTGAACATCAACCTAGTCCTGCCCGACCCCGACCCGGTGACCGAGGACGCGCGCCTGTTCTACGACCTGTCGGGGCGACTGGTCCTTCCCACGCTCTACGACGATCTGCCGGGCATCACCGGCATCGACCTCGCGCGCGACGACGGCGCGGTGTTCCTCAGCATCGACACGTCGAAAGGGCCCGTGGGGCTGAGTTTCGACCGCGACCGCGTGTCGGCCGAGAACCCGCACCAGCTGTTGGTGCTGATGGTGGGCACGTCGATCCTGATGACGGTGATCGCCTACCTGTTCCTCAAGAACCAGCTCAGACCGATCAAGCGCCTCGCCGCGGCCGCCGAGGCCTTCGGGCGCGGCCGGCTCCAGCCCTATCGCCCCTCCGGCGCGACCGAGGTGCGGCAAGCGGGGGCCGCCTTCCTCGACATGCGTCAGCGGCTCGAGCGGCAGATGGAGCAGCGGACGCTGATGCTGTCGGGCGTCAGCCACGACCTGCGCACGCCGCTGACCCGGATGCGGCTGAGCCTGTCGATGATGGACGACCCCGAGGCCCCTGCCCTGTTGCGCGACGTGGACGAGATGCAGCGCATGCTGGACGCCTTTCTGGACTTCGCCCGCGACGGCACTCTGGACGATCCGACGCTGGTCGACCCCGCCCTGCTGCTCCAGGATCTGGTCGAGAACAGCCGCCGCGCGGGACAGGCCGCGCATATCCACCGCATCACCGGCTCGGGCGAGGCGCTGCTCCAGCCCGTGGCGATCAACCGCGCGCTGGAGAACCTCGTGGGCAACGCCGTCCGGTATGGCAGCCGGGCCGAGCTGTCGCTGTCGCTGACCCCCAAGGCGCTGGTCTTCACGGTCGAGGATGACGGCCCCGGCATCCCCGAGGCGGCCCGGGACGAGGCGATGCGCCCGTTCGCCCGGCTGGATGCCGCGCGCAACCAGAACGCGGGCGGCGGCGTGGGCCTGGGCCTGAGCATCGCCATGGACATCGCCCGCCAGCACGGCGGCATCCTGCGGCTGGACCGGTCCGAGCGGCTTGGCGGGTTGAAGGCGGATATCGTCCTGGCGCGGTGAAGCGCGGGGCGCCGCCCATGGAATTAGCCGCTACAGACAACGATCCTGCAAGCGAGCTTGTGTAAGCACCGCCTTACGCTCGCATCGCCCTCAGGAAACGAGGCCGGCACCCTTCCCGTGCCGGCCTCGACCGGTCAGCCGGGGGCATAGGGTCGGCTTCGGCGTGATGGGTCGCGAAAGGCAGCCAATCCAGCGCCGCGGCCTGGACGTCGCCGGACGGGGCGAAAGCTGGAGCGATAAACGCGCGGTGCTTGCGCAGGAAAACGGCGTTTTACCGTATCGAGGCAGGCCACGGCGACGGTCCGCTCCGACAAGGCGGGCGTTCGTTGCGACACCGAACCGGGATCGGTCTTCGCCAGCCGCGACAGCGGCGCGCATTGGGACGAGACCGCGCGCCAACTCCCCACGACCCCGTCGGTCGAGACCGTCACGGCGAGCGGAGCGACCCTAGTCGACGCCTCGAAAGCCCTGCGCCACCACGAATTTCTCGGAACTGTCCGACCGGCTGCTGGGCGGTTTCATGTGGGCGACCTTGGCGAAGCGTTGTTTCAGGATCTTCTGCAGGTAGCCCTCGGCGCCGCCGGCCAGCACCTTGGCGACGAAAGTGCCGCCCTCGTCCAGCACGTCGAAGGCCAGGTAGGCCGCGGCCTCGCACAGCGCGATGATGCGCAGGTGGTCGGTCTGCTTGTGGCCCGAGGACGCGGCCGCCATGTCCGACATGACCACGTCGGCATGCCCGCCCAGCAATTCCTTGACCCGGTCGTCGGCGCCTTCATCCATGAAATCCATCTGGTGGATCTCGGCGCCCGGCACCGGCTCGACCTCTTGCAGGTCCACGCCCAGTATGCGGCCCTTGGGCTTGCCCGGCGTATCCCCCAGCGCGTTGATGCGCGGCACGGCCACCTGCAACCAGCCGCCCGGCGCGCAGCCAAGGTCCACCACCCGCGCGCCGGGGCGCAGGAAGCCGTACTTGTCGTCCAGTTCCATGATCTTGAACGCCGCGCGGCCGCGATACCCCTCAGCTTGCGCGCGCTTCACGTAGGGGTCGTTCAGCTGCCGCTGCAGCCAGCGGGTCGACGAGGACCGCCGCCCCCGCGCCGTCTTCACCTTCACGGTCAGGTCGCGCGCGCCGCGGCCGCTGGTCTTCTTGGCCATCTTCGCCATCCTTCCCCGCCCGCGCGGTCGCGCGAAACAAATCGTTGAAAATCGAACCCGGCCGGGCATCCATGGGGATACCGCAGACAAAGGATTTCGCACCATGCCGTATTTCGATCTTTTCGTGGCCGCCGTTCCCAGCGCCGACAAGCAGGCCTATACCGAGTTCTGCACCAAATCGCACGCCTATTTCCTGTCCATCGGCGCCACCGGGGCGGTCGATTGCTGGGGCGACGATGTCCCCGGCGGAGAGCTGACATCCTTGCCCATGGCCGTGAAATGCGGGCCGGACGAAACCGTCGCCGCGGGCTGGATCGTCTGGCCCGACAAGGCCACGCGCGACGCGGGCTGGAAGCAGATGATGGAGGACGATCCCGAGATGCAGATGCCCTTCGACGGCAAGCGCATGATTTTCGGCGGTTTCTCCGAGATCGCCACCAGCGCGGCCTGACCTGGCCGCCGGATCAGTAGGGGCCGTCCTCCAGCACGCCGTCCGCCGACATCTGGGCGTAAAGCAACCCTTCACGCAGGCCGCGATCGGCCACGCTCAGCCGGTCGGTGGGCCAGACCCGCAGCAACGCCTGCAGGATCGCCGCACCGGACATGATCAGGGCGTGGCGGTCGCGTCCGATGCGCGGATCGGCGCGGCGCCCCTCGGGGCCGAGGGTCAGGTAATCGCGGATGACGGCGTCGATTTGCGCGCTGGTCATGCGCAGCCCGTCCACACGGTTGCGGTCATAGCGACGCAGGCCCAGGTGGCTGGCCGCCACGGTGGTGACCGTCCCGCTGGTGCCGATGATCTGGAAGCCCTCGCGCTTCTGCTCGGTGGCGTAAGGCGCGAAATTCACGAGGTTTTCCTCGAAGAACCAGCTCATCAGCGCGAAGCGGGCCGCGTCGTTCTTCACGTCGTCGAATTGCTCGCGCAGGGTGGCGACACCCAGAGGCACGCTGATCCAGTCCACGACACGCGCCGCCGGGAAGGGCGATCCGTCCGCGGGCTTGAAGCCCGCGTGCAGCCGCATGATGGCGCGGGGCCGTTCCACCCGCGGCACGCGGGTCAGATCGATCCAGACAAGCTCGGTCGAGCCGCCGCCGATATCCACGACCATCAGCTGCTCGGTCTTGGTGCTGACCAGCGGCGCGCAGGAGATCACGGCCAGCCGCGCCTCTTCCTCGGGCTCGATGATGTCCAGCCGCAGCCCCGTCTCGCGCCGGACCATGCGGATGAAATCGCCCGCGTTGGTGGCACGCCGGCACGCTTCGGTCGCGACCAGCCGCATATGGCTGACCTTGTGCTTCTGCAGCTTCGACTGGCAGATCCGCAGCGCGTGGACCGTGCGGCGCATGGCGGCGGCGTTCAGCCGCCCGCTCGCCTCGAGCCCCTGGCCAAGCTGCACGGACTTGGCGAAGGAATCCACGACATGGAACTGGTTGCCCTTGGGCTGGGCAATCAGCATGCGGCACGAGTTCGTGCCGAGATCCAGCGCGGCATAAAGCGACGCGGGATCGGGTTTCTGGGTGCCGGGCGGCTCTACCGGTTTCGGGAACACGCCCGCACCTATGGGACGCTTGGGCGCCATTTTCACACGCCCTCCTTTACACTTACCGCAAGCGTAGGCCCCGCGCCCGCACCTTGCAAGCCTTCTCACCGGCCGCGCGCCGCCCTGCCCCGGCCGCACGCCTTCATAATCATGTTGAGCCGAATGACGCGCCCCGCCGCTGGCCATCGCTGCCGCTTGGGCTTACCTCAGGCCGCGTGAGCGACGGGCGCGTCGTCTTGTCCCGACAGGATGTCGAAAATCGGCATTCCGGGGGGGCTGTCGCGTCCTATCGGAAACGGGAAAGAGGAGATCCGACAATGGCCGAGGTGACCATCGTGTACTGGCGCGACATGCCCGCCCAGGTCATCGTCGGACGCGGGCGGCGGGCGACGAAGCTTGCGCTGCCCGAACGGTTCGAACAGGCCATCGACCGCGCCGCCATGAAATCGGGCGCGGCCTCCACCGATGACTACCTCGCCGAATGGCGCAAGGCCCCTCCCTACAGCGTGGACGGCGACGATGCCGATGTCGCGCGGGCCGAGGCCGACCGGATCGACGCCGAGTACGACACCGACCGCCTGAAGACCCTGATCGCCAAAGACGGTTGGGCCTGACCCCTGCCCCGTTTCCCTCGCTCGCTGGAGACCCTGATGTCGCTTCTGTCCTTCAAACGCCCGTCCCCGACCACCAGGCCCGCCCACGGTGCCATGGCACCGTTTCTCGACGGCTTCTCGATCGAGGTGATGCCGCGCACCGCCGCCAAGATCGACGATTTCCGCGCGATCCTGCCCGAGGGCACCCGCGTCTACATCGCCCATATCGACGGCACGCCCATCGACGACATGGTCGCCACCGCCCGGCGCCTGGCCGACCAGGGATTCCCGGTCATGCCGCACTTTCCGGCCAGGGTGATCCCCGACCGCGCGACGCTGGCGGACTGGATCGCGCGCTATCGCGGCGAGGCCGGCGTGGACCAGGCGCTGGTCCTGGCGGGCGGCCTGGCGACGCCCAACGGCGACTTCACCGACAGCATGCAGCTGTTGGAAACTGGCCTGTTCGGCGAGTTCATGCGGATCCACGTCGCTGGCCACCCCGAGGGCAACCGCGACATCGACCCGTCGGGCGGCGCCGACAACGTGAGCGCCGCGCTGCGCTGGAAACAGCGTTTCTCGGACACCACCGACGCGCGCATGGCCATTGCGACGCAGTTCTGCTTCGACGCGGCGCCGGTGATCGACTGGGCCGACAGCCTGCGCGCGGGCGGCATCGACCTGCCCATCCATATCGGCGTGGCCGGTCCCGCCAAGTTGCAGACCCTGATCAAGTTCGCCATCGCCTGCGGCGTGGGCCCGTCTCTGTCGGTGCTGCAGAAGCGCGCCATGGACGTCACCAAGCTGCTGCTGCCCTACGAGCCCACGGACGTCGTGGCCGCGCTGGCCGCGCACAAGGCGCAACACCCCGAGTTCAACATCGAAAGCGTGCACTTCTTCCCGCTGGGCGGCATCACCGCCACGGCGGACTGGGCGCGCGACCACGGCGGCCAACGCGCCGCAGCCAGATAGGAAAGCCATGACCCGTACCGTTATCGAGTCGAAGACCAAGACCGTCACCATCGGTTTCGACGAGCCCTTCTGCGTCATCGGCGAGCGCATCAACCCCACCGGCCGCAAGAAGCTGGCGGCCGAGCTGGAGATGGACGACTTCTCGACCGTCGAGAAGGACGCGATCGAGCAGGTCGCCTGCGGCGCCATGGTGCTAGACGTGAACTCGGGCGCGGTCTTCACCAACAAGATGGCCGAGGATCCGCGCTACGCCGACAACAACTTCGTCGAGCCGCAGCTGATGCCGGAACTCGTACGGCGGGTGCAGGCGCTGGTGGACGTGCCGCTCTGCATCGACAGCTCGGTCCCCGGTGCGCTTGAGAACGGGCTAGAGGCCGCCGAGGGCCGCCCGCTGCTGAACTCGGTCACGGGCGAGGAAGAGCGGCTGGAACTGGTCCTGCCGCTGGTGAAGAAATACAACGTGCCGGTCGTCGCGATCAGCAACGACGACACCGGCATCAGCGAAGACCCCGAGGTGCGGTTCGCCGTTGCCAAGAAGATCGTCGAGCGTGCCGCCGATTTCGGCATCCCCGCCCACGATATCGTGGTCGATCCGCTGGTGATGCCCATCGGCGCCATGGCCACGGCCGGCCAGCAGGTCTTCACCCTCGTCCGCCGCCTGCGCGACGAGCTGGGCGTCAACACAACCTGCGGCGCGTCGAACGTGAGCTTCGGCCTGCCCCACCGCCATGGCATCAACGCGGCCTTCCTGCCCATGGCCATCGGCGCGGGCATGACCAGCGCCATCATGAACCCCATGCGCGCCGTCGAGATGGAGGCGATCCGCGCCGCCAATTTCCTGATGAACCACGACGACAATGGCTACGAGTGGATCAAGTTCTCGCGCGTGCTGGATGCGGTCGATGGCGGCGAAAGCTTCATCGAGGCCTCGAAGGCGGCGCAGGCCGCCGGCGGGACGCGTGGCGGACGGCGGCGGCGCCGCGGTTAAGCCGATGTTTACCATGCGCCGGTTCAGATCGGGGGATGATGCTATCCCCCCCCACCCCGTTCGCGGATCATCACGTGGCCGAGTTGTTTTCGGCCAAGGCTGTCGCACGTGGTGGTGTGGTCCGACGGAACCGGGCCTGGGCGGATCGCGAGATCGGGCGCGGCCGGCTGATCGCCGAGGTGCGCAGCCGCGGCTTTCACATGATCGCCTGCGGCCCTCAATACGTGATCATCTGCAATGGCGGCGGCATAGACATGATCTGCTAGCCCGAATTTGCGTCGCAAATTCGTCGAGATTTTCGAACCGAAAATCGCTTTCCATGGTGAACACGCATGTCTGATCCCTTGGTCGTCTTCATGCCGTCGGGCAAGCGCGGCCGCTTCCCGGCCGGCACCCCCGTCCTGACCGCCGCCCGCCAGCTCGGCGTCGACCTCGACTCGGTCTGCGGTGGGCGGGGCATCTGCTCGAAATGCCAGGTCAGCCCCGGAAGCGGCGCCTTCCCCAAGCTGGGTCTCACGGTGCGCGAGGATGCGCTGAGCCCGTTCAACAAGGTCGAACAGCGCTACGACGACAAGCGCGGGCTGAAACCCGGCCGCCGCCTGGGCTGCCAGGCCCAGATCCAGGGCGACGTGGTCATCGACGTGCCGGCCGGCAGCCAGGTCCACCGGCAGGTCGTGCGCAAGGCCGCGACCGCCCGCGACATCGTCATGGACCCGGCCACGCGACTGATGGTGGTCGAGGTCGAAGAGCCCGACATGCACACGCCCTCGGGCGACCTTGAACGGCTGAAGCGCGCGCTGAAGGATCAATGGCAGGTGGACGGCCTGACCGTGACCCTGCCGGTGCTGTCCAAGCTTCAACCCGCGCTGCGCAAGGGCGAGTGGCAGGTCACCTGCGCCATCCACCACGACCATTCGGGCGCGCCGCGCCTGCTGGACGTCTGGCCCGGCTTCTACGAGGGCGGGCTTTACGGCCTGGCGATCGACCTGGGCTCGACCACCATCGCGGCGCACCTGTGCAACCTGCAATCCGGCGAAGTCGTGCTGAGCACCGGCGTCATGAACCCGCAGATCCGGTTCGGCGAGGACCTGATGAGCCGGGTCAGCTATTCCATGATGAACCCGGGCGGCGACGCCGAGATGACCCGCGCCGTGCGCGAAGGGCTGTCGGGTCTGATCGAGGACACGCTGTCCGAAGCCGGTGTGCCCGCCCGCGCGGCGGTCGAGATCACCGTGGTCTGCAACCCGGTGATGCACCACCTGCTGCTGGGCATCGACCCGGTCGAACTGGGCCAGGCGCCCTTCGCGCTCGCCACCGCCGACGCGCTGACGCTGGACGCGGCCGAGCTGGATATCGGCTGCGTGAACCCCGCCGCGCGGACCTACCTTCTGCCTTGCATCGCGGGTCACGTGGGCGCCGATGCCGCCGCCGTCGCGCTCAGCGAGGCGCCGGGCGCGCAGGAGGACCTGACGCTGATCATCGACGTGGGCACCAACGCCGAGATCCTGCTGGGCGACCGCGACGGCGTGCTCGCCTGCTCCAGCCCCACCGGCCCCGCCTTCGAGGGCGCGCAGATCTCCAGCGGGCAGCGCGCGGCGCCCGGCGCCATCGAGGCGATCCGCATCGACCCCGAGACGAAGGAGCCGCGCTTCCGCGTCATCGGCTGCGATCTCTGGTCCGACGACCCGGGCTTCGCCGAAGCCACGAAGGACACGGGTATCACCGGCATCTGCGGTTCGGGCATCATCGAGGCCGTCGCCGAGATGCGGATGGCGGGCCTATTGGACGCGGGCGGCCTGATCGCAAATGCCGAACAGGCCGGCACCGACCGGATGCAACCCGACGGGCGCACGCAAGCCTACGTGATCCACGACGACGGCGAACGGCGCATCACCGTCACGCAGGGCGACATCCGTGCCATTCAGCTTGCGAAATCGGCGCTTTACGCCGGGGCGCGGCTGCTGATGGACGAACGCGGCGTGGACCGGGTCGGCCGCGTGGTCCTGGCCGGCGCGTTCGGCGCGCATATCAGCCCGCTGCACGCCATGGTGCTGGGCATGATCCCGGACGTCCCGCTCGACCGGGTGACCAGCGCCGGGAACGCGGCCGGCACCGGCGCTCGGATCGCGCTGCTGAACCGCGCCGCCCGGTCCGAGATCGAGTCGACGGTCCGGCGCATCCACAAGGTGGAAACGGCGATCGAGCCGCGCTTCCAGGAGCATTTCGTGGCCGCCAACGCCATCCCCCACGCCACCGACCCGTTTCCCGAGCTACGCAAGATCGCGACCCTGCCCGACCCGAGCTTCAACACCTCGGGCCGCGAAGGCGGACGCCGCCGCCGCCGGGGCTGAGCCGCCCGAGGCCGCTTGACGGCGCGCCCGCTTTGGCGCATGGGATGGAGCAAGGCGGGTGTAGCTCAATGGTAGAGCAGGAGCTTCCCAAGCTTAAGACGAGGGTTCGATTCCCTTCACCCGCTCCAGCTTTCCAGATCCACGGGACTCCCACCGCTTGGCCGGTTCACGCCGATTCTTCGGCCCGCTCACTGGCGCGGAGGGATCGGCGCGCCTAGGTTTGTTGCGATAGCAATCCAAGGCGGGAGAACACCATGTCGTTGAAGAATATGGCCGTGAAAATGGCGCTGGCCTTCGCCGCCGCGAAGGGCGTGCAGGCCTACCAGCAGGCGGGCGGCATGGACGGCATCCGCCGCAAGCTCGCACAGCAGAAGGCACAGGGCGGCAGCGCGGGCGCGCCGTCCTCGACCGGCGGGCTCGACGGGCTTCTCGGCCAGCTGGGCCTTGGC
>Ga0114905_1000421_pt1 | contig 27117 bp, 41 predicted proteins | sample MalvireepMed_b05_FD_83499 | JGI IMG/M metagenome (GOLD analysis project Ga0114905, IMG submission 83499) | Marine viral communities from the Global Malaspina Expedition - Malaspina viral metaG DeepMed_b05 | ecosystem: Environmental > Aquatic > Marine > Oceanic | place: Mediterranean Sea...
AGGTTTATTCTTTAGTTTCTTAGACTTGATATCGGCATTATCCATAGCATCGAATTTTGCCGCTTTCATCAAGACCAGAACAGATCGGTGATCTACGAGAGAACTTAACTCTTCTTCAGAAAACCCCTGACCTAGTGCATACTTTCGCACATCAGCAGCCAGTTCCTTCTGCTTTTCCGGCTCTCCCCACTCTGGCATAGCGGAAACAAGTTTCTTATGTTCCTCAAATACCATGCTGGCATGGAGTTGTTTCGTTTCCTCTGCTTGCTTTTGTTGAGCAACAGCTTGCTCATTACGCATGGATTGAATCTTCTCCTGAGCCTCTCGATATTCTTCCCTCTTAGTAATATACTCTATTGGATCAGATTCTTTTAGTCGATCCCAATCCAAATTAGCATATTTATCCAGACCACCCATAGATTTCTCTACGATCTGGTTTAGGTACTCAGTGTACTGCTGACGCTCTGTCTGAATCTGGGCCATTTCGGAGTTATACTTCTGTTGAAGTTCTTCCATGCCCTTTCTATCGTTAGACAGCTCTTGCGTCTTGCGGGTATAATCTGACTGGCGTGAATAGCCTTTCATAAGTTCTTCAAGGCTTACTTCCTGCTCCTCACCATTTACGGTGACAGCATATAAAAGTTCCTCTTCAACTTCTTCGTCAGACTCTTCAGATTCCTCTTCGGATTCCTCCTCAGCCTCCTCTTCAGATTCCTCTTCCAATGATTCGTCTTGAGTTTCCTCAGTGGACTCTTCCTCTTCCGTAGGTGTGGCTTCCTCAGCTTCTGGTTTCTCCTCTTCGGATTCCATCAGGCCGAGTAATACCTCTTGCGCTTCCATTATACTTCCGGGTTGCGCTTGTACTTCTTGCGGGGCTACTTGCTTATCCGCCATAATTTATTCCTCTTAGATGAATGGGTGTTGCTTTTCCAGAACTTTATTCATGTGTCCAGTTTCAACTATGGATGTTATATGACCATAAAGTTTGTCAAGCAGTCTCATCGCAAGCCAGATTGATTCTCTGGCTTCCAACTCTGTCGAACCGCTGGCTTCCCACCGGATCATTAAATCTTTTCTCAATACTTCAAATGCTTCGTTAAACAGCTCGTTACTTAGGAGGTTCTTTGCTTTCTCCTCCCGATATTCGTCAGACATTATAATCAGTTATTTTCGGTGTCGGCGCTTTTCTACCCCTTCTTCCGCGAGACACCTTTGCTACTTCAAACTGACTAGCCCACTTTTCAGCGGCTGCTCTTGTTTTGAATGTTTTAATCTTCCCGCCATAAGTGGCGATAAAATGACCCTTCGGGCTTTTTCTAATCGGCATTAAGTTGCTCCTATTGCTACTGCTCGTTTTTGTTCACGTTCCAGTTGAAGTTCTGCCATCTTCAGTTGTGCATCAACTTGCGCTTCCTGTGCATCTTGCTGAACTTTCTGGGCCTTGATTTGTACCTCAGCAGCCTTAATCTCTAGCTCCTTCTGCTTTATCTGCGCTTCCATCTGCATCGACTGTTCTTCTGACGACGGCCCCGATGGAGGAATCTGTGAAGGATCAGTCATAAAATCGCTCACATTCTGGAATCCCATTGCTTTCACAAGTGATGCGCCAAGATTATACATATTCTGTTCGTTTACGATTCTTAAACCACCTGACATTGCCTGCGATGCAAAATTAATCATCTGAGAAATATGCATCATCTGCTGGTCTTTATTACCCTGACCTAAAGCAACAGATACAGTACAATCAGCCTTATCGTTCCATGCGTCTGGGCGAACAGGAATCCACTGGTTTCTAAGCATAACCACTCTCTCCTTATCCTGATTCTTCAGTAGGAGTTCGTATATCGTAATCATCAAGTCTTTTACGCCAGTCTCTGCAAAGTTTCTGGCGATGAGTTCTACGCGACTCTGTGCGGCTGTCATAACAGCGTTGACAGCGGTGGCTGTGGTATGTGATGTCAAGGCGTTCTCATTCATCCCCTGTGACATTCTTGATACACCGGCTCTGGATTCTCTTACCCCGTCCAGATATTCGAGCATCTGGAACGAGTAAGGTTCAAGAGGTGGAGTTGTTAGCGGCATTATAGCGTTAGGAGACTTAACCCTAACTACGCCGCCCGGTCGTTGCGTAAGAAGGTCATCAAGGTTGGCCTGACCCTCTAAGACTGCATAACGCCCGAAGTTCTGGTTATACATATTATCCATGAGGTTACGCATTAGCGTACTCTTCATTAACTGTAAATCCATCACCAAGTCTGCAACCGACATACCGAAAAACTTATGCGGAATTTTTATCGGCGTAATAGATACGAAAGGAATAGAATCTATTTCATCATTCTGTAGAACATAATTCCCAACTGAACAAACTTTCCTAAGTTCAGCAATCCCGTCATTATTATAATCTGTTTTCAGGAAAGATTCATGCAGCCAATACGTCCTTAAAGCCTCTTCTGTCTGTGATTCACCAAGATTAAAATTTGAACTATCATCGAATTCAAACCTTGCCTGCCTTTCACCAAAGAGTGAGAACTCATCATCTTCGCCAGAACCTAACTCTTCCGGCCCAATATCTTCATCAGGATACATCTCCCTTAATTCAGATAAAGTCTTTTGCACCCTATGACAAACGAATCTTGCATCCTGAATATTTTTAGCATCTCTACTGATAAGGAACTCAGATGGCGGAACATTCTCTATCTTTATCTTGCCATTATAAGCGCTTCTCTTAATAACGACATCGTGAAGCGATCCGCCGCCCATTTCCTGACCATAACCTTCTTGACCACCACCTTCGTAACCTCCCTGACCACCATATTCGGTATGTTCAATAACCTCTACTTCGTCGCTACCGATAAGAGCCATGAAAGACATCTCATCAAGACCGTTGTACTCTTCCCGCTGACTGTCTTCGTATTCATCCCACCATACTTTAACGATACCATTCTTGGAAAGCAGGGCATCGGTAAACCATGAGTACATAATTTCCCAGCCGGGATTATCCTTTGTGAAAACATAGTTCACATAGTCAGTGGCTTGTTCGGCCATCTGCACATCTTCGGGGCCGTGCGGTGAGAATTTTACCATTTCATCGCCAGATGCAAACACACGCATTAGAGATGGTTTTATCCATTCTATTGTATCCGCTACTGTGGAATCTACAAACTGTGATCTGCCTTCTACTTCATTTCCAAAAGGCTGACCATAGTAATACTCCATAGCCTGCTCACGCTGTCGAGAAATAGTATCACCATAACCTAGAGCGTCTGTAATCTCGCCCCTGATTCTGGCTACTAATTCTTCCTCAGTGATTTTTTCTTTCGCCATTAAATAATTCCGTAGTTCCTGTATTCAACGTCTTTAGTCCACTCTGGGTCTTCACCCGCCATAGCAAAGCGTTGGGATTGAAATGCATATCGTGTTGCTGACATCAGGTCATCCCGCAAAGGAACCACCTTATTATCCTTTCTGTGGTACATTCTGAACTCTTCAAACCAGTCAGAAAGGGTAGAAAATACCTTAAATTTACCAGCCTCTATTGATTGTAACATAGCCATTAAACCTTCCTCTACGCTATTTGAGCCTTTTACAGCGCCCAAGGCAGGTGGATTAGTGAAATGCTCCATCATAAAATTACAACCCAGATTTCTATACTGGTCAGCCAAGCCGGGATTTCCCATGCTATCCCTGCGATTTCCGTCATGTGGGTAGGCTATAGGAATGAAATGAGGTCTTGTCCTGATAATCTCGGCGTGAACTGCTGGTGAAGCCTTAGATGCTCTATAACAATCGTAAATATAGAACATTTCTTCTTCTCTGTCAATAGCACACCATACTACTGCTGTTGGGTGATCCCAACCAAAGTCTATCGCTGCTATTCTGGGCCAATGATTTTCAATACGCATTGGATCGACCATTACCTTTTCTTCCCCTAATGGGAAGACCAATCCTGAACCAATTGAGGGTCTTCCGTATCTTCTCATCTCCCGCTCATGTGGGGAATATGAGGATAGAATCTGTTCCATCACAGATTCATTCAGATGGCCGCGCTGCCCTTTCAAGGACATGACCTTCTCTGAAGCGTCATCCCATGTGGCGTTGGTCAGGGATTGGCCGGACTGTAGGTTATTCATAAACGAAGCTACTGTCTCAGTCATTCCGGCTTCTGGGGTGAAGGTCATATAAACCATCCCCCTTCTATCCAGCGTCCTTGTTACAGCCTGCGAGTATAACTCACGACTAGGCTCTTCGTCAAGCCATATACAATCAACGCTGCGGCCCTGCCATTTCTCCACCTGCATCTCGTAGGCTTTGAAGAATAAAGAGGAGTTCCCCCCAGAGACATGGCGAATAAGTGCCACGCTCTTGGCGTTGGGTACGCCGGGTTTCCGTTCTGTCTTTAGGATACAGCTTCTTGGTATAGCGCCAGAACCAAAAGCCTCTGGATCATCCGGGGAACCCAATAATTCAAATTGTACGATATCTCTGGTGGTTTCATTTGAAACCCCACCAGCCCATGCTACAATGGGTTTAGTGTACCTTCGGCCATTCCACCACTTTGGGTAGAGGCCGGTTACATGGTAGGCTAGCTCCGCTGCCCCACAATATGATTTCCCAATGCGGTTAGCAGCCATGAGGAGGCGCTGGTTCGCCTCTGAGCCTGTTTCGTGAAAATTCTTCTGGTACGGGTAAGGGTCGTAGAAATCTAGTTTGTTGAAGCGTTCTCTAGTTCTTATCTCCCTAGCGATTTCTACCGCTTTTTCCAGTTCTACCCTTGTGGATGGGGGCGCTGATTGCGGCTGCTTGGCGCTCTGCGCCCTCTCTAACTGCATAATTAGTTCAATACTTCTGGTATTTCAGATATATCGGAAGTCCCTATCAGGGCTTCTAGTTCCCTCTGTAGTTCATCTGTAGACGATTGTTCCACATGAGAGATTTCCTGCTTAATCTTCTCAGTAGGTTTAAGACCGGCTCTGTCCAGTACATCCTTAACTGCACCCAGACGGACGGACTCCGACTCGGCGTTCTGTACTAATTCATTCAATTGGGCTAATGCGCCCGGTACGCAGTCTTGGATCATCTTGCGCTGGCGCTCTTCTATCTCTTTGGCGAACTTATTCTTGAGTTCATAACCCCTCTGTTTAGCATGGGAATACCCAGCCATTTCAGCCGATCTAGCCGCCTTACCAGTGAGGCAGTATTGTTCTATAAATACTTCTTGCTTCTCAGTTCTCAAAATTCTCTTTCCTGTAGTAATCCCGGTAGAGCAACCTGACCGGCTAAAGATATTCTACTGAGGTAATCTTCTAATTCACGCTGCCTCAAGTTATATGATTCTGGAATCTCTCCGGTTCTCCAAGTATCAGTCTTGCGTCCTGTCCAACCCCTAAGAGCATCCTCCATACTCTCTAATGCTGCTGATCTTGTACCCCCTAATAATGATAAATCTCTTGTCGCTCCACCAGCCTTTGATCTATCATATGCCTTCCAAGGTATATATGGAAATGCTGACGATGATTTTCCAGAAGGATCGAAAGCTGGATTTATCACCGCAGGCTTTCCAGAGGTGGGCGGGCGAAACGCCACCGGATAAATATCTGCTATATCCTGTGTTTCCCTCCTAAACGACTCAGATGCATCCCTAGCCCATTCATCAACTTTTCCCTTAGCTGCAGTTTGAGTATTATCATCAACCCGAAGCCCTGTTGATCTGGTCACACGATTGCCATTGGCATCCCTGTATCCACCATACCAGTAACCATCATTCTCAAATAGGTCAGGCTTCCCTCCCTTAGCTCTTGCCTTAGCAGCCATTGACATCAATGCTTGAGCCTCATAAAATGTGTCGCTATACCAATCCCTGTGGGGAAATATAGCATCATCTGCTGCTTTTGCAAATGAAGCATCTTTGAAAATTACACTTAGAAAATCTTCATTTTTACCAAGCCCAAAAGCAATATCAGCACCCTTGCCAAGTATATCCAGTTTATCAGAACCCAAAATTAACACACCGCCATCTTTTGTATTTACTCTAGCTACAACATTTATCCCGCCAAGAAGTTCATTGCCAGTTGTTGTTGAATATTGAATTAAAATATGGCCGGGTGTAGAAGAATCCTTAACCTTTAGACCGCCTCTATAAAAATCTTTCTTCTGTAAAAGGTTTATAAAATCTTTAGCAGTTATGCCATTCCAATTATCTCCCGCATTTCGCCTTGCCTCTAACCATACATCCTTAACATGATTATAATGCCTTTGCTTATCAAACTGCATCGTATAATGGAGATTACCACTAGCTTCAAACTCCCTAACACCACCAATTCTCAAATCTCTTCCGAATCGTTGCTTCTGTAGACCCCATGAATCAGAAACCATTCCAACCATTTCATCTAGCAACTCAGGTTTCAGATGCTCCATTCCTGTAGCCTGACGAAAAGTATCAGATGTTACAATTTCACTGGGTTTCCCCACAACCTCATCGTGATAAAGTTGCTTATAATAATTATGCAGTTGACTGCCCGGCTGTACAGAATGGTGATCAGGTGAATACATCCTTCTAATAAGAAAACTGTACACAGGCTGCTGTGTTAATTGTCTGGCTAATGCATTTATTTCAGAGCGATGAGCTGTTGCCTCATCTTTAGACATTCCACTGGTTGGCTTGGCCCTTTTTGTATCTATCTGAGAAGCTAATTTCTCCATAGCCAGCAAAGAGTTAGCCGACACTCCAATCTCTTCTTCCATATATTTGTAATATGGATCGCCCTTCTTAAATAAATTGGAGATAGACTCTACCGGCATTTTGGCAAGACCCATGAGCTTACCCGTAGTACCCATATACCAGTTCCACTCCCCTGTTGCTAAAATATCATTAAGGTCTTTGCTATTGGCGTATTTTTTAGCAATATCACTAAAGGCTCTATCTGTTTCCCCCCATTTAGCCATGAACTCCTTCGCTCTATTCATTGCCGCCAGTGTTCTTGGGCCAAGTTGTCCTCTTCGGGATAACTCGATCCCTGAAGCAAAATCACGCATTACATTTGGCCCCTCTTTCACTGCTGTTGCCGATTTTCCAAGTAAGGTTTTTGGGTTAAGGGTTACTAGCCTACCGTATAGAAGTTGATCTGCCAGATTCTCTAGATAGTCTCCGGGCATTACCGAAGCAACAAATCTTGAAACCGGGCGAATAATATTTTCATTTAAGAAATCACCACCCTGTGCGATGCGTTCCTGAATTTGCTGACCTTCCTCACTTTGTGGTTGGTAGACTCTACTTTGAGCGGCTTGAGCAAGCTGTTCTGGTGTCATCCCTGTATCCATTAAACTTGTACCTACAGGAAGGTGAAATGGAGCAGATGGCTTTATATCTGGGTAATGCTCTATCTGACCCTCTCCACCCCTTCCGCGAAGTGCATTTTCAAGAACTCCCCATGCATGGAATGGAAGTGTAGCAAAACCAGCCGCCAGTGCAGGAACATTTTCTATCATCCCTTGATACATAGGTTCAGCGCTTGCCTCAGCTTCTAGCGCGGTAGCATATGACGATCCTATACCGGAAAGTTGTCGGGAGAGCCAACCCTTTTTCTCTGGTTCTTTTTTCTTCTTGAACTCCTCAAAGGTATCTATGTGGGGAGCCTTTCTATGCTTATCCCATATTGCCTGTGATTCTGAATCTGTAATATCTGTCATTTTACGTTATATAGGTATTCATTCAGGGACATCTTCTCATTAGGAGTAAGATAAGGCCAGAATCTATCAAAGACTTCCTGAGCGGCCTCCCTTCCTCCTGAGCGAAGCGCCTGATTGAAATACGTTAAGAATTGCATCGCATTGGCTGGAACACCTGTATCTCTCTCCATAGCCTCTGCTGATTCCGTATCCTCTGGAGACATCCATTCTGGCTGCTCTCCTACTGGCAGATCGGCTGGTCTATCCAAAAGTCCACCAACCCAATCCTTCGCTTGTCCGAATTCTTCCTGTACGCCCGCTCCTACCCTGTCTAGGATACCCCCTAGTCCACCCCTTGGGTAACCTGTTGTTCTTCGTCTGAAGTCAACCTGTTCCTGCTGGGTGGGTAAATCACCCCATGGATTTTGTCTCCCTTCAATTTGAACAGAAGAATCTGGCACAACATTGGGAATTCCTCCCTCCCTTTGCGCCCTCTCTAGTTCTGCCCACTCTGCGGGAGTAAGGGTTCTTGCCATGTTATCGCTTAATCTGTGGCTTGCCTTTGTAGTATGAAGGTCTACTATGGGTATATTTTTCCATTATTCGTCTAGGCTTATCCATCCCTGCTAAAGCCTTTCCCAATAAACTTTTCTTCTTACGCTTCTTTTTCGCAAAAGTTAAAGGATCACTAGCTATATCGGAGGCCAACCCCCCTGATTTATTCAATTTACGTTGATGCCCATCCATATGGTGATTTCCTTTATTACTCATGATAACTCCATTAGTGTTTGCTTATATTAGTGATATTTACGGACTGGTGAGTAGGGATAATATATATAGATTTCATATTTTTAAAAAGGGGTCGGGGGGGGTCTGTCTGTACTGACTCTGTTTAAAAGGGAGTCGAGACTACGATAAGAAAAGAAATCGAGAGTACACTAAGCAAACCCCAGTAAATTAGCCATTTTTCATTGTTGCCATGCTACCACTATATAGTGGAGTTACCATCGATTCGAATACCCGAGTGATTGCAGTGTATATGGTACGTCGGACAGTCTGACATCGTATGCGCGTGGACTGATGGAACATAGTCTCACACCATCGGTGGACACCGGGTGAAAATAAATCACGCCACCCTATTGTAATCAGGACAGGCATGCACTATATTCAGGCCTCACCCAACACGTCTGGAGCATACAGGATATGGAACCGCGCAACATCGCAGAATACATACTCAGTATAATTGTAGACGGGCAATCGCGATCTATAGCACTCAGAGATGCTGTAATACATTTCGATATAGATGTAGATGGTTCGATGTATCGTGAGGTATTGGACGCTCTAGTGGAATTGGAGCGTGAATTTGACCATGATCTATGGTCTACAATATGATGCAAAACGTAGCATTCACACCCAACAGTAGCAATCGAAAAACCGGTGCCATGCCGGTTTCCTACTCAACAAAAGACTGGTGTCCGGATTCCTGCCCACTCAAGGAGCACGGGTGCTATGCGAAGCACGGGCACACCGGAATGCACTGGCGCAAAGTGACAGCCGGTGAGCGCGGTATGGACTGGAATACATTCGTTTCCAAAGTACGTCACCTGCCAAAAGGTGGAATATGGCGGCATAATGTTGCCGGTGACCTGCCAATACATGATCACGGCATGATTCAACAATTGATCCGTGCCAATCGTGACAAAGGTGGATTCACGTACACCCATCACAATCCATTTGATGCTGACAATGCGGCAATCATCGCTGAATCTAATCGTGACGGTTTTACAATCAATCTATCGTCAAATAAGGTCACTGAGGTCGATGCGCTGGCCGCTCTAAGCATTGCTCCGGTTGTGACTATCCTACCTACCGGTAGCGCAAAAGTGACGTACACGGCGGAAGGGCGGAAGGTGGTCAGGTGCCCCGCTGAAACGTCTGCAAAAGTAACGTGCCAATCATGCCGGTTGTGTCAGAAAATAGACCGGCCTATAATCGGTTTCACGCCGCACGGTAGCGGCAAGAAAGTAACTCAGGAGATAGCGACAAAATGAAACGATCCTACGTCTATTTCAACCTGCAACGCCGTGTCTGGTCTGAGCGGCAAGCAGGGAAGGTGATCGGGCATCCCGAGTTTATTTGGATGTCCGACGCACGGTTTCTGGTCGGCAAAGCCGGTCAGGCACGAGTCCGGTCAGAAGGTCGGAAAAATGTACACGCCGGTGTATCCGGTGAATGGATTGCCAGAATTGACGACAATACCGAGTCGGATATTGTCAATATGTTTCATGCCGACGCCCTTACGGGCATAGCCGTTCTGGTTACCTACAACCCCTACGTCAATGACACGTTCGTTCTGGTCAATGGCGGGCAACCGGTAACATCTGCCGATAAGGTGGCAATGTTCGCATTGCCGAACGAGCGCCCTTATGTTCTGGCGTATAAACCACAATAGGAGCAATCAAGTGGACCCCAACTGCTACAAATTCGAAAATTCTACAATGTCCGTTGTCGTGCCAAATGACCCCACGCGGATAATGCAATACTTCGCGCTCTGTGGTGCGCTGAAATTGGAAACGCTAGGCATGAAACGCAGTCGGTCGCCGTCGGCCTATGCCATTATGAAACGTCAGTACGGTTTCAAGGGTAATCGGGCGAAGGTACTGCAACAGGCTCAAATGGTCAAAAGTTGGCTCAAGGAGAATTCGTAATGTCCGAACAAATCAAAATTATTGATGGCAAGCCGGTAGTTTACCTGTACGATGAGCCACTGCCGTCCAAGGTGGTAGTCTGTGGCCGGTGTGATGGCAAAGGCGTTTCTACGGCCTACCTAGGGGCTTACACGATGGAAGAGATGGATGAACAGGGGCCGGAATTTTTCGAAGACTACATGAGCGGTATGTATGACCGCCAGTGCGACAAGTGCAACGGCCTACGGGTCACGGCTGTCATCCTATGGGATGAACTCACAAAGGAGCAAGAGGCCGATCTGGAGTCCGATTACATCGACGAACAAATAGCCAGAAATGAGCGGTTAATGGGATGCTGAATCTACGGCAAAATGGCGGGTTCGACTCCCGCCTTGCCACTTTTTTGGCACAAAAAAACCACACCCGGAGAGAGATTCAGTAATCGGGGACAGTCGTCGCAAAATTCGTCAATTATGTCGATCTCAGGTAATCAGAGGGGTACTTTGATTTCCGATTATAGTCTGTCACCGTCTTATGTCGGCCACCTTTGTGGTTATTCGCCTTGGCAACCAGATTCCGCTTTCTGCGACTGGCTCTTTGTGCCCTCATATCGTTCTTATCCAATATAGTTTAACTGCCTTAATTTTGATTATATATTATTATTATATATAGAGTAAAGGTCTACATTCAAACAGTTATAATTATATAATTATTCTTTTTCCCTATATGTATAACGCATCAGGGCCAAGTCATTGATTATAAAGGGGAATCGAGAAAATTGGAAAAAGGGTTGCAATTGAAATCTACATCGACAATAATAGCACCTGAACCGGAGGAAATATGAAAATTGACTTCTCAAATGCGGCACCTGACTTCAACGGTTACAACGTGACATCATTTGCCGGTGGTGGCTCAATGGGGGGCAAATGAAGAAGGTGAACGGACGCAGTAGAGCGAAGAAGTACGGAACGGTTCTCAGTTGCCCCAAATGCTATTCGACGGAAGGCAACCGTGTGTATCATTTCGCATGGTCAGCCATCACCTGTCAGAACTGTCGGAAGATCGTCTATAAGGACGAATGGGAGATAGATGAAGAAGCCTGACGAAGAGAAACTGACCAAGCTGTACGGTCAGAATGAGGACAAGAAAAAGTCATACCGTAGAGGTTGGGAAACCGTAGGTAAAACATTGGAGAAAAAGCGTAATGAAAAATCTATGCAGAAAAAGTCGTCCAGTTGATAACCCATATGAGGTCTGGCAGAATGACCAAGGTTGGACATGGCACATTCTGAAAAAGTACCAGAATCCTGACAATGAGGCGAAAAACCCCCATGCACGGTGGTTTGTGGCAGCGAAATCCCCATACACGTTTGGGTCTTGGGAATACGGTGACACTTATGTATCTGACATCAAAGAGTACGGTGTACGAACGGACATTGACATCGATGATCGATCCTGAAATTGTACACAAAGGCGGTGGCAGTTGGCAGATCACCGGTAAGTTGGACGGTTTAGACACTGCTGACTTAGAGTACCTTCATGCCCAAATCGGAGCTGAACTGAGAGAGTGGGATAACAGGGATTACCATGACAACCTGACCGACGTAGAGGCTGACGCAGACACGTTAGCCTCTGCCGGTTGGGGAACTGACGAAGACTACGGAGGCTGATTATGTGGAGAAAGAAGACCGCTGCGGAGCGGAAGGCTGACACGGTAGACCGGATGGCTACGCTTGAGGGTCTGTTGAAGGGTGTTGAGAACCTTTACGAGCATCTTATGATGTGTGAGGGTTCTTGGGGTGTGATTGGTATACAGGAGTACGAGCGGATGTTGGAGCAGTACCATCGTGCCAAGTGCGCTCAAGGGCGGGTGAGGGAGTCCTATGTGGGCGATCACCGGTCAGAGGGTGAGGGCGGTGCTGTAGAGGACTGGAGCGACACCAGTCCGTACCGGCATTATGAGGAAGGTTAAACTTCCTCAAGACGCTCATTTGATGGGGGAGCCGTCACTGGTTCCCCCTGACTTTTTTCCGCCTAAAAAGCGGCAATACGAACCATTGGATTGGGAGATTGGAGAGTTCGAAGCAATGGAAGAAGAACTTTTAAAACAATGGTGGGAGTGGTATGAATACGACGAAACGGATTCCTCTTGAATATCAATTACTTAACCCTGATGCGTTATATAAATGCGGTGCCCTTACATGGACAGGTTAGATCGTGCAATGAAAGTTTTACGAAATCTACCGGCTCATGCAGTGAGTTCCAAGAGCAGGACTGGTCAGGTTAATGCAGATAACATACGAAATCGTGCATTACAAGCCATTGATATCATTAGGAAATTTAGAAAAAGACCTAAAACAGTGGATGCGTACATTGAAGAAGCATGGCAGATTTACAAAAGATTACAGAACCTTGTAGGGCCGGAATTCTTTTTTGACAACACCACCCAAAACCCAAATAGAACGATTTCTATTGACACCATGCAATCGCCAAATGTGCGGTCGGGTGGAATGGGATTTCGCCATGTCAATTGGGATGCGGAATCGATGATGGCAGTACCAAAAGGCCATAAGCAACACAATCCCTACTGGAACCCTACCGGTGGTAAACGTGATAGAAATGGTGTACTATTAGACTTGTCGGATTCAGATTACTGGATGTGCAAAGAAAGGAGAAGAGATGAGAATAGATGAAGAGAGGCTGAAACCTTACCGGAAAATGACGGATGCACAGCGAAACATCCGGTCAGCCGGTGACCCCGAGTTTACTCAGCAAGTGTTGGATCATTATATGTTGGGTGAGAACTTAAACGGGATCGAACTGCCGTTTGGTGAATACAAACACCGGTTCCGGCTCAAGCCAGAAGAACTCACCGTACTAGGGGGGATTAACGGCGCAGGCAAGTCCCTGTTGGCCTCTCAGATGATACTTCATGCCGGAGAACAGGGGTACAAATCCCTCTCTATCAGCATGGAAATGAGTCCGAAGGCACAACTAGCGCGGATGAACCGCCAAGCATCATTACAGGCGGAGCCAGCGCTAGATGCTATTGTGGAGTTTTCCCAATGGGCGAAGGAAAAAATATATTTCTATGATCAGCACGGGTCAGTCGATCCTAACACGTTGGTGTCGATTATCCGGTATTCTGCTGACAACTACGGAATTAAACTGGTTCTAGTGGACTCCCTGATGACCATGAGCATGGCCTCAGACGATTGGAACGGACAGAAGTCCGTAGTCAACGCACTGGCGAATTGTGCTAGAAATCTTGGCGTTCACGTCATCTTGGTTGCCCATGCAAAAAAGGGTGAGAAGATCACAGACAAGCTAGACAAGTGGTCTATTGCCGGATCAGCAGACATCACCAACAGGGCAGACAACGTGATCCTGTTCGGGAGATCGTTCAATCCTGACCCGCATGAGCCTGATGCACATTTTGACCTGTGCAAGGCACGGCATTACGACAACGCCGAACATGAAATTAATCTGCAACTGTGCATGGCCTCACTGAATTACTACCAGAGAGAAACCTTGCCAAGAGCAATCGGTGTTCCTATTGAAACCAAGCCCAAAGGTGGTATAATGGGTGAACTAGATAGAGTAGCATTACATGACCCCACAATCGGCAAAAGCGAAAGGACGAAAACTACAGAAGTGGTTTCGCCAACGCTTAATTGATACATTAAATCTACATCCTGACGATGTGGAGAGCCGTAGCATGGGGGCAGGCGGTGAAGATATAATGCTCTCTGCGAAAGCTAGAAATATGTTTCCGTATTCGGTGGAGTGCAAGAATCAGGAAACACTGAACGTCTGGAAGGCGTTCGAGCAGGCGGAGTGCAACTCCGGTGTGTACCAACCCCTTCTTATTATTAAGAAAAATCGGAAGGAACCACTGGCGGTTGTCGAAGCAAATCATTTCATTAAATTAATAGACAACAGTAAGGAGGTTTGATAATATGAGAAGTATGATGTTAGGTAATGACCCATTCAGAAGTCTTTTAACAGAGTTGATGCAGCCGTATAAAAGTATGCAGCACTTCTCTCCTCAGCGTGTGATTGAGGCCGGTACGGTTGACAAACCGGCTATCATCACCAGAGGTGAATGGGTTGAGAGGAAGTACAGGGCATGGCAAGAAGAGGACGGTTCTTACCATGAAGAACTTATTGATGATGAGAATTTACCGAAGGGTACAGGTAAGGAGGGAACTGATTAATGGATAAGATAGAGGTAGCGCTCAAACGTCCCTTTAAGTTGTCCCAACTAAAGTGGCGCAAGGGTCAAGGCGGTAGTGGTGATCTGGTTTATATTACCGCAAGAGATGTTATGGACAGGCTTGACCAAGTATTCGGAGTGCATGGCTGGGGAACAAACTTTGAATACCTTGGTGGACGTATGATCTGTCGCTTGACCTGTGAATTCGGCGGCAAAGTAATAACAAAATCTGATGGCGCAGACGATTCCAATATTGAAGGCGCAAAAGGAGGTATCTCAGATTCGTTGAAGAGAGCCGCAGTACAGTGGGGTATAGGGCGCTATCTCTATCACCCATCAGCATTCAACAGTAGCCGTGAGCCTGCTTCATGGGCAACACCGGAAGGGTATGACGCCTTAATGGCGCAGAGAGAAGGAAAGGAGATAGAACAATGGCGAAAGGAATACTCTGATGGCCTTCAGGACTGAACTGGGGCAAAATATATTCAAGCAAAAGTATGCGTCAAACGCATACGAAACTTGGGAAGACAGGGCCAACACCGTCGTAAACTACGTTTGCGGTGATGTAGACGGCCAAAAAAATAACCTAATGGCTAAGGATGACCGGGATCAGTTAGCCCGGTACATCTCTGAATTCAAATTCATGCCCGGTGGCCGATACCTTTGGTATGCAGGGCGCGATGCAAGATTCTTTAACAACTGCTACCTTCTCCGTCTGGAAGAGGATTCCAGAGAAGAGTGGGCGGCTTTGACACAACGTGCTATGTCCTGCCTGATGACCGGTGGTGGCATAGGCGTTGATGTCTCCCTTTGTCGTCCGTCTGGACGGCGATTAAGACGTACAGGTGGGGTCGCCTCCGGCCCCATCCCTCTCCTGCTCACCTTGAATGAGGTCGGCAGGAATGTCATGCAGGGCGGTAGTCGGAGGTCTGCCCTGTATGGCTCCCTAAATTGGCAGCATGAAGATGCATTCGACCTTCTTCATGTTAAAAACTGGCAAGATATGTATCTTGGTAAGCAAAAGGAGTACACCGTTTCAGATATGAAACGTCTGAACTTCAACTACGCTGCACCGTTAGACATGATGAACATCAGCCTGAACTACGATGATGCATGGTTGCATGGTGGTAATTCTGATATCTTCATGGAGAACTGCAAGCAGGCTCTGATGACCGGTGAACCGGGATTCTCATTTAACTTTGGTTCTCAACAAAATGAAACACTTAGGAACGCCTGTACAGAAATTACATCAGAAAATGACAGTGACGTATGCAATTTAGGCAGTGTAAACCTAGCCAACATCGAAAGCATTGAAGAGTTCAAGAGTGTAGTACACTTGGCCTCTAAGTTTCTCGTCTGCGGATTAATCAGAGCGCACCTACCTTATAAGAAGGTGGAGATGGTGCGTCAGCAGAACAGCAGGCTTGGGTTGGGTCTTATGGGTATGCATGAGTGGCTATTAAAGCGCGGATCAAAGTATGAGTTCACTGATGAACTTAAACAATGGATGAGGGTTTATGAGCAAGAAAGTACAAAATCAGCAAATGAACACTGTGACAGACTGTTCCTCAATAGACCTAAAGGATACAGGGCAATTGCCCCGACAGGTACAATTTCGATCCTAGCGGGAACCACTTCGGGGGTGGAACCGATTTATGCTGTGGCGTATCGCAGAAGATATCTTACGGACGGAACCAGATGGAAATATCAGTTTGTTGTTGATGGCACAGCGGAATCCCTGATCAATGATGGCATTAATCCTGACGATATAGAATCTGCTGTTGATCTAGCCGCTGACATGGAGCGAAGGGTTAAGTTCCAGTTTGAATTACAGAAGTATGTAGATCATGCGATCAGTTCAACAATCAACCTTCCCGCATGGGGTAAGAGTCAAGATCGTGTGGATGAATTCGCAAAGATAGTGCGTAAGTACGCTCATGGACTGAGGGGTCTGACCCTGTACCCTGATGGTAGTAGGGGTGGTCAGCCTATAACCTCAGTTCCTTATGAGGAGGCGCACAGTAAGCGTGGTGTGGTGTTTGAAGACAACAGTGAAGAACAATGTTTATCGGGAGTGTGCGGAATATGAGCAATGTATTAGAAGATAACCCAAACGGTTTTAATAGAGAAGGGGTTCCCAAAGACATATTTGATTTAGATAAGGGGCAACAGGCTTTAATGTATGCCGCAAGTCTGGATGGAGGCAAGGTCTGTGATGGATGGGATGACATGGGTACGTGCGCCGTTGCATTCCTAAATTCGTGTAACCGGAATCTTACATTAGCCATTAAAGTTATTAAAGAAGCCGACAAACAGACCAGATACAGCCGAAGCCGATTGTCATCGCGCCGAAAACCATGAAACCAACATACTACACAGCCATGAAGATCACTCCGATTCAATACATACTGGCTAACGATATGGACTTCTGTAGTGGGAATATAATAAAGTATGTAAGCAGATGGAAAAAAAAGGGAACTCCGGTAGAGGATTTGTATAAAATCATTGAGTATACTAATATTTTACTGGAGGAATACAATGAAATTTTACGAGAGAAGGGTATGAAATGAAAATTCTAATTACGTTGTTGCTGGTTGGTATGCTAATGGGATGTTCTTATGCTACTAGGTTACAGGTTGGTGAATATGGTGCTTCTCATATAGCATCTGTCACTAAGCATGATGATAAAAATTAGCAGAATAGAGGAGCCAAACTGGACTGGTGCTGTAGAAATGAGAATAGTAATTGAAGAGGGTGACGTTTCTATACTGGCGGCGGAAACTGTCAAAGATACTTTGGGCAAACTTGTGGCTGATATAAAGGCAAAGCAAGAACTGGCAGGGCCGGACGCTCCCATTTTATGACACTTGAAAAGAATCCAAGGGTGGAGAGCCGGAAATATCTGGATTGGGTGGCAACCCTTCCTTGTGCTGACTGTAAGATAGAGAATGATACAATAGTGGCTCACCACTTAAAAGGCAGGTTTGCACCATTTTCTGGTGGCACCGGATTTAAGGCTAGTGATTACTTTGTGATGCCGTTATGTTATGAGCATCATACTGATATACACAATGGAGATGTAGAGTTGTTAAACTGGCAACCCTATTTTATTATGCAAACGCTTGACAGAGCGTTTAAGGACGGGTTAATATTATTTAATGATAAGCGAAAAGGAAATTGAAGATGCATTACAGAAAATTGAGGAGACAGCTCCTCAGTACGCTACTGCGAAAGCGTTATCGTTTCAAGCGCAGGAGTGGAAGAAAACTCAACGTTCCCTACTATACTCTCAAGCGGTCGGTAGGACTGTGGCGGATAAGGAGCATTGGGTTGCGGTGCAGTCGGCTGTTGCCGTTGCAAATGAGGGTATCGCTGCTGCGATATCTAATGAAGAGAAGTTACGTTGGGAATTGAAGCAGGCTGAACTCAAGATTGAAATCTGGAGAACTCAGCAGGCTTCTGCTCGACTAGAAAGAATGGTATGACATCCTGTCTACCTAAACATTCCAAAAACGTGAGGAACGTATAATGGACATGAAACCTGACACGATAGTGTTATTTGAAAACGAGAAGGATGGGAATACTAAACGCCCTGACTTAACCGGAACGGCTCTCTGGAACGGAGAGGAAATCAAAGTTGCCCTTTGGGAGAATGTCTCCAAGGGTGGCAAGAAGTATCTCTCGGGCCAGCTGCAACGGCCTTACAACGGTGCTGCTTCCAGCGGTGATGTCAATCGAAGTGTTGAAGGCGACAACATTCCGTTTTGAAAATTGAGTACCATGATGGGGAGGTCATCGAGCTTGGGTTTGATGACCGACTCCATTCCTACAGGATAGAGGATGAGCTGATTACATCCGTCACTCAAACGATGGATGTGATCTCCAAACCCGGCTTAATTCCTTGGGCATTAAAAGAAGGAGTCGAATGGCTTTCGAGCCATTTGTTCTATGACTCTGAACGTGATAACTACCACACAAAAAGTGTGGGAATTGATTTTATCACCAAGGGAATTAAGGGGGCATACCGGAATACTTCAACCTCAGCCATCAATATCGGCACTGTCACCCATGCGTGGGTAGAAGGCGCTATAAGGTGGAAACTTGAGGGGGGCGACCCACCCCCTATGCCTCAGCAGAAAGAGGCTCAGAAGGCAATAGAGGCGTCCAGGTCATGGGTTTCGGAGAATGATGTGGAGTGGCACTCCGCAGAGCAAAAAGTCTACCATAGAACCCATAAATATGCCGGTACGGTGGACGCTGTGGCGACCATCAATGGGGAGTATTCTGTGATAGATTGGAAGACTTCCAAGGCTGTATATCCTGAGTATTATCTACAGGTGGCGGCCTATGCCAAAGCCTTAGAAGATATGGAGGGTAGGCCAGTGGACTCCGCATACATCTTGCGGTGCGACAAGAAGACTGGTAAATTTCAGTGTGTCCAGTCGGAGAATTTCGAATTAGACTTTGATGCATTCCTAGCATCCCAAAGGTTGCGCCGAAGACTCAAAGTTCTTAGTAAGAAACGGAAGTGAAGATCAATTGGTATCGCGGTGGATCATTCAATCATGGATACCTTGACGACGGAATACACAGATGCGAAAGATTCAAGGGTACGGATGGCTCTTTGTGGTTTCTCCTGTCTTCAGACAAGAAGACTTATCTCTGCTGCAAAGGGCCGTTCGACTCTCCCGAAGAAAGGGATCAAGCAATCATCAATGAGGTGAAAAGGCGTGAACGAAACTAAGAGGTGTACCGGACATAAGGGACATTGGGAGTGTGCTGATAAATACCCGGATCACATGGTTCCAGTTGGTGAGTTTGGAACATCCAGTCGTGATGGACTTCAACCAATGTGTCGTCAGTGTATGCGTTGCCGCATGAAGCCCCACAATGCCAGAATATCTGCCGCTGAAAAATTGGTTGGCTCGCGGGAGACATTTAGGTCTATGACTAAGGCAGAGCATGACGAGATTTATGCCCTACTAGATAGAAATGTAGTAGAAATAAAACCTAAGTTAAAATCTGAATTCGGACAATCAACGCCAATGACTAAGCGAGAAATTTCCAATGTTGTGGGCGAGTCGGTACGGGAAGGCTGGGTATACGTTGTTCGAAATCCAGATGTTCCATCCGTAATCAAAATCGGTAAGACCTTTCCCAACGGAATCCCCGACATTATGTCGAGTGCTAGAAGATTTGGTAGGTCTGAGTTGGTGGATAAGTTCTGGTTTGAAGAAGCGTACAGGGCAGAGCAATCGATACACACCCTGTTAAACCATTGTAATCTCAGGACGTTAGGCCATACAGACTGCGGTAAGGAACTATTCAAATGCACAATAGAAGAGGCTATAGATGCAATCACTAAAGTTCAATCAGAAAATGATAGGCCAAGCATCGCAGTGGGCGAGTGATCTTGGGGGAATTAAGAATTCGATTACAAAAGGGAGGGGTAACCACGCGGGCAGGCTGGGGGAATTAGCACTGGCGAAACATCTTGGCGTAGAGTTATTAGATCATAAGGACTATGACCTGATTTATGAGGGGCAAAAGATTGAGGTTAAAACTAAGCGTCGCGCTGTCCAACCACAACCCAATTACACTGTCAACATAGCAGCGACATCCCGACACCAAAAGCCGGACATATATGCTTTTCTAAGCATGGAGTATTCGGATAGGGATAGCGGTGGGAATTATAGTGATCTGCTACACATCTGGCTTTGCGGTTATAAAAACGCTGAACAATTTTTTGAAGAGTCTTCATTCTGGCCGAAGGGTCACCCAGACCCACCGGCATTTACAACGCATAGAGATATGTATGTTATGAAGATCAAAGATTTAGATGAGAGATTACAGTAATTGGAGGGAGAAGTGGGAAGCTGATCAGGAACACCGCAGGCTGTGCTTCGCAAGATACTGTTGGGTAAGGCGCGGACGAGTAGCCCCATCCGGTCTATTTTGGGAGGAGGCGTTTGAGAAGAGGGAAGGAATTAGTCTATCGAAGTATGCAGCGGAACGCATGAAAGAACGCAGCCAGAGGGAAAAGCAAGAATCCCGTAGTAAGTCATAGCACCCTCATGCTCGCCCAATGAGTCATGCCGGTCAAGAGTGGTGGCGATCTTCACAGTGTCATCATCTTGCGACACCAACCAGCCAACCGACTCCATCACCGGGCACTCTACTTTATCTGCGGTAGTCCAGTCAGAATACTGTATAATATCCCGCCATTTTACCCTTACTAGCGTTTCTTCTTCACCTTCTGTAACGGCCCCGGTATGATCCACCCGATCACCATTGGAAGTAACAGAACTAAGCCTAACAGCCATCCGCCCATACCCACCAATTTACCAAGTAATGTAAAGAAATTATCCGGCGCTTGATTGACCACAGTATCGGCAGTAACCGCAATGGGTTCACCCTTAATCGGCTCCGGCGCACTCACCGCAGAGACAGTTACAGCCGTTGCTCCCCCGGCTAGTGCTGGTACAATCGCACCCCCCGTCAAGGCACTCGTTGCACCAACAACTGCGGTAGTCGCTGCCCCTGTCATCAGACTGCTCTTTAATTTCGGCAAACTGCATCCTGCGATACTCAGTGAGAAAAGGACTAGCCAAAGAGATACATAACTACGATTAATATTACGACTGCCCATAAAGGTTTCTCCCTAATTTCTGCCCATAGTTTTTTGATTATGTCCATATTGTCTCCATTATAGTGTGAATGATGAACCGCAACCACAGGAAGATGCTCCCGTAGGTGGGGTGAAATGGAAGGATGGTTTGAATGGGTCATCGTTCCAATCCATAACTGCATCTCCAAGTAAGTTAAGGGAATTGGCATCAGAGTAGATAGTTTCTGAGCCAGAGATAAGGGTCGCATCCGTTGGTAGCTCTCCAGTGGGCGATAGCTTGATTCTGTAGCCTGAACATCCGCCACCTTCCAGATAGATTCCTAAGAACCCTTCCCCATTTATTACTTGGTCTACCTTGTTTTGTGCAGCCTCTGTAATAATCATTGGTCACAGCATACCCATTTCTAGTTTAGTGTGCATTGGTATCATCTCTTGAGTCCACTGCGGATCGAAAGTCATTTCTACCTCTACAGAATCTACACCAGAAACCCTGCAAGCATCTCTAACTTGATTGTATAGGGTATCGCCAACAGGGCAGAATGGTGAGGTTAGTGTCATAAGAACCTTGCAAGATTTACTATCCAGAGAAAGAGCATAGATTAAACCAAGGTCATACACGTTGGTAAATATTTCTGGGTCATACACCTTGCGAATATTAGATACGATCTCATCCATCGTAGAACTCTCGCCCTCTACGTATTCGTCAACGTGTGGCATTAGTCAAGTATCTTACGCACTACTTCGCGTCCCTCCCAGTTATTTTCTACTGCAACCTCATGCTTCTCGCAAGCGTAACGGGTATTGGTGTCAGCATTATCCTTCCATCCATTTCGAGAAAGTGTCCGTTTCATAGCTAAACATCCCGGCACACCCATCTCTACCCATTCACCTTTCTCATTCTCTTGGTGACCCATGAACTCAATGAGGCTTCCATTAAGGAATAACATAAGCACAAACATAGTTTTAATAATCATTGTTAGTTTCCATTGTGTGCCTTTAAGTTAGCTACGTTATCTTTTAATGTTTCAACTTTTCCCTCAAGAGTTTCGATTCTCTGTTTGTAGAAGTCCAATGTAAGTGCTTGCTGCTGATCGAATGGAGCTTTACCTGTTTCAATGTTGTGCAGAAGTTTGTCGAACTCCCCGCTGAGGTGCTCGATCAACATAAACTGCTCTGCATCAGCAGGGAGTGAGCCTAGGTCACCTCTAGGCCACTTGATCCTGAACTCCGTGTTCTTTACTAGGTCAGAGTTGACAAGGATCATCTCTGTTTCGATTCGATTAAGCCTTTCAATGATACCAAAGTAAGCCCATACTCCAACAGCAACAGAAGCAACCAAAGAGATCAGGTTGCGAATAGGCATAGCGAATTTAGTTCTATCGCTTACATCAATCGCATCGCTCATTAGTAATCGCCGTAGCCATAACCCTTACTGCTTTGCTGCATAGGCCCAGCCGATCCTTGATTACGAAGTATGTCAAATAATCTACTATGCTGATTTGCTATATCAGAATTAGCTTCCCTAATTCTTTTGAGTTCATCACTGATCTGTTCAGTTTGAAACTTCATTACATCCAGACCCTTAATCGCTTCTTCCAGTGCAGGTATTGATGTACCTTGAACTCCAGCCAACCTTTCCACTTCCGAAGATATGGACGAAGCCCACCAGATAGCCCCACTTGTCTGAGCAACCAGAAATAATATTGCACTAAAGAATTTAGCATCTATTTTCATCGTGTAGATAGTTTCTCATTGAGATATTTAATTTTATCTGAGACTGTACCAGTTAAAATCCAAGGACATAAGCCATGCACTATAGAAACAATTGAAAGAAAGAGTAATACAAGACTAAGTTGTACAGTAAAAAATAGATGATTTCCATAAGTTTCCTTAACTAGTTCTAAGTGTTTGCATTTCATTATTTTATCCACTGAGCCATTTTGTAACCATTGATGCAGTTGCTCCGCTGATTCCTACAATGCCTAACACTACACCAATGCCAATACCTTTGGTGCGCTCTAATTGTTTTTCTAAAGAGTTCAAGCGTAATGTATTTTCACGCAAAGATGCTTCCATTGCATCAACCTTTTGGCAGAGTCTACCTATCTCAAAGCGATCAATGTCTACAGTATCATTCATATCTCTATTTCCTTTTCATCTTTGGTGGTAATGACTTCCCATTCAGTACCACCACCCATAGCACAGACTACTTGTTCTCCTGTCTCTATATTATGGTGAAAATGAATATATGACCATGATGGTTTTTTTGGGTTTACTGTAATAGTAGCAAACGTAGTTCCATTAGGATTGTTTATTACACCCTTTCCTACTGGATACTCTTCCAGTATCTCTTTATGGTATTTGATTGCCTCTTCCCAACTGTCCCAGCATATAGATGATATTGGAACTTCGTGTGGAAACATTCTTGAGGAGGCAACCAGAGGTAACAACAGTAACAACACTAATAGTTTTTTCACAATCCAAATCTTTCCTTATATTCTGTACCTTCTTCCTGACCCGTAGCCTGCTGGATAATGGATAGAACGTGCTTTACCAATTCTGGGTTCCTTGCAACTCTTGAGCTACCCAGAAGATTACTGAGTACAGTCAGTTCATACGCGGTACTTGCGCCTTCATACCTAGCTTTAGCACCTTTCTCACGCTGGTATATTCTAGCACCAATCGCTGCGCGAATCAAGCGAGCAGCGGGAGAAATATCATTAGTTGTTCGCTGCGCTCCAGCCCATGACTTTCGGCCTGTTTCCTCATCACCAAAAATACCAAAGGGGTTGGCGCGATCTATCTCTCCAAGAAGAACAATAGCCTGAAACAAATGCTTTTGTCTTGGTGTCATTTTGATACCAAGAAAAGATTCAGAGCCTTCTTTACCAATAGGAGAAACTAGGCCAAAAAACTTACCCTCACCCCAATCCTTTCCATGAGTCTCTCCAAGTTGCTTCATAAAGTCAATTGGACGCTCTCTAAATGTGTCATAGTTCGCAAAAATTTCTAATGGAACCTTAAACAGAGGAGTACCCATCTGCCCTACGAAATTAGCAAAAGATTCTGGGTTGGTGAATATCTTATTCAGTTCTGCGGTAGGTAGATAACTCAATGCGGTGATGAATGTATGAGTATCTTCTGCCTCTTTCCCACTAAGCATAATTGGGAACTGGTCAATCGCCCACTGCTCTATGTCATCATCATTTACCTTCGGCACATCCCTCTGTATACCGCCTACGATGATGTTTAATTTGTTTGCGCGATCAGGGTGTTGGAGTACAGCGTGGAGTTGCGCGGGGATATTCTTTCTCGTCCAAGTATAGAACGGAAAGATTCTCTTCATATACCGCTGCTCAAAGGGAGACAGGTCAGCGTAATCAAACAGCGCCTTACGCACCATCTGAGCAGCATCTTCTATTGTGTCACCCTTGGCTAACCGGTCAATGAACAGGGCTATTCTGGCATTATTCTCTACTGTCTTACCGGCTGCAAAGGCTTTATTGATCCCCTTCCATTCGGTGGCACCGGGGATATTAGACGCGGCTCTAGCAGCCTGCTCGACATCAGTTCCGTACAGGCCAGCCTCATATATACCACTGTTCACTGCGGCTTCCCAGATTTCCTCTCTAGTCATGCCTGTGCCGGGTACTTTGAATGTTGGGTCTACAGCCTTACCTGTAAGCCTGCCTGCCAGCCTGTCAATTTCACTGACGACATCACCCTTCTTGAACTGCATAGCCTTCTGTATGGCAGCGGCCTGACCGTAACGAGCGGGGTTAGTCAGCCCACCAATAAACCAGTTGTTCCAGAAGTTACTGAATGCATTCCGTGAATGCCATGCCGGTCTTAATGCTAGAGCATATTTCTTCCACCATCTCTGCACTTCATCGAACGCCTTGAGCGGTACATTGAGGCGCTTCGGATCACGAACCACCCACAACTGCTTATCCAATATTCTCTTAGCTTCTGCTGGAATAGCATGACCGTCGATCTTTATAAAGTCAGCAGGAAGGGGATTACCGGCCTCATCAAACAGGGTCTTCCTTCTTCCTACCGGATGAACATATCCCTCTGGGGCTTTACCAAGTTTGGTTCCAAGTTCACTGGTAAGTCTATCAAGCATACGATTGGAGAACAGAGCTTGACGACTCCACTTCTGTCTTAATGTACGGAGAACTAAGGGGTCATCCATAAATACTGTACGACCTCTTGCATTATTTATATCTCGTACAGTTCCGGGTACACCCCTCCCTATAGCATAAGGGAGGGCTTGGCTAAACCATGAACTAACTTTCTCACTTAGGGTTGCGCCTTTCCCAAGAACATGAGGATAAAACCCACCAATACCCAACTCAGCGGCTCGCTCTGCTTCACCACTCTCTTTCGTTATCCGCATGATGTCTTCTACTGCCAAACCCGCAGCCTGTTCTTCGGCTAAGATGTCTGACATGACCTTACGCTCACCTTCAGCAAACCCTACAGCCTCATCAGATATTCTTCCAAGTTCACTATCTGGAGCGATATATTTATCCCCACGCGCCCTAGCCTCATCAACCTGAGAAGGAAGTGAGCCTGTCTCTATATCCTGAAGGAGTGCGGATTTTAATTCTGGTACTGAGACACCAGCTCTTGCCGCGATTGCTGCAAGTTCCTCATTGAGAAGAACCTCTTCCCTGTCGGACAGGATGTTAGAACCTCTCTTCTGCCGCCTGAGATCATCCATAATTCTCTTGGCTTTACCAGCATCCCCAACATAGACATTGAATGCTTCTAGTACAGTTCGGACAGGGGCAGCGGTAATTCCTGCCTGCACCGGTCTTGTCGCTGCTATCATTTCAGCAGCGCCCCTTATTAATTTATACGGTACGCTGATAACGGCTGCTGGAGTATAAGTAAGGGGGTCACCAGCGACGTTAGCCGTGATGTCACCGATTACACTTGCCACCTTTCCAGTAGTTCCGGTTTCCGCTAAGTCAGTTCTGATCTGTTCTGGGAAATAAGATTTAGAACTGGGATCACGCCATCCCTCACCCATGCCTTCCAAAATCCGTTGAACCATACTGCGCTCATCCATTACGGATGTAGCTTCTGGGCCAAGTTCTTCCCATGCTCCAGCCAATGCACCTCTTGGTTTATCAAGCGGCCCAAGAAAATCCATGAACCTAGAACCTACAACCTTAGCGCCCTGCCCGGTAGCTTCTACCCCTCTTTGTATTGGATCAGGAACTACATCATATATACTAGATATGACATCTCCAACCTGCGAAATAGGAGAATCTCCATATTGCATAGCGCCGGAAATATCACGAACCCCCTCAATAAGTTCTTCCCGTGTTTCAGGGGCTGTTGCTTCGGGGTCGTATGGATTTACTGATGAGTAATAGAGTTCATCAGCAAGCCTCCTTCTCTCCTTCTCGCTTAGTTCGTAAGGATTTTCAGCCATTAGAACTGGCGCTTCTTATACTCTTCTGGATCAAGAATATACTCTGCCATCCTTATTGGTATACGATTTGCTTCAGCAAACCATCTTAGGTGGGTTTCTACTGTTGCCGTATCATCACCAGCAGCAGCAACATCATTCCTGAACTTATCTACCATAGACATAGACAATGGGTTTGGGCCGTAACTCATTATGGAAATCATGCGATCAAAGACTTGCGCCTCTCTCAAACCTAGTGTCATCTGTGCAAGATAAGGATTGTTCTGAGAATAACGATCCATCAGTTCATTGAAAACTCTAGTGCTGTTAGCCATATCAGACTTAATATTCTCAGTTCTCTCGAACAATCTATCTTCAAGGCGCTTCTCTCTTACAACAGCAGCCTGTGGAGTTTTCTCTGTAGGTCTACCCACACCCTTCTCTACAGATTCTAAATTCTTTAGAACCTTTTCAAGAACAGCCTGCTTATTCTCTGGCG